>Ga0302349_1000738_pt1 | contig 33768 bp, 21 predicted proteins | sample PhyAR1_FD_202176 | JGI IMG/M metagenome (GOLD analysis project Ga0302349, IMG submission 202176) | Leaf surface microbial communities from alfalfa plants in UC Gill Tract Community Farm, Albany, California, United States - DLSL A.R1... | ecosystem: Host-associated > Plants > Phyllosphere >...
AACACATACCCTGGATGCTGCTGGGAATACTCGGCGCGTCCTGCCTGGGCGTGGTTGCGCTGCGCCGTGGCGAACACATCAGCGCGCTGTGGATCATCGTCGCCTCGGTGGCGGTGTATCTGGTGGCTTACCGTTATTACAGCCTGTACATCGCCACCAAGGTGATGAAGCTGGACGCCTTCCGCGCGACGCCGGCGGTGGTCAATAACGACGGCCTGAACTACGTGCCAACCAACAAAAACGTGCTGTTCGGCCACCACTTCGCCGCCATTGCCGGGGCTGGCCCGCTGGTGGGCCCGGTGCTGGCAGCGCAGGTCGGCTACCTGCCCGGCACGCTGTGGCTACTGGGCGGCGTGGTGCTGGCGGGGGCGGTGCAGGACTTTATGGTGCTGTTCATTTCCTCGCGCCGCAACGGCGCTTCGCTTGGCGAGATAATCAAAAAGGAAATGGGCCCGGTACCGGGGACCATCGCGCTGTTTGGCTGCTTCCTGATCATGATCATCATCCTGGCGGTGCTGGCCTTGATCGTGGTGAAAGCGCTGGCGGAAAGCCCGTGGGGCGTGTTCACCGTCTGTTCCACCGTGCCGATTGCCCTGTTTATGGGCGTTTACATGCGCTTCCTGCGTCCGGGACGGGTGGGCGAAGTGTCGATCATTGGCATCGTGCTGCTGGTAGCTTCCATCTGGTTCGGCGGCGTGATTGCCCACGATCCGTACTGGGGCCCGGCGCTGACCTTTAAAGACACCACCATCACCTATACGCTGATTGGCTATGCGTTCGTTTCCGCCCTGCTGCCGGTCTGGCTGATCCTGGCGCCGCGCGACTATCTGGCGACCTTCCTGAAAATTGGCGTTATCGTCGGGCTGGCGATTGGCATCGTGATCCTCAACCCTGAGCTGAAAATGCCGGCGATCACCCAGTTTGTCGACGGGACAGGCCCGGTGTGGAAAGGCTCGGTGTTCCCGTTCCTGTTCATTACCATCGCCTGTGGCGCCGTGTCCGGCTTCCATGCGTTGATCGCATCCGGCACCACGCCGAAGCTGCTGGCCAATGAAAAAGACGCGCGCTTTATCGGTTACGGCGCAATGCTGATGGAGTCCTTCGTGGCCATCATGGCGTTGGTGGCGGCTTCGATTATCGAGCCGGGCCTGTACTTCGCCATGAACACCCCGCCGGCCGCACTGGGCATCACCATGCCTGACCTGCACCGTTTGGGTACCGAAGATGCGCCGATGATCATGGCGTCACTGAAAGATGTGACCGCCCACGCGGCGGCGACCGTCAGCTCATGGGGCTTTGTCATCAGCCCGGAACAGATCCTGCAGACCGCCAAGGACATCGGCGAGCCTTCGGTGCTGAACCGCGCCGGTGGCGCACCTACGCTGGCAGTGGGTATCGCCCACGTGTTCCACCAGATCATTCCTGGTGCCAACATGGGCTTCTGGTACCACTTCGGTATTCTGTTTGAAGCGCTGTTTATTCTGACCGCGCTGGATGCCGGTACCCGTTCCGGCCGCTTTATGCTGCAGGACCTGCTGGGCAACTTCGTGCCGTTCCTGAAAAAAACCGACTCGCTGGTGGCCGGTATTGTCGGCACCGCCGGCTGCGTTGGCCTGTGGGGTTACCTGTTGTATCAAGGGGTGGTCGATCCGCTCGGCGGCGTGAAGAGCCTGTGGCCGCTGTTCGGCATCTCCAACCAGATGCTGGCCGCCGTGGCGCTGGTGTTGGGTACCGTGGTGCTGATTAAGATGAAGCGCACCCAATACATTTGGGTCACCGTGCTGCCGGCGGTATGGCTGCTGATTTGTACCACTTACGCCCTGGGTCTGAAGCTGTTCAGCGACAATCCTCAGTTGGAAGGCTTCTTCTTCCAGGCTGGTGAGTACAAGCGCAAAATCGCCGAAGGCGGTGCCGAGCTGACCGCTCAGCAAGTGGCTAACATGAACCATATCGTGGTGAACAACTACACCAACGCCGGGCTGAGCATTCTGTTCCTGCTGGTGGTGTACAGCATCATCTTCTACGGGGTGAAAACCGCCATGGCGGCGCATAAAAACCCGAACCGCAGCGACCAGGAAACGCCGTACGTGCCGGTGCCTGAAGAAGCGCCCTCCAACGGCGTAACTGAGGGGGACGTCAAAGTTTCACCGCAGCACTGATGGTGATTTAACGGATACCCTGCATAATGAAAGCTGTTATGCAGGGTAATTTTTTGGGGAGAAGGCGATGTTCGGAAATCTCGGCCAGGCGGGGAAATACCTCGGTCAGGCAGCGCGCATGTTAGTGGGCGTGCCCGACTACGATACCTACGTCCAGCACATGAAAGACAACCACCCGGACAAACCGGTGATGACCTATAAAGAGTTTTTCCGCGAACGCCAGCAGGCCCGCTACGGTGGGGACGGCAAAGGCGGCATGCGCTGCTGTTAATAAGGACCCGTAATGAAACCCATCGCAGTCACCATTCTGACCGGCTTTTTGGGCGCCGGTAAAACCACTCTGCTACGCCATATTCTCAACGCCGAGCACGGCTACAAGATTGCGGTAATCGAAAACGAATTCGGCGAAGTGCCGATCGACAATGCGCTGATTGGCGACCGTACCAGCCGCATCACCACCCTGAGCAACGGCTGCATCTGCTGCAGCAAATCCAACGAACTGGCCGATGCGCTGCTGGACTTGCTGGACGGCGTAGACCAGGGCCAGTTGGCGTTCGATCGATTGATCATCGAATGCACCGGCATGGCCGATCCCGGCCCGATCACCCAGACCTTTTTCTCGCACGAGATCCTCTGCGAACGCTTCCTGCTGGACGGCATCATCACCCTGGTGGACGCCGCACATGCCGACCAACAACTGACCCAGTTCAGCATCGCGCAGGCGCAGGTGGGCTACGCCGACCGCATTCTGCTGACCAAAACCGACGTGGCACCGGACTGCGAAGCGCTGATCCAACGCCTGCAGCAGATGAACGCCCGCGCACCGGTGTATAAAGTGACGCACGGCGATATCGATCTCAGCGTACTGTTCGACATCGAAGGCTTTGTGCTGAACGACAAGCTGACCCTGACGCCGCCGACGCCGCTGTTCCGCCGCATTCCGCAAGCGCAAAACAACATTGGCTCGATCGTGGTATACCACGACCAGCCGCTGGAGCTGATGCAGATTTCCGAAGTGATGGAAGGCCTGCTGCTGGAATACGCCGACAGCCTGCTGCGTTATAAGGGCATTTTGTCGATCAAGGGCGAGCCGCGCCGGCTGTTATTCCAGGGCGTACAACGGCTGTATAACGCCGACTGGGATCGCGAGTGGCTGCCGGAGGAAGAGCGCCGCAGCACCTTGGTGTTTATTGGCGTAGATTTGCCTGAGGAGGAGATCCGGGGGCGGATTGGCGGGTTGGGTTGAGATAGCGACGTTGCGTACTGCACCAACCAAAGGGTAAGCGAAAGCTTGCCCTTTTTCGTTAACGGGGCGAGGTCCCAAGGTTGGCCTCCAACAGAAGTGAATATTCAACGCCCCCGCCGGCGGTCGATACCAAATAAAATAATTTTAAAATCAATTATTACAAAGACACTTCTTGCAATATGCACATCTGCACCTGTAAAAATAAAAAAAGAAATAATTAACGAATTAACCATTAAAAAATAAAAAGACAACGCAAATATTAATGAAATGTTAAAGTTATTAACCATTCATGTTGACAATAAACAACTCAGAAGCTACTGTTATTCCGCCATCAAGGCACATAAATAAAAATATCATTCAATCAGGGAAGAATAATGGACCCCACACCATTTAATTAATAGCCAAGGGAATCCCCGCCATGATTTCACAATCAAAAAACACCCACTATCAGGTTATTCTTGATGGTGAGGACACGGGTAGCTTTTGCTCCGAGAAGTCACTATTAGATAACTTTGAGAGTAAAGGCATCGATATTCCACATTTATGTCGCGCAGGAAAATGTGGCTGCTGCAAAATGTTGTTAGTCAAAGGTGAAGTGCGTCATGGAAAACAAAGCGCCCTGGCCGAAGATGAGCTTGAGGAAAATATTATATTAGCTTGCTGTGCCTATCCGCTGTCGGATATTGAAGTCGAACTCTACTAAAGAAGGATTCTTTCCGTGAGCATAATTGAAACAACCCTGAAAAAATGGGATCGCGCTGCTATTGTCCGTTCCCGTCCGCGTCGCATACTTAATGAGCAAGATTACCAATCCAGGCAATATTTCCCTACGGAACGCCTGCCGCTTTGCATGCACCCGCGCGTGGCAGCGTTGGGTGACGAAGCACTGCGCTATATTCAGGTCCAAACGCTTTATCACTATCTGAATGGCATTGCCAACATTGAGCTGGATATTATTAATGACTCAACCTACAAACTATACAAAAATACCGCAGGCGTCGATTTCCCCGCAGATATGCGCCTGGATGCACTAACCGTCGTTGTAGATGAGTCCTATCATGCTCTGGTCGCACTGGACCTTATCAATCAGGTCGAACAGATGACGGGCATAGCGCCGCTGAGCATGCCGAAAGACACCGAAGCGTCCTTCGCGCTCGCGCTCGCGCTTGGTCAGACCCCGGATGAACACCGTGAATTATTCCGGCTGGTGTGCGTTTCCCTGTCAGAACAGGCGTTAACCACCGATCTCATCGATGTGATCGACAATGAAAATATTTTCCCCTCCTTCTATCAGATCATGAAAGACCATGTCGCGGACGAAGGCCGACACGCCCGCTTTTCTCAACAGATACTTGGGCATATATGGCGCCACAGCGATACGCATGCAAAAGAGGCGATGAAACTCCCCATCCTGACCTTTATTGAACACTATACGACGGATGCCATCGCTAAAGAATTTAGCGCCCGGATGCTAGGTCATTTGAATATGGATGCAGAAGCCATCGCCGCCGTCATTCACGACACTTACCCACCTGCAGACACCAAGCCATGGGAAACCAATAATATTGTTACGCAGCAAATGCTGCTGGCACTGGATAAAGCGGGCATACTCGAAGACCTGCCGATTTCAAAAATAACGCAGGCATAAAACAGATAAACCGAATTAAAACTGGGCATCAACACCGGATGCTCACGTTACACTATTACTAGGAAGCCAATGTGGAACTATTAAACATAGTATTCTCAGGTGATATCCATTGCGGGGAAGCGCTCACCTCAGAAATACAAGAATATGGACATCATATTTACCCGTTATCTTCACCCCGCCTACCCGCCGAAAAAATCGATCTGATAATAACGACAAACAATCATCAGGAGGAATTACAACGACTGCAGAAATTATCTGAAAACGTTCTGGTGATATCGTCCAATAAAGAAATAATCACCGATATTGATAGTTTACAAAAACAAGAATACTTATCCCTGTATTTTATTCAAAAAGAAAAAATCGGCTACCTGTGCGGCAGCCTGATACCCGATGCCCGGCATAGCCAAAGAAATAACGCAGCGCAGCTGAAAGACTTAATCTGCGACGTAGTGGTCTCTCTGTCACGCGGCATACCGCCTGACAATATCAGTTTGCCTCCTCGCATCGGCCAGAAATGTTATTCCGCTTCGCCAGAACGCCTGCGCGCTTTGATCGTCACGCTTTTACAGCGGCTGGGTGACCAGACCCAGGGGCGTTGCGCGACCGATCTCTGTTTCGTCACCTGGCGAAAAGAAGCTGACTTCCATACCCTTGCCGAAGATCAGGTCACGCCGGAGAATCAAAACCTGCGGCATTTCTTCTTCAATGAAACCGGCATTCTCAAACAAAACCGATACGCGCAAACCCATGCGATGATCTCCCTGACCCCCGCCGGTGATGGCGTGTGGGTCACGGTCACCGGGGACGATGCCCGTTTCCAACGCTTCACCGACTATCTGGACGCGCTGCTCACCTCTGAGGACGATCCCGCTACCGCGCCGCTGGTCATTTCGCCTGATGAAATACGCCAGTTGGCGTCCTTCAATGATACCGCGGACGCGACCCTGCTTTCCCAAGATATTGTCACCCTGTTTCGCCGTACGGCGGCGGCAAATTCGGCGCTTATCGCCTTGCATGCCGACGACAGAGAATACAGCTATGCTGAGCTCGATGACGCTTCTGACAGAATGGCTTGCTGGCTGCTCGAACACCGCGGCGACGTAGACGGCCACGACATTATCGCCGTATCCATGCAGAAATCCGCCCTGCTGCCAATCGTGATGCTGGGCATCCTGAAAAGTAATAAGACCTATGTTCTGCTCGACCCGCAGGCCCCGGCAACCCGCAATCAGAATATCCTTGATGATGTGCGGCCCACGCTGATCCTGGCCGATACCCTTCTGCAGGCGGGGAATGCGCCGTGCATTGATCCGGCAACCATTAATTACCAGGCAATGACCCTGCCGGCGTCACATCTTCCCCGGCTGTCTGATGGCCTGGCTTACCTCTGTTACACCTCGGGCACCACCGGCAAAGCCAAAGGCGTCATGATCACTCGTGAGGGGCTTGCCAATGTCGCGCAAAACCATCGCGACTTCATGCGGTTGGAAACCGGCAGTAAAGTCCTGTCGATTGCCTCTCTGGGTTTTGACGCTTTTGGCTGGGATGTTTATGGCGCCTTGATCAGCGGATCAACGCTCTACCTCGCCCCTGCGGCATTGCATACCGAAACCGATGCCTTATTCCGTTACCTCGCGCTGCACGAGGTGAACCATATCACCATTACCCCGGCCATCCTTGAGTTGCTGCCGCGTGAAACCTGGCGCGGATTAAAATCGATGATTGTGATGGGCGATGCACCGCCGGCGGATGTGGTGGCCTGGTGGGCGGAGCAAACTCGTCTGTGCAACGGCTATGGCCCGACAGAGGCCACCATCGCCACTTCTTTGTGCGAATACCAGCCCGGAGTGGCCTGGAACTGCATTGGCAAACCGCTGAAGAATTACCGCTGCCATATCCTGGATGCGCACAATAATCTGCAGCCCCTCGGCTTCGAGGGTGAATTGTGCATCGCCGGCCACGGCCTTGCCCGCGGTTATTTGAATCAGCCCGAATTGACCGGCGAAAAATTCATCACGTTCGCCCTACCCGGCAGTCAGGGTAAAGAACGCATTTACAAAACGGGCGATATCGCCAAATGGGATAAACAGGGCAATATTATTTTTATTGGCCGCAAAGACCATCAGGTCAAGATCCGCGGCGTGCGCATCGAAATTGGCGAAGTGGAAACGGCCATTCGCACCCATCCGCAGGTAGAAAGCGTGTGCGTGGTAGCCAAACCGCAGGCCGCCGGCAAAGCGCTGGTGGCGTTTGTGCAAGCGTCGTCGCCGGCGCTGACCGCCGATGGCTTGCGGCATTCGCTGGCCCCTTTGCTGCATGCCGCCGCCATTCCGACCGCTTTCGTTTTCTTGCCTGCATTGCCGTTGACCACCAATGGCAAAGTGGCGCGCCAACGGTTGGAAAACTGGGTTATAGAAGACAATGACGGCGATATGGCGCTGCCGGAAACCGAAACTGAAGTGATCCTGGAGCGCATCGTGACCGAGGCCATCGGTTGTACCCGCGCCGACGTCACGCAAGACTTTATCTGCCTGGGTGCACACTCACTTACCATGAGTAAAATCGTTTCGCTGGTCGCCCGGGATTTGTGCTGTCGTCTGAATATCGCCGACCTTTTCCAAAACAATACGATACGCAAGCTGGCGGAATATATTGAGAATAAGGCGGTTTCCGCAGACAGAGCCGTTCCCATCGGCGAGCAACGCCGGGCGGCGCTCAGCCCCCAGCAAAATTTACTGTGGTACCTGAGCGCGCTGAATCCTGATGATTGCAGTTATAACCTGCCCATTGCGGTGGAGATCCGCGGGCCGCTAAATCTTTCGCTGTTCGAGCAGGCCATCAATTTCATTTATGAAAAACATGAAAGCCTGCGTACTCAATTTGGCGAGGCTCAGGGCATCGCCTATCAGCATGCCCTGCCGCATATTCCCATTAACCTTGCCGGGCATACCCTTACCGGGCAGCATCCGCCTCTGGAAGACACGGTGAAACAGCTTTGCGCCGTCCCCTTCGATATCACCCACCGCCCGCCGGTCACCCTGCGTTTGGTGCAGTACCATGACCAGCACCACGTGTTAGTGTGGGTGAAACACAACATTCTGACCGATGCCTGGAGTGAGGACCTCATCCTCAACGATCTTTGGCGCCAATACAATCATCTGTGCGGCGGAGGCCCCTACGCACTGCCGGCGCCAGAGGTTCAAACAATTGATATCGTCAATGATGCCGGGGAATCCCACCTCGAGAGCGATATCGCCTACTGGCAGCAAAAACTGCACGCGTGCAGAGAGTTGGATTTCCCCCTGGACATGCCTCGCCCCCTGGCACCGACGCATGCCGGCGAACGCATATGCCGCCGGTTGGATCCCGCCATCGCGGGGCTGCTGGAACAGCGCGCCAGGGTATTGGGCGCGACTCCCTTCGTTGTGCTTACCGCAGCGCTGACCTATCTGCTGAGTAAATACGCCAACCAAGACGATATTGTCATTGGCAGCGCCATCGCCGCGCGCGACAACCTTTACCTCGAGCAGGTGAGCGGATTCCACGTCAATACCGTACCGCTGCGCACGGTACTGAGCGCGAGTGACACCCTGGCAACCCTGATCGGTAAAATGACGGAAACCTGTACGGGCGCCTATCGGCACCAACAGCTGTCCTTCGACCGCATTCTCCACCAGCTTGATTATGAGCGCGTATCGAACAAAAACCCGCTGTTCCAAATCATGGCTATTCTGCAAAACGCCGGGGACGTGTGTCAGGCCGGCCTCCATGACTGCTCATTGCAAAAATTGCCGGTGTCTTCGGGTTTCTCGATGTTCGACATGACCTGGAACTTCAGCCTGGCCGCAGACGGCATCAGCATTGAGCTTGATTACGCCAGCGAATTGTTCCACGCCGCCAGATTGCAGATGATGCTGAACAATTATGAACAGGTGCTGCATCAGTTGCTGACGCAATCCCCCTCGATGGCGCTTGCCGCTATCAACCCACTCAGCGAGGCAGAGCAAACCCGACTTTTACAGCTCGCAAGCAATACGACGCAGAGCGCGCGTGGGACGCTGATCGAGCAAATTCATGACCTGGCACGCAGGCAGCCGGATTCGCTGGCGGTGAGTTGCGAAAAAGAGAGTTACAGCTACGAGCAACTGTGGCGCCTCTCTGAGCATGTCGCCCATTACCTGAGCGCGCTGGACAGCAACGCGTTTTCTGTCGGCATCATGATGGAAAAGAGCTGCAGGGTGGCGGCGCTGATCCTCGGCGCGCTCAAGGCCGGCAAATACTATATTCCCATTGATGTCCATTACCCGGCGGATCGCGTGCGGTACATGATTGACGATGCGCGCACGAAAATCCTGGTCACCGACGAAGCAAACGCCGCAGTGCCGGCGGATTGCCCGCACGTGACTTTCGAGTCAATACTGTCTGCCCGCCCCGCCGTTGAGCAAACGCGTTCGAACGGAGAAAAGGATCCGCTGGCTTACATCATCTACACCTCCGGTTCTACCGGCAACCCGAAAGGCGTGATGATTAGCCACAGCAATCTGAACAATTTCACCAATGACTTTGCCGACCGGCTGGCCCTGGGGCCTGCTGACAAGATGTTGAGCCTGACGAGCATCAGTTTCGATATTTTCGGTCTGGAGCTGTTTTGCTCTCTGGCCTCGGGTGCTCATGTCGTGCTGTGCCCGCGGGAAACCGCCATGGATCCCGTCAGGCTTTATCATTTTATCGAGCAGCAGCAACCCAGCGTCATTCAGGCCACCCCTACCGTCTGGGGCACCATCGTCAGTCATTTACCGGCGGCGGGCAGCCGACCGCTGACGGTGCTGTGCGGCGGCGAGAAAATGCCCGTCGCGCTGCTTTCACAACTGCGGCGCATCGCCACTCAGGTGCTGCAGGTCTATGGGCCGACGGAAACCACTATCTGGTCAACCTGCGCCGATCTGACCTTTGAGGGCGACAGCACCTGCATCGGCACGCCGATAAACATGACCGAGGCTTTCATTATGGACTCGACCGGCGGCCTGGTGCCCAGCGGCGCTTTCGGCGAGCTTTGCCTGGGCGGTGCTGGCGTATCTCCGGGCTACTGGAACAACGGTGCGCTGAGCGCCCAGGCGTTCGCCAAACGCCAGGTCCTTGGTACCGTCCATTACCTGTATAAAACCGGCGACATCGCACGCTTCAACAGCCGTGGGCAATTGGAATATCTGGGCCGTAACGATCACCAGGTAAAAATTCGCGGCCATCGCATTGAGCTCAGCGAGATCGACCTCAATTTATCCGCCATGGATAGCATCGCGCATGCCTTGAGCCTGATCGTCGGAGAAGGGAATAACGCCAGGATCGTCAGTTATCTGCAAATGGAGCCCGGCGCGGAGTTAAACGAGAAATCCGTGCGCGCGGCGTTGAAAAGCAGGCTGCCCAACATCATGATCCCCTCCAGCTTTATGGTGCTGTCCGCTTTCCCGCTGACCAATAACAACAAGATCGACGTTCGCAGGCTACCTGCCCCGACGATAACCTACTCGGCCTCCGAAACGGATTACGTGCCGCCGGCCAGCGACGCGGAACACGCCATGCAGGAAATCTGGCAAGCCGTGTTGATGCAGGAACACATCAGCGTGACGGACAGTTTTTTCAGCCTGGGCGGCAACTCGCTGCAGATCCCACGGCTATTGCACGCCATTCGCCAGACGATGCACATTTCCCTCACTATTCGCGAATTCATCCTGCACAGCCAAATTCGCGAGTTGACCGCGCTGGCGCTCACCAAAACCAGGGAGGAAGCGGATGGAGTGCATTGAGGTGACCTACCGCGGCCGGCGCCACCGAGTGCATCACCATGAGCGGATCCCACTGTCCGCCATGCTGAAATTCGGCGACAACCCAACCAATATCTACGGCGTGGCACCGGCGAGCGCAGCGCCCCTGCGCTACGGCGATTCGCTGGCCAGCGTAGAGCATGGGGGGGCATGCAATGCCTCCCGCATCTCTTTGGTGCCGCATTGTCACGGCACCCACACGGAGTGCGCCGGGCACATCATGCCTGGCGAACATAACGTGGCAGAGTTGGTTTTCGAGCCATTCATTGCCGCCACGCTGATTCGGGTACCGCTGCAAAGGGCCGGCGAGATGTCGGAAACTTATAATGCGAGCGCCCGGGGAACGGACCTGGTCATTACCCGGGCGGCGATCGACGATGCCCTGTCGCAGGTGGCGCCGCATTATCTTCAGGCGTTGGTGATCGCCGCCAAAGCGCCGAGCTGGCGGCTGGCGGATGAAATACCGCCTTATTTCAGCCACCAGGCGATGGCGCGCATCGTCGAACTTGGCGTACATCACCTGTTGGTTGATGTGCCTTCGATTGACCGATTGCACGATGACGGCAGGATGGACAACCACCGCTGCTTTTGGGGAATGGGCCTGCCAACGGCGGAGGCGTGCGCAAGATTGCGCTGCTCCGTAACGGAAATGGCGCAGGTTTCGCCGGCAACCCCGGCCGGTAGCTATTTCCTGTCATTGCATTTGCCGGATTGTTCGGGCGACGCCCTCCCCAGCAAACCAATTTTGTTTCCGTTCTCCCAAGGGAATGACGCAGCATGAATTACTCAAGTTATTTGCAGTTAAATCAGCTACTCGCTTTGCAGCAACCGGCCTCGCCGCCGAGCGAACACCGCAACGAGAACCTCTTCATCATTACGCATCAGACGTATGAACTGTGGTTCAAACAGCTGATCGATGAGCTCCACTGCCTTATCGATCTGATAGAAAACGGCGACATAGCCGCCGCAAACAATGGGCTGATCCGCATCAACGCCATCACGAAAACCGTGGTGAACCAGATTGAGGTGATTTTCACGCTGAAATTCCATGAGTTCCAAAAATTTCGCGGTTACCTCGGCTCCGCCAGCGGATTTCAGTCCTACCAATTTGCGGGCATTGAGGCGCTGTTGGGTAAAGCGAACGATAAAAAGTTGCAGCAGTACGGTGAAGATCCGGCCATTCAGAAAATGCTTGGCGCGATCATTCGCCCAATCTCGCTCTGGCAAGCGGTTCAGCGCCACCTGCTGCTGCTCAACGATCGCCAGGGACAGCAGGCCGAGTCCTTCAAGGCCATCATAAAAACCGTGCTGGAGGAAGCTTCCAGCGAGTCGCTGTTGCTGAATCAGCTGCTGGATCTGGACTCACTGCTGCAGGAATGGCGCTATCGGCACGTCAAGCTGGTGGAAAGAACCATTGGCCAACGTAAAGGCACCGGCGGGTCCGCCGGTTCCGACTACCTGAAATCCACGCTGTTTACGCCGATCTTTGACGAACTGTGGGAGGCGATCAACTGATCGCCTTAGTCGAAAATCCGGGGATCGCGCGATCCCCTTCCCCTTCATCCTGAACGGCGATTAACCTGCCATGCACAACATACCCTTCCGGGGAGCCGAGCGATGCCTGAAAGCGCTGACCCCCACACGCCAGGGCAAATTGCGACTGATTTGCTTTCCTCATGCCGGTGGCAGCGCCGGTACCTTCCGCGCCTGGAGCAGCCTGCTGCGCTCGGACATCGAGCTGTTCGCCATGCAATATCCCGGGCGTGAAGACCGGGCGGACGAAGCGCCGGCGTGCCAGCACCGCGGGCTGGTGGCCGAACTGCAGCAGGCGTTGGCCCCCCTGCAGGACAAACCCTGCGTCTTTTTCGGACACAGCCTTGGCGGCCGGTTGGCCCTGGCAACCGCACTCTCAGCCAGGCTGCCGCCCATAGGGTTGATCGTGTCCGCCTGCTCCACACCCTACGCGGCAAAGCACGGTCATTTGCTGCGCCTGACGCGCAGCGCGCTGATTGAAACACTTCACGAGTCCGGGCAAACGGCTGCAATCACCGATGAAAACGCCGACCTGCTTGACGCCTATTTGCCGCTGATCCGCGCCGATCTCCTGCTTGCCAGCCAGCTTATTTTCCCACGGGAAACACATTTGCCGATCCCGCTGGCGGTTTTTTATGGCGAGGACGATCTTTGGGTCGACAGGCAGGATCTGGCGGATTGGCGGTTGCTGGCCGGGGGCGAAGTGCATGAACGACGCTTCCCCGGCAGGCACCTCTTTTTGAACGAACAGCGCAATGCGGTGATAGAGGCGCTTCATACCTTGCTGGCGGGCCCGCTGAGTGCCCCGCCAACTCCCCGCTGAGGGTTACGCCTGCTCGCTGTTGCGTTTACCCAATGCGACGGTGCGTTCGCCGCGCACGACGGTCCACGCCAGCAGCAGCGCGCAGGCGCTGCTCGTCATCAGCACGATGCCCGGCCGCTGCGCCATCCCGGCCAGCACCAGCCCCGCCGCCAGCATCAGGTAATACATCAGGCCAAGAATTGCGCCCGCAGTGCCCATGCAATCCTTATAATTCCGCAGCGCCCGGGCCAGAATATTGGGGATCGCGATGCCGTAGGCCATCACCACCAGCATCATCGGCAGCACGAACCACAGCTTATCTTCCAACAGGAACACCAGGCCGCCGCCGATCAGCGCCAATACGCAGGCCAGCATCAGCAGCGGCGTAAACAGCCACTGTTTGGCGATGAGAAACTTGTTGATTGCCGCGCCGATCCCGACGCCGGCGGCCAGCACCAACCCGGTATAGCCAAACCACTGCGGCGGAATGCCCAGCGCTTCAAACCGAAACGGCGCCAGTTGGTAATAGCTGAACATGCAGACGTTGAACAGGGCCACCAGCCATGCGCTGCGCCAGATATCGCCGTCTTTCGCCATGCGGCCTAACGTACCGAAGAAAGAACTTTTCACCACCTGCGCCGGGCGCGTTTCCGGCAACTGCCATGCGGCATAGGCCAGCAGCAAGGCGGCCAACGCCGCCAGCCCGGCGAACACCCCCTGATAACCCCAGTAATGGGTCAACAGGGCGCCGCTCAGCACCCCCACCGCGGGGCTGACCGCCATTGCAATCCCCATCACGGAAAACACGCGCGCCAGCTCATAGCCGTCGAACCGGTCGCGAATGGCGGTCTGAGTGCCTACGGAGCCCACCGCCGCGCCAAACGCCGCCAACACCCTTGCCGCCAACAACAAGGTAAAGCCAGTGCTGAAGATGGCGATGATCGACGCCAGCAGATACAGCGCCAGACCGGCCAAAATGGTGGGGCGCCGGCCGATCACGTCACACAAACGGCCCCAAACGACGACCCCGAATGCAAAAGCGAAAAAGTAACAGGACAGGGTTTGCGCCGCGGCCTGCGCGCTGACGTGAAAACCGTCGGCAATATGCGTGAGCGCCGGGCTATAGATCGTTTCCACAATCTGGGGAAACATCATCATCAGTGTCGCCAGGGTAAGGGTCAGTCTGCGTTGCATGGTACATCCCGTCTCCAAAAAGAAAGTAGGCCACAAAGTAGCACCTTCCCCACCCTGACCATTACAATATAAAAGACAAAAAACTTATAAAATCGGACACATTTATGGCATGGCTCAGCGCACAGGACGAATTTGATCCCGATGCTATCAACAATAGCGTGTTAGGCATTGCGGCCGAGCTGGCGCAGCATGATTCCGGGCCGCACTGGCACCACATGGGGCAGTTGCTGTTCAGCCAGCGGGGCTGTATGCGCATCACGCTCAATGAAAGCATTTGCCTCCTGCCGCCGGCACGCATTGCCTGGATCCCTCCCAAGGTGGTGCACCGCGTTCAGGTTACCGGCGTGGCGGGCTATCGCTCGGTTTATCTCGACAACCAGCGCTACCCTGGCCTTTCGCCCCATCTGGAAGTGCTGTCGGCCTCTTCTTTGCTGCGGGAAGTGCTGGAGCGGATCGCCATCGCCGACTTTGCTACCCAGTGGGAAAGCGGCCCCAGCGCCAATATTCTTGCCGTATGCCTGGACGAAATACGGCATGCGCAGCGCGAACCGACCTTATTGCCGCTGCCCAAGGACCGCCGCTTACGGCAATTGGCCGGCATGGAGGAAGTGCCACCGCTCAATGAGCTGGCGCGCTACAGTGGCGCTTCAGAGAAAACCATCAGCCGCATCTTTCGCAAGGAGACCGGATTGAGCTACCAGCAGTGGCGCCAGCAATGGCGTTTGATCAAAGCCATCGAGCTGCTGGCGGAGGGATACGGCCTGTCAGATATCGCCGGTAAGCTCGAATTCTCCAGCGACAGCGCCTTCTCAACCTTCTTTAAAAATATGACCGGCAGCTCGCCGCGCGCCTATATGCTGATCCGCCGTTAACGGTCCGCCTTCTCTGCCGACAAATAAGGCCCCGCCGCTACCGAATCGCGCAGGATCAGGCTGGCCGGGAAGGTGGGGCGCTTGCTCAGCTCGCCGCCGTCCAGCATCGACACCAACCGATTGATGGTTTCCTTGATCATATCGGTTACCGGCATTTTCATGCTGGAGAGCGAAGGGATGGTATAAGGTGCCAGCGGGATGTCATCAAAACCAATCACCGAAACGGCGGACGGCACCGGGATTTGGCACTCCGCTAACCGCTTGATAGCGCCGATAGCCATTTCGTCGTTGCTGGCAACAATGGCGCTGAACGTGCAGCCGCAGGCCAGCAGAGTATCGACCGCCGCCATGCCGCTTTGCGCATTCCACTTCCCCTCGACAATCAGGGCGCTATTGACGGCAATACCCTGCTCCGCCAACGCGGCTTTATAGCCGGAAAGCCGCTCCAGCCCGGTGGGCGAATCCAGCGAACCGGTGATGAATGCGATATCGCGGTGCCCCTGTTCGATCAGGTGCCCCACTGCCGCCGCGCTGGTGGCGTGCTGATCGCTGAAGATGCAGTAGCTGTCGTTCAGCCTTAACCGACGGTTGATCACCAGGATCGGCTGTTTGTGCTGGGAGATGATCTCGTCCATTTCCGCAATCGACAGAAAGCGCGGGTAGATGATCACGCCGTCACAGCGCAGATCCAGCAGGAATTGAATGGCGGCCTTTTCTTCTTCGGCGGTGTGTTTGCCGTCCGCCAGGATCAGTTGGCGGCCGTGCTCTTCCATGATGCGAGCCGACTGAAACATCAGCTCGCTGAAATAGTTGCCGCTGTACAGCGTGTTGGTGACCACCAGCCCGATGGTCTGAGTGGTTTTGGTGGCGAGGTTGCGCGCCAGCAGATTGGGCCGATAGCCGGTCTCGGCGATGGCTTTCTCTACCCGTTCGCGCTTCTCCGGGCCCACATAGCCGCTGCCGGATAACACGCGGGACACCGTCGCTTTCGAAACGCCGGCCCTTTTTGCCACCTCAAGTATTGTTGCCATCTCTGCGCCGTCAAAATCCAGGGTTCCGCGCAGTCTACCCAAGACGCCCCGCCTTTGGAATGTTTTCGCGCCTGCCGTTGCCGCCCTCCCCAGCCTTAAAGTGACTGACTTCACGAATTGAAAAACCAAAAAATCATAATTCTTGCCAGAGTTAAAACAGATCAGCATGATTTTGTGAAACCGGTTTCTTGTGGGCGTTTCATTGAGATGGAACGGCGGATCGCCCAGGCGCGTACTTATACCCTAAATAATTGGAGCGGCATCAAGGCGGCCAGCGAGTCTCATCCCGATGAGCTTACTCAAGTAAGTGATTCGGGTGGGTGAGAAATCTGTCGGGAACAGATTTGAACGCTGCTTGCAGCGGCCCCGAAGGGGCAAGACCCACGATGGGTCTTATAACGCAGCCAACACAGATGCAGCTTCAAGTATGACGGGTATACCCATAATCTAAGAGACGATACTCCATGCCGAAGAACTACACAGAGATCTCGCACGCCATCGTGGATGCGTTGGGCGGCCGCGCGAACGTCGAAGCCGTTACGCACTGCATGACCCGCCTGCGATTCGTGGTGAAAGACAAGGCGCTGATCGACACGCCAAGACTCAAAGCGATTAGCGGCGTGATGGGCGTGGTGCACAGCGGCGAGCAGTGCCAGGTGATCATCGGCAACGAAGTGTCGAAAGCCTATCAGGCGGTGCTGGCGCTCGGCATGCCGGGTAACGCTCCTGCCGCCGCGCCTGCAAAACGCAAAATCACCCTGAAAGGCATTGGCGCCGGCATTCTCGACGCGCTGGTCGGCACCATGTCGCCGCTGATCCCGGCCATCATCGGCGGTTCGATGGTGAAGCTGCTGGCGATGATGCTGGATATGGCCGGCGTGTTCGATAAAGGCTCGTCGACGCTGATCATCCTCAACGTGATTGGCGACGGCGCGTTCTTCTTCCTGCCGGTGATGGTCGCCGCGTCGGCCGCCCTTAAATTCAAAACCAACATGTCGCTGGCGATCGCCATTGCCGGTGTGCTGTTGCACCCTAACTTTATCGATCTGATGGCCAAGGCGGCGCAGGGCCAGGCGGTGGAGTTCGCCTACATTCCGGTGACGGCGGTGAAATATACCTACACGGTGATCCCGGCGCTGGTGATGACCTGGATCCTGTCGTATATCGAACGATGGGTCGATCGCATCACCCCGGCGGTGACCAAGAACTTCCTTAAGCCGATGCTGATTGTGCTGATCGCCGCGCCGATCGCAATTGTGTTGATCGGCCCGTTGGGCATCTGGATCGGCAGCGGTATCTCGGCGCTGGTGTATACCGTGCATGGCTATTTGGGCTGGCTTTCCGTCGCCATTATGGGGGCGATCTGGCCGCTGCTGGTGATGACCGGCATGCACCGAGTCTTCACCCCGACCATCATTCAGACCATCGCCGAAACCGGCAAAGAAGGCATGGTGATGCCTTCGGAGATTGGCGCCAACCTGTCGCTCGGCGGCTCTTCGCTGGCGGTGGCGTTCAAAACCAAGAACCGCGAGCTGCGCCAGACCGCCTTGGCCGCCGCCGCTTCCGCCATTGTGGCGGGCATTTCCGAACCGGCGCTGTACGGCGTGGCGGTGCGGCTCAAACGCCCATTAATCGCCAGCCTGATCAGCGGCTTTATCTGCGGCGCCGTCGCCGGCATTGGCGGATTAGCCAGCCATTCGATGGCTTCGCCCGGTCTGTTCACCAGCGTGCAGTTCTTTGACCCGTCGAACCCGATGAGCATTGTCTGGGTCGGCGGCGTGATGGTGCTTTCCGTGGTGCTGTCATTCGTGCTCACGCTGCTGTTGGGCTTTGAAGACATTCCGGAAAGCGAAGAGGCCCCAACGACAACCGCGCCTGCGGCCAATACCGCTAACGCTATCCATTAACACACTATTTTTTACCCTACATAATTGGTGTTGCATCACGGCGGCAAGGCCGTACATCCCCAGGAGCTTAGTCAGCTAAGTGACTGGGGTGCGCGACAAATCTGTCAGGAACAGATTTGAACGCTGCTTGCAGCGGCCCCGAAGGGGCAAGACCCACGGATGGGTCTTGTAACGCAGCCAACACAGAGGCAGCTTCAAGTATGACGGGTAATTATTGAGGATTTCATGTCTGATTCAACATTCCCGCAAGGGTTTTTATGGGGCGGTGCCTTGGCCGCCAACCAGTCGGAAGGGGGCTATCGCGAGGGTGGCAAAGGGCTGACCACGGTTGACATGATCCCGCATGGCCCCAACCGCATGCCGGTAAAGCTTGGCCTGGAGAAGCGCTTTACCCTGCGCGAAGACGAGTTTTACCCCAGCCACGACGCGATTGATTTTTACCACCGCTACCGCGATGACATCGCGCTGATGGCGGAGATGGGCTTTAGCGTGTTCCGCACCTCCATCGCCTGGAGCCGGATTTACCCGAACGGCGATGAGCTGACGCCCAACCCGGAAGGCATCGCCTTCTACCGCAGCCTGTTCAAAGAGTGCCGTAAATACGGCATCGAACCGCTGGTGACGCTGTGCCATTTCGACGTGCCTATGCACCTGGTAACCGAATACGGCTCCTGGCGCAGCCGCAAAATGGTGGAGTTTTTCACCCGTTATGCCCGCACCTGCTTCGAAGCCTTCGACGGGCTGGTGAAGTATTGGCTCACCTTCAACGAGATCAACATTGTGCTGCACAGCCCGTTTTCCGGCGCAGGATTGGTGTTTGAGGCAGGCGAGAACCCCGAGCAGGTAAAATACCAGGCCGTACACCACGAGCTGGTGGCCAGTGCGCTGGCAACCCGCATCGCCCACGAGGTGAACCCCGCCAACCAGGTGGGCTGCATGCTGGCGGGCGGCAATTTTTACCCCTGGTCCAGCAAGCCGGAAGACGTGTGGGCCGCGCTGGAGAAAGACCGCGAGAACCTGTTCTTTATCGACGTGCAGGCCCGTGGCGCCTACCCTGCTTACTCTGCCCGGGTGTTCCGCGAGAAAGGCGTGGGCATTGCGATGGAGGAAGGTGACGCCGAGATCCTGAAGAACACCGTCGATTTTGTCTCCTTCAGCTATTACGCCTCGCGCTGCGCGTCTGCCGATATGAACGACAACAACAGCAGCGCCGCCAACGTGGTGAAATCCCTGACCAACCCGCATATCCCGCGCAGCGACTGGGGCTGGGGCATCGACCCGTTGGGTTTGCGCATCACCATGAACATGATGTACGACCGCTACCAAAAACCACTGTTTCTGGTGGAAAACGGCCTGGGCGCGCACGACGAGTTCAACGCCGACGGCGAGATAGCCGACGATTACCGCATCAGCTACCTGCGGGAACACATCCGCGCCATGGCCGACGCCATCGCCGACGGCGTGCCGGTGATGGGCTACACCACCTGGGGCTGCATTGACCTGGTGGCGGCCTCAACCGGGGAAATGAGCAAGCGCTACGGCCTGGTTTACGTCGACCGCGACGACAACGGCAACGGTACCCTCGCCCGCACCCGCAAGAAATCTTTCTGGTGGTACAAAGCCGTTATAGCCAGTAATGGGGCCGATTTGGGGTGATGGGGAGGTGGGTGCGATAAAGGCGATTGTTGCGAGTCGAACAGGCTGAAGGATTCTGCCACGGCCTGCTGCTGTTCGGTGAGCTTATGCAAAAGAACCCGCAGCCCGACGACACCCAGTGGGAACAGCTGAATCACTACCTCAACGCGACGGCTCACTTGGTGCCAGCACTGTGTAACCTCTATGGTCGCGCGCTGCGTGAGATGGAGTGCCAGATCTGATAAGTTAAAATAAAAGCCAAAATAAATAATAAGAACGGTATTAGTTTTATGCCGTTCTTATCACTCAGGTAAATTTCATAGATCTGACTAACACATCACGATAAACACATTCACGAAGGTAGGCATTTCCCCCGTGGCCTGGCATAGTTAACGCATTCGATAAATCGATGAGTTAACTGCTGGATAATGACGCATGGCCGCTGGCAGCACGCATTGATCAGGATCCGTTCTGCAATGAGGGGAATGTTTTGGCGACTAAAATAGAGACGTTATCTTCGAAAGAAGCGGTTTTAAAAGCCATCGAAGAATATAAAGCGTTGGGTTGTGATGCTCTGTTGGAAAAATACAACGTCAAACGAATTAAAAAATGTGGACTCCTTTATAATAACGAAAAATACGACATCAGAGCCATCGTTGCGGCCGCTTATTTTTACCAGTTCGGAACACCATTCGAAAAAATAAAATCTAACAGTGGCGCTAAAATTGCTATCCAAGCACTTAAAAACCTCGGTTTCGAGATCATCGAAACACCTCACCCTATTGAGCATTTAGTAAAAGGTAGGCTTTACACGCGTAAAGAGCTTATCGACCTCTATGGTGGGCAACTGCAGGGCGGTATCTGGACACCCACTGAGTTCCCCGTCATCTTCATCTTTACCGGTGAGAGCGGCGAGGCCTATGGCTACAAAGACGGTTGGTCTGCTGATGGCAGTTTCTCCTATACCGGAGAAGGCCAGAAAGGCCCAATGGAGTTTATTCGGGGCAATAAGGCCATCCGCGACCACAAAGAGAATGGCGAAGACATCTTCTTATTTGAAGATAATAAAAAAGATAAGGGCGTAAGATTTATTGGCATGTTTGAATGTGATACTTGGGATTACATTCAATGCTTAGACTTCGAAAAAAAGGATATGCGGCAGGGTATAGTTTTTAATTTATTCCCGGTATCTTCTGCTCGCGAAGTTGATAATGATATCGATACTTCAGAAGTCGCTTCGAAGAAAGAAACGCTCGAGCAGCTACGCGCCAAGGCTATCAAATCATCCATGATGACGGGCCAGCGTAAAGAAAGTGACAGCAAGAATTCTTGGTTCAAGCGCAGCGAGGACGTGAAAAAATACGTACTGCAACGCGCCAATGGCATCTGTGAGTCATGCGAGCAACCCGCACCGTTCAAGAAAAAGAATGGCGAACCCTACCTTGAACCCCACCACACAAAACGCCTGGCCGATGAAGGCCCCGATCACCCTCAGTGGGTCGGCGCTATCTGCCCTACCTGCCACCGCAGGATACACAGTGCGGTTGATGGGAAAGCACTGAACCAGACTTTGATGGTGAAGTTAGAACTGAAAGAGGCGAGTTTTAAATAGTCATTATTTAAAAACTATTGGAGTAGAAGTGTTTCGAGGGTGGTGCTTAAAGAAACGGATCTAGAAAAGGATCCTCTTTTCCCCACATCATCCTCTGCCCACGCTTAGCTGTGATCCGATAAGGTACCACCCATAACCGCAATGAATCTGAGAAAGCAAAATGCTGTGGTATTGGATGATGGAAGTCATCGTGCGCCGGGTAGATCAAATACATCTCACCAACCCCATCAAGGTATTTTTGGCCGTAAGCAAACATCTGATAGAAGTCGGATTGCGCTATTCCGTAAAGGGGTCTCTCCTGAGAATTGCTATTCACCAACTTCCATTTAGTGTCCAGCACCATCTTGGTTTTTACCGGATGACGTGACTGAATCAACAAATCTGGGCGCAGCTTAAAGCAATCCCTCTCACCATGTTTAACCAATGAGTAGCTCGCAGCCTGCAGCTTTAATTTGAAGCCGTGTGGTAGTTCATCAGTAAGAGTCTGTGCGACAAAAGACTCAAACACCGCCTCCATAGGGAACAACAGTGATAAGGCTTTAGCATCCCCTTGCAAAGCACTCGGGCTCATTCCGTGCAAAATCAATTGCGCCCATGCAAGCGGCTCATGGTAATGAGCCATACCGCGATCCAGGCGCAGGCTCGATATATCCCCATCAATATCTCGGCTAAACGGAACTCCATCAAAAGCAAAGCGCATTTCCTGTAGCCAGCGCTGATTATCTGATGACAGACTAAGGCTACCTAGCTTATGAAGTGCTGAGTGTAAGAGCCTATTGGCGGCACAGTCAGGCAAGTAGTCATCGTAATCGACACAGAATTTATGACGATCCACAACGTTATGTCGCAACTGAGCGGAAAGCATCAGTTTGCCTTTCATGAAGGGTAAATTACCCTGTTCATTCACATAGTCTGAGCGCAGACCCTGTTTAAGCAGTTGGCTAACGCTATGCAAAAACTGGTTGATGAAAATCTCCAGTAAAGACATTCGTTGTGCATGAACGGAAGCCTGCTGGGTTTGGATATGCCGAAAACCAGACAAATGGCTCAACATAGTCAGCAATGTCGCTCGTGCATGCCCGCGCGCTAGGTTTTTGCCTATCTTGGGCAAAACTTCTAGCTGCAGGCCAAAGGGGGTATAAAGTATCCCGGCGTAATTTTGTACTTGAAGCAACCGGCATCCAGAGCGTGAAGTGAGTTTGAGCAGTTGGCTTCCCTTCTCGCTGGTCAGGCTAAGCGATTCTAAGTAATTGAATACCTCATAAGGGAGAGGAACAGCACCCGCCGGCGTTTCTTTTTCAACACCCAACAGGTCATACTCAAAAACAGAGATCACCTCACCCATTTTGCGCAGCCTGTGTAGTAGGGACCGCCTCTTCGGGTTGATAAATTGCACGGTAAGCCTGAGGCATATTCCAGACTTCTTGCTCAAAAGCCTTAAGTTCATAGGCTGTTGATTGCTGATCGTGACGCCGTAAACCGTGGTCAGTGCCAAACAGCATGTCTAGATCGTCAGTTTTCTCAATGACAAACTGTAGGTTGTCGTCTTGCTTTTGATTATCCGCCAACACCAACCGTATTTTGTTCCAATCGTCGAAGAAATATTCCTGCAATAAGGGAATGATCTTTTTCTGGAATGCCGCCTTCAGCTGTTTAAACGCCTTATCTTCATCCTTCGCATCGCAGGCTTTTTTTACTGGCATAAAGAACGCATGCCCTAGCGTATGCTCGCGATCGTAAAGCGCCTCGATTCGGCTATTAAGTTTCTCTAATAACGATTCAAGCTCAATGCCTTTTACTTTTGCACCACTGAGTAATGAGAGATCTGGCATCATCTCGACAAAGTCGAAGCGGCGGCGTAATGCAGTGTCCATCAGCGCCAACGAACGGTCTGCGGTATTCATTGCTCCAATGATGTCGACGTTGCCAGGCACACTGAATGTCTGGCCGCTATAGGACAGCTGCAGGCTCATCGCATTACTCATACCGGCGCGCTTGTCGATTTCAATCAGTGAAATCAGCTCGCCAAAAATCTTGGAGATATTGCCACGGTTAATCTCATCAATAAAAATGGCATAGCGGTGCGCCGGATCGGCATTAGCACGCTGGCATAAACGCATGAAAATGCCGGGCTCAATGGGATAAGAGATATTGCCGCCCTCATCGGCCCGAGCCCGCATCCCTTCGATAAACTCTTCGTAACCATAAGACTGATGGAAGGTAACTACGGCAAACCGCTGAATGGCCTCTGCTGTTTGCGGGCCCTGCTTTAACTCAGCATAAAGTGAAACAAGATCTTCCACCTGCTCTAGCTGCGACTTCACTAGGAACCACTCACTCTCGGCCGTTTTATTGAAAATCGTAGGCTCACGGCGGTTTTTATATTCAACCGTGGTGGATTCCGGCACGGTAAAAGATTGCAGCGTGGCCCAAGCCGTTTGCGATAAATTACTGCTACGACCATTCAATAAGGCCTTACGTTGGAACCACTGGTGCTCAGTCAGTTGGCGAACTTTGGCGCGTTTATTCAGATCCAATAAGACTAGCGCTGTCACTTGCATCCAGTTAAGTGATTCAAGGCGAGAATCTAGCCAAGCATCATAATCGGCGGGAGCGGCCTGCGTGGTGTACTCTTTCATCTTCTGCTGCAAGATGAAGGTTTTTCCGGTTCCCGGAGGGCCAAAGTAGATCATATTGACGGGTGAATGCTGCGGTATCGTCACGCTCACCACTTCATTGCTCACCGTGACTGCGCTGCTAACCATTTTCTCTTGTTTTTGCTCGCTGTCACGCTCACGCAGCAGTTCATAGAGATGCCAGATCGCCATGTTCACATAGTAAGGATCCGCATCTGGCAATTGCCTGTTAATCGCGCCCTTCAATTCATGGTTTTTCTGCAACCAATCGCCAGTAAGCGTCAGGCCAAACGAAAATTGCTCATTTATAAACGTCGCGGCTTTGGTAAACGCATTCTCGTCTACCGTGCTGGTGCAAGTTTCTGGCGTAAAGGCCGCAAAGACACGATTCCTCAAACTCCAATACATCCGTTTGAGCTGTCCAGTCTCCTTGGCTTGCTGCAAGGCAGCTTCTACATATTGGTAAGTTTGTTCGTCGGGTTGACGATGAATACGCTCAGTCAGTTCTCTGAGCAGTGGCAGACTTTGCTGGAATTCGGCCAACGAGGGAACACCCTGACGGATACTGGCAATACCGTTATCACGCTCATACCAAAGCCGTTTAACCAGATCATCCGTCTCCGGCTCTGAGAATGTCTGGGTTTGTTGAAGCAATGCCGTAAATTCACGGTAACGGCTATTCCACTCCGAATGAGAATAATCTTTGTATTCGGCCAGAGAGTTAATCAATTCACTGAGAGTCAGCTTACCTGCTTCAACATCGGCAACGATATCCATCACGATAGTTCCTGTACGGTGACATTATTTGAAAAAAAGCCGGTACTGTTACTACAAAGCTACGGCAGCCAAGACATTAACATCAAGGCTGCTAGCCACTGCCTAATCATTCTCAAGCGCCTTTCAGCATATCAAACACCACGCGGGCAAACCCCTTGGCGAGCTCTGGGTTGGACAGATACTGCACCATCATTTCGTGCTGAGCTTCATTGCTGTCCATGACCGCATCATCAATGGCTTTTGGGAAATCCCCCAGCATGGCCTGTTCGCGGGTGTTGTTGGCAATCTGTGTCATCACCGCTTGGTTTTCCGATAGCTTGTCGCGCACGGTAAACGCATAGTTGATCATGTCCTTATCGCTGAGATTATCAGTGATAAACAGGTCGTTAAGGCGCGCCAGAATGTTCGACAGGAACTCTTCTTTCTTATCCTTCGGCTTGGCTGTGCCGATGTCATTACCCGGCTCGATTTTATATTCTTCGGCATCTTCCTGAAGCTTGAGATGCTGTTCGTGGATTTTCGAGAGACGGTAATGGCTCATATCCACATTGCTTAAATCAATCTCATCTTCTTCTATACGCTGTTCGTGCAACAGCGGACGTAGATGTCGGGAAAACAGACTCAGTTTTTCCAGATCTTTGTCATCGTACTCAACGATTTGCGACATAAACTCGTAGAAACGGACAAAGCTGCCGAGGTCTTTTTTGAAGATATCCAGCTTGTCTTTTTCTTGTTTACAATCTTTGAAGCTGTTTTCAGCATTGGTGATCAACACGATATCGTTAGTTTTCTTCGTGCGTTCAAAGATCTCTTTTGCCAGCACGTAAGCATCGATAGCGGAGGTATAACGTTTTTTCCAGCGTTCAACAGCCGGCTTGCAGATATTACTGATCGCCGCATTGGATTTGTTTTTGGTAAAGAAGGCCTCGCAGAACTGTTCCACTTCGTTCCACAGGAATATGCCGCTGGTACGCAGCTTCTCGAATAATTCGAAAACCAGCTGAGGGTCGCTAACATCGGTCAATTCCGCCGTTTGATAGTACGGCTGGAAAGCAGCGAGAATTTCATCAGGCTCGTTATAAAAATCCAGCACAAAAGTGCCCGACTGCGCTTTGCCCGGATAGGTGCGGTTCAGGCGCGACAACGTTTGTACGCACTCCACACCACCAAGCGCTTTGTCCACATACATGGCACATAGCTTTGGCTGGTCAAAGCCGGTCTGGAATTTATTTGCCACCAGCATCACCTGATAGTCTTCGCTATCAAAAGCTTTACGCATGTCCCGGCCTTTCAGCCCTGGGTTCATATTCATTTCGGTAAACTTTTGATTCAGCAACGCAAGACTATTATGGTCGCTTTCAACAAACTCCACCTCGCCAGAAAACGCCACCATCGCATTGATCTTCGAGTAACGATTCTCGGCAATGTACTTATCAAACGCCAGCTTATAGCGCACCGCCGCTTTACGTGAACTGGTCACCACCATCGCTTTGGCCTGCCCCCCCAGCAAATGCATCACATGCTTGCGAAAGTGCTCAACGATCACTTTTACTTTTTGGGCAACGTTATGATCGTGCAGCGTGACCCACTGGTTCAGTTTGATTTTGGCTTTTTTGCTGTCGACTTCTCGATCGGGATCGTCCAACTTTTGCAGCAGCTTGTATGCCACTTTGTAGTTGGTGTAGTTCTTCAGCACGTCCAGAATAAAGCCTTCTTCAATTGCCTGACGCATAGAGTAAACATGGAAAGCTTCTGGTTTGTTGGTTTTCGATGCCGGTTCAAGAGGGTTAGGACGACGGCCAAACAACTCTAGGGTTTTGGCTTTTGGCGTAGCGGTAAATGCATAGTAGTTAAGATTGCTGCTGCCTTTGCGCGCGGCAACTGTAGCATCAAGGATATCTTCCGACGACAGCTCGACATCATCATCCGCCTCTTCCGTCATCAGCACTTCTTTCAACTGACGCGCCGTGGAACCGCTTTGCGATGAGTGTGCTTCATCGGCGATCACCGCATATTTACGCTGCTTGAGGCTGACGCTGTTTTCGATAGCTTTCAGCACGAACGGGAAGGTCTGGATAGTGACGATAATTATTGGCTGTGAGTTTTCCAGCGCGCTGGCGAGTTTCTCCGACTTCGAACCATCGCCTTCTTTATTATTGATGCGCCCGACCACGCCGTCCGCGTGTTCAAACTGGTAAATGGTGTCTTGAAGTTGATCGTCCAGTACCGTGCGGTCCGTGACCACAATCACCGAATGGAACTGCTTCTCGCCTTTCTCGTCATACAGCGTGGAAAGCTGATGTGCCGTCCAGGCGATAGAGTTAGATTTCCCGGAACCGGCGCTGTGTTGGATAAGGTATTTATGCCCCGTTCCTTCCACCGTGGCCGCACTAATCAATTTATTCACCACGTCCCACTGGTGATAACGCGGGAAGATCAGGCTCTCTTTCTTGCCTTTCAGCCCGTTCCACTCTTCTTTTTCTTCGATTTGCAGATGCACAAAACTGGCGAGGATTTTCAGCAGGTTGTCTGGCAGCAGAACTTCATTCCACAGGTAGTCGGTGGCATAGCGATTTGGGTCTTCGGGGATATCATTTCCCGCACCGCCTGCTTGGGTACCTTGGTTAAACGGCAGGAAGAAGGTGTCATCACCCGCCAGTTTGGTAGCCATAAACACTTCGTATTGGCTGACGGCAAAGTGCACCAGCGCACCACGTTTGAAAGTGAGCAGCGGCTCCGGCTTGTTGGTCACCGGATCTTTCGGTAAACGCGTTTTCTTATATTGTTTAATCGCGTTTTGTACCGCCTGCTTGAACTCAGATTTCAGCTCCAGCGTGGCTATCGGCAGGCCATTAACAAACAGCACCAGATCGATTCGCCAATTCTTGGCTTTGGCACCCGCTTCCTCAAATGCCGCTTTGGTGGCATAAGGGCTATAAACCAATTCCGGCACAATGCGGCAGATGTTCTGCTGATAGCGCGCCAGCGTTTCCGGGTTGAGATTATGTTCAGGCTTAAACTGGCACAGCGAAAAACGCGCGTTATGGCTTTTGATTCCGTGGCGCAATACGCCCAGCGTACCGTAAGTGCGCGAAAGCATATCGGTGGCGTTGTTATCCGCTTTTTTTAGTTGGGCCACCAACGCATCGAGGAAATGGCGATCGGTATCGGTCGGGTAAATCTTGGCAAATTTCTCCCACTCCAGCGGCTGGGTGTTTTGCACAAAGGTAATCGCATCCTGCGAGTACAGAGCACGTTCACGATCGTAGCCGTCAGGTTTGCCGACAATCCATCCCTTGGCAACCATTTGAGCAATCATCTCATTTTGGAAGATTGCCTCTTTGGTGGTGTCCATACTCATGCGGTAGCCTCCTGTGATACCTCAGCTTTTTCGGCGTCTGGTGCGACCCAGTTACGGACGTCGATTTTGCCGGTTACGGCGGCGGAGATAAGGGCGGTGCGGCGTTCTTGCATAAGCTTGATTGCAGTGTCAGCGGAATGAATTAAATAGTTATATTTATTTTCTTGTGCAAAGCAATAATCGATTATTAATTTTTGCTCTTCCAGTGGCGGAATACAAACCTTCATCTGCCTAATAGAATTCAATGACAGATTAAATATTGTCGTACCTGTAACCTCCAGATCAAAATAATAACGAGCCTCATCCGTTATAAAACAATACATCAAATAATTAACATTCAGTTTATCACCGCACTTCACATACGCAGCGCTTTTACCAAGTATAATTCTTTCATTATTATACACAGCAACATTGCCAATAGTTCCGTTAATTGATAAAAGTACACTTGCTTCATCCAAATGAACATAATGCTTGTTATACTCACTTTTAGAAACTTCTTTGGCTGTTACACCTATGGATATTTTTCCATTAACCAAGTTATTGCCGTTTATAAAATAATATCCGGTCTCATTATCATACTCTGGAGTTGAATGCAGGCCATCTCCTATTGTTCTAGTTACATGCAGCAACTTAGGAATATCCCAATGCTCCGGCACTTCCCCCAACCACTCAACACCAGAGTCCTTCATTGGCACATCAGGGTTTATCCCTTTAGTCACGGCATGGCTAATCACTGCCTGGCGTTTTTCTTTTAGCAGTTCAATCAGTTGCTTCTGCTTCTCGATCAGGTTATCGATTTTTGCGGTTTCGTGATCGAGGAAAGCACTGATGAGCAGTTGTTCATTTGATGTTGGCAAAAGTACAGGCGACATTTCAACCTTTTCCGCTGTATAATGAGCGATTGTGGCTTTATTGCATAAGGTATTGATAAAATCTGCCGATTTTAAATAAATCATCCAATAATTAAGAAAGCTGGAAGAGTTTCCTTTTATAGCTCTTACTCTGTTAATGGCATTTTGTATATAACATTCATCCAGTTGCTCTAGCCAGATAGTGGAGCGACCGACATCCCCCCCCTCACTAATTAAAACATCGTTAGGTTTAAGCAATAACTTAGTTTGCTCTTCAGGCGAAAACCACATCAAATCTACTATATTTAGATCAACACCTGTTGGCTGAATATTTTGTGCTTTGAGATATGGCTTTAATTCATCCTTAAAAGATGACTTATTCTTTTGAAGCATTTTCCCTAAAGTAACGTCATATCCATATTTTATCTGAGTACAAACCCAATGCCTTGGAATCTCCCCTAACCACTCGACACCTGAATCCTTATACTCCGGATAAGCCTTATATTTAGCCATCAGGAATGTACCTCCTGCAGCAGCTTCATAATCTCGGCGCTGACGGCGTCCAGATCGGCATCGATCTCTTCTAATGGACGCGGCGGCTGATAAACATAGAAGTGGCGATTAAACGGAATTTCATAGCCAACGATACCCACTTCCCCGTCTTTGGCATCGCGCTTATCAGCATTGATCCAGGCATCGGCTACATGTGGCAACACTTCGGCTTTAAAGTAGTTCTCGATCAAATCGCTGGTGGAAACAGCCGGATTTAATGGCACGTTCTCGTTGTCACGCAGATCACTGTCCTGTTCGAATTCCACCACTTTGCCATTATATTCAAACGCGCCGTACAGCGGCTGAGCGGCTTCTTTCAGCACCTTTTTCACTACCGGCTCTGCAGCTGGATTTTTGGTGGTGATGGCGTCAATAAACTGTTTGTTCTCTTTGGTATCCAGCTTCACGCCAGTAGTTTTGATTGCGCCTTTCAGCGTGAGTTGGAACTCATTGAAGTCATCACTCACTAACGCTTTGCCACCCGCTTTAGCCCCCAACGCCGTTTGGATATGCTGCGCTTTATCCATTAATGCACGCTGTGCCAGCCACAGTTTACTGTCCAGCAGGTCTTTAATTTGCTTCTCTTTCAGCTCAGCAAATTCAGCTTTGATAATGGCACGGGCTTCCACTTCGAGCTCTGAGAAATCACCGTAGTTATCGTTATGCCACTGTGCGGAGAACTCTTCATACAAACGTTCCATAGGGGCATTAAACGGCTTCGGAGCAAAGCGCAGTGTGGCAATGGCCTCATCAGTAACCTGTGCAGACAAACGCAGTGGGCGTTCGATGGTCAGGCGACGATAACCAAAATCGGTGCTGTTAAAAATTTTGCTGGCGAAGGTTTTCGGCGCTTCGGTTTTAGCCGTTGCCGATTGGCGGCCACGGTTAGATTTCTGCTCCGGTGCTTTTTCCAGACCTAAATCTTCCAGAGCAGTCGCATCCACCACCTCAAAGTCACCAAAGGTGCGGGTGATAAGCGTGATATCGTCCTCGCCCATCAGGTTACGTTTAGAACCTAATGACTTACGCATTTTGCCGCACAGGTTGGTGCCATCAATCAGTTGGACTTTACCTTTACGCTCTGGCGCTTTCTTATTCGACAGGATCCACACATAGGTCGCAATGCCGGTGTTGTAGAACATGTCCGTTGGCAGCGCCACAATACCTTCCAGCAAATCAGCTTCCAGAATATAACGGCGAATTTCACTCTCACCGCTGCCTGCCCCGCCGGTAAACAGCGGAGAGCCGTTGAGGATAATACCGATTCGTCCACCGCTGCTCACGGTGCCATCGGCGTTACGGCTATCACGCATTTTGCTGATCAGGTGCATCAGAAACAGCAGCGAGCCATCAGAGACACGCGGTAGACCGGGGCCAAAGCGCCCGTTAAAGCCTTTCTGCTGATGTTCGTCGTTAATCTCACCTTCAATCTTTTTCCAGTCCACGCCAAAGGGTGGGTTAGATAGCATGTAGTCGAACTGGTCCTGCGGCAACTGGTCGTTGGAAAGCGTATTCCCCAATTTGATACGGCTGACAGCCTGCCCTTTGATCAGCATATCGGCTTTACAGATTGCGTAAGACTCCGGGTTTAGCTCCTGACCAAAAGCACGCATTACTGCGTTCGGGTTCAGCTCGTGCACGTACTCCATGCCAGAGGACAGGAAACCGCCGGTACCAGCTGTTGGGTCGTAAATGGTGCGGATAATGCCGTCTTTCGACAAGGCGTCATTATCTTCCATAAACACCAGCGAAGTGGTTAAACGCACGATATCGCGCGGGGTAAAGTGCTCCCCGGCAGTTTCATTCGAACTCTCCGCGAAACGGCGAATCAGCTCTTCAAACACCAGGCCCATATCATGGTTAGAAATGGCTTTTGGGCTCAGATCGGTAGTGGCGAATTTTTTAACCACCTTGTACAGCAGGTTGGCATCATCCAACAGGCTGACAAATTCACTAAATTTGAAGTGCTCAAAGATTTCCCGCGCGTCCTTGGAAAAACACTGAACGTAGTTCTCCAGGTTAGCTTTGATATCGTTCTGCCCCATCTTGCCAAGATCCATCGGCGAAGTATTAAAGAACGAAAGGCCATTGGTCGCACGTAACAGAAACTTATCCCTTCCTTCTTCAGGCAACGGGCTAGTCTTCAACTTTTCCGCTTGTGCCACAACGGCATCTTTACTCGGCGCTAACACGCACTCCAGACGACGCAGCAGCGTAAAAGGCAAAATCACACGCCCGTACTGAGACTGTTTAAAATCACCACGGAGCAGGTCGGCTACCGACCAAATGAAAGCAGCAGTTTGAGAGAAGTTTGTGTTAGCCATATCAACAACCTGAATGGGGGCGCAAAAAGATGGCTAGATTATACATGAATCAATACGGCTTGCTGTGACATCAGTGCGTAGTGGTTTTTACCTGTCTGCAGGCACTGGCTACTGAAGCAGGCAAACTCGCTCTAATGCACGCATCTAAACATAACTTCATATCGAATTAAAAATAACTCCATTTAGAAATCATCTATATAATTAGCAAATTAATAATCAATAAATGTAAAAAACATAGAGCATTTGATATTAAACTTGATTTGTAGCATAACAGGAGCTGTACATTTATTGGACATAAACAGATAAGGAAGTCATATAGTGAAAAACAGCCATTTTAAAATCCCAAGCAAGAAATTCATACTCTCCATAATGTCATCGTCGGCATTTATGACAGGGTTAACTCTTGCAGTAATATGGCTATATCTATCTAACTTAGAAAGATTAGATATATTCTATGATGCAACCAGTGCCAGCTCGGCTATAGCTTTCATATTTGGGTTCGCCATACTATCACTCTTAGGTTTTAGTATGTTAATATTTTCATCGTCATTTATGATGGTACTTATATTCTCCAACTATGAAAAGGACTTAGTAAAACACAATAAAATAGCCCATAGTTTTTCCATTACTGGTCTACTGAACAGCCTTGGATTGTGTATTTTATTGTCCTTGTGTTTTTTCTCTTATTATTACTTTAAGTTGAACGGACACTTAACCACTATAGCCTTTCTGATAGCATCCGTATTATTTAGTTTTTACATCACTAAAAAGAATATTTTAGACCCAACAAAACATCACCTTCAGAATAACAATGAGGCCAAAGGACATTTAGAGACAACATCCACAAAAATACTATTCCATTACTGCTTCTTACTCCTGCAGTTGTGCAAATGCTCCCACTTTCGTTTTTCTTAAATCAGTTGGAGTTCACGGAAGGTAGTAGCGATTTCGCCCAGATAAGTTTACTGACTGCTGTGGCCATAGCATTCTCCACATTAAGCATTTTACCCGGTGCGATTTACATCAATGAGAAGAAAAATGGCGATTTATTTCATGACATAGCTATCATTTTAATATCAATTATTACAACTTTAGTTTTTTATCCATGATATTCCGCCCTATACCAAATATGATTATAAATATGACAATGAACCTATCAGGTATTAGCGACTGGCGTACTCATGATTTTTATATTAAAGAAAATGCCCATCCACATGCGATGTTTAATGGACAATTGTGGAACACGAGATACTTTCAAGAGATACCTAACAGGTTCTTTATCACTGGCGTTAGCATTTTCACCTTAGGCAACACACAACTAATCTGCCCGACTACAATCATCCATGCCAGAAAGGAAAGCTTAAAGCTGACAATAGATAACACCAAGGAGCACGATGAAAAAACAAACCATTTAAAAAATATTGCTATGAATTGCATCCCATTTAATAAAAAAGACATCAGTATATGGGACTCACCAATTTCAGAGCCAATCTATTACGATAAATTAAAAACAACCAACAATAACTCGATGATAAAAATGCTCCATTCGTTGAAATAAACTCTATTCTCCCAGCTCTCCATTAATACTTGTAGGAGAGCTGACCTTCAACAGTCCCATTCAGCGTCACACGCAGCTTTTCCATGTTCACCACTCCTGATCCCAGGTCTTGGGATCTACCGGCTTGCCAAGCGGGTGTGACCTGCCCCCAGTATTAGATACAACCGTTAGTTAGTAATGTCGGTTTGTTTACCTTCACATTTTCCATTCCGCCACCGTGCTGCAAACTCTGATGGCGTCTGATAATT
>Ga0302349_1000741_pt1 | contig 33682 bp, 30 predicted proteins | sample PhyAR1_FD_202176 | JGI IMG/M metagenome (GOLD analysis project Ga0302349, IMG submission 202176) | Leaf surface microbial communities from alfalfa plants in UC Gill Tract Community Farm, Albany, California, United States - DLSL A.R1... | ecosystem: Host-associated > Plants > Phyllosphere >...
CGTAGAAGCACGTCTGCAGTGCGAGCTCGCCCTCGAGCCCGATGAGGTCTTCCGTCGTGGCCCAGATCTTGGGGGTGTAGCGGATGTCGATGATCTCGTAGAGGCCGTCTTCGCCGTCGCCCTCGATGTTGATCTTCTGCCCCTCTTCCCAGGGGAGCAGCACGTCGCCGCCGCAATTATTGTGCGCCGCTGCCGTCGGGGGCACCCCGTCGCGCTCGTACGACTTCATGATCGTGAAGGTGTGGTAGGTGTCACCGGTGCGGCACGCGACGTCGAGGTCGCTCTCGTCGCCCGTCACGCCGAGCGCCACGGTGGGGTACTCGTCGAAGACCTGTTCCTGCACCTTGTCGACGGTGCCGCGGTAGCCCGATTTGAGGGCCCCGTAGCCCTTCTCGACGGTCTCGGGCATGAGCCACACGCCGAGCAGCAGCGCGACGCCGCCCGCGACGAGCAGGCCGCCGAGCGCGCCGAGCACGATGTTCCCGCCCTTGCGGCCCTTCTTCTTCGTGCCGTTGCGGAGATCCGCTCGTTCGCCCACGTCTACCCCCGTGCTTGATGGCTTCCGACGCATTTTACCCCGCGGAGATGGCGCGGGGAAGAACGGTGCGGAAGCCGCCCCTCGCGCACCAACGCCCCCTCGGTCGGTCTCACACCGCGCCCCGACTAGAATTGAGCGCATGTCGAACGTTCTTGAGAACCTCCCCGTCGGTGAGCGCGTCGGGATCGCCTTCTCCGGAGGTCTCGACACCTCCTGTGCGGTGGCGTGGATGCGCGATGCCGGAGCTGTCCCCTTCACCTACACAGGCGACCTCGGCCAGTACGACGAGGACGACATCGCGTCGATCCCCGCCCGCGCGCTCGAATACGGCGCCGAGAAGTCGCGCCTGATCGACTGCAAGCCGCTCATGGTCGAAGAGGGCCTGTCGGCGCTCGCGACCGGCGCGTTCCACATCCGCTCGGCGGGCCGTACCTACTTCAACACGACCCCCATCGGCCGCGCCGTCACCGGCACGCTGCTGGTGCGCGCGATGCGCGAGGACGGCGTCGACATCTGGGGCGACGGATCCACGTACAAGGGCAACGACATCGAGCGCTTCTACCGCTACGGTCTGCTCGCCAACCCCCGCCTGCGCATCTATAAGCCGTGGCTCGACGCCAAGTTCGTCAGCCAGCTCGGCGGCCGTCAGGGCATGAGCGAGTGGCTCGTCGAGCACGGCTACCCCTACCGCGACTCGGCCGAGAAGGCGTACTCGACCGACGCGAACATCTGGGGTGCCACCCACGAGGCGAAGACCCTCGAAGAGCTGAACGTGTCGCTCGAGACCGTCGAGCCGATCATGGGCGTGAAGTTCTGGGATCCCTCGGTCGAGATCCAGACCGAGGACGTCACGGTCACCTTCGACGCCGGTCGCCCCGTCGCGATCAACGGCACCGAGTACACCGACGCCGTTCAGCTCGTCCTCAAGGCGAACGAGATCGGCGGCCGCCACGGCCTCGGCATGAGCGACCAGATCGAGAATCGCATCATCGAGGCCAAGAGCCGCGGCATCTACGAGGCCCCGGGCATGGCGCTGCTGTTCATCGCCTACGAGCGCCTCGCCAACGCGATCCTCAACGAGGACACGCTCGCGACCTACCACGAGCAGGGCCGCCGCCTCGGCCGCCTCATGTACGAGGGCCGCTGGCTCGAGCCGCAGTCGCTCATGCTGCGCGAGTCGATCCAGAAGTGGGTCGGTTCCGAGATCACCGGCACCGTGACGATCCGCCTGCGCCGCGGCGAGGACTACTCGATCCTCGACACCGCCGGCCCCTCGCTCTCCTACGCGGGCGAGAAGCTGTCGATGGAGCGCGTCGAGGACGCCGCCTTCGGGCCCGGCGACCGCATCGGCCAGCTGACGATGCGCAACCTCGACATCGCCGACTCGCGCGCGCGTCTCGAGAGCTACGTCTCGCGCGGCCTCATCGGCGGCACGACCGCCGAGCTCATCGGCCAGCTCGAGCAGGGCGAGGCGAAGCAGATCGCCAAGAGCGTCACCCCGATCGACAACGAGACGCTCGACAGCGTCGGCGAGTCGGCCGCCTTCGACACCGGCACCGACTGATCGCATCCGCCGAGAGGCCCGTGGATCCCGTGGATCCGCGGGCCTCTCGCGTTCCCGGGCCGGGATCTGCGATGCTCGTCTGACACCCACAAGGTGTATGACAAGGAGGTCGTTATGAGAATCGCGGTACCCACCGAGATCAAGAACAACGAAGAGCGCGTCGCCCTCACCCCCAGCGGCGCCGACGCACTCGTCCGCGGCGGGCACGAGGTGCTCGTGCAGGCCGGAGCGGGCGAGGGATCCCGCATCGCCGACGACGCCTATGCCGCGGTGGGCGCCCGGATCGTCGACACGGCGGACGAGGTGTGGAGCGAGGCCGAGCTCGTGATCAAGGTCAAGGAGCCGATCGCTAGCGAGTACGGCTTCCTCCGCCCCGATCTCACGCTCTTCGCCTACCTGCACCTCGCAGCCGACCGACCGCTCACGGAGGCCCTCCTCGCGGCGGGCACGACCGCGATCGCGTACGAGACCGTGCAGCTCCCGGACGGGTCGCTTCCCCTGCTCACGCCCATGAGCCAGATCGCGGGCCGCCTGTCGGTGACCGTCGGGGCGTATCACCTCATGCACTCTCAGGGTGGCCGCGGAACGCTCCTCGGCGGGGTTCCGGGCGCACCGCGCGCGAACGTCGTCGTCATCGGCGGGGGCGTCGCCGGCGAGGGCGCGGCCGCGAACGCGCTGGGCCTCGGCGCCCAGGTGACCGTGTTCGACGTCGACGCCCGCCGGCTCGGCGAACTCGAGGCGCGCTACGGCAACGGGCTCTCGACGCGCGTCTCGACACCCCTCGCGGTCGCGGAGGCCGTGGCCGCCGCGGACCTCGTGATCGGCTCGGTGCTCATCCCCGGATCCGCCGCCCCGAAGCTGGTGACCGACGAGATGGTACGCGGCATGCGCGCGGGATCCGTGCTGGTCGACATCGCGATCGACCAGGGCGGGTGCTTCGAGGGCTCCCGGCCGACGACGCACGACGCTCCGACCTTCCGCGTGCACGACAGCATCTTCTACTGCGTCGCGAACATGCCGGGGGCCGTGCCCGAGACGGCGACCCGCGCGCTCACGAACGCGACCCTCCCCTACGTCCAGCGCCTCGTCCGCGATGGCTGGGAAGAGGCGGACGCCGCCCTCGCCCGCGGCATCAACGTGCGCGGCGGCGAACTCGTGCTCCCCACGCTGCGGGACGGATGAGGCACGCGGAAGCCCTTCCGCATTCCGGCGCCGCGTGTGATGATCGCATCGTCCGGGGCATTCGGCGTCGGCATCGGCGAGAGATGTCATCGTGGGATTCAAGCAGGCTCCGTACATCATGCTCGAGGGCCGAGCGGCTGAGGCGCTCGACTTCTACCAGCGCGTCCTCGGCGGCGAGGTGACGCTGACGCACTACCGCGACCTGCCCATGGAGGGCATGGGCGGCGACCCCGACTGGGTCATGCACGGCCAGCTCGAGACCGAAGGCGGCGTGACCATCATGGCCGCCGACGGCGAACAGCCGCGCGCAGCCGAGAACCCGAAGGTCGTCGTGTGCCTGTACGGCGACGATCGAGACGAGCTCGAGCGGCTCTTCCAGGGCCTCTCGGAGGGCGGGTCCGTCGAGCTCCCGTTCAACGAGGCGCCGTGGGGATCCTGGTTCGGTCAGCTCGTCGATGCCTTCGGCGTCACCTGGATGATCGAGGGCGGCGGAGAGCAGAACTGAGCGCGGGGGTTCCTCGGGCCGGGCGGCCCGGGGAACCCCTCACACCTTCAGCTTCTCCTTCTTCGCCTGCTTGCGATTGCGTTCGTTGCGGAACAGTTCGCGGGCGAGTTCGGGATCCAGCCGCCCCTCCGCGAGCATGCGGATCGGGCACCGCTTGCAGCGCGGCTTCGACTTGCAGCACTTCTTCTTCGGGCCCTTTTTCTTGGCCTTCTTGTCGGATCCCATGCGATCAGGATACGTTCGCGGGCTTAGCCCGAATCCCGCTGGGCCTCGATGTCATCGGCGAGCTCATCGATGACGATCGTGTCGCGATCGACGCTGCCGTTTCGATAGGCCTGGCGGGCGACCATGTGGGCGGAGATCGGCGCGGTCGCCAGCTGGATGAGCACGACGGGCACGAGGAAGGCGAACGCCGTCCAACTGTGCAGGGCGACCGCGACGCCGACCGCGATGATCATCATCCCCAGGACCTGGGGCTTCGTCGCGGCGTGCAGACGCGCGGGCACATCCGGGAAGCGCAGCAGCCCGATCGACGCCGTGAGGCACAGGAGCGCGCCGATGAGCACGAGCACGAGGGCGATCGTCTGGGTCATTGTTCGCCCTCCGTCTGCTGTGCGCGGTCGCGGCGGGCCACGAAGCGGGCGACCGCGACGGTGCCGAGGATGCCGGTGGCGGCGATCATGAGCATGATCGGCAGCGTGTAGGTGTGCTCGTTGATCACGGCCTCGGTGCCGAGGATGCACAGAACCTCGCTCAGCAGCACGTCGCTCGCGATGGCGCGGTCGAGGATCGAGGGGCCCTTGATCATGCGGATCAGCGCGAGCAGCGCCGCGACCGTGAAGACGAGCGCGATCGCGGCGATAAGAACGGCCTGTACCGTCATCGTGCCTCCTCCCGTCGGCGCTCGGCGAACACGGGGACCTCGTCCGTGACGAGCCGCAGGTCCTCCCGGGATCCGACCGCCCGGACGATCAGCTTCTCCCACTTGAGCGCACCTCGCCGGAACTTCTCGACGTCTTCGGCGGAGGTGACGTCGAGGACGTGCATGAACAGCACCCGGTTGGTGCGGTCGGATTCGATGACCGTGCTGCCGGGGACGAGCGAGAGCGCGACCGCGACGTGGGTCATGATGAGATCGTCGTCGATGCGCAGCGGGCTTCGGATGATCGCGGTCTGCGTCGTTCCCGGCTTGATCGCGAGCCACGCGACCTGCAGGGCGCCCGCAACGAGGTGTCCGAGGAAGGCCACGATCGCGACGACGAGCCACCACAGGTTGACGCGGCCGGTCAGTTCCGCGGCCGGGAGGCGGAACACGTTGGTGACGACGATCGCCACGACGATGCCCGTCACGGCGGCGAGCACGGTGAGCTGGCCCCAGAGGAGCATCCAGAGCACGACGAGCCAGATGAAGAAGGGCAGTTGCACCCACAGCCGCAGGACCTGTTCGCGAGCGGTTGTCATGTCGTCTGCTCCACATCCTCGAGCTGAACGAGCGAGATGGGCTGCAACAGCGCCTCACCGATGCGTTCGCACACCTCGTAGAGCGGCCCCGCGAACACCGTCAGGGCGACGGTGACGGCGACCATGCCGAGCGTGGCACCGGTCATCACCTTCGGGATGACGCGCCGCTCGCCCTGCTCGTCGGCGGCGGGGGCATTGGTCAGGTAGCTGAACCGCGCCTCCGCCTCGACGTCCGCGGCCTCGTCGCCACCGCGCCAGAAGGCGAGGTTCCAGGCGCGCATGAGCGCGTACAGGGTGAGGAGCGAGGTGAGCACTCCCGCGCCGATCGAGACCCACATGATCGCGGACCCGACGCCCGCCGCCGCCTCGAAGAGCGCGAACTTGCCGATGAAGCCCGAGAAGGGCGGGATGCCGCCGAGGTTGAGCGCGGGGATGAAGTACAGCACCGCGATGAGCGGCGCGGCCTTCAGCAGCCCCTTGACGCGCACGATCGACGTGGATCCGGCAAAGCGCTCGATGAGCCCGACCGCGAGGAACAGGGTCGTCTGCACGACGATGTGGTGCACGACGTAGTAGGCGGTCGCGCCGATCGCCTCCGCCGTGCCGATCGACAGCCCGAAGATCATGTAGCCGACGTGGCTCACGAGCGTGAACGACAGGATCCGTTTGAGCTCGGCCTGCGCGATCGCGCCGAGGATTCCCACGACCATCGTCGCGATCGCGACGATGGCGAGGACGATGTTGAGGTCGCTGTCGTTGAAGAGCTGCGTCTCGGTGCGGATGATCGCGTAGACGCCGACCTTGGTGAGCAGCCCGGCGAACACGGCCGTGACGGGCGCCGGCGCCGTCGGGTAGGAGTCGGGGAGCCAGAACGACAGCGGGAAGACGGCCGCTTTCACGGCGAAGCCGACGAGCAGCATCACGTGCAGCATCATCTGCACATTCGGAGCGATCTCGTCTATGCGCTCGGCGATCTGCGCCATGTTCACGGTGCCGAGGGAGGCGTAGATCACCGCGATCGCCGAGAGGAACACGATGCTCGACACGAGCGAGACGACGATGTACACCGTCCCGGTACGGATCCGGGATTCGGTGGATCCGAGGGTGATCAGGACGTACGAGGCAACGAGCAGGATCTCGAAACCGACGTAGAGGTTGAAGAGGTCGCCGGCGATGAAGGAGTTGAAGATTCCCGCCGAGAGGATCAGGTATGAGGGGTGGAAGATCGAGATCGGCGTCTCGGAATCACCGTCCGCGGCGCCCTGACCGACCGAGAACAGGAGCACCGCGAGCAGCACGACGCTCGAGACCGCAACGAGCATCGCGGCGAGCCTGTCGACGTAGAGCACGATGCCGAAGGGCAGCGGCCATCCGCCCACCGACACCGCGAGGGGTGTGCCCGAGTCGACCGTGACGAGCATGACGGCGGCGAGGATGAATGTCGCCGACAGGGTCACGACCGACACCGTCACCTGGGCGCGGCTGCGGCGCCCGAGCAGCAGCGTGAGCGCCGCGCCGATCAGCGGCAGGATGACGAAGAGGGGGACCAGCAGGCTCATCGGGTCGACTCCTCGTCGCGGTTCAGCTCGACCGCCGTGGTGATGGGCGACACCACGCCGTCGGTGAAGTCGGTGGTCAGCTCGTCCTCGGTCTCGGCGGACTCCTCCTCGACGTCCAGCGCGTCCTCGGTCTCCTCCGCGCGCACCCGGAGCGAGATGTCTTCCTCATCGTCGAACACGGTGTCGGCCTCGCCGAGCTGCCAGGAGCGGTAGATGAGGGCCAGCAGGAAGGCGCTGACGGCGAAGGTGATCACGATGGCCGTGAGCATGAGCGCCTGCGGCAGCGGATCGCTCGCGCCCTCCGCGCCGTAGAACGGCGAGACGCCGGGGAAGCCCATCGAGATGAGCAGCAGGAGGTTCGTCGCGTTGCCGAGCAGCAGGAAGCCGATGAGCACGCGCGTGAGGCTGCGCTCGAGCATCGCGAACACGCCGCAGGCGTAGAGCACCGCCATCACGATGACGAGAGTCGTCGATACGGTCACGAGCGCGCTCCTTCCGTCTCACGGGCGTCGGTGATCTGTCGGTCGACCTCGGCGCCGAGCGCGCGCAGCACGTCGAGCACGAGCCCGATGACGACGAGGTAGACGCCGATGTCGAAGAAGGTCGAGGTGACGAACTCGATGTGCCCGATGACGGGGATCTCCGCCTCCCACACGGCGCGCGTCAGCGGATCCAGGCCCATCAGCATGGGCGCCGCCGCCGTCGTCACGGCGAGCAGGAGCCCGAAGCCCAGCATGCGCCCGGCGTCGGTCGGCGCGGCGATGCCGAGCTCGTAGCGCCCGCCCGCGACGTACCGCATCACGAGCGCGAGGCCCGCGACGAGGCCGCCCGCGAAGCCGCCGCCCGGCAGGTTGTGCCCGGCGAAGAGCAGGAAGATCGACACGACGATGATCGTGTGGAAGAGGATCCGCACGATCACTTCGAGGATCAGCGAACGCGATTCCGAGACGAGGGTCGTTCCGCCGACGAGCCACGCGCGCTGACCGCTTCGGCTCTCGCCGCGCTCGACGCGCAGACCGTCCGAGGTCTCCACGAGCGGGCGGCGGGCCGCCGTGCGGCGGGCGCGCCCGGGGATCTGCTCGCGCAGCTTCTCGCGCGCCTCGACGAGACGGTCGGCCCGCGCCGTGACGAACACGAGCGAGGCGACGCCCGTCGCGGCGAGCACGAGCACGCTGAGCTCGCCCATGGTGTCCCAGCCGCGCAGGTCGACGAGCGCGACGTTGACGACGTTCTTGCCGTGGCCGATCTGATACGCCAGCTCCGCCCACTCGACCGAGACGGGCTCGTGGATCCGGGCGCCGGCGGCGACGACCGCGACGACCGCCATGGTCGCGCCGACGGCGATGCCGATCACGGCGCGCAGGATCGGGTGACCCGAGCCGTTGTGGCTGCCCATGCGGGACGGGATCCGGCGGAGCACCAGGGTGAAGGCGACGAGCGTCACGGTCTCGACGAGCACCTGCGTGATCGCGAGGTCGGGGGCGCCGAGGAAGGCGAACAGCGTCACCATTCCGAGGCCCGTGACCGACACGAGGACGACGCCGGTGTACCGCTTGCGCGCCCTGACGGCGACGAAGCCCGCGATGATCATGAGGAGCGCCGCGATCGGCTGGACGGGGTGCTGCCAGGCCTCGAGCGAGAACCGCCACTCGCCGCCGGAGAGCAGCACGGCCGCCTCCGCGCCGACGAGCACGATGAAGATCGTGCCGACGTAGATCGGCAGGGATCCGGTCTGAGTGCGGCCCGTGATGAAGACCGCGAGACGGTCGATGGCGCGCGTGACGACGTAGTACACGTCGGTGGCTTGGAAGCCCAGGAGCCGCTTCTTGCGGTCCCACCCGGTGCGGATCGAGAGCCAGAACACGACGACGCCGAGGCTGATCGCGAGGGCCGAGAGCCCCAGGGCCGGCTCGAGGCCGTGCCAGAGCGCGAGGTGGTAGTGCCCCTCCCCCGCGAGGTCGGCGTACGGTTCCAGCACGCTGCCGACGACCGGGGCGGCGAGGCCGACGGCGATCGTCGCGGCGGCGAGCGCGAGGGGGCTGACGAGGAAGCCGATGGGCGGATCCGGCCAGGACGTCTCGTCGAGGGGGCGGCCCTGCGCGTCCTTCTTCCGGCCGAACGCGCCCCACACAAAGCGGATCGCGTAGCCCGTCGTGAGCACGCTGCCGAGCACGATGCCGACGATCGCGACCCACGCCCATGCGGATCCGGCGAGCGCCTCATCGAGGAAGCTCGTGAGGGCGGCCTCCTTCGCGACGAAGCCCGCCAGGGGCGGCAGGCCCGCCATCGAGGCCGCGGCGATGATCGAGATCACCATGAGCGTCGGCGCCTGGCGCCCGACGCCGCTGAGCTTGTCGATGTCTCGGGTTCCGAGCTGGCGGTCGATGATGCCGACCACGAGGAAGAGCGCGGCCTTGAACATCGCGTGGGCGACGACGAGCGTCAGGCCCGCGAGGGCGGTGTCGCGCGTGCCGAAGCCGATCACGACGGCGATGAAGCCGAGCTGGCTGACGGTTCCATAGGCCAGGACGCGTTTGAGGTCGACCTCGCGCAGCGCCTGGATCCCGCCGAGCAGCATCGTGAAGATGCCGAGGGAGACGAGGATCGGCCGCCAGGGCGCGGCCTCGGCGAAGGCCGGGGCGAAGCGGGCGAGGAGGTAGATGCCCGCCTTGACCATCGCGGCCGCGTGCAGATAGGCGCTGACGGGGGTGGGCGCGGCCATCGCGCCCGGGAGCCAGAAGTGGAAGGGGAAGATCGCCGACTTGCTGAGCGCGCCGATCAGTAGGCACACCAGGGCCGCGTCGACGAGCGCGCCGGCCGGCGGATCCGCGAGGATCGCGTCGATGCTGGTCGTGCCGGCGACGACCGTGAGGATCACGGCGCCGACGAACATGACCAGTCCGCCGAGGGTCGTCGTCAGCAGCGCCTGCAGCGCGGCGCGGCGCGATGCGGCGCGCACGTAGGTGTGACCGATCAGCAGGTACGACAGCACGCTCGTGATCTCCCAGAACATCACGAGCACGATGAGGTCGTCGGTGAGCACGAGGCCGTACATCGCCCCGGCGAAGCCCATCAGCACGCCGGCGAAACGCCCCACGCCCTCTTTGGAGCCGCGGAAGTAGTTGCGGCAGTAAATCATCACGAGCGCGCCGACGGCGGTGACGATGAGCGTCATCACCCAGCCCAGCGTGTCCATGCGCAGCGAGAGCTCGATGCCGAGCGGCCGGATCCAGGTGTATGCCTCGAAGGGAATGTCTCCGTCCGCGACGCGGGACCCGACGGTGAGCGCGTGCACCAGCGCCGCGATCGGCACGAGCGCGCCGAGGTAGAAGACACGGGCCCCGAGAATTCGCGTGAGCGGCACGAGCACGACACTGGCGATCCCGAACACGGCAAGGATCGCGATCATCAGTGTGGCTCCTCGTCGTCGTGCACCTGGCGGCGGGTTTCCTGTAGTTTACCGGCGCGCCAGTATGTCCCGGCCGATAACCTCGATATGTGCGCCTCGTCATTGCCCGGTGCTCCGTGGATTACACGGGGCGCCTCAACGCCCATCTGCCCCTCGCGACCCGTGTTCTCATGCACAAGGGCGACGGCTCGCTACTCATCCATTCCGATGGCGGCAGCTACAAGCCGCTCAACTGGATGAGCCCACCGTGCCGCCTCGACGCGATCGACGTCGACGACGAGCTGGCAAGCGCGGGCGTCATCGAGGCGTGGAAGGTGACGCACCAGAAGTCGGGCGACACGCTCACGGTGCGGATCCACGAGATCATCCACGACACGACCCACGATCTGGGCGTCGACCCCGGCCTCATCAAGGACGGCGTCGAGGCCGACCTCCAGCGGCTCCTCGCCGAGCAGGTCGACCTCGTCTCGGAGGGCTCCAGCCTCGTCCGCCGCGAATACCCGACGGCGATCGGTCCCGTCGATCTCATGATCCGCGACGCGTCCGGCGCGCCCATCGCCGTCGAGATCAAGCGGCGCGGCGACATCGACGGCGTCGAACAGCTCACGCGCTATCTCGACCTGCTGGGGCGCGACCCGCTGCTGACCGGCATCCGGGGCGTGTTCGCCGCGCAGGAGATCAAGCCGCAGGCACGCGTGCTGGCCCGCGACCGCGGAATCGAGTGCCTCGTCCTCGACTACGAGCGGATGAAGGGCATCGACTCGGGCGTCCCGACCCTGTTTTAACGCTCGGCTAGGGTGGATCCCATGGGGAGTTCGCGATTTTCGTGTGTGTTGTGGGATGTCGACGGAACGATCGCGGATGCCTCGGCGGGAATCCTGCCGCGCATCGAGGTGGTGCTCCGCGAGCTCGGCCGCCCGCAGATCCCCGCGGATCAGGTGAACCGCTGGATCGGCCCGCCCATGCTCGAGTCCTTCCAGCTCCTCGCGGGGCTCGACGAGAACGAAGCGACGGTCGCCGTTGCGCGCTACCGGCAGCTGGCGGGCCAGCAGGGCTATGCGAAGTCCGTGCGCCTCTACGACGGCATCGTCGACGTGATCCGCGAGGTGCACGCGGCCGGCATCCCGCAGACGACCGCCAGCACGAAGCCCGGTAATCAGATCGACGCGATCTTCGAGCACTTCCAGCTGACCGATCTCTTCGTCGCCGTGCACGGGGCCACGCCGGCGCCGGGCGTCAACGACACGAAGGCCGACGTGCTCGGGAGGGCCCTCGAGGACATGCGCTCGCGCGGCGTCGACGTCTCGCGGCCCGTGCTCGTCGGCGACCGCCACCACGACGTCGACGGGGCCGCGGGCTTCGACGTTCCGGTCATCTTCGCTCGCTGGGGCTTCGGCTCCCCCGAGGAGGAGGCGGGGGCGGTGCTCGCGGTCGAGAGCCCGGCCGAGCTCCGCGACGCGCTGCTGGGCTGAACCATGGACGAGACCACGGTCGACACGCTCGTTCGGTGGGGCGTCCCCGCGCTGATCGTCTTCGGATCCGCCGCGCTCGTCGTGGTCGCGGTGGTCGTCGGCGTGCGCCTCGCGCGGCGCGGTAAGCGCGCGCGGGCTCGGGCGTCGCGCGCGCTCGAGGACCTCGGCTCGCTGCTCGTCCGGCTCGATGATGCGACCGAGGAGCTGGATCTCGAGATCGGGATGTCGAGTGCCCTGTACGACGGCCGCCCGCCCGCCTCGCTCCGCCGCGCGCGGCTCACGGCCCAGCACACCCGCGACGACGCCTTCGCCGCCTACAGCGCCGCCTCCGCGGAGGACGTGCTCCCGGCGCGGCAGCTCGTCGAATCGAAGCGGCTGACGATCGCGGTGCAGAAGGCGCTCGACGTCATCGAGCGCGCCCACGCCGACAACGAGGCGTGGCTCGCGGAGAACTCAAACGCCGTGGAGCAGGTCGCCGTCGCGCGCCGTCGCGTCGACGAGCTCGCGGCCCGCATGGGCGACCCCGCCGCGCTGCGCGAGGAGCTCGCCCGGATCGCCGACGAGAGCGAATGGGAGGACGCCGCGACGGCCGACGAGGAGGCCAGGGAGGCCCTCGAGGCGGCTCGCACGCACCTGCGCGCCGCGGAGGAGAAGGCCGCGGATCCCTCCCGCTCCGCCCGCGACGACCTCACCGCATGCGAAAAGGCACTCGTGCGCGCGGAGCAGGCCTCCCAGCTGCTCGAAGAGACCCACCGCCTCGTGCAGCACGCGGCGCTCGCGATCGGCGACGAGCAGAAGGGCGCGGCCGCCGCGATCCGCGCGGCCGCCGGCACCCAGCTCGCGATGGATCCGGAGCACGCGCCGAAGCTCGCCGAGGCGATCCGCGTCGCCTCCGCCGCGCTCGATTCGGCGATGCAGATCGCACCGCGCCGCCCCGTCGCGGCGAACGAGCGGATCGCCCGCCTGCGCGACCAGCTCGACATCGCCCTGGCCGACGCGCGCACGCAGCAGCAGCGGCTGCGAGGGGCGCGGAGCGCGCTTCCCGGATCCCTCGCCGCGGCCCGCAGCGCGCTCGCGCGCGCCGAGGCGGTCGTCACGGGAGCCGAGGTCGACGCCCGGGTCCGGCTCGACAGCGCGCGGCGCGAGATGGCGCTGGCCCGCCAGGCGCAGGATCCGATCGAGGCGCTCGACGCGTCGCGCCGCGCCCGCCGCGACGCGGAGGACGCCACCGCGCTGGCAAAGTTCCGCAAACGCCGCCGCTGACGAGGGCGTCGCGCATACAGAAAGGCCTCGCATCTCCAGGAGATGCGAGGCCCGGGTCTGAAAGTCTCAGATAGCGACGATGTTTTCGGCCTGGAGGCCCTTGTCGCCCTGCGTCACGTCGAACTCGACGCGCTGGTTTTCCTCCAGCGCGCGGTATCCGTCCATCTTGATTGCACTGAAGTGCGCGAAGACGTCCTGGCCGCCCTCATCGGGGGAGATAAAGCCGAAGCCCTTTTCCGCGTTGAACCACTTCACGGTGCCCTGCGTGCTCATGTACTGCCGTTCTTTTTGGAGCGAACGTCGACGCAATTTCGCGCCGACGTGCCCACGCTAACCCACGCACCCTGCTTTGCAACAGGGTTTAGTGCAGATTGGTCGCAAAAAACAAGAAACAGCCCTCACCGTTGGGGGGAAACAGTGAGGGCCGGACGACCGAGAGAGGACGTCTCACTCCAGGATACATGGATGAATCCTCGCGATACCAGACACGCCCAATGTCGTGATTACCGGGTGCCCGGGGGCGGGGCGAGCGGTGCCGTCCTCCGCCCCCGGGGCGCTCTTTCGCGGCTATTTCCGCGGGTGCCCATTTCCTGCGTAGCGGATATTCAGCACCGGCGGCGCGACCATGTCGTGTCCGAGGAAGTAATCCACGTTGCTCGACTGCAGGTATCCCTTGAGCGTCATCGCGTTCCGGTAGGCCGGGTTGTGCGCGAGGGTGTAGAGCCGCAGATCGCTCGGCTGATCGGTCGTGAAGATGACCAGCTCGTCGAACTCGGCGCTGGGGAGCACGACCTCCTCGCGCCAGTCGCCCATGATGTCCGCGATCAGGGTCGGATACACCGAGTTCCCGAGCGCCGTGACGGCGCCGTGGTCGCCGAATGTCAGAACCCGCGGCACGGTCTGCCGGTCGGTGGGGTTCTCCGGGTCCCATTTCACGATTCGCGCGTCCCGGGCTTTCGGCACGGGGTCATTGGAGAAGAGTTCCCGGAGGGGATCCCCGTCCCACCACACCCCCATGTGCGGCCACGGCTGCTTCGTCGTGTCGGGTTCCGTGAGTTCGTTCGTCGGCGCGTTGTACAGGCCCACCGGCGTGCTCTGCTCGTAGTTGACCTCGCCGTTGTTCGACCACGTCTCCATTCCGGGGAAGCGGGGGTCGATATCGGCGACCATGCCGCGTCCGGCGTCGGCCGGGATGGGGGCGCTGTGCGTCCAGATGACCTCGCCCGTGGCCGCATCGTAGTAATAGTCGAGGATCCCGCGCGGGTGGTCCTGCTGGATGCCGTACCCTTCGAGGCCCGGGCGCGAGGGATCGATGTCGGCGATGTACCACCGGTCACCGTGAATGATGTCCTGCGACGCGAGGCTGTAGCGCAGCGTTCCGTCGCCGTTGAGGACGAAACCGATCTCGCCGATCTCGTCGCGGCCGTCACCGTCGACGTCCACGATGCGCGTGTTGTGGCCATCGGGGAGGTCCTGATCCCCCCGGAGGAACTTCCACTGCTGCGTCAGCGCGTCGCCGTCGAAGCTCCACGCGAGGTACATCAGGTTGAAGCCACGGCCGCTCTCGCCTGTGTTCCCGACGCGGTTCTTCATATAGGCGACGAGGCTGGGGTGTACGCCGTCGAGGTGACCGACGCCGAGACGCGCGTACACCGGTCCATCGGCGATGTAGTCGTCGGGGATGGGGGCGTGCGCGCGCAGTTCGCCCGTCATCCCGTCGAGGACCGCCATCGACTGGCCGATGTCGCTGTCGTGCTCCTCGAACACCGCCCCGTCGCCGAACGTGACACCGTTGGCGATGCGGATGGCCACCTCGGCCTTGCCATCGCTGTCGAGGTCGTACACGGTGACCCCGTCGTTGTGGCCCACGTCGATCGTCGACGACCCGCCCTCGATATTGTTCTGGTTCGTGCTGTTTCGCCCGAGGTCCATCGACCACAGGAAGGTGCCGTCGCTGCGGTAGGCCTCGATCGACTGGGGCGAGGTCTGACGGTCGACGACGTAGTCGTACGCCCCGTCGCCGTCAAGGTCGCCAACCCATACGAACTTGATGGGACCACCATCGCGCAGCGGCACGCGCACCGCGGGTTCCACCGCATGATCGGCCGTCAGCACGAACGCCTCGCTGGGCTTTCCCGGGTAGCCTTTCGCGACGGCGCGGACGCGATAGGCGTTCTCTGCGGAGAGATCCGCCGTGGAGTCGATGAAGTTCGTGCCGCCCGTGAGCGGCTGTCGGGTGAGCCGCTCGTACTCGCCGCCGTTCGTGGAGCGCTCGACGACGAAGTCGATGCCCTCGGGATCCAGTCCGAGGAGGCGCCAGCTCACCAGCACAGCCGACTCCCCCGAGCGCACCGCGACCACTCCGCGATCCAGACGCTCCATGGTCCGCTCGCCGCCGGTGTCCTGTCCGGCCCCGCCCGGCTGCGCCAGCGCCGTGGTCGCCGGAACGACGCACAGGCCGGCCGTCACGACGGCGGCGAGGGCGATCGATGCGACGCGTCTCTTGTTTCGTTCCGTCATCTGTTTCCTCCTCGAATCAGATCGCTGACGCCCGTCCCTGGGCGTCGGATCCATCGTGGAGCGAGCCTCGCGGCATGCGAGGAAATCGATCAAATGCGCTCATCGACGCGGAAGAGGCGCCGGGGCCCTCGGGGTCGCCCCCGCGACAGATACAACGAGAAATCCCCCTGGTGGCGGCGAATGCCGCGACCAGGGGGACCCGATGTTGAGTGCGCAAGGGGGGACTTGAACCCCCACGTCCGTAAGGACACTGGCACCTGAAGCCAGCGCGTCTACCGATTCCGCCACTTGCGCGTGTGTAGTTATTGCCGGGTGAAACCCAACCTCGTCAGCATAGCATGGCGCCAAGAGCCTACGCGAAATCGCGTCGCCCGCGCGTGGTTCCTGTGGAATCATCCTGAGGTTGGATTCGGGATGTCAGGCCCTCCAAGTACCATGACGCTATTCGCCCGTCCGACCCCAAGGAGCACTGTGGGATTGCTTGACAGCTTCGAAAGGGGCCTCGAGCGCGCCGTCAACGGCGCATTCGCGAAGACTTTCCGCAGCGGCGTCCAGCCCGTGGAGATCGTTGCGGCGCTGCGCCGCGAGATGGACACGCGGGCTCAGGTGATCGGCCGCGACCGCATCCTCGCTCCGAACTCCTACGACGTCCTGCTGAGCCCGGCCGATGCCGAACGGCTCTCGCCCCTCGGATCCGCGCTCCGGCAGGAACTGCACGCGAAGGCGCAGGAGCACGGCACCTCGCAGGGCTACACCTTCGCCGGCCCGCTGACGATCTCGATGCGTACATCCGAGGATGTACAGACCGGCACGATCCAGGTGTCCTCGGGAGCGGTCGACGGCGACGTCGTCTGGCAGGCGGCCCTCGACATCAACGGCCGCCGCTACCCCGTGACCCGCGCCCGCACGATCATCGGCCGCGGCTCCGACGCCGACATCCCGCTCGCCGACGCGGGCACCAGCCGACGCCACGTCGAGGTGCTGTGGGACGGCACCCGCGGCATGGTGCACGATCTCGGATCCACGAACGGATCCCGCCTGGACGGCGAACTGGTCTCGCAGGCCCTCCTGGCCGATGGCCAGACCATCACGATCGGCCGGACGAACATCGTCTTCCGCATTCTCGCGTCGCACGCGGGCCGTCAGGTACTGGCGGGGCAGCAGAACGCGACGCAGATCATCGATGATTTCCAGAGGGGGCAGCGATGAGCGAACTCACTCTGTTCGTTCTGCAGTACGGCTTCCTGCTGCTGCTGTGGGTCTTCGTCTTCGTGCTGATCTTCGCGCTCCGCGCGGACGTGTTCGGCGGACGGGTGCGCAAACTGGAGCATCCCACCCAGCCCGCCGCGGCTCCGGCACCGCGTCCGGTCGCGGTCGATACGCCGCCGCCCGCGCGGGCATCCGAGCAGGCGACGGCCGCCTCGACCAATCGCATCGTGATCACGGCCGGTCCGCGCGCGGGCCTCGAAATCCCGCTCGGATCCGAGCCGCTCACGATCGGCCGCTCGGCGGAATCGGGTCTCGTGATCCGCGATGACTACACCTCGAGCCACCACGCCCGCCTCGTGCGCTACGCGGATCAGTGGATGATCCAGGATCTCGACTCGACCAACGGCACCTTCCACGACGGCGCGAAGGTGTCGCCCAACTCCCCCGTCGCGGTGCGGATCGGGGCACCCATCACGGTCGGCCAGACGACCTTCGAGCTGCGAGGATAGCTCCCGGGATGGTCTTCCAGGGTTCCAGCGCCGCGATCAGCCACACCGGTCGCGTGCGCTCCAACAACCAGGATTCGGGCTATTCGGGCTCGAACCTGTTCGTCGTCGCGGACGGCATGGGCGGGCACGCCGGAGGCGACGTCGCCTCCGCGATCGCGATCGACCGGATCCAGCACCTGGACCACCACTTCGAGTCGACGGCCGAGGCCGAGGCGGCCCTGCGCACGACCATCACCTCGACGGCGCAGGACCTGATCGAGGCCGCGCAGGAACGTCCACAGCTCGCGGGGCTCGGCACGACCGTGAGCGGCATCGTCATGGTCGACGAATACGCGGTGATCGGTCACATCGGCGACAGCCGCATCTACCTCTACCGGGACGGCGCCCTCACCCAGATCACGACCGACCACACCTTCGTGCAGCGGCTCGTCGAGACCGGGCGAATCACGCCGGAGGAGGCGCGATACCACCCCCGCCGCTCCGTGCTCATGCGCGTTCTCGGCGACATGGACGCGAACCCCGAGGTCGACACCTTCATCATGCCGACCCGCCCGGGCGATCGCTGGCTGCTGTGCTCCGACGGCCTCTCGGGCGTCGTCGACGAGACGCACATCACCAAGCTGTTCGACCGCCACATGCCGCCGGCGCGCACCGCGGACGCCCTGTTGAAGCAGGCGCTCGACGGCGGCGCACCCGACAACGTGACGATCGTCATCGTCGACGTGGGCGGCCAGCACCCGCTCTACACGGGCACGCCCACGATCGTCGGATCCGCGTCGAACCCCGACGGCGTGGTCGTTCCCGCCTCGCGATCGCTGCTACCCACGGGCTGGCTGCACCCGCAGCGCGCCGCCGCGAACGTGCCGAGCCACTTCGAGCCCGACACGGAGTACCTCGAGGAGCTCATCGAGGAGGACAAGCGCCGCGCGCGCCGCCGCCGCATCGTCGGCATCGGTGCGATCGTGCTCCTCATCGCCGCGATCGTCGCCTGCGCCTGGGCGTTCTACGACTGGACGCAGACGCGGTACTACGTCGGCACCGATCAGGACAGCGTCGTGATCTACCAGGGCATCCAGCAATCGATCGGCCCGATCACGTTCTCGACGGTGTACGAAGACACCGGCATCCTGCTCGAGACCCTCCCCGACGCGTGGCTGTTCCGGGCGGAGGAGACGATCCCCGCGGGATCCCTCGAGCACGCCCAGCAGATCGTCGACAATCTGCGCGCGCGGGCGACCGACGACGGAGGTGACTCGTGACCGACGTACAAGCCCCCGATCGGGGCGTGAAGCGCGCGCTGCGGCGCATGCGCAAGCCTCAGCGGCTGCGCAACCGCGAGCTCGTGCTGCTCATCTTCGCGATCGCGCTGACGCTCGGTGCGTTCGCGCTCGTGCAGTTCGGTGCGCTCGGCGCGCTCGACACCGAGGTGCTCGGCTTCGTCGGCGGCATGTGCGTCCTCGCGGTCGCGCTGCACGTCGCGCTGCGGATCCGCGCCTCGCAGGCCGATCCGTTCCTCGTGCCCGTCGCGCTCATGCTGACGGGCCTCGGCACCGCGATGATCTATCGCCTCGACCTCGCCTACGTCGCCCACTGGGACGCCGAGACGTCGAACGCGGGCGAGCACCAGATGCTCTACGCCATGCTGTCGATCGCGCTGTGCATCGGGCTCGTGTGGGCGCTCGCCAACTACCGCGTGCTGTTCCGGTACACCTATATCTTCGGCCTGTCGGGTGTCGTGCTCCTCGCCCTGCCGTTCGTCCCGTTCCTCAACGGCGGCGGCAACGCGGTCGTGTGGATCAGCATCTTCGGTTTCAACTTCCAGCCGGGCGAGATCGCGAAGATCTGCCTCGCGATCTTCTTCGCGGGCTATCTCGTCCGCACCCGCGAGTCGCTGACCTCCACGGGCAAGCGGATCCTCGGATTCACCTTCCCGCGGGCGCGCGAGTTCGGCCCGCTACTCGTGATCTGGCTGATCTCGATGGCGATCATCGTGCTGCAGCGCGACCTCGGCACGGGAATCCTCATCTTCGGCATGTTCGTCGCGATGCTCTACGTGGCCACCGGGAAGACGGGATGGGTGCTCATCGGCGTCCTGCTCGCGGGCGCCGGCGCCGTCGCCGCCACCTTCGTGATGCCGTACGTGCACGGCCGTTTCGAACAGTGGTTGCACGCGCTCGACGACGACCTCTACAACGCCTCGTCGAACGCAAGCTTCCAGCTGGTCAACGGCCTGTTCGGCATGGCGCACGGCGGCATGTTCGGGACCGGTCTCGGCCAGGGGCGCCCCGACATCACGCCCGTCGCCGGCAGCGACTACATCATTCCCAGCCTCGGTGAGGAACTGGGGCTCGTGGGCGTCTTCGCGATCCTGTCGCTGTACCTCATCTTCGCCAGCCGCGGCGCGCACGTGGGCGTCGCGGGCCAGGACGACTTCGGCAAGCTGCTCTCGGTGGGCCTGAGCTTCACGATCGCCCTGCAGGTGTTCATCATGGTCGGCGGCGTGACGCGCGTCATCCCCCTCACCGGCCTGACGACTCCGTTCCTCGCGGCCGGCGGATCCTCTCTCCTCGCGAACTGGCTCATCGTCGCGCTCCTCCTGCGCATCAGCGACGCCGTTCGCCGGCAACCCCGGGCGGTGATCGGCTGATGACCAAGGAAATTCGACGCCTCAGCATCATCGTGGTGTGCATGTTCCTGGCGCTGTTCGTCTCGACGAGCGTGATCCAGGTCGTGCAGGCACAATCGCTGTCGGCCGACACGCGCAACAAGCGGACGCTCTACGACTCGTACGACGTGCGCCGCGGGCCGATCATCGCGGGCGGCGAGCAGATCGCCCGCTCGACCTCGACGAACGACACCTATCGCTTCCAGCGCGTCTACGACGACTCGGACGTCTGGTCGGGCATCACGGGCTGGTTCAACCCCGCCCTGAACTCGGCCACGGGCATCGAGCAGTCGATGACGCAGGAGCTCTCGAACCTCGCGAACTCGGGCTTCCTCGCCCGCCTGAACCAGGTCGTGACGGGCCAGGAGGCCCGCGGATCCTCGATCGAGCTCACGCTCGACCCCGAGGTGCAGCGCGCGGCGTATGGCGCGCTGACCGAGCGCGGCTACAAGGGTGCGGTCATCGCCAGCGACCCGAAGACCGGCCGGATCCTCGCGCTCGTGTCGACGCCGGGCTTCGATGCGAACGCCGTGGCCTCCCACGACGGCACGGCCGCCAACGCCGCCGCGAACGACTACGCGGCCGCCGAGGGCGATCCCTTGCGCAACAAGGCCATCAACCAGCTGTATCAGCCGGGATCCACGTTCAAGCTCGTCGTCGCCGCCGCGGCCCTCGCCTCGGGCGACTTCACGGCCGACAGCACCTTCGAGAACACCGCCACCTACACGCCGGAGGGTACGACGCGCGAGATCGTCAACGCGCCCTACGGCACGTGCGGCGGCAGCTCGGCGAAGACCGTCACGCTCGCGGACGCCATCAAGTTCAGCTGCAACGTGCCTATGGCCCAGCTCGCCATCGAGCTCGGCGACGACGCCATCCGCGAGCAGGCAGAGAAGTTCGGCTTCGAATCGAGCTTCGAGCTGCCGCTGCCGACCGTCGAGTCCACGATCGGCGCCGACCTCGACACGGGTCAGACGGCCCGCCTCGGCTTCGGCCAGAACCAGATCACGACGACGCCGCTCCAGGTGCACATGTGGACCTCGGCCATCGCGAACGGCGGCGTGGAGATGAACCCGCTGCTCGTCGATCAGGTCGTCGGCGATGACCTCTCGGTGCAGAAGAAGTTCGAGCCGAGTGAATACGGCACGCCGATCGATGCGGACATCGCCAAAGACGTTACCGAGATGATGGCGTCTTCCGTCGCGAGCGGCGCGGCGTCGAATGCAAGAATAGAAGGCGTTGACGTTGCCGGTAAGACGGGCACCGCGGAGAACGGCGAGAACGACCCATACACGCTATGGTTCACCGGGTTCGCCCCGGCGGAGGATCCTGACGTTGCGGTCACCGTGATGGTGGCCGACGGCGGCGGGCAGGGTCAATCAGGAGATGGAAATTCGATCGCGGCTCCCATCGCGAAGAAGGTCATGGAGGCGGTGCTCGCACAATGAGGCCAACCCAGGGTGTGACGTTCGGCGGACGCTACGAGCTCAGTTCGCGCATCGCGATCGGCGGAATGGGCGAGGTGTGGGAGGCCACCGACCACGTCATCGGCCGCACCGTCGCGATCAAGATCCTCAAAGACGAATACATGGGGGATCCGGGCTTCCTCGAGCGCTTCCGCGCCGAGGCCCGGCACGCCGCCCTCGTGAACCACGAGGGCATCGCGAGCGTCTTCGACTACGGCGAGGAAAACGGATCCGCGTACCTCGTCATGGAGCTCGTGCCGGGTGAGGCGCTGTCGACGCGCCTGGAGCGCGACCACGCGCTGCCCGCGGACACGGTTCTCGACTACATCTCGCAGACGGCCTCCGCGCTGCAGGCCGCGCACGCGGCCGGCCTCGTGCACCGAGACATCAAGCCGGGCAACCTGCTGATCACGCCCGATGGGCGCGTGAAGATCACCGACTTCGGCATCGCCCGCATCGCCGACCAGGTGCCCCTGACGGCCACCGGTCAGGTCATGGGCACCGTCCAGTACCTGTCGCCCGAGCAGGCGTCGGGTCACCCGGCGAGCCCGGCGACCGACATCTACTCGCTCGGCATCGTCGCGTACGAGTGCCTCGCGGGCCGCCGACCCTTCACGGGCGAGTCGCAGGTCGCGATCGCGATGGCGCAGATCAACGACACGGCGCCGCCGCTGTCCGAGCGCCTGCCCGCGCCGGTGCGTCAGCTCGTGATGTCGATGATTGCGAAGAAGCCCGACGAGCGCCCCGCCTCCGCGGCCGCCGTCTCTCGGGCGTGCAACGCGCTCCGCCGCGGCGACATCAACGCCGCAATCGCGGCCGCGCCGATGCTCGCGAACGCCGGCAGCCCCGCGGCCGACGAGGTCACGCAGCTGCTGGGCGCCGCCGGCGGCGCAACACAGATGATGCCGACGACCTCGCCGCTGCCCATGGGCGAGCAGGCGCCGAAGCCGAAGAAGAAGCGCAGCCCCTGGACGGGCCCGCTGATCGCGCTCATCGTGCTGCTCGTCGTCGTGATCGCGGGCGCCGTCTACGGCGTCGTCTCGGGACAGTTCGGCGGCGAACCGGAGGGCAGCGAGCCGGAGCCGGTGGCGACGCCGAGCGAGGAGCCGTCGGTCGAGCCGACGCCGACCTCGATCTTCGTCGACGTGCAGTCGCTGGGGCTCGAGGGGCACACCTGCGCCGAGGCCGAGCAGATCCTGCACGACAAGGAAGCCAAGATCGCGCTCACCTGCGAGACCGGCGAGGCCGCCGCGACGGCCGAGAACGTCGACGTGATCTACAAGCTCGAGCCGCGCGGATTCGTCGATGAGGGGTCGGTCGTCACCGCGTCCACCTACGGCCCCCTCATCGACATCCCCGCTCCGAGCGCGGCACCGCAGTTCGACACCGACCAGCTGGTGCGCGGCGAGACCGTGCAGCTCAGCTGGAACGCCGACTTCGTCTGCCCCACCGGCACGGGCGAGCTCGCGGGCTTCCGCGTGAGCCTCACCGGCGCGACGCACACGGGCGACGAGGCCGGCGCGACCGAGCGCGTGTTCGGACCGGATGGCTTCGTGACGCAGGTGCTCATCGACTCGGACGCCCCGCTCGTCGGCTCGTCGTACACCGCGATCTGCCGGAGCGGCGACAGCGAGCGCGACTCCGCGCCCGCCGAGATGGCGCCCGTGCCCACCACCGAGGCGTCGGAGCCCACCGAGGAGCCGAGCACCCCGGCGGAGCCCGGCGACGAGACGGAGCCCCCGGCCGACGGCGGTTCGACGAACGGCCCCGAGAACGCCAACAACGGCAACGGCAACGGCCAGCCGGGCGGCGCGAACAACGCCGGCTAGCCCGCGGCGGAGCCGAGAGCATCCCCGACTCGTCGGGTGCTTCCGGTAGCATGATCGATCCCGGGGGAAGAGGCCAGAACGTGACAGACGAGCCGACGCAGGCGCTGCAGGCGCCGGAGGAGCGGATCCTCTCGGGCCGCTATCGCGTCGACTCGTTGATCGGCCGCGGCGGCATGGCCACCGTGCACCGCGGTTACGATCTCACCCTCGGCCGCACCGTGGCGATCAAGATCCTCGACAGGGACCTCGCCCGTGACAACACCTTCCGCACGCGGTTCCGCCTCGAGGCGCAGGCCGCCAGCCGCATGGCGCACGCCTCGATCGTGCGGGTGTATGACGCGGGCGAGGACCTCGAGGACGACGCGGCGGGCGGGATCACGCACACGCCGTTCATCGTCATGGAACTCGTGCGCGGGCGGCTGCTGAGCGAGATCGCCGCCGACGCCCCGCTCTCCGCAGAGGACGCGGCGCGCTACGTCGACGGCATCCTCGAGGCGCTCGAGTATTCGCATCGCGCGGGCGTCGTGCACCGCGACATCAAGCCGGGCAACGTCATGGTCACCGATGACGGCCAGGTCAAGGTGATGGACTTCGGCATCGCCCGCGCCGTCAGCGACACCTCCGCAACGGTCGCGGAGACGACGACGATCCTGGGAACGGCGGCGTACTTCTCCCCCGAACAGGCCCAGGGCGAGCCCGTCGACGCGCGCGCCGACCTGTATTCGACCGGCGTCGTGCTGTACGAGCTGCTCACGGGCCGGCCGCCGTTCGTCGGCGGATCCCCCGTCGCGGTGGCGTACCAGCACGTGCGCGAGGCGCCGGTTCCGCCCACGCAGCGCTACCCCGACGCGCCCGCCCAGCTCGACCCGATCGTCATGCGGGCGCTCGCGAAGGATCCGGCACAGCGCTACCCCGACGCCGCGACCTTCCGCGAGGCGCTCGACGCGGCGCTCGACGGGAAGACCCTGTCCCAGCGGCAGCTGACGCACCTCGCCGACGAGCTCTACGGAGACCAGCGGCGCGCGCAGCACGAGATCGAGCACACCTTCGCCGAGCTGTCGAGCGAGAACGGCGTCGCCCGCACGCAGTCCGGCCCTCCGACGGCGTGGGTGTGGGCGGCCATCGCCCTCATCGTCGCCTCGGTCGCCGCCCTCGCCTTCTGGGTCGTCGAGTCGGATCCGATGGACCTCCGGGTCGCCGACACGGTCGACGTCGTCGACGTCACGGGGTGGACGGCATCGGCCGCCGAGAAGGAGCTGACGGCGGACGGGCTCGAGGTGCAGGTGTCGTCGCAGCCGAGCGACAGCGTGCCCGAGGGCGCCGTGATCGAGACCCAGCCCGGCCCCGGCACCTCGCTGGAGCTCGGCGCGCACGTCGACATCCTCGTCTCCGACGGGCCGCTCATGGCGAAGATTCCGTCGCTCGTCGGCGGAACAGAGGAGGCCGCGCGCGCCGCGCTGGGCGGCGACAGCGGCCTGCAGCTCGGGCGGATCCTGCCCCTGAACGACCCCGAGGCCGCCGCGGGAACCGTGCTGGCCGCGGAGGTCGATGGCGACGAGGTCGACGAGGGCGAGGAGGTCCTCGAGGGGTCTCGGGTCGACCTCACCGTCGCGACCGGCCGCGTGACCATCAACGACCTGACGGGTATGCCCTACGAGCTCGCGAAGAAGGAGTTTGAGGCCCTCGGGCTGACCGTCACGCAGACGCGCGACGACGGCTGCACGGCCACCAACCCCCTCGTCGTCGAGACGCAGAACCCCGCCGCGGGAGACGTCGACATCCACTCGACCGTGACCCTGCGGGTGTGCGCGCCGGTGAAGGTCGGCTCCGAGGATCCGGGCGGCGAGAACGAGGGCTCGGGGAATCAGGACACGGGCGACTCTGGCACGGGCGACAAGGGGTCGGAGAACAAGGGCTCGGAGGGTAAGGGCTCCGGGAACGGCAACGGCTAGGTCGTCGCGATGACGACGAAGGGATCCGTCGTCGGCTGACCGGACGGCGAGCCGCCGGCCTGCTCAACCGTCACGGCGAAGACATCGCCCTCGCGCATCTCGGTGCCGATGAGCGCCACGGCGTTCTCGTCCTCACCGAAGACGCCCGCGGAGACGGGACCGTCCTCGCGCACGAACCACATCTCGTACTCTCGGTCGTCGTCGATGTCGGGCAGATCGTCGGCCGTCATGACCGCCTGGCCGAGCTCCACCGACCAGTGCAGCGTGACCTCTCCGCCCGTCGACAGCTCGGCGCTGGCGGACGCGGCGTCCTCCGCGTTCTCGATCTCATCGAGGGCGACGACCTCGGCGGGCCGCGTCAGCTGAGACACGAGCGCATAGGCGCCGCCTCCGACCACGACGAGGCCGGCAACGGCCGCGGCGAGCGCGAACCACCGCCCGCGAGCGCGCGGCTCGGGCTCGGGCTCGGGCTCGGGCTCGGGGGCAGCCTCGATGCTCGCCAGGAGCTGTTCGCGGATCCGTGCGGGCGGAGCGACCTCCGCGGTCGTCTCCGCGAAGGCGGCGGCCGCGAGCCGCGCCTCGAGCAGCTGCTCCGCGCGCCGCGGATCCCGGGCCGCCTCGGCCTCGAGCACGCGTCGTTCGTCGTCGCTCAGGGCGCCCACGGCCTCTCCCGCCGCGAGCTGCTCGAACTCGTCGTCCGTCATCATTCCGCCACCCCCATCGCCTTCCGCAGGCGAGCAATACCATCACGCATTCGCGTCTTGACCGTGCCGAGCGGCGTGCCCAGGCTCGTCGCGATCTCGCTCTGGCTGTAGCCGTCGAAGTACGCCATTGCCAGCACCTCCCTCTGTGCCGCGGGCAGCTGATCCAGCGCCGCACGCGCACGCTCGCCCTCCACGCGGACCTCCGCGTCCTCCGCGACCGCATCGAACGGAACCTCGAGGTCGCGGCGGCCGGTGCGCGCGTCGCGGTCCGCACTCGCCTGGGCCGACTTGACCCGGTCGACCGCGCGCCGGTGGGCAATCATGAACACCCACGCGCGACCCCTGCCGCGGTCGGCGGCGAAGCGGCCCGCCTTCTCCCACACCTCGAGAAACACCTCCTGCAGCACCTCCTCGCTCTGCGCGCGGTCGACCACGATTCGCAACACGAGACCGAACACCCTCGACGAGAGCTGGTCATAGAGCGCCGCGAAGGCGGATGAGTCTCGGTGCGCGATCCGTAAGAGCAGCGCGTCGCACGCATCGCCGTCGTCAGAACGCGCAGCGCTTGCCGCTTCGCTGCTTTCGGTCATAGAGATCAGCATGCCCTATTCCTTCGTTGCTTTCGCCGAGCGCCCGGCTGCCGGCCCACGTTCGCTCACCCGAAGGTGAAGGAGTAGACCTCGACGCCGGCCGGCACGACGACCTCGATCGTCCCCTCCGCGGATCCGCTCGGCGCCCGCACGGAGTACGACCGGGGCGTGCCCGAGACCTCGATGTCCGTGCGCTCGCCATCGACCTCGGCGCTCAGGGTTCCCTCGCCCGCGACGACGATCCGCACCTCGTCCGCGCGATAGCGCAGGCGGATCGTGCCGTCCTCGCCCGACGGCGTGGCCGCCTGGGTTCCGATCTCCCAGGTACCGTCGAGCGCGAAGGTGTCCGCCGCTTGCTCCTCCGGCAGCGCGAACTCCCGCTCCCCCTGCCGGTACTCCTCGGATCCACCGAAGGTCTGGTCCTTCGCCGCGCCGAGGAAGGTCTCGGGGGTCGTGGATCCGAGCTCGGGCGTCTCGTCGGCGATGTCTGTGGCTGCCGGCAGCGCGACGTTCGGGTCGGCGTCCGTCAGGAGTTGCCGGATGAGCTTCTCCGTGACCTCGTAGTTTCCTTCGCCGAAGGCGATGTGGCGCACGGTGCCCGAGGCGTCGATGAGGTAGTGCGCGGGCCAGTAGCGGTTCCGGTACGCCGTCCACGTGGCCAGGCTGTTGTCGAGCGCAACGGGGTACTCGATGCCGAAGTCCCGGGCACCGGCCTCGACGTTGCCGCGGTCCTTCTCGAAGGCGTACTCCGGCGAGTGCACGCCGATGACCCGCAGGCCGGCGTCGCGATAGGCGTCGTCCCAGGCGGTGACGTGCGGGATGCTGCGCTGGCAGTTGATGCAGGAGTAGGCCCAGAAGTCGATGAGCACGACCTCGCCGCGCAGATCCTCGAGCGAGACGGCCTCACCGCCGGGGGTGTTCAGCCAGCCGTCGATGCCGCGGATCTCGGGCGCGGGGCCGCAGGATGCGAGCTCGTCGCCCGCGCCGAGGCATTCGTCGAGCCGTCGGTTCTCGTCGGTCACGAGTCCGCCGAGGCTCAGCGCCTCCTGCACGGCCTCGTCCTCGGCCAAGGGCTGCTGCAGCGCGGCCGTGTAGTCCGGAACCAGCCGCTGCAGGAACGCGGGGGCATCGACGATGAGCCCGCCCGCGAGCGCCAGCATCGCGACGCCCGCCGCGATGCGCAGCCCGCGCTCCCTGTTGCGGAAGGCACGGATCCGCCGCACGACGCCGCGGCCGGCGAGCGCGAACGCGAGGAGCGGGATCGCGACGCCCAGCGAGAACGAGACCGTCAGCACGACGGTTCCCGCGTCGATGCGGCCCGTGGATCCGGCGACGATGATCGCCGCGAGCACCGGTCCCGCGCAGGGGACGAAGACGGTGCCGAGGGCGAGCCCCACGCCAAAGCCCCCGCGCTCGTTCGACACCTCGCGGCGCGGGATCCACTGGAACGGTCGCTCGAGAAGCTGCTCCAGGCGCGGCACGATCAGGGCGATGCCCAGCACGGCGAGAACGGCGATCCCCGCCCACCGCAGGAAGCTCTGCGGCAGGCCCAGCGCGCCGAGCACGAGCGAGCCCGCGAGCGTCACGGCCGTGAAGCTGACGATCAATCCGGCGATGACGAGGTAGGGGCGCGACCTCCCTGCCGCCGTCGGTTCGCCGTTCGTGCCGGTCTGAGCCGACTGCGCGCCGCCCGTGAGGAACACGACGGGCAGGATCGGCAGGATGCAGGGCGAGATGCCCGTGATGAGGCCTCCGAGAAAGCCGATGATGACGAGTGTCATGAGATCCTCCGCTGGTGATGCAGAGGTATTCGACGCATCGGGGCCGCCGGATTGGCATTCGGGGCGCCGAGAAATTCTTCCCATCCGATTCGGGCGCGGCGTCGAATTCCCTGTAACCGCCACCCCGGCGGGCGCGCCGCACGGCGCATATCTCAACCCAGGAGGACCCCATGTTGCGCAACAGCCTTCGAATCGGCGGCGGAATCACGTTCACGCTCGCGGCAGCAATCGCCCTGACGGGGTGCATGTCCGGCGGCGATGACGCCCCCGAGAACGACGACGCCGTGGCGTCCGAGGCTCCCGAGACGATGCCCGCGGAGACTCCCGCCGACGACGCACCGGCGGAGGAGCCGACGGACGACGCCACCGACGGCGCGATGGATCCGGCGGCGAATCTCGTCGGACCGGCCTGTGCCGACTACGCGTCGATGGTGCCGGACGGGCCCGGATCCGTTCAGGGCATGTCTCAGGACCCGGTCGCCGTGGCGGCGTCCAACAACCCGCTGCTGACGACGCTCGTCTCGGCGGTCTCCGGCCAGCTGAACCCCGACGTGAATCTCGTGGACACGCTCAACGGCGACGAGTTCACCGTCTTCGCTCCCGTCGACGACGCCTTCGCGGCAGTCGACCAGGCAACGCTCGACACCCTGTCGACCGACGCCGACCTGCTGACCTCGGTCTTGACGTACCACGTCGTGCCCGGCCAGATCGAGCCCGCGGACATCGCGGGCATGCACACCACGGTGCAGGGAGCCGACGTCGAGGTGACCGGCTCGGGCGACGAGTGGATGGTGAACGACGCGATGGTGCTCTGCGGCGGCGTGCAGACCGCGAACGCCACCGTGTACCTCATCGACTCGGTGCTGATGCCCCCGGCCGAGTGAGAGACCAGGGTCGGATGTCCCCGGGGGGACTGGGGGCATCCGGCTCTGTCCTGCTTCCGGGCGCCCTGCGATCTTCCCGTAGACTGATCCCCATGGCGCGCAAGAAGCACGACGAAGAAGACGAGATCACCCACATCCCGGGTGAGCCCCTGCCGAACCCCGCATGGTTCAAGCCGGTCATGGCTGCCTTCTTCCTGCTGGGCCTCGCGTGGGTGCTGGTGTTCTACATGTCGGGATCGACGTTGCCGATTCCCGACATCGGCGCGTGGAACCTCCTGATCGGCGGCGGCCTGGCCTTCATCGGCCTCATCATGGCCACGCGCTGGCGCTGACCCGCTGACCTTCGTCCTCACGCCCCGTCCGGATCCGTCCGGGCGGGGCGTGTCGTTTGCCGTGCGTGCGCGAATCACACCGCTGTAATTCTCCACAGCCCTCTCCCCCGCGTGTGAATAACACGCGTGTGATTCTCCCCAGCTGGGGATGAATCTGTGGATAACTCCGGGGAAAACCCCTTCGCCGCCGTGGAGAACGTCTCTTAAGGCGTGGACAGAGCGCGCCGATCTGGGGAGAACGCGAGCCTCATTGTGGATAACTTGTGGAGAATGAGGCGCCCGAGCCCGTCAACGGCCTCCCCTTGAGGCTTGCGCATTTCGAAAGAATTCCCCTTTTTTACTCGATGCCCCTCAACAAATAGCGTCGAAGATGCGAAAAGCTCGTTCTGACGATGCCGTATCGCGGATTTTCGAAGGAGAGCGCATTGGTCCTCATCGACACCACCATCACCACCGCCCACACCTCACGACTCGACGCATACGGAGCGCAGCCCTCCTACGACACCGACGCCTTTGCCGAACTCGTCGCGTGGGTCGAGCGCACGGCCGCCCTCACGCGGCCCGACCGGGTCCACTGGGTCGATGGATCCGATGGCGAGCGTGCGGCGCTGCTGCAGGACATGGTCGATGCCGGCACCCTCATCAGATTGAACGAGGACAAGCGCCCGGGCAGCTACCTCGCCCGCAGCGACGAGCGCGATGTCGCGCGGCTCGAGTCGCGCACCTTCATCGCCTCCGAGCGCCCGATCGACGCGGGCCCCACGAACAATTGGGCGGATCCGAGCGAGATGCGCGAGACGCTCGCCGGGCTCTTCGACGGATCCATGCGGGGCCGCACGATGTTCGTCGTACCGTTCTCGATGGGCAAGCTCGGCGGCCCGATCTCGCAGCTCGGCGTGCAGATCACCGACAGCCCCTACGCGGTCGCGTCGATCGCGATCATGACCCGCGTCGGCAGCGCCGTGACCGAGCTCATCGTGGGCGGCGCCTCGTGGGTGCGGACAGTGCACTCCGTCGGCGCTCCGCTCGAGGCCGGCGAGCCGGACGTGCCGTGGCCGTCGAACGACGAGAAGTACATCGTGCACTTCCCCGACACCCTCGAGGTCGCCTCCTTCGGCTCGGGGTACGGCGGCAACGCGATTCTCGCGAAGAAGTGCTTCGCGCTGCGGATCGCGTCGGTCCTCGGGCGCGACGAGGGGTGGATGGCCGAGCACATGCTCCTCATCCGTGTGATCTCGCCCGAGGGGCGGGCGTTCCACGTCGCGGCGGCCTTCCCATCGGCGTGCGGCAAGACGAATCTCGCCATGCTGCGGCCGACGCTGCCCGGGTGGACGGTGCAGACCCTCGGCGACGACATCGCCTGGATCCGGCCCGGCGCCGACGGTCGCCTGTACGCCATCAACCCCGAGGCCGGTTTCTTCGGCGTCGCGCCGGGCACGGGCCCCTCGACGAACATCACGGCGGTCGACACGCTGCGCCGCGACGTGCTGTTCACGAACGTGGCGCTGACCGACGATGGCGATGTGTGGTGGGAGGGGCTCACGGACGAGGCCCCCTCGCACCTGATCGACTGGCGCGGCGACGACTGGACCCCAGGCTCCGGCCGCCCGGCCGCTCATCCGAATTCCCGGTTCACCGTGTCCGCCGCGCAGGCGCCATCAATCGCGCCCGACTGGGAGGAGGCCGTACCGCTCGACGCCATCCTCTTCGGCGGCCGCCGGGCGAGCAACGTGCCGCTCGTGGTCGAGGCCTTCGACTGGAACCACGGCGTCTTCATGGGCTCCACGATCTCGTCCGAGCGCACCGCCGCCGCGGAGGGAACCGTCGGCGAGCTGCGCCGCGATCCCTTCGCCATGATGCCCTTCTGCGGGTACAACATGGCCGACTACTTCGCCCACTGGGTCTCGATGGGCGAGGTGACCGCACCGCCCGCGATCTTCCAGGTCAACTGGTTCCGCAAGGGGCGCGACGGTCGCTTCCTGTGGCCCGGCTTCGGCGAGAACGCGCGCGTCATCGAGTGGGTGATCCGGCGGATCGAGGGCGCCGCCCCGGCCGTCGACAGCGCGATCGGCCGCCTCCCCGTCGAGCTGAACCTCGCGGGGCTCGACGTTCCGCAACCGGATCTCGACGAGCTCTTCGCCGTGGACGGGGACGGCTGGCTCGCCGAGGCCGAGCTGACCGAGGAGTTCTACGACACCTTCGGCGAGCGGATCCCGGAGGAGCTCCGCGCCCAGCTCGCCGCGCTCCGCGCGCGGCTGGCCGCCGCGGCCGGGTGAGCGCGGCCCGCGGATCCCTGCCGGTCGGCTGGGCTGGGCGCCGAGCTCAGCCCAGCTGGGCGTAGATGCCGAAGGCCGGCAGGGCGAGCGCCGCGGCGATCGCGACGCCGACGAGGATCAGCAGGCCGATCTGCAGCGATTTCCGGGCGGGGCGGCGCGTCTTCGTGAAGATATAACCGACGAGGGCGCCGACGGCGAGGCCGCCGACGTGCGCCTGCCACGCGATGTTCAGGCCCGGCAGGAAGCCCAGCACCAGGTTGATGCCGAGCGTGATGTACAGGCCCGTGAGGTTGGCTCCGACGGCGCGCCCGATGACGAGCAGGGCACCGAAGAGGCCGAAGAGCGCACCCGATGCCCCCACGACCGGGGTCGCGAAGCCCAGCAGGGCGACGCCGGCGGATCCGCCCGCCGCGCTCAGGAGGTATGTCGCGACGAAGCGCCAGGTGCCGAGCGCGGGCTCGACCGCCCGCCCCACCATCCAGAGCGTCAGCATGTTGAGGGCGACGTGCCAGAGCCCGCCGTGCACGAACGCGGCGGTCAGGACGCGCCACGGTTCGAAGGTGCCCGAGATGCTCGGGATCAGGAAGGGCTCCCAGAACAGCAGCCAGCGCTGCACCTCGAGCCCCGGCACCACCGAACCCAGCATCTGCAACAGGTAGACGACCGCGGTCACGATGAAGATGGTCGTCGTCCCGCGGCTCGATGACGAACCGAACGATACCGCGCCAGCGCGCGGTCCGGATCCCCAGCGCCGCTGGGCGCGCTTCTGCGCGGGCGTGCGGTTCTTCTTCTGCTCCTTCATGCACTCGGGGCAGATGTATCCGACGGACGCCGGCGTCATGCACTCGGGGCAGATCGTGCGGGTGCACCGCTGGCACAGCACGAAGCTCTGCCGGTCGGGGTGCCGATAGCAGTAGTTGTCCGGGTTCTCGCGGAGCGATGCCCCTGGGGTGTCGGTCACTGCGTTGCGGTCCTGTCCGGCAGAGCTTCGTGGGAGGAGGTGTGCTTAGAGCTTCTCGATGTCGATCGACGAGATGACGACGTCCTCGGTGGGGCGGTCGTTCGCGCCGGTCTGTACGCCGGCGATCGCGTCGACGACGCGCTTCGAGTCGTCGTCGGCGACGGCACCGAAGATCGTGTGCTTGCCCATGAGCCACGGCGTCGGGTCGGTCGTGATGAAGAACTGCGAGCCGTTCGTGCCGCTCATGCCGCCGAACGAGTTCGGGCGCTTGCCCGCGTTCGCCATCGCCAGGATGTACGGCTCGTTGAAGTTGAGCTCGGGGTGGATCTCGTCGTCGAAGTTGTAGCCCGGGCCGCCGATGCCCTGTCCGAGCGGGTCGCCGCCCTGGATCATGAAGCCGGGGATGATGCGGTGGAAGATGACGTCCTTGTAGAGGGGACCGTCTCCCTTGGCGCCCGTGCGCGGGTCGGTCCACTCCTTCTCGCCCGTCGAGAGGCCGATGAAGTTGTCGACCGTCGTCGGGGCGTGGTCGCCGAACAGGTTGATGGTGATGTCACCGTGGTTGGTGTGAACCGTGGCGACGGCGGTGTGCTGAGTCATGCCAACCATTCTTTCAGAGATGTGTCAAGACATCGCCGAGTCATCGATGTCCGTGGCAGGATGAGAGAAAGCACGTCACCGATGCGGAAGGGCACACCAAGTGAGCGTCAGCCTCAGCAAGAAGCGCAAGAAGGAACTCCGCAAGCTGCAGGGCACCGCGAATAGCGTGCTCGCGGCGCAGCGGGAAGTCGCGGCGGAGGCCGCCGAAGTGGCACGCGCCGCCGGCCGCCAGCTCCGCGAGATCAACCGCGAGGTGATCACCCCGGAGGCCAAGAAGAAGTACCACGAGTACGTCGAGCCGTACGTCGACCGCGCGGCACCCTATGTCCGCGAGGGCTACGGGCGCGGCAAGCGGTTCTTCGACGGCACCGTGATCCCCGTCGCCGGGGGTGTGGTCGGCCGGGCGATCGGCGCCTACGACGCGACCGCGGCCAAGCTCGGCAAGAAGCAG
>Ga0302349_1000747_pt1 | contig 33589 bp, 30 predicted proteins | sample PhyAR1_FD_202176 | JGI IMG/M metagenome (GOLD analysis project Ga0302349, IMG submission 202176) | Leaf surface microbial communities from alfalfa plants in UC Gill Tract Community Farm, Albany, California, United States - DLSL A.R1... | ecosystem: Host-associated > Plants > Phyllosphere >...
GAACTCTCAATTCACCAAAGTTTGCAACGAGGCAGGTCGACAAATACACGCCGTCCAGAAAAAATGCCGATTCGGTAATAACTGATATTTTATTCACTAATCTAGAGCGGCTAAGTTATGATATTAAATAGCTAATTCTATTTATAAACAATTACGACACTAATTACATCTAAAACCACGAAAGGGTTCAATCACAAAAATTATTTTTGCTTATTGCTTTTACTTCGCTCAAGTGCAAATAGAGGATAACAAAGCAATGCCATCGCAAAAACCGTATAGCTAGTCAATAGATTTACAGTAACCTTGTCATCTGGCCCCGAAAGCATAAAGAAATCAAAATAGATAGAAAGGAAGACCCCTACCATCACATTCATAATAAAGTAAATTATAGCTGCTATTTTTTCTTTATATTTAAAATACGGGAAAACATAAAATACTCTGGCGAGCCTACGTTTAGGGAAGTACGATAAAAACCAGAAAAAACCAATGTGTATGGTAGCCCATATCATTGAATCAGGAGGGTTATTGAAATCAAGTTTTCCGGCCATCCAATTATAGACAATTAAGCCAAGCAAGCCATATACCATGGCCATAAGTATAGAATAGAGATTCTGAAAGTATGTGGAACTAGTTTCCTTGTTGATATCCATATCGAAGCCTCATTGCAATCAAATAAAAGGTCACATTATTGATGTGTGCTTTAAATTAAAATTTCATAAAACAGAAAACCATTATTGTCTCAAAAGAATGAAGATTCAAGAAATGTTTCGAATAAATTCTCACACTCTCATTCCTATGTTGTTATGACGAAACCGGAGAAAACTATGCACAAAAACAAACCTTCGCGTGTGCTGAGCCAGAAAGAAATGCGCAGCCTCGCTCTTGTTCACGTGCAGGCGTATGTAAATGCCTGTCACTGTCAGTCACGGGACGACGTGTTACTGGCAATGAGCTACTGGCAGAAAGCCGGCGAAAATGTCGTGGAATTCATTAAATCAGTCCATATCCACGTCGTGAAGTAAACCAGTAAGACAGCGCCCCTTCGGGGCCATCTGAATCAACCCGTGTGCCAGCCCCGGCACCTGTCAGACCTGGAGGTCATCCATGAAAGATCGTGAAACAGCAGAAAAAATCACCGAAACCCTTTTCGATGTGGCTGACAAACTGCACGCATCAGTAGACATGATTGATGCCTATGCGCAGGAAGGGAAAGTGAGTAAAGAAGAAGCAGATACTTACCGTACGACTGTGATGAGTTCACTTGAGGAAATGTATGAGTCAATTGTCGGCCCCATTTTCGAACTTCATCCGGACTTACGCCCCGCATGCTGCGGCTGTGACTCCTCAGAAGCAGACGAGGGCGAACAGCCATAACAACGTCCCTGATAACGCAAACATAACCGCCCGCTGTGGCGGTTTTTTTATTCCTGATGGGAGACCAGACATGATTATCCCTGTTAAGAATGGCCGGTTCATTTTCACGGCCTGCACGTTAAACAGAAGCCGCAGATTTTCAGATTCAGTGATGGCGTTTCCCGTGTCCATGTACCGCGACTGGCCGCAACCTGTGGCGCTGAAATGAGGTAAAGGCGATGCCCAAACCGCACGCACCCGCCCGGATAAAGCGGCGCGCCGAAGGGATTATCCGTTTATGGCGTGCAGGTCACATCCGGGCGAGGCGAACCTGTCGTGACAGATACCTCACGCTTCGGGTCACCCCGCAATGGCGACTCCTCTCCAGAGATAACGGACAGCACTGGGAGTTGCTCAGTCATGCAGATTATGACAAACAGATTTAGGGCCGGCGCTTCGCTTAAGCGCCGCGACTGACTGAGTCATCAGACTCTCAATGTTTAACCACTGGCCCTTTACTGAGGACGGGCCGGTGACAGTAAGGAGCACCTGCTGTGAAGATTGATTACATCACTAACGGCGTACGTTCGATACTCTCTATCAAAAGCTTCATCCTGTGCCTTTCTGAGCATATCCGTGTTGTTGAGGCCGCGCTCGAAGCCGCCCCTGAAGCTGACGTCACCACTAACGGCATTATCATTCTCCGGACGCTGATAGCAGGTGATCCGGTGAGTATCTTTGCTGCCCTCACAGCTGCAAGGCGAGAGGAAGAGTATTAACCCGTGGTTATGTGGTTGTGGCCCTGCCCGGTGGATTTATATTTTACCTTCTGACCACACCACTTTCTGACAGCCAGCCCGGCTTTTCCCTGATCGTATTCGTTTAACCCGACTGTTCAAAGGACCATTTCCCATGATGCAACCAGCCATCAGGGGCGATGCCGCATTTGCTCGCCCTTTTCACGCCATCCGCGATATTGAGTTTGCACCCGAAAACATCGTAACCAGTGCCAGTTTCTCGTCGTCTTCATCCCCGGCACTGCCACCGCAGCCTCCGCTGCCGCTGTTACAGGTCGTTTTTGACCGCATTATCGGGATCCTGATGCAGGAGGGAAAACCATGATCCCCTTCGCATTACATGAACAGCACAAGGATTTTCTCGATGCTCAGGAACAGGAAGCCATAGAGAAAGAGCGCTGGATCGATGATGAGGCACAGCGCCTGCTGGCCTGTTTCCCTGACTATCTCCATCAGTTCCGCCACTGGAACCTGCATCCCGAGGTGAAGAAGTGCTGTGCCCATCCCGAAGCTGACGAGACTTACATCGGTTTCATTACGAACCTGGCGTATCTGCAGGCGACCCGCAATTACGATCTTCAGGTCGCGCTTGGGTGGGAGGCGCCATCATGATGAGCCCCGGTCTTTACCCTGATCTCAGCAATGAAGCCTATCAGTCGGGCCCGGGCGTCAGTAAATCACAGCTCGATGACATTGCCCTTAATCCGGCCATCTATCTCTGGCGCAGACATGCCCCGCTCGATCCGGAAAAAACCACGGCGCTCGACATGGGCACTGCCCTGCACTGCCTGCTGCTTGAACCCGATGCATTTGATGCGCGCTTTATCGTCGCACCGGAATTCAACCGGCGGACCACTGCCGGCAAGTCGGACGAAAAACAGTTTCTGCAGGAGTGTGCTGAGAGCGGCAGGACGGTTATGGACGCTGAACAGGGCCGCAGGCTCAGGCTCATGCGCGACAGCGTCCTTGCCCACCACGGCGCGCGCTTCTTTCTGGAAGCCGCAGGGCAGAGTGAAGCGTCCATCTACTGGATGGATGATGAAACAGACGAGCTGTGCCGCATCCGTCCGGATAAATACCTGACAGAGCGCCCCGTCATGGTGGATGTGAAGAAAGTCGCTGACATGGCGCGCTTTGCGCGACACATCGAAGAGTTCCGCTATCACGTCCAGGACGCCATGTATCGCGAGGGTTTCCGCCGGCACTTCGGTGAGACCCCGCAGTTCATTTTTATCGCCGTCAGCGAATCGGCTGACTGTGGCCGCTATCCGGTACGCGTCTATGAGCTGAGCCGGGATGATGTCGCAGCCGGTTACGATCTGTTCCGGCGTGACCTGAACCGCTTTCATGACTGCGTCATCACAGGTAACTGGGGTGGCATTGAAGAAATCTCACGCCCTGAATGGGCCCGGAAAAAGGACAGACTATGAGTAACGACATGACCGAAACATCCCTGACCGGAACAGACAGCCGCTCGGCCGTATTCAGCCCGGACGGGCTCGATAAGCTCATCCGCTTTGCTGCAGTCATGGCAGAGGGACACGTTACCGTCCCTGCACACCTGAAAGGTAATGCTTCCGACTGCCTGGCCGTAACCATGCAGGCGGTTCAGTGGGGCATGAACCCCTTCGCGGTGGCGCAGAAAACCCACCTCGTTCACGGTGTTCTGGGGTATGAGGCACAACTTGTGAACGCGGTCATCACGAGCATGGCACCGACTCATGATCGCCTTCATTACGAGTGGTACGGCCCCTGGGAAAACGTTATCGGCAGGTTTAAAGAAAAAACATCTGCAAAAGACAGCGACAAAAAATTTTACGTTCAGGCCTGGACGCTCACAGATGAGGAGAAATGCGGCGTACGTGTCTGGGCAACCATGAAAGGCGAGAAACATCCCCGGGTCCTTGAATTACTGCTTTCCCAGGCACAGCCCAGAAACTCACCGCTCTGGGCCACGGATCCTAAGCAGCAGTTAGCGTACCTGGCAGTGAAGCGCTGGGCCCGGCTGCACTGTCCGGATGTCATTCTCGGGGTTTATACCCCGGATGAGATCGGGTCAGAGACGCCTCCTATGCGTGACATCACGCCGGTGGAAACAGCAGAAGATCTGAATGCCCTCATCAATGCCCCGACGGAAACCAGATCGGCACAGCACACTGAACCGGAGGCCAGGCCGGCAGAACGCTCAGAACCTTTGACGGCATCAGCAGAAACTGCCGGCGAAAACGCCGTGGCCAGTACCTCACAGGGAACGCCCGAAAGCCCGTCACCGGTAAAGCGAACGGCAGAAACGCTCCTGGCTGATTTCACGGAGGCAGCTGCGAAGGCAGAGACCATTGATGAGCTGGCCCGTTGCTACCGCTACGCAGCCCGGATGCTGTCGGATGACACTGACCTGCTGAGTAAAGCAACGGATGTCGCGCGTATAAGAAGAGAAGAACTCAGTGAGCAGAAGACAGGCCGTATGCCCTCTGAGCCGGGTACTGAACAGGAGCAGTGAAATGTGGATATGGAAAGACCCCGTCAGCGGGGAAATCCTGACGACCTATGGTTCGTATGCCATCGAGGCCGCCAGGGCTGAAAGGCTGAACCTTTATGGTCGTGCAGCAACATTATGGGAAAAAGCGCGTTCACTGCCCTGCTCTGAAGCAGACAGGGAGTGGGCCGGATTAAGAAAGCAGTTCTGCCAGATGGCAAAACGCAATGGCTGGGGAAAAAGCGATGGTAATGACAGCAAACCTGCCCGCTTACCGTGACCGTACAGCCTGTTATCAGGCACAGGCCGGTCCCGGTTAAAGCGGAAGAGAATATTAAGCTCGCCGCAGAGGTCATGTGATACGCGGCATCAGGTCAGAACAGCAGAGTTATATGCGGAAAAATTATGGCCCGTATGATCAAATTAACTGCATGGGCAGCAGAAGAGTTTGGTGAACCCGTTCCGGGCATCGCCACCCTCAGCAAATACGCGAAGAACGGTATGATATTTCCCCTTCCCGTTAAGGTCGGAAACTGCTGGCGCGTGGACCGGTCTGCCCGCTTTACAGGAACGCAGGGTAAGCCCGCGGTTTACACAGATGATAACCCTGTGCTGAAAAGGATCCTTGAAGATGGCCAGACCAAGAAAATATAACGTAACCATACCCGGGCTTTCATGTTATCTGGATTCGCGCACCAGGCGTGTTTACTGGCGTTATAAACATCCTGTCACCGGCAAGTTTCATGGACTCGGCACAGATGAAAATGAAGCCCGTCAAATCGCCACTGAAGCCAATATCCGGTTAGCGCAGAGCCGGCTGCAGAATTTGCTACAAGTGCGTCGCCACATTGCTGATGATGTTGCCGGAAAAATAACGGTTTCCTGCTGGGCTGAAAAGTACCTTCGAGTACAGGAGAGGCGCTTTGAAAACGGCGAAATAAAAACGGCCACAGTCAGGAGCCGGAAAACAGGTACCAGAGTCCTCGTTACGGAACTGGGATTGAAATATATGGATGAAGTTTCGGTAAAAGATATCAGTAATATTCTTGAGCAATATATTGAGCAGGGTAAATCCACCATGGCACAGGCTATCCGAAATATTGCTGTGGATTTTTTCAAAGAATCCCAGAGAGCCGGGGAAGTCAGCCCCGGATTTAACCCTGCACTTTTAACCCGCGCACCCAAAGTCAGAATCAGACGTACCCGGCTCGATATAGAAACCTGGCAGACAATATATGACTGCGGGACATATCCTGCTTTTCTGCAGCGTGCCATGCTGCTGGCATTACTAACCGGCCAGCGCATCAGCGATATAACAAAAATGAAGTTTTCAGATATCTGGGACGGCTATCTTCATGTACAGCAGGAAAAAACCGGTGCGAGGATCGCCATTCCATTGTCCCTGCGCTGTGAAGCTCTCGGGCTGAGCCTGGAAGAGGTCATAAACCGGTGCCGGGATAATATTCTGAGTCCTTATATCCTGCATCACACGAGGAGAAGCGGATCATCTGAAAGAGGCGACCCGATAACGTCACACACCCTCCGGACCCATTTCATGGCTGCCCGTCAGGCAACGGGCCTTAAATGGGAAACAGGCGCAGCACCAACCTTCCATGAACAGCGTTCGCTGTCAGAACGTCTTTACCGGAAACAGGGTGTCGATACACGTACGCTGCTGGGTCATAAAAGACAGGAGATGACAGATAAATATAACGACGATCGTGACCAGGGATGGAAGCATGTGGTGGTTAAAAAATAACCCGTTTTGCAGAAAAGTTTTGCAGGGGTTTTGCAGAAGACCCTTTTTACAGCCGCTAAAACGGCGCAGATTCAGATGAACTCAGTCCGGAATATCTCGGAAAACCGGCCGGAATAAACGGTCCGGACTGAGCCTTTTCAGATGTGCAGAAAGGGAGATTATTTGCCGAGAATTTCCCGGCGCACGATGTCCGCTCCGGCGCTTAACGCAGCCAGTTTGCCGCTGGCGACCTGCCGGGATAGCGGCACCATACCGCAGTTGGTCGACGGATAAAGTTTATCTGCATCAACGAATTGCAGCGCCTTACGCAGGGTACTGGCGACCTGTTCGGCGGTTTCAACGGCGTTAGTTGCTACGTCAATTGCCCCCACCATCACCTTTTTACCGCGAATCAGTTCAATCAGATCCATCGGTACGCGTGAGTTCTGACACTCCAGCGAGATGATGTCGATGGCTGATTTCTGCAGCTTAGGGAACACCTCTTCATACTGCCGCCACTCGGTGCCGAGCGTCTTCTTCCAGTCGGTGTTGGCTTTGATACCGTAGCCATAACAAATGTGGACAGCCGTTTCACATTTAAGCCCTTCTACGGCTCTTTCTAACGCGGCAATGCCCCAGTCGTTGACTTCATCGAAGAAGACGTTAAAAGCGGGCTCATCAAACTGGATGATATCGACGCCGGCCGCCTCTAACTCTCTGGCTTCCTGGTTGAGAATTTTGGCAAATTCCCAGGCGAGTTTTTCGCGACTTTTGTAGTGACCATCATAAAGCGTATCAATCATTGTCATCGGACCGGGCAGCGCCCATTTGATCGGCTGGCTGGTCAGCTGGCGTAAAAACCGGGCGTCATCAACAAATACCGGTTTCAGGCGGGCAACCTCACCGACTACGGAAGGCACGCTCGCATCATAACGATCGCGGATTTTTACGATCTGACGTTTTTCAAAGTCGACACCGCTGAGATGTTCAATAAAAGTGGTGACAAAATGCTGACGTGTCTGCTCACCATCACTGACAATATCGATACCGGAGTGCAGCTGATCGGCCAGGCTGATACGCAGCGCATCAAGTTTGCCCTCAGCTAATTCGTCACCCTGCAATTTCCACGGCGACCACAGCGTCTCGGGTTGGGCCAGCCATGAAGGTTTAGGTAAACTGCCAGCAGTCGATGTCGGTAATAATGTGTTCATAATAAATAACCTTATATTTGGTTGGTTCAAACAACGGGCTGGGCAAACCATTGCTCAAGAAGCGTCTGCCAGGGCTTAATGAAAAGTTCTTCAGTAAACTTACCCTGCTCAACGGCCAGCTGACTGCGCTCTTCTCGATCGTAGACAATTCGTGTTAATGAATAATCCTGATGCGTCAGGCTGGGTTGATAGACATTTCCCGCCGCCGAATTGGCATTGTAGATTTCAGGCCGGTATATTTTCTGAAACGTTTCCATGGTGCTGATGGTGCTAATCAGTTCGAGGTTGCTGTAATCGTGCAGCAGGTCACCCTGGAAATAAAAAGCCAGCGGCGCAACGCTGTTACGCGGCATGAAATAACGCGCCCTTAGCCCCATCTTCGCGAAATAATCATCGGTCAGCGAGGTTTCATTCTGGGCATATTCATCGCCCAGCACCGGATGATGGTTACCGGTCCGGTGATAGGTATTTTTACTGGAGACGCTCAGGCATATCACCGGCGACTTACTGAATTTCTCTTTATACGCCGCAGAGTTAACAAAACTTTTGAAGATGTTGCCATGCAGAACACCATAATTTTCCGGCGTACTAAATTCGCTTCTGTTTTTATTGTGTGCCGGCAACACCACGCTGAAATCATAATCGCGCACATACGAAGAGAAGTTATTGCCGACAATACCTTCAATGCGCTGCTGGGTCTGATGATCAATGATATGCGTTTTTAAAACTTCAATCACCGGAAAGGCATCATTGCGGCCTTGTGCAGTGATCGATAACTCTGCCGATATAATTTCCAGTTCAACAGAATAACGGTCGCCTTTAGGGTTATCCCAGTTCGCCAGCGAATTGAAACGATTATTGATCATGACCAGGGCATTGCGTAAATTATCCTGACGCTTTTCACCCCGCGCTAAATTGGCAAAGTTAGTGGTGATGCGCGTATTTTCAGACGGATTATAATTCTCGTCGAAACGCAGACTTTTAAGAGTAAAGGTAAAGGCATTATTCATCGCAATCTGGCACCCTGATCGTCTGATTCAAAATATGAGATTCGCGGTTGCGAGCGAACAGAAACTCAGCAGCGCTGGCGAATCTTCATATTATCAATTGATATTAGCAATGCATCCTTTATGCCTCAGACGATGATTGAGGAAAAGTGATTTAATTTCACCGAACATGAAGGATGTTCATGATCAGTTAAAATAATGAAGATGAGGTGTTACAGCGGTGACTGAACTCAGATTAAGGTTGCGGTCCGCCAGCGTCTAAGCCGCGCCTGATGCGACGCGGATTGTCGCTGTAAATAGCGGAACTCCGGACAGCGACGCTCTGCCAGTGAAACACCTGCTGAAATTTCTTCAGTAAGGGAAAATCCACGGATGAAATGGTGGATCGGCAATAAGGCAAAAGCTGACAACGTTGCGTTGCGCTATTTCCCGTAGTCGCCGCTGACCAAACTGTCACCAGGGATGCAAGCGGCGATAAAGCGGGATGGCGGGTATAATCATCCCGCATTGACACGGCTATGCCGCAGACCGCGGATAACACTCACGCACTGTCACACCTGCGAGACCGCTGTTTTACCCCTGGCCGAAAATCTTAATCACCGCATCCAGATGCTCTTTCATCGCCTTCTTCGCGGCACGGCTGTCGCGCGCTTCCAGCGCATTCAGAATCCTGAGATGTTCGATCTCAGAACGGTGCGGCATGTCCTGGGGAGTGTAGTGGAGTTGCAGGCTGCGGAACATGGTGCCGTAACGGTGTCCCAGCAGGTGCCCAATGATAAACGCATAGGCTGGATTGCCGCTGGCCTGGGCAATGCGGATATGGAACAGACGATCGCCTGGATGGGTCGCCGAGCCATTGCGATTATCGTAGCAGTTTTGCTCATATGCCTGCCTGATCGCAGCAAGTTCTTCATCAGTGGCGTTTCTTGCCGCCAGGGCTGCGGTTTCAGGTTCGATCAACCGGCGGGTCTGTAACAGCGAAAAGGGAGGCAGCTCAGCGGTAAAATCCAGTTCGATGTTCAGCTCATCATCAACGTCGGCCCACTGATTGCGCCCCGCCTGCGACATCACCGGTTCCTGCGAAGGCGAAGCCGGTAAGGCTGGCGGCTGACGCACAATCACGCCGTTACCGACCCGCACATCCACCAGCCCAATCACTTCAAGCGCAATCAGCGCTTCCCGCACCGACGCGCGGCTGACCTGCAACAGACTGGCTAATTCACGTTCGGCTGGCAGCCGGCTGCCGGGTGGAAACTCGTTATTATCAATTAATGTTTTTAGCTGGTCAGCTATCTGCCTGTAAATTCTTGGGTTTTCTAATCTTTTTATCGGCATCGGACACCTGAGGTCAATTCTCATTAAGTGATTCAGCTAGCATTTTCCAGACAAAAATCTTGCTGCTTTGTTTTATGCATGTAAAAAATTGGTTAACCAAAATGGCGTTTTAAGCAGAAGCTTGCGCGACATCTTAGCAAAAAGCACTGGTTTTAACGCATTTTTTTCGCCTCTAATGGCCTGACCATTAGACCTATAAAATCCTTTTAGTGGGAGTTGCCATGAACCTGGCAGGGAAAAAAGTACTGATTACCGCCGCAGGACAGGGCATCGGTTTTACCACCGCCGCCCTGTTTGCCCGCGAAGGTGCAGAGGTGATTGCCACAGATATCAATATCAGCGCGTTACAGCAGATACCGGGTATCACAGCGCAACACCTCGACGTCACCGATCCCCAGGCGATCGCTGCGCTGGCAGAAACCACCGGTCCGCTCGATGTGCTGTTTAACTGCGCCGGTGTGGTTCACAGCGGCGACATACTCAGCTGCCGCGAAAGCGAATGGCAGTTCGCGCTGGATCTCAATGTCACCGCGATGTTCCGCATGATCCGCGCTTTCCTGCCAGCGATGCTGGAGCGCAACCACGGCTCGGTGATCAACATGTCGTCAGTCGCCTCAAGCATCAAAGGGGTGCCAAACCGCTTTGCCTACAGCGCGTCCAAAGCGGCAGTGATTGGCCTGACCCGTTCGGTGGCGGCAGATTACGTCACCCGCGGCATTCGCTGTAATGCGATCTGCCCCGGCACGGTGGAGTCACCTTCCCTGCGCCAGCGCATTGCCGCTCAGGCCCTGGCTGAAGGACGCAGCGAAGCGGAAGTTTATGCGGCGTTTGTTTCCCGCCAGCCGATTGGCCGTATTGGTAAAACCGAGGAGATCGCCCAGCTGGCGCTCTATCTCGCCTCTGATGCCAGTTCCTACACCACCGGTACGGTGCAGATTATTGACGGCGGCTGGAGTAACTGATCCCGCAGCCACTCTGCTTCCCTGACTTTTTCACAGAAGGATAGTGATCGATGAAACTACTACGATACGGCAATGCAGGTTCTGAACGCCCCGGCCTGCTGGACAGCAACGGAAAACTGCGCGATCTCAGCGCTCACGTCACCGACATCGACGGCGATGCCCTGCAACCGGCCACGCTCAACGCACTGCGCCAGCTCGATCCGCACAGCCTGCCGCTGGTGAGCGGTGAACCCCGTCTGGGCGCGTGCGTGGCCAGAAGCGGGAAATTTATCTGTATCGGCCTGAACTACGCCGATCACGCGGCGGAAACCGGGGCTGAAATCCCAAAAGAACCGGTGGTCTTCAGCAAGTGGACCAGCGCCATTGTCGGCCCGAACGATGATGTCGAAATCCCGCGTGATTCAGTGAAAACCGACTGGGAAGTTGAGCTGGGCGTGGTGATTGGCACCGGCGGCCGCTATATCAGCGAAGCCGACGCCATGGCACACGTCGCCGGTTACTGCGTGATCAACGACGTCTCTGAACGGGAGTTCCAGATTGAACGCGGCGGTACCTGGGACAAAGGCAAAGGCTGCGACACCTTTGGTCCGATTGGCCCGTGGCTGGTGACCGCCGATGAAATCCCCGATCCGCATCAGCTGAACCTGTGGCTGGAAGTGGATGGCACGCGCTATCAGAACGGCAATACCCGCACCATGATTTTCCGCATTCCTGAAATTATCAGTTATCTCAGCCGCTTTATGAGCCTGCAACCCGGCGACATCATCTCGACCGGCACACCGCCGGGCGTCGGTCTGGGACAAAAACCGCCGCTCTATCTGAAAGCCGGTCAGGTTATGCACCTCGGGATTGAAGGTCTGGGTGAGCAGCGTCAGAAGACGGTACAGGCATAGCTCCATTACAGCGGAAGGAATTTTTGATGACGACGATTACGGCTTTACGTGTAGAGGATGTGCGCTTCCCGACGTCGCTGACGATGGATGGCTCGGATGCGATGAATCCCGATCCCGACTACTCCGCGGCATATGTGATTCTGGACACCGACAATCCGGCCCTGCAAGGGCATGGCCTGACCTTCACCATCGGGCGCGGTAATGAGATCTGTTGTGCCGCGATCGGCGCACTGCAGCATCTGATCGTCGGTCGCCAACTGGCGGATATGACGGCCGATATGGGGAAATTCTGGCGGGATTTCACCAGCGACAGCCAGCTGCGCTGGATTGGGCCGGATAAAGGCGCTATCCATCTGGCGACCGGTGCCGTGGTCAATGCGGTATGGGATTTATGGAGTAAGGCGGTCGGCAAACCAGTGTGGCAGCTGGTGGCGGATATGACGCCGGAAGAGCTGGTGCGCTGCATCGATTTTCGCTACATCACCGACTGCATTACCCCGCATGAGGCGCTGACGCTGCTGCAACAGCGTGGTGACAACAAAGCACAGCGTCTTGAAAAACTGCTGGCGGAAGGTTACCCGTGCTACACCACCTCGGCCGGCTGGCTGGGCTATCCCGACGACAAGCTGCGCCGTTTGTGTCAGCAGGCGGTCGATGCCGGCTTCGATTATCTCAAGCTGAAAGTCGGACGTGACCTGGAAGATGACATTCGCCGGGTGCGTATTGCCCGTGAAGTGATCGGTCCGGACCGCAAGCTGATGATCGACGCTAACCAGGTATGGGAAACCCGCGACGCCATTCCGTGGGTGAACGCCCTGGCGTTTGCCAACCCCTGGTTTATCGAAGAGCCGACCAGCCCGGATGATATCGAAGGCCATCGCACCATTCGTCAGGGTGTTGCGCCGGTCAAAGTCGCCACCGGCGAGATGTGCCAGAACCGCATCATGTTTAAGCAGTTCATCATGCGTGAAGCGATTGATGTGGTGCAGATAGATGCCTGCCGCATGGGCGGCATTAACGAAGTGCTGGCGGTGATGCTGATGGCGGCCAAATACAACCTGCCGGTCTGCCCGCACGCGGGCGGCGTCGGGTTGTGCGAGTACGTGCAGCATCTTTCGATGATCGATTATCTCTGTATCGCCGGGACGCATGAAGGCCGGGTTATCGAATACGTTGACCACCTTCACGAGCATTTTGTCGACCCCTGTGAGATCCGCGGCGCAGCCTACATGCCGCCCAAATCGCCCGGCTTCTCTATCGAAATGCATCAGGCGTCCATCGAAAAATATCGCTACCACGCCTGAGCCGCAAAGGAGAATGCCGATGATGCGAGTCGACAGCCACCAGCATTTCTGGCGCTACACGCCGCAGGATTACCGCTGGATCAACGATGAGATGGGTGTGCTGAAACAGGATTTCCTGCCGGAGAGGTTGCGGCCGATCCTGCGCCGCCACGATGTGCAGAAAACCATCCTGGTCCAGGCGCGATGCAGCCTGGAGGAGACCCGCTGGCTGCTGGATTTGGCCGATCAGACCGATTTTGTCGCGGCGGTGACTGGCTGGATCGATCTGCGTGACGCCGATCTGCCGCGCCAGCTGGACGCATTAGCCCATCCGCTGCTGCGCGGTTTTCGCCACCCGGTTCAGGACGAGCCTTATCCGGCGCAGTGGCTGGCCGATCCGGCCGTCAATGCCGGGATTCGCCAGCTTCAGCAGCGGGAATTTCTCTACGAACTGCTGGTGACGCATCACCATCTGGCCGAAGCCGTTGAGTTTGCGCAGCGCCATGACCAGCATTTTCTGGTGCTCGATCACTTCGGCAAGCCCGATCTGACACGGGGAGCCCGCCACTGGAAGCAGCAGGTTGCGCCGCTGAAGGCGCTGAAACACGTCAGTTGCAAGCTCTCCGGTCTGCTGACTGAGCCACGCCCGGCGGGCCTCTCCGCCGACGACCTGCTGCCTTATTTCGATGTGGCACTGGAGATTTTCGGCAGCGAACGGCTGATGTTCGGTTCCGACTGGCCGGTTTCGCTGCTGGCCGGTGCCGATGACGATCCCTGGCAGCTCTGGCAAACAGCCATAGCAAAACTCAGTGGTGCCGAACAGGCAGCCATTTATGGCGGCAATGCCTGCTCTCTTTACCGATTACAGGAAACACACGATGAATCTCTATCTGCAAAATAAAGTGGTAATCGTCACCGGCGGCGGTTCCGGCATCGGCGAGGCGATCTCGCTGACGCTGGCCGAAGAAGGCGCCATCCCGGTGATCGTCAGCAATACCGAACCGGCGAATGAGCTGATGCATAAGCTGCAACAATGCTCGCCGCAGGCCAGCTTCGTGCTCGCCGAGCTGCGTGACGAAGCGAGCTGCAAGGCCGCGCTGGATACGATCCTGACCCGTTATTCCGCCATTGACGGCCTGGTGAACAACGCCGGTGCCAATGACAACGTCGGTCTGGATGCCGGACGCGCCGCCTTTGTGCAGTCACTCGAACAGAATCTGATTCACTACTATCTGATGGCGCACCTGTGCCTGAATGCGCTGCGTGCCAGCCGGGGCGCAATCGTCAATATCAGTTCGAAAACCGCGTTAACCGGTCAGGGCAATACCAGCGGCTATGCCTCGGCCAAGGGCGGCATTCTGGCGCTGACCCGTGAATGGGCGGCGGCCCTGCTGAACGAGGGTATCCGGGTGAATGCGGTTATCCCGGCTGAAGTGATGACGCCGCTCTACGCGCGCTGGATTCAGAGTTTCGATCACCACGAAGAGAAACTGCAACAAATCACCTCGCATATTCCGCTGGGGCAGCGCATGACCACGCCGCAGGAGATTGCCAATACGGTGGTCTTTCTGCTCTCTTCGCGGGCGTCGCACACCACAGGTCAGTGGCTGACCGTCGATGGCGGTTACACCCATCTTGATCGGGCGCTGACATGACGCGGCGCTATTGCCAGGCGCTGGATCTCAGCGACGATCCGCGTCTTATCGAAGAGTATCAACGCTATCACCAGCAAATCTGGCCGGAAATTACCGCGCACCTGCGTCGCTACGGCATTGCAGAGATGGAGATTTACCGGCTGGGTAACCGGCTGATGATGGTGATAGAAACCACGGACGACTTTGACCGCGCGCAATTCGAACGCCGCAGCCTTGAGGACCCGAAAATCTGCGAGTGGGAAACCCTGATGTGGAAATATCAGCGCCCCACACCCTGGACACCCGCGGGTCAAAAGTGGGTAGAAATGACACGCATTTTTTCACTGACAGAACAGCCGTAGTGCCTCTCGTTGTTCCAGAGAGCAGCCGTTTTTCACGTTATCTGACATAAAAAAAACCCAGCCATCCGAGCTGACCCTACTCCTGCAGGCACCACCAGATACTGAGGAATACACCATGTTCGCCAATAAAACTGCGGCTCCCGCCTATGCGGAGCGCAAAACCACATCCGGGTTCCGTCTGGCGTTTATTCTGGTCACCACGCTGTTTTTCCTGTGGGGATTATCCTACGGGCTGCTGGATGTGCTGAATAAGCATTTCCAGGAGGTATTACACGTTAATAAGGCGCAGTCCGGGCTATTACAGGCCGCCTATTTTGGTGCCTATTTCATCATTGCCCTGCCGGCCGGTTTTTTTATGGATCGCTTTGGCTATAAGGCGGGCATCCTGGTCGGTTTATGTTTGTATGCGGTGGGCGCACTGCTGTTTGTCCCGGCCGCCTCGGCAGGCAGTTTTAGCCTGTTTTTGTTCGCGCTGTTTGTGATTGCCCTTGGGCTGGGGTGTCTCGAAACCGCCGCTAACCCCTTTGCCACGGTACTGGGCGATCCGGCTGGCGCAGAACGCCGCCTGAATCTCTCGCAATCGTTTAACGGCTTAGGGCAGTTTATTGGTCCGGTGATTGGCGGCTCGCTGTTCTTTTCCGCCACGCAAAGCACCACCGCTGACGGGCTCTCTTCGGTGAAAACCACCTACGTCGCGATCGCCTTTTTAGTGCTGCTGATAGCCTTCCTGTTCGGACGGACGAAGCTGCCGGATATTCGCGAGCAGAGCAGCGATGCAGACCAGGGCATCGCCAAAGGATTGTGGCAGCATGGCCATTTTACCGGCGGCGTGATTGCCCAGTTCTTTTATGTCGCCGCCCAGGTTGGCGTTGGCGCTTTCTTTATCAATTACACCACCGAACACTGGCATACGCTGTCGAACCAGAACGCCTCCTATCTGCTGTCGGTGGGCATGATCAGCTTTATGGTCGGCCGCTTCTTCAGTACCTGGCTGATGGGTTTTATCCGCCCGGCTACGCTGCTGGTGGCCTATGCCATCATCAATATTGTGTTATGCGGCGTGGTGGTTGCCGGTATCGACAATGTCTCGGTGATTGCCCTGGTAGCGATATTCTTCTTTATGTCGATCATGTTCCCGACCCTTTTTGCCATGGGCGTGAAGAACATGGGCAAGCAAACTAAACGGGCCAGTTCAGTGATGATCATGGCGATTGTCGGGGGCGCGGTGATGCCCTATATGATGGGTGCCATCGCCGATCGTTACACCACGGCCGTCTCCTACTCGCTGCCGATGATCTGTTTCGCGGTGGTACTGGTTTATGCGCTAAAGCAAAGAGCAAACGCCGATCGCTGAGTCATTCCCCGCTGGATAAAACCACGGAGTGAACAGACGGGTTGTCTGTTCACTCCGGCTCATTACTGAACCGGGAGCGCTGCCACGGCCTGCTGATTCTCGCCTCTGCGGAATGAATCGCCTGACCGGATACGCCCTGCCACGCCCGATCGGCTGCCGCGAATGGATGATTGATTTGCAGCGCCAGAAGAGGCTGAACCTGATGCGTGACATATTTTATTCGTCGCCAGCGGTTTATTGCATCAGTCTGGGGCATAGGTCACATTAATTTTAACTGCCCGCTTTTTTATTCACCTCTTTTAATCATTACGCATACGCTGAAGCTCTCATTTATTTTTGCCAGAACAGCTATATTGATCGTTACGCATCACTATCTATCAGCCCGCTTAATTGATGTCACAACAACGGAGAGAGGAAATAAATTTTCCTGCTGAGGATTAAGCACATGAATAGATAAGAGGTTTATCATGAAAAAATCAGTATGTAGTGAACTGCACGGCAGAATAATTCATGCAAGAACGATTCTACCCGCCAGTAATATTGCACTGTACGAGGTCGATTTTGAAAATGGCACTACTGCGGTGTTACGCGTCAGCACAACTTTTCCGCTACGGGAAGGCGACACGATTGCCAGAATCAATGATGTCTGGCGTGCGGGCCAGCATGTGATTACGCCCTCTCCGTTCGAGTTCGTGGAAAAGCGTGAATCCGACCGCTATTTCATTGAATATGAGCGTTAATGCGCGATTTTTATGATTCAGATTTTACCCGTCGCGTCAGTCAGGCCGAAGCCTTCCATTCGTAGCTGATTGATATAAATTATAAAACATCAGGTAAGCAATGAAACACCTCAGCCACCTGAACGGCAAGAGTGGGTTGCCGTCCGATTAAGGGAACCGTCACTTTTTTCTCTGCGTTTTAAATAATGAAAAGCGACTTACAGTGCGGACACAGCACAGCCTGGCCTTTGTTCTTTTTCGCGATTAACTGCCTGGAGAATTTCTTACACTCCGGGCACTGGGTATTCGTTTCGTTGTGGTGCAACACATCGAAAAGAAAGCTTAACCAGGTCATGTCCGTATCCTCTGAAGTGGGGCGATCAGCGTAGCACAAGGCGAAATAAATAGCTTTTCCTATAAGCCATCGCTGGTTAAATAAAGATAGAACCCGAAGAAACCTCTCTTTTATTTTTTTATTTATATTTGGTGATTATCGTCAACAGCCCCTCTGTTTTATTAACATCGGTGTTAACGACCGAAACAAGACTATAGTTAACCTATCGGAACCTGCTTTCACCTCTGGCTCCCTCTTCCTTTTTTATCATCCTTTCTTTTTTCCAGACCCAGCAGCTGCGCGAGCGCAAGGAAATGAATGTGAAAATAAATCTGTCGACGTGGTTCAGTCGGGAAAGTGAATTACCTTCCGATCATTTCCCGCTGTTCCCGCCAGAAGGCCTTTATCAGGCCCAGCGGCCCGAACTCTTTTCTGCTGAACAAATGGAGAGCTACGGCGAGAAATTAGCAAAAACACACAAGCTGTCGGGCGGTAAATGGTCCTACCGGCTGCTGCAACAGCTGGCTGATAACGAGCTGTCCCTGACGCAGAGCGCGGCGATTCTGAGCGAGGGCGACAAACGCAGCCAGACGCCGGCTGCCGTCTGGCTGCTGGATAATTTTTACATCATTGAAGAGCAAATCCGCCTGGTGCGGCACCTGTTACCGGCAAAGTTCGGTAAAGGATTGCCGATGCTGGAACAATCGGCGCATTACCTGCGCATCCAGGCGATCGCCGAGGAGATGATCAGGCACAGCGATGGCCGGCTTGAAACCAGCGTGCTGCTGCCGTTTATCGCCGCCTATCAGCGCGTCACTCCGCTGCTGCTCGGCGAACTGTGGGCGATGCCCGCCATGTTGCGCTTTGCGCTGATCAACAATCTGGCCCGGATTGCGGCGGAGGTCGCCAGGGTGCATCAGGAGCGCAACAAAGCTGAAGAATGGATCACCGATATACTGGCCACCGCAGCCAAAGATGCGGCAAAAGTGATCCTCGTTATCGCCGATATGGCCCGTCAGAACCCGCAGATTTCCGGCGCTTTCGTGGCTGAGCTTGAACGCCGGTTGAGTGGTCAGAACAACACGCTCGCCTTAACCTGGGTTGAGCAGCAGCTTGAAAGCACCGGCCGGAAAACGTCAGAGGTGATTGAACAGTTCAACCGCCAGCTGGCATTGAGTCAGCTGTCGGTGAGCAACACTATTACTGGACTGCGCCAGCTGGGCGAGATTGACTGGCAGGCCTTTGTTGAGTCAGTCAGCCTGGTTGAACGCATTCTTCAGCAGGACCCGGCAGGGACTTATCCTCTGATGCACTTCGACAGTCGTGATGACTACCGTCACGTTATTGAGCGTCTGGCCCGGCACAGTCGGTTTGATGAGCGGGAGGTGGCCCGGACGGTGCTGGATCTGGCTAACCAGCCCGGACGTCCCCTGCGTCAGCAGCATGTCGGCTATTTCCTGCTGGATAAAGGCTATCTGCAGCTTGAACAGCAGCTTCAGGTCAACGTCACCTGGCTGAATAAGAGCCGCCAGCATCTCAGCCAGACGCCTTTACTCTCCTGGCTGGGCAGCCTGCTGCTGCTAACCATCGCCTTTAGCGCTGAGATGCTGGTCAGCACGCAGCAGGCTGGCATCGGGCCGTTACTCTGGCTGCTGGTGCTGCCAACCCTTATCGTCAGCAGCCAGCTGGCGTTACAGCTGCTAAGCGAACTCACCACCCGCACCCGCCATCCGCTTCCGCTGCCGCGTCTTGATTATGCTCAGGCGATACCGCCGCACCATCAGACGCTGGTGGTGATCCCCTGTTTACTCAGCAGCAACGCCGCCACCGACGCGCTGCTTCGCTCCCTGGAGATCTGTTATCTCGGCAACGCCTTACCGAATATCGGTTTTGCCTTACTGACCGACTTCACCGACAGCGCGGAACAGAATCATATTCATGATGAGGCGCTTATCCGCTATGCGGTGCTGAAAACCGAGGCGCTGAATCGCCGCTACAGCGGCCGTGCCGCAGATAGCGCGCTGTTTTCACTGCTGCACCGCGATCGTACTCATAATATTTCGCAGGGCGTCTGGATGGGCTATGAACGCAAACGCGGCAAAATCCATGCGCTCAACCGCTGGCTGCAGGGAGAAGATAATAGCTTCAGCGTGACGGCGGGAGCGTCCCAGGCACAGCTGCACGGCGTCCGATACGTCATTACGCTCGACAGCGACACCATTCTGCCGCGCGAGACCGCCCATAAACTGATTGGCGTGATGGCGCATCCGCTTAATGCGCCCGTGTTCGACACTCAGTCCAGTCGGGTGGTTGAGGGTTATGCCATTCTTCAGCCCCGGCTGGCCGAGGAGATCCCGGTTCAGGGTCAGGGCCGCTATGCCAGGTTGTGCAGCAGCGTGCCGGGTAATGATGCTTACTCCTCGCTCTCCTCAGATATTTATCAGGATCTGTTTGGCGAAGGATCGTTTGTCGGTAAGGGCATTTACGATGTGGCAGCCTTCTCGCGCGCCACCCGTAATACCTGCCCGGAAAACCTGGTGCTGAGTCACGATCTGCTGGAAGGCTGTTACGCACGCTCCGGGGTGGTAAGTAACGTGGTGCTCTATGAGCAGTACCCGACGAACTATCTGAGTGATGTCGCCCGGCGGTTTCGCTGGGTCAGAGGTGACTGGCAGCTGCTGAACTGGCTTCGGCCGCAGGTCCGGCTGGAAGATGGTCACCGGCAGAAAAATCCGCTCAGCCCGCTTTCCCGCTGGAAGTTAATCGATAACCTGCGCCGCAGCCTGGTCGCGCCTGCCCTGCTGGCGCTGGTGTTTATGCTCTGCACCCTGGTGCCGAATCCGGCCTTCTGGGCCGCTGGCATTATGCTGTTTCTGCTGCTGCCTGGCGTGCCAGCGCTGATTATTGATGGCGTGACAAAAAGTAAAAAACGCGGCTGGCGGCAGCATCTGCAGATCCTGTTTACCGATGCGTTTAACCGTATCTCCCGTGCCGGCCTGGCGCTGGCCGTTCTGCCGCATGAAAGTTACTGGTCGCTGAAAGCGATCATTGTCACCCTGTGGCGGCTGAATATCAGCCATCGCTACCTCAACGAGTGGAAGAGCGCCTCTGCATCCCCTTCGGCCGCCCATGATATGCGTCATTTTTACCGCTGCATGTGGATTAACCCACTGGCAGGCGTGGCGCTGGTGGTACTGACCGGGCTGTCGATGCCAGCGTTGATCCATATAGCCCTGGCGCTGGCGTTACTCTGGGCGATGACTCCGGCGCTGCTCAGCCGCATGAGCCAGCCGGTTGCCCCGCCGCGGATCGCATTGTCAGCCGCACAACAGGGTTTTCTGCGCCGCACCGCCCGTGAAACCTGGGCCTGGTTCAGTGAGTTTGCCAGCGATGAAAACAACCATCTGCCACCGGATAATCTGCAGGAAATCCCGCAGATGCGGATAGCGCACCGCACCTCACCCACCAATATCGGGCTGTCGCTGCTGGCTAACCTTACCGCATGGGATTTTGGCTACGTCAGTCAGGATCGGGTGATCAGGCGATCGCTTGCTACCCTCGATACCCTTGATCGGATGGAGCATTTCCGGGGCCATCTTTATAACTGGTATGACACGCAGACGTTACAGCCGCTCAACCCGCGCTATGTCTCCAGCGTGGACAGCGGCAACATGGCGGCTCACCTGGTTACGCTGCAGGCCGGACTGGCGCAGTGGAAATACCAGCCGGTGATCTTACCGTCGCGCATGCTGGAAGGTCTGCGTGATACGCTGTTGCTGATCCCGACGCAGCCCGGCACCCGCCAGCACGACCTGCTGGCTGACATCGACACCCGGCTACGGGCGATGGCACAGGCATCACCCGCGGAGCTGTTATCCGGACTGGAGGCACTGCTGCCGCTGAGCGCTGAAGCACAACAGCAGCATCAGCCGACAGGCCGCATCAACTGGCCAGCCCTGCTCCACCAGCAGCTGGATGACCTGGCCGGGGAGTGGCGTCGCTTTTTCAGTTGGGTCTCTCCGCAGGCGCCCTTCCCCGCTGAGATGCCGTCTCTGTTGTGGCTGGCTGAATTACGTCAGCATCGCCCTGGATTGACCCGGCAACAGAGCGATCCGGTGGTGTGGGCCGCCCGTGAGCGGATGGCCGCGCTGCTGGAGCTGGACAGCCGCCTTAGCGATCACGCCAGAATGGATTTCCGCTTCTTATATTTTCCGGCTACCTCGTTGCTCAGCGTGGGCTACAACATTGACAGCGGTCTGCCCGACGCCAGCAAATATGACCTGTTTCCGTCAGAAGTGCGGCTGACCCACTATTTCGCCATCTCCGCCAATCAGCTGCCCGCCAAAAGCTGGTTTGTGCTGGGTCGCTTATTTACCCGACTGGATAATCAGCCCGCCGTGATGTCGTGGAGCGGCTCGATGTTTGAATATCTGATGCCGCATCTGGTGATGCCGGTCTACCCCGATACACTGCTGGAAAAGATGGCGTTATCGGCGGTGAGGCAGCAGATCCGATCCGCGAAAGCTACCGGTACGCCGTGGGGCGTGTCGGAATCGGGATATGCCGCCTTTGACGTGAATCACAACTATCAGTACCGGGCATTCGGCACGCCAGAATTAGGGTTAAAACGCGGTCTGAATGATGATCGGGTGGTTGCGCCTTACGCCTCGCTGCTGGCGCTGATGGTCCTGCCGCAGGAGGCAACCGATAACCTGCTCAGGCTGAAAGCGATGGGCGCCAGGGGTGAATATGGCTATTACGAGGCGCTGGATTTCACCGCCGACCGGCTGGCTCCCGGTCAGACATTTACCCTGGTCAAATCCTATATGGCCCATCATCAGGCGATGGGGTTTCTGGCGCTGTCACACCTGCTGCTGGGCGCGCCGATGGTGGCCCGCTTCATCTCCAGCGCGCTGTTTCAGTCGTCGCGCCTGCTGCTGCAGGAAACCGTGCCGGATGATATCGAGCTGTATACACCGCGCCGCAGCTTTGACGAAGCTGTCGATAACAAACTGCAGCGGAGCGTGCCCGACCAGCGTGAGTTCAGCGGTTCCGATCCGCGTCAGCCACAGCTTCAGCTGCTGTCCAACGCCAACTATCATCTGATGGTGACCCACTCCGGTGCAGGCTACAGCCTGTGGAAGGGGCTGGCGCTGACCCGCTGGCGGGCAGACAGCACCAGCAATCACTACGGCACCTTCTGCTACGTCACCGATCATCATTCCGGCGACGTCATCAGCCACAGTTATCAGCCGATCTGCAGTGCGCGGCCCGGCTATAAGGCCCGGTTCAATGATGCCGGCATTGAATTTGACGCAGCGGGCACCACGTTCAGCATCCATACCCATATCGTGGTCTCGCCGGAAGATGATGTTGAGATCAGACGGATAACGGTTACCAACCGTTCCCGTCAGCCGCGCCGGTTCGATATCACCAGCTATGCCGAAGTGGTGCTGGCACCGGCCGCCAGCGATATGGCCCATCCCGCCTTCAGTAACCTTTTTGTTCAGACAGAAATTTTGCCTGGGCTGGAAGCGATTCTGGCGCATCGCCGGCCGCGCGAAGAGCAGGAAGTGACGGCCTGGATGTTTCATGCGATGGCGATCCATGGCAATACCGACCGTGAAACCACCTATGAAACCGATCGGGCCCGGTTCCTCGGACGGGGCAATAGCCGCGCCAGCCCGCAGGCGCTGAAGCCTGGCGGTGAGCTGACCGGCCATCAGGGCGCAGTACTGGACCCGCTGCTGTCGATTCGCCAGACCGTCGCGCTCAAAGCTGGCGAAGCGGTCACCATCGATATGCTGTATGGCGTGACGCCGCAGCGCGACACCTCGATTGCGTTGATCGGGAAGTACCGTAACCATATCAGCGCCGATCGGGTGTTCGAGCTCGCCTGGTCGCACAGTCAGGTTGCCCTGCGTCAGCTGAATATTCGCACTGAAGATACCGGCCTGTTTAATCAGCTGGCCAGTGCGCTGCTGTTCCCTTGCGCCGGGATGCGTGGCGACCTTAACAACCTGATGCAGAACCGGCTGGGTCAGGAGTCCTTATGGCGTCATGCGATATCCGGCGATCTGCCGATTCTGCTGGTACGTATCGGGAATAACGATCAGCTTGATTTGGTTACCACGGTTATCCAGGCGCATCAGTACTGGCGTCAGAAAGGCCTGACGATCGATCTGGTGATCATGAACAGCGATCAGGGCGGCTATCAGCAGAACCTCTACAACCAGCTCACCACCCTGATCCCGGCTGGAGAAGAGCGTCAGCAGGTCGACAAGCCCGGTGGTATCTTTATTCGGAAGAGTGAAAGTTTTTCCGCGGAAGATTTGCGGCTGTTGCTGAGCGTGGCGGCAGTGGTGCTGGAAGGCCGCGATGGCAGCCTGGCCGACCAGCTCAGCGTGCTGTTGAAACCGCCTCGCACACTGCCCGCTTATCCGTTTACCGCCACCCGCCCAACGCCTGAACCGGCGGCGGTGCATTTTGCCCCGGCGGGTTTGCAATTTTTCAACGGTTACGGCGGCTTTAGCGCCGATGGCCGTGAATATCACATTATTCTTTCCGGCCAGCAGCAGACGCCTGCGCCCTGGAGTAACGTGCTGGCTAACAGCCAGTCAGGCAGCGTCATCTCTGAAAGTGGTCAGGCCTATAGCTGGTATGAAAACGCCCACGAATATCGCCTGACACCGTGGCACAACGATCCGGTGAGTGATAGCAGTGGTGAAGCGCTCTATTTACGTGATGAAGAGAGCGGCGATGTCTGGTCCCCCACGCCGCTTCCGATCCGGGGAAAAGGGGATTACCTGACCCGACACGGCTTCGGCTACAGCGGTTTTGACCACACGGAACAGGGCATCAGCAGCACCTTAACGGTATTCATGGCTGAACAGGCACCGGTCAGGCTGTCATTGCTGACGCTGAGTAATCAGTCGGGACGGACACGCAATTTGTCGATCACCGGCTACGTCGAATGGGTTCTGGGTGAGCTGGCGAGTCGCTCGGCCCGGCACGTAGTGACCTCAGCCGCTACGCTGGCTAGCGGCAATGCGGTGCTGGCTAAAAACTTCTATCACAGCGCGGGTTCAGCGCGTACCGCCTTTTTCGCCGTCACCGGCACACAGATTGCGCATAGCGGCAACCGGCTGGAGTGCCTCGGTCGTAACGGCACCACTCGGCAGCCAGCGATGATGAATTTTCGCGGCCTGTCGGGCAATACCGGCGCGGGTCTGGACCCCTGTGCTGCCCTGCAAACGCTGACGACGCTGATTGACGGTGACAGCCGCAGCTTTGTTTTTGCCCTTGGCGTGGGTGAGGATGAAACGGCAGCCAGCGCGCTGATGCAGCAACTGCTGTCAGTCGATCAGGCCAGCAATGAGCTGGCAAAGGTCAAGCGCTACTGGCAAAGCGTGCTGACGAAAGTGCAGATTCAGACGCCTGAACCGGCGGTTGATCTGCTGGTCAACGGCTGGCTGCTCTATCAGACGCTGGCCAGTCGCTTACTGGCGCGCAGCGGTTATTACCAGTCCGGCGGGGCCTACGGTTTTCGCGATCAACTTCAGGACACGCTGGCGCTAACCCATGCGGCACCGCAGCGGCTGCGCGATCAGCTATTGCTGTGCGCATCGCGGCAGTTTATTGAGGGCGATGTTCAGCACTGGTGGCATCCACCTGGCGGCCGTGGCGTCAGAACACGCTGCTCCGACGACTATCTCTGGCTACCCTATGCGCTGTGCCACTATGTTGAGGCCACAGAGGATAGGGCACTGCTGTCACAACCTGTCAGCTATCTCGAAGGCCGCTTACTGGCGGCGGATGAAGAATCGGTGTATGAGCTGCCTGGCACCAGCAAGGTCAGCGAAACGCTGTGGCAGCATGCGGTTCGAGCGGTGAAGCACGCCCTGCGCTTTGGTCAGCACGGCTTACCGCTGATGGGATCTGGCGACTGGAATGATGGCATGAGCACGGTCGGGATCGCTGGCAAAGGGGAAAGCGTCTGGCTCGGCTTTTTCCTCTATCGTGTGCTGACCCGTTTCGCCGCGCTGGCGGTTCAGATCGGTGACAACCCGACCGCCGCGCTGTGTCAGCGCCATGCGCAGGATCTTAAAACTGCGCTCAACGGTGCGGCCTGGGATGGCGAATGGTATCTGCGCGGCTTCTTTGACAGCGGCCAGACGCTTGGCTCTCACGTTGACCCTGAATGCCGCATCGACGCGATTGCCCAGAGCTGGTCGGTATTGTCCGGGGCGGGTGAAGCAGCCAAAAGTCAGTCTGCGATGAATGCGCTGTTCCGGCATCTGGTCGATCCGCAGAACGGGCTGATTAAATTGCTGACGCCGCCCTTTGATGGCGCAGGACCTAATCCGGGCTACATTCGGGGCTACCTGCCCGGAGTGCGCGAAAATGGCGGGCAGTACACCCACGGTGCGCTGTGGGCGATTATGGCTTTTGCGGCACGGCGGGAAACCGAACGTGCCTGGTCGCTGTTCTCGATGATTAATCCGGTTAATCACAGCAGCGATCAGCGGCGTTCGGCGATCTACAAAGTCGAACCCTACGTGATGGCCGCGGATGTCTATGCGGCAGAAGGTCACAGCGGGCGCGGCGGCTGGACCTGGTACACCGGCTCTTCCGGCTGGGCCTGGCAGCTGATTACCGAAAGCCTGCTCGGGATCACCCGACGCGGCCCACGCCTCTCTGTCCATCCCCAGCTTCCCGCCGGGTGGCGCGAGATAAAAGTGGTCTACCGTGAAGGAGAAGGTATCTATAACATCACCGTGTCACGCGGAGAGGGCGAATGGCAGCTGTGGCTGGATGGCGAGCGGTGTGAAGGCGATGAAATAGTGCTGGAGAGCCTGCAAAAAGTGCATCAGGTAGTGATTCATCTGCCAGCCGAAAAGATCTGAATAACGCCTGGCGGATTAACGGTGACGCTGCGGAGAAACCGCAGTCACGACGGTGGACGGCGCCAGCGATCACGCCAACGGCTGAGCTTACCGCGCAGTAGCTTGCTCATTCACACCACTGCGCTTGCCGCCCGCGTCATCAAGGGGCGGCGTGGGCGTGGGTGGCGTAAATCTTGCTGACCACGCTCCAGCGCCCGTTTATTTTCAGCTGTCCGGGATAGCGACGTCTGCGGACCAGAGTGGCGGTCTGAAACAAAGGAGTGAATGAAGGAGCGTGAAGCGATACTGCAGGTGCTCAGGGCGAATCCGCACAGCGGCATCCGGGCCTTTCACCGCGGGCGCCCGGGCTGTTACGGTTACACGGAGGGGAAGCTGCTGATAGAGCACGCGGGCAGCCTTATTCCCAACGAAATCGTGCAGAAGCCCGTGATGTTTTGAAGGTGCAGAATGCCCTGTGCGTGTCCGGGCGATGGCATAGTGACTTTCCGGGCGGCTGAACCTCACGGCTCAGCAGCGTGGCCGGAGCCGGAGAGGCTGCTGATTAAGTCAGTGGCGAATTTGTGCCAGGTCATCTTCGGTCAGGCCGGTCATTTTCATGACGGTGACGCGGTCAATTCCGTTCTGCAGCATGGTACGGGCAATTTTCAGCGTGGCTTCACGCTCGCCTTCGGTACGGCCCTTTTCAATACCACGCTGCTCACCGAGCTGAAGACCTTCTTCCCTGCCCTTCTGTTCGAGCTGTTGTGCGATGGTCATAAGTGCGTCTCCATGTTGCGGCACACGCTGTGCCAGTTCGCGTACAAAGGCTTCGGCGTCGGCTGATTCGCCTGCCTGTACAATATAGTGTACCAGCGATATCACCTGTGATGAAGACAGATAGCCAGCCAGCAGAATGGGCACCAGCCGGTCGGTCAGTTCGGCCAGGTCCCGCTGATGGATGTGCTTCTGCAGAAGGGTCAGGGCAGCCATGCTGCGGTGGCCGGCAATTTCATCATCCGGAATGACGGTAACGTCAACCAGCGGGAAAGCCTGGCTGTAGAGCCTGCCTGCCAGCTCCGGGTCTTCAAACTCATCCAGCCACCGGGTGGAGTACGGATACGGGCTGCGTTTACCCGTATAGAACAGAACCGGTATCACCAGTGGCAACTTTTTATGCCCCGCCTCAAGGTGCCGCTGCATGGCGGCCACGGCATAGCGCACCAGGCGAAAGGCCATATGTTTGTCAGGCGAGGACTGATGCTCAATGAGTACGTGAACGTAACCCTCTCCGGCAGTGGTTTTCACGCTGTAGAGCACGTCGCTGAAATACTGCCGCAGGTCATCCTCGACGAAGGAGCCGGATTCCAGCTTGAGCGTGCTGAGATCGCAGATATCGCGCAGCTCTGCGGGAAGGTGTAGTTCCATAAAATCCCGTGCAACTTCGGGCTGGGTAAGAAACTGCCTGAATGCGGCATCATGGGGCGTGGGGGTGTTATTCTTCTTTTTCATTGGCTGATAGCCTGTGTATATTACCTCTCTCTATATTACCATGAATGTCCGCTGAATTAGCCTCAGAATGGAGGCAGTTTCGACAGTTTTCATGTAGAAGCGTGAAAGTTAGCTGCCAGAAAACTGGAATGGAAACAAAAATACCTGAACGTTTAAAAGGGATTTTTAAAATATTTAAATCGGAAGGACACCACCAGCGTGGCGAAGAAAATGAGAATGAGGACGTCTACGATACGCTGACGCCAAAGGTAAGTAATGATGCGCGAATGAATATTTCAAAGCGCTGGACTTCGCATTCTCAAAAAAAGATGTAAAAAACATCGCCGTTACCGGGCCTTACGGAGCAGATAAAAGTACGGTCACCCTGTCTTATTTTGTTAGCCTGCTAAAAAAGATTACATAAATCTCTCTCTGGCAGATTTTCAATTCCAGGAAAGAGAGGATGAGCCGCCAGTAAATGCCGAGGTTGAATTAAGCATTGTTCAGCAGATCCTTTATAAAGAAAATAAAGACAACCTGCCGGATTCACGGGTTGACAGAATTCAAAGCAGGGATGTAAAACATATCCTTACTCTGTTTTTAACCTCTGTCACTATACTGCTAGCTGTCTTCTTATTAACACTGTCTGTCTTTCCAAAGAATGTATTATCCAGCCCTGTTTCTGGAAGCCGTGAATACTATGAGCAGGTTTACTGGCAGGCAACCTGGGCGCGGCTTAAAGAGGCACAGGAGATCACTGAGGCCATTGACACCTTCTTTAGCGAAGCAGCCGATATCCTGCTCTCCCCTTCGGCACCCTGTGGCTGCATGGTGGTTCTGGCGGCGATCAACGTCTTCGCCGAGTCGGCCGATGTGGACAGAGCCGCCAGGCTTCTCAGGCAGGAGGATAAAGATCTGTTTGAAAAACGGTTAACCAAAGCGGTGCAGCAGCAACAGCTGCCCGCAGAAACCGATACCGCCGCGCTGGCTACCGTGCTGAACACCCTGCTGGAAGGCATGTCGATTGAAGCGAAGGAAGGGGCCACGCCGGAAAGCCTGAAAATGATCGGCCAGCATGCCGTCAGGCTGCTGCAGCCGCTCAGCCACCGATCGCACAAAGTGCAACAGGCATTACTAGACGACCGGTCAGTTTTTAAATAGAGTAGCCGCACTATGAAAAAACACGCGACAGATATGCGCCAGCACATCATTGATGTAGCTCGGGCGATTATTACGCACAAGGGCTACAGCGCCGTCGGGCTGTCTGAGATAGTCCAGGCTGCCGGTATTCCCAAAGGCTCGTTTTACTACTACTTCAAATCCAAGGAAGAGTTCGCTGAAGCGCTGCTGGAACACTACTTCAGCCACTATCTGCAGGAAGTCGATAACCAGCTGAGCGGCACAGGAACAGCCAGAGAACGGCTGCTGCGTTACTTCGCTTTCTGGAAGACGACCCAGGGCGCAGACCTGCCGGAAAGCAAATGCCTGGTGGTCAAGCTCGGCGCGGAAGTCTGCGATCGGTACGACAACATGCGGCAGGTACTGGCGACCGGTACCCAGGAAATCGTGCGCAAAATTGCAGGCTGCATCCGGCTGGGACAGGAAGATGGCTCACTGCCTGCGGTAAGCGATGCCGATGAGCTGGCCGAAGAACTCTATCAGCTCTGGTTGGGCGCCTCCCTGATGGCAAAAATTCACGATCCGGATAACGCCTTCGGTAAAGCAATGAAGGCGACCACACGGCTACTCGGGTAGCCGTGTTTTTTTATCCAGTTACTAGACGACCGGTCAACTATTAAGAGGTTTACATGACTGACAACAGTACCCGTACCGATTTATTTTCCCCCGTCGCGATGGGCAGCCTCCAGTTGGCTAACCGTATTGTGATGGCTCCGGTCACCCGCAGCCGTTACGGTGAGGATGGCGTGCCTGATGAACTGCATGCAACCTACTATGCGCAGCGTGCCAGCGCCGGCCTGATTATTTCAGAAGCCACCAACATCTCGGCTCAGGGCCGCGGCTATGCCGCCACGCCGGGCATCTGGAATGAAGAGCAGGTCGCCGGCTGGAAAAAAGTGACGGACGCGGTCCACGCTCAGGGCGGAAAAATCGTCTGCCAGCTGTGGCACGTTGGCCGCTTCTCAAGCGTGGAGCTGCAGCCTGACGGTGCAAGTCCGGTTGCACCATCCGCTATTAAAGCCGAAGGCCAGACCTACACCGTGAACGGATTTGTGCCGGTATCCACCCCGCGCGCGCTCGAAACTGAAGAAATCCCCGGCATTATCGAACAGTACAGACTCGCAGCAGAGAACGCCCTGCGGGCCGGTTTTGACGGCGTTGAGGTGCACTCAGCCAACAGCTACCTGCTCGACCAGTTCCTGCGGGACTCCACCAATCACCGTACCGACAGCTACGGCGGCTCCATCGAAAACCGGGCCCGCCTGACGCTGGAAGTGACAGAGGCCATCGTTAACATCTGGGGTAGTGACCGGGTCGGTATCCGCCTGTCACCGGTCACGCCTGACGCCGGGAATACCCCACCGGACAGCAACGTGATGGCGATGTATGGCTACCTCATCCAGCAGCTTAACCGCTTTAATCTGGCCTACCTGCACTTTGTCGAAGGCGCGACAGCCACCTCGCGGGACGTGCCTGCCGATGTGGATATGGATGCACTGAGTGCGCAGTTCACCGGTCCGTTTATCGGCAACAATAATTACGACCTTGAGATGGCTATCAGCCGCCGGAACGCGGGAATTATTGATGCCGTTGCCTTCGGCCGCCTGTTCATTTCCAACCCGGACCTGGTGAAGCGCCTGCGTTACGGTACCGAACTGACCATTGCGCCGAAAGAAGCGTATTACGGCGGCGGGGCGAAGGGCTATACCGACTGGCCTGAAGCGTAATAGTGATAACGAACGGCGGGGATCTCCCCCGCCATCGGCAGCGGGTTTACCTTTAGCGATCGGCGTGCGTGGCGGCATCTGAGATAAGCGCATTACTTTTGCTGTTGAGCATCCTGAGTAAGGATTGCAGCTCCCGCAGTATCGGATCAAGACGCTGAAGATTCCCCACCATTCGATCATAAGCAAGCGAACCCGGCTGCAGCCCCTTCAGGCTGCTGTTCAGCTCGCGCAATGTTTGCTGCAACTCAACCGGAAGCGTTTCCATTGCCGGACTGTCGGTTAACTGATTCAGATGTTTCAGTGTCGTTTGTAAGTCACCCATCGTGCGCTGGCTTTGCTGCAGCGTCGCGCTGGCCTGCCTCACCAGTGGCGTAAGAGGCAGATGGTTCACCTTATCCAGCACCAATACCAGTTTCTGTTGCAGCTGATTCAGACCGCCGGGCGCTGTCGGAATGATTTCATAGCCGGAAATGATGCCCGGTCCATCATAAGCTGGCGCATGACTTAAAAAATCGAGATCAATATACAGCGCGCCGGACAGCAGACTGCTGGTTTTTAGCGTAGCGCGCATGCCGCGGGCAATGCCACTCTTCAGCCGCTGCACCAGGTTAAAATCAGGCATCTCGCGGGCAAAGCGGTCAGGTTCGATATTAATCAATACCGGCACGCGGTAGGCCGTCGCAATATTCTGCGTTCTGCCGGGTAAAACAAACGGCACCCTGATGACGGTACCAAGACGAATACCGCGAAACTCCACCGGCGCCCCGGCTTTTAAACCACGCACTGAATCGGTGAAAAACAGCAGGAACGGAACATGCCGGGTGAAAAAGGATCGCTCACTGCTCTGCCGGTCGGCAAACAGCGGGTATTCCGCGTTATTGCGGGCACTCTGCACGGTTTTTATTCCCTGCGGAGTATCAAAACTGACGCCACCCGTGAACAAAGAGATCATCGCGTCTGTTTCCACCCGCAGACCTGACGCCGATCGGCCGACGTTAATCCCGCTCTCCTTCCAGAAGCGGGAATGGGTGGTCACCAGACGATCGTAGGGTGATGGGATAAATAATTGGTAGGTCATCGCTCGCCGGTCAGCATCAAAGCGGCTGTTTTCCACCGACCCGACCCGATAGCCGCTGAACATCACCGGATCTCCGGCTTTAAGCTGACTGTTTTTATCACTGCGCAACATAACACGGATGCCCGGCGCGTTGACCGGTGCCAGCGGTGGCGCGTCCAGCAGCGGATAGTGCGCTAAGGGTTGGCCTTTATTACCAGACTGTAACGCGATGTAGGCTCCGGTCATCAGCGTGCTCAGGCCAGTAATTCCATCCTGGCCTGATTGCGGTTTTACCCGCCAGAAGACGCTGTCGCTGTGTAACAGCTTCTCCATACCCCGATTCAGACGTAGGTTGATTTCAACGTGACGGAGATCGTCTGCCAGCGCGGTACTCTCTACCTCACCGATAATGATGCTGCGGTTTTTAATCGGCGTTTTTCCCGCTTTGATACCTTCCGCGCTCTCCGTGATTAGCGTGACCCGCGGGCGATGATCGCTGAAGTAATAAAAAACGATCGCGACGCCAGCCATCATCACCATCAACGGAATAATCCCTCTGGCCAACCGGCGGGATAACGTTGTTGCACCGGCATCAGCATGTTTCATCTCATGATGACTCCACATGAAAAAAAAGAATATATCGGTCTGCCATAACGGCATCTTTTCGATAGCAGGCTTATTGTTCGCTCGTAAATGACACCTTCTTTTTTCAGAGCTTTCAAATTTTCCGATAACAATTAGCTGATAAATTTATGCAAGATGATGATATAAGCGCCAGGGCATTAAACGTGGCGATCAGGCACAGGGGTAATAACGACCGTGCAGAGCTAATTAAAGTTTACTCAGGACTAAATAGAAAGGAGTAATACACCATACACAATCGCCGTAAAAATAAGTATAGGTGCGACGCAGAACAGGAAAAAAAACGCCGTCATTTTTTCTTACCTGTCGTCAGATCACCGTTTTTTTTTAAAAAGTGAGGTTATAAACGATAGCAATAAAAGGAACGAAAAAGAGAAGATTTCAGGCTTCAGTTTATGAAACTCACTCAGGCAGACAGCTTCAGCGCGCTAAAGAGATTTTATTAATCAGCGTGTTATACGGATTACCAGTCACCACAGCCGGGCGACCCTTCTTCACCAGCCCGTAAAAACAGTACCATTACATCGCACTGATTAAGATTATTTATTTTTAATGAAATAGACCTTATTGCCGAGCGGCAGCAATAAGCCTATGCTTGAAATCAGGTTGCGAATTTAATCCGAGGCATTTATGTTTCTTAACTACTTTGCATTGGGCGTGCTGTTCGCGGTTTTTATCATTATTTTTTATGGCATTATTGTTCTACACGACATTCCTTATCTCATCGCAAAATCCCGTAACCATCCCCATGCTGATGCTATTCATGTCGCGGGCTGGGTCAGCTTATTCACTTTGCATGTTATATGGCCATTTTTGTGGATCTGGGCGACGCTCTATCGGCCGGAACGAGGCTGGGGAATGAATGCCAATGCCTCTCTGGAGCAACGCGTTGCGGAGCTTGAAAAGCAGCTAAATAACCGAAATGTAGGCTAGCCGGAGTAACAAGGCGATGGATCTACTGATCATTCTCACCTATGTCGCATTTGCCTGGGCAATTTTTAAAATATTCCGAATACCGATCAATAAATGGACGGTGCCAACCGCAGCACTGGGTGGCGTTTTTTTGATTGGCGCGCTGATCATGCTAATGAATTACAATCATCCCTATACTTCTCTGGCGCAAAAAGCGGTGATTGCGATTCCCATCACGCCT
>Ga0302349_1000748_pt1 | contig 33586 bp, 28 predicted proteins | sample PhyAR1_FD_202176 | JGI IMG/M metagenome (GOLD analysis project Ga0302349, IMG submission 202176) | Leaf surface microbial communities from alfalfa plants in UC Gill Tract Community Farm, Albany, California, United States - DLSL A.R1... | ecosystem: Host-associated > Plants > Phyllosphere >...
GATGGGACCCTATATCGAAGTGTGGGAACGCAACCTCGCACCCGCGGTTAGCGAGGGCGAAGTTGCGGACAGTGGGCAAGTTTGGCGGTCAACCCACTGCCGAAGCTCTTCTCGGGGAGCAAGACACCATGTCAACGGGGCGATTGGAAGGTGCTGCTCCCCACCGTTGTCAGGGGCTCGGAATACGATTGGATCCATGTCGAACCTTGCAGAGCTGGCGCTGCTGACGGTCTATGCGTCGGCCTTCACCCCCTCGCGTCAGCCCCAGCCGTTCCCCATGCAGGGAAGCAAGCGCGGGCAGGTTCCCATCGTGAACCAGCTCATCCCCGAAGACGCGGCAAGGCTCATCGAGCCCTTCTGCGGCTCAGCGGCTGTGTCCATCGGGGCGCTCCAGGCGAAGAAGGTTCGTCAGGCAGTAATCTCCGATCTCAACCGAGACATCATCAGCCTCTGGGGAGCGATCCTTGGCGCCCCCGGGGAGCTCTCGCAAGGCTACAGAGAGGTCTGGAGCGGTCAGTTCAACGAGGAAGGAGCCGCTCCCGACCCCAAGGGCTATTTCAACCTCGTCCGCAGCCGGTTCAACGAGGCCGCCGCCGAGGAACGCTCGCCTTCGGATTTCCTGTTCATCCTCAACAGGATCGTCAAGGCCGCCCTGCGCTACAGCAACAAGGGACAGATGAACCAGAGCGCAGACGGGAGGCGCACGGGGGCCAAGCCGTCAACCGTCGCCCAGCGAATCAGTGAGACCAGCGCCCTGCTCCGCGGCTCTGAAGCCCTCCATCGCGACTGGAGCGAGGCATTGGAAACCGCGACCGACGCGGATGTGATCTACCTCGACCCTCCCTATCAGGGCACGACCGAGACCAGGGACATGCGCTATGTTTCCGGGCTTTCCGTGGAGGCATTCGAGGAGGGGCTCCGGCACGCCAACGAGCGTCAGCTCTCCCTCATCGTGTCCTACGACGCTTTGGTCGGACCTGCAACCTACGGTAGACCCCTCGCTCCTGAGCTCAACCTCTTGGGCTTCGATGTCATTACCGGCGTCAGCGCCCAAGGGACGCTACTCGGTCGGCAGCAGGAAGCTCACGAGACGCTCTATGTCTCCCCTGCTCTCGTGGAGCGATTGGGGGGTCACACTGCGACCACCGCTCGCATCGCAGCTCGACAGGAAGCACTCTTCGAACGCCTCTAGACTGGAGGCATGGCCTCCCCAATTGGCGACCTACGACGCGAGGTTGAAGTACAGATGGAGCGCGGCCGAGCTTCGAAGCGTGCCCGCGAAGTCGCGCGCATCATTCTCGATCGCGGATCCTGCACGACCTCAGACCTGGAAGAGCTCGGCTACAAGCATGCTCCCCGAGCGGTGAAGGATCTTAAGGACGCGGGAGTCGAGATCTTCACCGCCATGGAGAGCTATACGGACGCCTCCAGTGGTCAGCAAAAGCGCCGAGCGAGGTATGCCGTCGTCGGCGTGGATGCCTCAAAAGAGAGCCGCCGCCAGTTCTCCAAGGCCATCACCGATGCCGTGAAAGCCTCTGGGAAGTGCGAGGTCTGCGGATCACCGCCTCCTCTCCAAGTGGATCACCGAATTCCCTTCGACATCGCCGGCGAGACCTACCCCCATGTGGTAAGTGAACTCATGCCGCTCTGTCCTTCGTGCAACCGGAGTAAGTCGTGGACGTGCGAGCACTGCCCCAACTGGACGGTGAAGGACGCAGAGCAGTGTCGCACTTGCATGTGGGCTTCTCCCCACGACTACAAACATGTTGCGGGTGAAGAACGTCGGGAGATCAGGATCACGCTCACTGATCCTCAGGATGTGCTTCGCTTCGATTTCATCCGTCCCGATGCTACAGAGATTGTCATCGACTACCTGAACGATCAGGAACTGCCTCAGTAGCACTCACCAAGAAAGAAAACCACCGCCGACATTGCCGCGACCTGGAGACGCTCGCCGTCTCCCTCTGACCATCTGAGTAGATCGGGGTGTCAGTCAGCATCCATCTCTGGTGCTAAGTAGAGCCGTTGAGTAAAGGCGCCGGTTCTTGATGGCAGCTTTCAGCACTCATCGTGCTGTGGCAGATGTGGTGCCCTCGATGGACACGGTAGAGAACTGCCCTCGCCAGTTGGGAATGCGACGAGCGCTCAGTGGAGGGTGCGCGCACTCTAGTCTGCTTCTAGGTGTATTGACCCGGAGCGTTGTTAACGTAGGAGAAGCCTCCGGTGTCGAGTTGGAGCTGTCTAGTTCTGCAGCTCGATTACACGGAGGCTTCTCGTGTCCCACGAGAATGCGGCTCACCGTGTTTGAGGGAATAGGAGAGGTCTGAAGCCGCCAGCTTCGAGGAGTGAGCGGGCGATTAGTGCGTGAGGTTCCGGAAACCGAGGGTGGTGCAGCGGAGGTGCTCGAGGCGCCCGTTGATGGCCTCCGATGGGCCGTTGGATGTGCCGGGATGATCGAACAACGCGAGGACGTCCGCGGAGCGGCGCGTGATGGTGAGACCGAGGCTGATCAGTCCGGGTAGGTCCTCGGGGATGCCCGCGGTGAGCGTCGCGATCACGGCCTCGAAGATCTTCTTCTCTCTCCCGGGGCCCTTGTGTCGGCAGGCGGTGACCGGGAGATGCTGGCAGACGACCGCCTCGAGCACCCACCTCACCGCGGCGCGGGCGAGCTTCCCGCGCGGTTCGGCCGCCGCGGTGGTGTCCTCGCGCCGGATGGTTCCGCAGTTCTCGCACCGAAACCTGCGGACGCGGACCCAGCGGGTCGTCGGCCGCCAGCCAAGTGGGACGTGCGCCAGACGGCGCGCTTGCGTCACGCGGGCGATGCCCTCGGCGCCGCAGCCGCGACAGAACGGGTCACGGTTGGCGACGCGGCATTCCGGCACGGCCTTGGCTGGGGAGATCGCCGTTCAATGCACCCTCAAACGCGAAGAGCCCGCAATGTGCCAGTCAGAGATCTCTCGTAGGGACCTGGCGTACTCAATCCTCCTTGGATTGTCGGCAACGTGATCCTGTTGCTCAGGGATGACTCGTTACTCTCCGCCAGAATCTCGCCGACGGCCCCGTTAACGAGCTGACGCCGCGTTGCCACCCGTGGCCGCAGGATCATCGGATTTCGAGTACGCGATCGCGTCATTCGGAGCACATGGCTCACCCGGAAGCGGCGCATCGCCGAGCAGTTCCTGTTGCACCTCGCGAATCTCCATCGCTTTCGCGGCTTCGGGATGGAAGGCCTCGTCAAAGCTGGCGATCGCGCCCGATAGCGGGGTTCCGCTTCTCCGACGAATCCGTCGGTCGTTGACCCAGACGGTCACCAATAGGAGAACGACCGCCCCGAGCACCACGACTGTGATGAGCTCGTTCTTCGACATCTCTCAAGGGTATCGAGACCTCTATGCCTGGCCGCCTACCAGCAATACGTTGAGGCTTAGAGACCAGCTTCCAGCGTCGTTCCGCTCCGGGACATCCCGGAGGCGACTTGAACTCGTTAGGCGGGGATACGCGGCTTGTCGCCACACGGGCTACGTGTCCGGGGTGATCCTTCGTGAATTATTCTGATCGGGCTGGCCCGCGCCGGTCAGACGGGGCAGCCGTCGGGGCCGCAGACCTCGCCGTCGGGGGTCATCAGGTTGAGGGCCGGCTTCGGGTTGAGCTCGTCGTAGACCTGGGTCAGCGCCTGCTGGAAGACCTCGATCGGCTGCGCACCGGATACGCCGTAGCGGCCGTCGAGCACGTAGAACGGCACCCCGCGGATCCCGAGCTGCGCCGCCTGCGCGATGTCGCCCTCGACGTCGGCCGCATGCTTCGCGGGGTCCGCGAGCACAGCATCGGCGGCCTCAGCGGACAGACCCGCGTCGACGACGACGCTCTTCAATGCGGCGTGGTCGCCGACATCGAGCCCGTTCTGGAAGTAGGCGAGGAAGAGGGCGTCGACGACCTGCCGTTGCACGCCCTCGCCCGCTGCCGCCTGGATGAGGCGATGCGCGGTGAAGGTGTTCGCGGGAACGACGGCGTCGTGGTTGAATTCGAAGCCCACCTCGGCGGCGCCGGCGCTCAGGTGCTGGTGGCTCTGTTCGAGCATCTTCGGATCGAAACCGCGCCCCGCCAGGTACTCCGCCTGCGATTGCGTCGCCTTCTCGGGGAGCGTCGGGTCGAGCTGGTACGAGTGGTAGCGCACGTCGACGTTCTCGCCGAACGGCAACTTCTCGATGACGGCGTCGAGCCGGCGTTCGCCCAGCAGACACCAGGGGCAGGCCACGTCGAGCCAGATATCGATTCCGAGGCGCGCAGGAGCGGAGGTCGTGTCGGTCATATGAGCGTCAACCACCCGCTACTGAGCTTTGTTCCCCTGGGAACTGCGTTACTCGCAACCCACGCCGTCGCCGTCGCGGTCAAGATGACTGGCGTAACCGGGGTCACCGCGGTACACCGGTGCCGCTCCCGCCGCTCGCGCCTCCGAGCAATTCTTGTAGGAAACGCTACCGCCGCTCTCGACCGCAGCCTGCTCCGGCTGGGGCTCGGGCGCCACCGGCGTCGCGGCAGCGGCGGCAGCTTCGAGCTCACCGATTCGTGCGTCGCGCTCGTCCACAAGTGCCGAAGCCTCTTCGGCCTGCTGAAGCGCCTCATCCGCCTCCTGAGCCGCGTCCACCGCCTTCTGTTTCTCCACCTCGATCGCGCTCCCGAGATCATCGATCTGACGCTGAAGATCCGCAGTAGTGTCCTCAAGCTCCTCTGCTGCCGAGCGAGCTTGTTCGGAATCAACTGACGCGGCGTCGGCGCGATCTTCGGCGGCTTCTAGCTGGGCCGAGATCAGTGCGTTCTCTGCGGTCAGTTCGTCGATCTCGGCGGAGCTGCTCGACGAGCCGCCCACGCTCCCGATCACGATCCCCCCGGCGAGCACAGCCCCCACCAAAATTGCAGTTGCTTTGCGTGACATCGTTCCGTTCAAGAACCGGGGCAGGCGCGACACATCGTCTCCTCGAGAGATATTTCAGGGGTCTCAAGAAGACTAGGGGAGATATATCTGTCACGGGAGGCCCGATCGCAGGCATATAAACCCGACGCTGAGGGCATTCCGGCCGATCAGAACGGCGCGATGTCGTCCTCGGTCAGCTTGGCGCGGCGCTTGCCGCCGCTCGCGCGCGGGCTGCGGGTCATCAGGGCGTCGAGCGCGCTCTGCAGTCGCCCTGCCCTGTCGTCAATCGTGTGCGCGTAGCCGAGCCGCTTCGCCTCGGTGCGGCGTTGCGCCGCCTGCGTCACGGGGCGCACCTCACCCGCCAACGACAGCTCACCGGACACCGCGATGTCGCGCGGTATTGCGAAGTTCTTAATGGATCCGGCGACCGCGGCGGCGATCGCGAGATCGGCGGCCGGCTCGGAGAAGCGCACCCCGCCGACCGTCGAGACGTAAACCTCCTGGTCGCTGGTCTTGATCCCGGCGCGGCGCTCGAGGACGGCCAGCACCATCGCGACGCGTGACGAGTCGACTCCGTGCACGACGCGACGCGGATTGGGGGCGTTGGTGGGGATCGTCAGCGCCTGCACCTCGACCGGCAGGGCGCGCTGGCCCTCCATGGAGATGCCGACGCACGTGCCCGCCTCGGGGTCGCCCTTCGAGAGGAACATGCTGGACGGATCCGGGACCTCGCGGATCCCCGCGCCCGTCATCTCGAAGCAACCGACCTCGTCCGTCGGGCCGAAGCGGTTCTTCAGGGCGCGAATGAAGCGCAGCGCCGTCTGCCGGTCTCCCTCGAAGTGGCACACGACGTCGACGAGGTGCTCGAGCACGCGGGGGCCCGCGACGTTCCCGTCCTTCGTCACGTGACCGACGATGATGATGGGCAGGCTGCGCTCCTTCGCCACGCGGATCAGCGTCGAGGCGACCTCCCGTACTTGGCCCGGCATGCCCGCCGCACCATCCTGATCCGCGGAGGCGACCGTCTGCACGGAGTCGACGATGACCAGCTCGGGCTCGACCTGGTCGATGTGCCCGAGAACCGTCGCGAGATCGACCTCACTGGCCAGGAAGAGCTCGTCGTGCAGGGCGTCAGTGCGCTCGGCGCGCAGGCGCACCTGTGCCACCGATTCCTCCGCACTGACATACAGCACGCGGCGCCCCTCCTTTGCGGCCCGCGCCGCGACCTCGAGCAGCAGCGTCGACTTGCCGACCCCGGGTTCGCCCGAGAGCAGGATCGCCGCGCCCGGCACGATGCCCCCGCCGAGCACCCGGTCGAACTCCCCCACACCGCTCTGACGCCGCGGCGAGTCGCTCGTGGAGATCTGCGTGATCGGCCGCGCCGAGGCCGTGGGAGCCAACGACTGAACGCGTTTCGCCGCCGCCTTCGCCGTCATGCCGGCTTCTTGGACCGTGCCCCACTGCTGGCACTCGCCGCACCGCCCGACCCACTTCATCGTCGTCCACCCGCACTCGGAGCAGACGTACGCGGGGGCGGAGGAACGTTTCGTGGCCATGCGTACAAGGCTAGGCGGGTCCACTGACAAACGAAGCTCAGGGTTGCATAACGAGACGCGAGCGCGCGATATCGAGCCAGAACTCGGCGAGACGCCGACGAAGATCGGTCTCCTCCGGGCGGATCTGCCCCACCGAGAACCACTTGTTGTCATTCGAATTGATACGCGAATGATCGAGGTCCTGAAACTTCTCCCGAAGCTTGTCGAGCCAGTATCCGGGATGGGGCTCGTTCGCCCATCGCGGCTCAAAGGTGACGTGGAAGAACCGCTGCCTGATCACGACCATGCCGATGCGCCGACCGTTCGACTCGATGACCCAATCCTGCGGAGACGACGAGCTCGCGCCCACCCGGATGTCGTCGCTATACGTCTCGAGAACCCGCACGAACTCCTCCGGGCCGTGGAGCGCGGCATCGAGCGCGCGCCATCCCCGCTGCTCCATGTGGGCCCGGCGCGCCGCGGCGCCATACTTCTTTCCGCGGGTTCCGGTTTGCGGTTGAGATGAGGAACCACCCGAGCTCGTCGTCATCGCTTGCGTCATCGCGGCGGTGAATGTCGCCCGGTCGAACGCGCCGCCGACGAGGAACTGATCCCCAATGACCTTGCCGAGCGCCGCGAAGCGCGTCGCACCGCGCTCGATGCCGAGGCCCGCGTACTCGGCTTCGTTGCGCTGAGCGTCCTCTGCGGAGATCTCGCCCGTGCCGCCGCCTTCCTCCTCCGGCATGATGTAGCTCTGCACGAGTTCGTGATCTTCGATGGCCTCCGTGTCGACGATCGCGGCGTAGGCATCGGGGTACGCGGTCTGCAAGCAGAGCACCGCGAAGAGCTGCAGATCACCGACGCTGTGATCGCCCGTGTCGCTCTTGGAGATATCCGCGATCATTCGGAGGAGCGAGAAGGTATTGATCAGGCGCTTGATCGATCGCGGATTGCTCCCGACCGAGGCGGCGACCAACTGTCCGAACACCCTCTTCTCTTCTGCGCCGCGCAGCTCGATCCCGATCTGCGCGATCAAGGTCTCGATGAATTCATCGACCCTGTACGCGCTGACCGGTAGCTGAAACGGAACCTGGATGATCTTGTCGAAGAACGCACGCGCCTTCGCTTCGTCTCCTTTGTCCGTGAGGTCATATTTCTGCATCACGCCGCGCTTGACGACCTCGAAGTCGATGGCCAGCACGAACACGCAATGCGGTACATCCAGGAAAAGCTTGAGGGCTTCCATGAGCTCGACGGCTTTGCGCGGCTCGAGGCGGTCGAGATCGTCGATGAAGACGACGACTCGTCCCTTAGGTGTGTGGTCCACCCCGGGCGCGGCGCTCACCAATTCATCGACCGCGGCGGCGAACTTCTCGCGGACATTCACCAACGTCGCCGCGGCATCCGCTCCATCCGCGGAGTGCGCGCTGTGGAACGCGCGCGTAACCTCGTCGAGCACGCCGCCGAGCGCGCTTCCTCCCGCAGCGGTCAGTCCCGCACGGAGCAGCCCGATACCCGTCGCCGAGGCAATGGGAGCGACCGATTTCAGGAACTCCGCTCGCTTTGCACTCTTCGACGCGGAGTTTGCGAGGAGCAGATGCGCCCCGAGGTTTTCGAGCATGCTCCCGACAAGCTTCTCGCCCATGTCGAACTGCGAATACTGCCAGGTGTTGAACCGGATCGTGTAGATCGGTTCGCCCCGGACGGCATCGGGCTTCTCCTCCGGAGGATCCGAAAGGCGAAAGTGAGCGTGCGGTGCAAGCTCACTCTCCACGAGGAGCATCGTGTTTGTCTTGCCCGTACCCCAGTCTCCTTGGACAGCTATCGTCATTGGTGTCTGACAATGCGTGATGAAACGCGCCAGGCCCGCCACGAACGGCTTCGCGTTGAGAAGATCGTGTCCGCGCGGGGTATCGATGACCCCCGCGAACACAGGAGCCTTGTCGACTTTTCGGGTGCCCATAGGCGCCACCCTAGTGGTATTCCGACCCGGCGCGAGAGGCGTCGGCCGGGGCAGGTCGCCGGAGGTGTCGACGAACGACGCACCGATAGGGCCCTCGCGCCCCGCGGGGGCGGGAGAATGGGCGCATGAAGACCTCTCCGGGCGACGCCACGCCCACGACGGGCGCATAGACGATGCCCTCGCCGACGCGGATCCTCTGGGTCGCGATCCTCGCCTCGTTCGTGTCCTTCCTCGACGGCACGATCGTCAACGTCGCCCTGCCCGCGATCGACCGCGAGCTCGGCGGCGGGCTCGCGACACAGCAGTGGGTCGTCGACGGGTACCTCGTGACGCTCGGAGCCCTGATGCTCGTCGCGGGATCCGTCAGCGACTCATTCGGGCGCGCGCTCGTACTGCGCATCGGCCTCGTCGGATTCGGCGTCGCCTCGGTGGCGATCGCGATCGCGCCGGACCCCCTGATCCTCATCGCCGCGCGCCTCCTGCAGGGCGCCGCCGGCGCCTTCCTCGTCCCGAGCTCGCTCGCCCTCATCACCTCTGCGTTCGACGAACCGGCGAGGGCGAAGGCCATCGGCACGTGGACGTCGTTCACGACGGGTGCGATGATCGCGGGGCCGCTGATCGGCGGCGCGCTCGTCGACCTCGCGAGCTGGCGCCTCGCCTTCCTGATCAACGTCCTCCCGATCGCCGCGACGCTCTGGCTCGCGCGCGGGATCCAGGATCCGCAACGCCGCCCCGACGCGCGGATCGACGCGCTCGGCGCGACGATGTGCGTGCTCGGCCTCGGCGGCGTCGTGTTCGCGCTCATCGAGCAGCCGCGACGCGGCTGGGCGGATCCGGCGATCCTCGCGGCCGCGATCGGCGGGCTCGCACTGTTCGCGCTGTTCCTCCTGCGGCAGCGCACGTCCCGCTCACCGATCCTCCCCCTCGGGCTGTTCCGGGTACGGAACTTCTGGACGGGCAACCTCGCGACAGCATTCGTCTATGCGGCGCTCTCGCTCAACGGCTTCGTGCTCGCGATCTACCTGCAACAGGGCGCGGGGCTTTCGGCGACGCTCGCGGGGCTCGCGAGCCTGCCGGTGACGATCCTCATGATCCTGTTCAGTTCGCGCGCCGGCGAGCTGGCCGGGAAATGGGGCGCGCGCTGGTTCATGACGGCGGGTCCCCTGCTCATGGCGGGCGGCTCGCTGATGCTGCTGCTCGTCTCCGACGACTTCGACTACTGGTGGCAGGTCCTGCCCGGCATGATCGTCTTCGGACTCGGGCTGACTACCACCGTCTCGCCGCTCACGTCGACGATCCTCGGCGCGATCGACGCCGAGCGCAGCGGCATCGCGAGCGCCGTCAACAACGCCGTCTCGCGCGTGGCCGGTCTCATCGCCGTCGCGATGATCGGCACCGCGGTCGGCGGGTCGCTCGATCTCGCGGGCTTCCACCGCGCGTGCATCATCGTCGCGGCGCTCCTCGCGGCGGGCGGCGTCGTCTCGTGGGCGGGCATCCGGGATCGGCGCGCGCCCGCAGGCGAGAGAATGGATCCATGACCACCTGCCCCTGTGGATCCGCCGACTACGACGCGTGCTGCGGCGCGCTGCACCGCGGCGCGCGCGACGCCGAGACGGCGGAGGAGCTCATGCGCTCGCGGTACGCCGCCTTCGCGAAGGGCGATGCGTTCTACCTCGCGCGCACCTGGCACCCGCGCACCCGGCCCGACGACCTCTCGATGGATCCGTCGCTGCGGTGGACGGGGCTGACGATCCTCGCATCGTCGAACGACACGGTCGACTTCATCGCGCGCTACGTCGACGTCGAGGGCCCCGGCGAACTCCGCGAACACTCGCGCTTCTCCCGCCGCGCGGGGCGCTGGGTCTACGTCGACGGCGACGTGGGCTGAGCCGCAACTTCGGGGATAAGCCGCAACTGCGGATCCACGCGCGCAAATGCTCCGCAACTACGGGTCATCCCCGCGGGGTGGGCGCCGGTCCGCGCGTGCGACCCGCTGAGCCGCAACTTCGGAGATAAGCCGCAACTGCGGATCCAAATCCGCGTGCACTCCGCAATTGCGGGTCATCCCCGCATTAGGGGCAGGCTCAGGCGCGGAGGGCGTCCAGGATGTCGGCCGGGGCGGCCTGCATGGGATGCGGGCCGGCGATGTCGATGAACACCGTCGTGATGGTGCCCTCGTGGGTCGTGAGGAAGGCCTCGAGCCAGGAGGCGGAGTACGACGCGACCGTCGGCGGCAGGTTCGCCGGCTTATTGCGGGCGTCGCTGAAGAGCAGCAGCGCCACGTCGCCCGTCTTGGCGTCGCGGTACGTCCACACCTCGCCCGAGTCGAGCGGGTTGTCGCGATCGCCAGCCGAGATCAGTGGCACGATGGTGTTGCCGTTCCGCAGCGACAGGGCGATGGCCGCCATGTCCTGCTTCTCCAGCGCCTGAGCGAGCGCCTCCGAACGGAACTCCTCCGGATCCAGCTGCTCCGGCTTCTTGCGCTTTTTCGCCATGCAACAAGCCTATGGGTTACAGCGTGAACGACTTCTCGGGAGACGCGATATCGCTCAGCTTGACGGTGAGGTTATAGGTGGCGCCGGACGGCGCCGCCGGGCGCTCCTCGGCCTCGCAGGTGTCCGGGTAGGAGCGGGTGCGGTCCCAGATGATCGGCGACTCGGTCTCGGCGCTCTGCCCCGCCTTGATGGTGTTCCACTGGTCGGCGGGATCCACGGCGCAGTCGCTCGACCGCCACCAGACGTCGACGCCGCTGGAGATCTGATACACCTGCGCGGACGTGCCCACGTTGACGAGGCAGTCGACGGATCCGACGTTCGTGACCTTCATCCGCAGCTGCGGCAATTCGTCCGCGCCGTAGGCCGTCTTGTCGAGGAGCGCCTCGACTTCGAGCGCTCCCGAGGCGCAGACTTCCGGCGTCGGCGACTCGGACGGATCCTGGTTCGACGCGGATCCCGCGCCCGGCCCCCCGGTCGGGAAGATCGTCGGGACGGGTTCCGGGGTCTTCACGACCGCCGGACCGGGCTTCAGGAAGGGCAGGTTCTCCCACGGCTTCTCGTTGACGAGCCAGCGCACCCCGAAAACGGCGCCCACGACCACGGCGGCGAGAACGATCAGCGTGATGAGGCCCACCGCCAGACGGCGACGGCGATACATCACCTTCTTCGACGGTCTGCGCTTCTCTGCCACCCCGCCACCTTACGTGAGGCGCTTGAGCATGCGCGTGTTGCCGAGGGTGTTCGGCTTCACGTGCGCGAGGTCGAGGAACTCGGCCACGCCCTCGTCACGGCTTCGCACCAGCTGGGCGTAGACGTCGGGGGTGACGATCTGTTCGCCGATCTCGGTGAAGCCGCGGCGCGAGAAGAACTCGACCTCGAAGGTCAGGCAGAACAAGCGCGTGAGCCGCAGCTCGCGCGCGACGGCCTCGAGGGCCTCGACGATGCGACGCCCGACGCCCTTGTGCAGCCAGTCGTCGGAGACGAGCAGGGTGCGCACCTCGCCGAGGTCTTCCCACATGACGTGCAGCGCGCCCGCGCCGATGACACGGTCGTCGCTGTCGACGGCGACGAGGAACTCCTGGGTCGCCTCGTACAGCACCACGAGCTCCTTGCCCAGCAGGATCCGACGCTCGACGTACGGCTGCATGAGGGCATGCACCTGAATCATGTCGTCAGCTCGGGCCGGGCGTATGGAGTACTCGCTCATCGACAGCCAGGCTACCCCCGTGCCCTGAGAGGGTCGCCAGGAACCGCGGTGCGGCGGCTTGCCGCGAGCGCGGCCCTCACACGACGAGTGGGCCCACCCCGAAGGGTGGGCCCACTCGTCGTCGCGCTTACTCCGCGGCCGCGATGTCGGGGGTTGCCGACAGGTCGCCGCCCTGGTTCACGCCGACTGCGATGCGCTCGCCGCGCGGCGCGTTCTCGAAGGTGAACTGTCCGTCGGCGAAGTCGACCTTGATGTGGTGTCCCGACTCGAGCTGACCGGAGAGCATCGACTCCGACAGGCGATCCTCGATCTCGCGAACCATCGCGCGGCGCAACGGACGCGCACCCAGCGTCGGGTCGTAACCGATCTCGATGAGACGCTCCTTGGCCGCCTGCGACAGCTCGATCGACATGTCGCGGTCGAGCAGACGCTCGCCCAGGCGCTTGACGAACAGATCCACGATCTGCAGGAGCTCTTCCTTGTTCAGCTGCGGGAAGACGATGACATCGTCGACGCGGTTGAGGAACTCGGGCTTGAAGTGACGCTTGAGTTCCTCGTCGACCTTGCCCTTCATGCGCTCGTACGTCGTCTTCGCGTTGCCCTCGATCTGGAAGCCGACCGGGCCACCGGCGATCGCCGAGGAACCGAGGTTCGTCGTCATGATGATCACGGTGTTTTTGAAGTCGATCACGCGGCCCTGACCATCGGTCAGGCGACCCTCTTCGAGGATCTGCAGCAGCGAGTTGAAGATGTCCGGGTGGGCCTTCTCGATCTCGTCGAAGAGCACGACCGAGAACGGCTTGCGACGCACGCGCTCGGTGAGCTGGCCGCCCTCCTCGAAGCCGACGAACCCGGGAGGGGCACCGAAGAGGCGCGACACGGTGTGCTTCTCGCCGTACTCCGACATGTCGAGGCTGATCAGGGCATCCTCGTCATCGAAGAGGAACTCCGCGAGGGCCTTGGCGAGCTCGGTCTTACCGACGCCCGTGGGGCCGGCGAAGATGAAGGATCCCGAGGGACGCTTCGGATCCTTGAGGCCCGCGCGCTGGCGGCGGATCGTCTTCGAGAGGGCCGCGATGGCCTCTTCCTGACCGATGACGCGCTCGTGCAGCGCGCGCTCCATGAAGACGAGACGGCTGGTCTCCTCCTCGGTGAGCTTGAACACCGGGATACCCGTCGCCTGGGCGAGCACCTCCGCGATCAGACCCTCGTCGACGACCTCCTTCGACTGGATGTCGCCCGAGCGCCACTGCTTCTCGAGGCGCAGGCGCTCGCCGAGCAGCTGCTTCTCCTCGTCGCGCAGGGCGGCGGCCTTCTCGAAGTCCTGTTCCTCCGAAGCCTTCTCCTTGTCGGCGCGCACGGCGGCGATCTTCTCGTCGAACTCGCGCAGCTCGGGCGGGCTCGACAGGATCGACAGGCGCAGGCGAGCGCCGGCCTCGTCGATCAGGTCGATGGCCTTGTCGGGCAGGAAGCGATCCTGCACGTACCGGTCGGCGAGGTTCGCGGCGGCGACGAGCGCGCCGTCGGTGATCTGTACCTTGTGGAACGCCTCGTAGTGGTCGCGCAGGCCCTTGAGGATGTTGATCGTGTGCGGCAGCGACGGCTCCGCGACCTGGATCGGCTGGAAGCGGCGTTCGAGCGCCGCATCCTTCTCGAAGTGCTTGCGGTACTCGTCGAGCGTCGTCGCACCGATCGTCTGCAGCTCGCCGCGGGCGAGCAGCGGCTTCAGGATGTTCGCGGCGTCGATCGCGCCCTCGGCGGCGCCCGCACCCACGAGGGTGTGGATCTCGTCGATGAAGACGATGATGTCGCCGCGCGTGCGGATCTCCTTCGTGACCTTCTTGAGGCGCTCTTCGAAGTCGCCGCGGTAGCGGGATCCGGCGATGAGCGAGCCGAGGTCGAGCGAGTAGACCTGCTTGTCCTTCAGCGTCTCAGGGACGTCGCCCTTCACGATCGCCTGGGCGAGGCCCTCGACGACGGCCGTCTTGCCGACGCCGGGCTCGCCGATCAGGACGGGGTTGTTCTTGGAGCGGCGCGACAGGATCTGCATGACGCGCTCGATCTCCTTCTCGCGCCCGATCACCGGGTCGAGCTGGCCGTCGCGCGCGGACTGCGTGAGGTTGCGACCGAACTGGTCGAGCACCTGCGAGCCCTTGGTGCTGCCCGCGGTCTCGTGCTGCTCCTGACCGCCCGGGGTCACACCCACGGGCTCCTTGCCCTGGTGGCCCGAGAGCAGCTGGATGACCTGCTGGCGCACCTTGTTCAGGTCGGCGCCGAGCTTCACGAGCACCTGGGCGGCGACGCCCTCGCCCTCGCGGATCAGGCCGAGCAGGATGTGCTCCGTGCCGATGTAGTTGTGGCCGAGCTGCAGCGCCTCGCGGAGGCTCAGCTCGAGCACCTTCTTCGCGCGCGGCGTGAAGGGGATGTGGCCGGTCGGCTGCTGCTGCCCCTGGCCGATGATGTCCTGCACCTGCTCGCGCACGGCGTCGAGCGAGATGTCCAGGGCCTCGAGTGCCTTCGCCGCGACGCCCTCGCCCTCGTGAATGAGGCCGAGCAGGATGTGCTCCGTGCCGATGTAGTTGTGGTTGAGCATCTTCGCCTCTTCTTGGGCGAGCACGACCACGCGGCGGGCACGGTCTGTGAACCTCTCGAACATGTCACTCCTCCGGGCGCTTGACGGTTCGCACGGCACGTCTAACGCGCCGTGTTTCTAAGGTAATCAGCGATCAGACCCCAGGGCGCCGTGTTCGCCGTGGGCATATCTGCGTCCGGAGACGCCCGGCGGATCCGCCGGCGGACGAGACTCCCCTCGCATTTAACGATATTCGTGGTTATCGTTTTTCGTAAACACACCGAAGGGGCGTCATGATCATAGCGGGCGGCACCGGTCTGCGGCCGGACTCACAGCGCGATACGGATGGGCTCGTATGATCAGCGTCGGCGGCAGTTCGGTCGGTGAAACGCTGGGGTTTCTCGCGCTCGCCCTCGCCCTCGCCGTCCTCATCACCGTCTGGGTGGTCGCGAGGGGAAGGCGTCGCGGCAGCACGACGATCGCACTCGACACGGCCTTTGCGCTGTCGTCGTGGATCACGGGCGTGGGCGCGGTCTTCGCGCTCATTCGCTTCGGGGCGGCGCTCGTCGACGAGCGCGCCGTGATCTCCACCTCGCAGGTCACTCTCGACGCTGCGGACACCTTGCCCTGTGGTCACCACGTGGAGGGCGATCGCGGCGGCGACGGCCCCTGGCTCGAGTGCATCGTCAGCGCGTCCACCCGCGTCAGTGTGGATGGCGTTCCGCTGGGTGCGCGAGCGCTCCTCGCCACCGGCGAGCTCCTCACGACGATCGCGATCCTCGCACCGTTCGCCCTGATTGCTGTCGTCTGCTTCGAAACGCTCCGCGGTCGCACGTTCGGAAACACCGTCATTCGCTCGCTGTGGATCGCCGCGACCGTGATCCTCGTCGCCGGCACTTTGGGCAGCGCCATCGCACCATTCGGCGAGTTCCTCGCACTCTCGGGCATCGACTCGGCCTACGCGCCGCAATCGGTCCAGACCTCGCTCACTCTCCTCCCCCTGGGCGGTGCGCTTCTCTGCGCCGCCCTCGCGGCAATCTTCCGCCACGGCGCACGCCTGCAGCGCGATACGGAAGGGCTCGTATGACCGAGCTCTCGGGGATCCACTGCCGGCTCGATACGCTGCTCGCCGAGCGCGGCATGACGCTCACTGCCCTCGCCGACGCCGTCGGGGTGAGCATCGTGAACCTGTCGATCCTCAAGAACGACCGCGCGAAGGCGATCCGCTTCTCGACCCTCATCGCGATCTGCGAGGCGCTCGATTGCGAGGTCGGCGAGCTGCTCGTACGGGCGCGGTGATTTTCGGATCCGGACGCCCCGCGCGACGATGGATGCATGCGCGTGCACATTCCCGTTCATCGGCGCTGGGGGGATCAGGATGCCCTCGGCCACATCAACAACGTCTCGATGCTGAAGATCCTCGAGGAGGCGAGACTCCGAGCGTTCTGGCGCGAGGAAGGATCCGACAATAGCCCTCTCGCGGTGTTCGATGAGGACACGGTGTCGGGCGGCGGATCCGCGCGAACGCTCGTGGCGCGGCAGGAGATCGAGTATCTCGCGCCCGTTCCCTACGGGCGGGATCCCCTGGATATTCAGGTGTGGATCGGCCGACTCGGCGGATCCAGCGTCGAGATCTGCTACGACGTCTGCAGCCCGGACGGGCAGACGTGCTACGCCCGCGCGAGCGTCGTCGTCGTGCTGGTCGACAGCGCGACGGGCGCCCCGACGCGGCTTCCGGCCGAGGTGCGCGCCGCATGGAAGCCCTACGTGGAGGCCCCGATCGAGTATCGGCGGCGCTGAGCCGGCCCCTCACTGCGGAACTGACCCGGTTCTGCGGACGAAAACCGCCATCGGATCCGCAGAACTGGGCCAACTCCGCAGATGCAGAGCGCCGACCCGCTCCTGCGGAGAAGAACCCCTACTGCAGACCAGAACCACCACCGGATCCGCAAGCCGGGGCCAACTCCGCAAATACAGAGCGCCAAGCCACTCCTGCGGAGAAAATCCCTTACTGCGGACCAGAACCCCCATCGGATCCGCAAGTCGGGGCCAGCTCCGCAGAAGCGGCTCAGGCGGCGTCTTCGAACGCGGTGATGAACGAGTACCCGGCGCGGTTCTTCGTCACCGCGAGGTTCAGGCCCATGTGCGGTTCGAGCGCCGTGACCTTGTCGAGCGGTGCCACGACGATGATCTGGAACCCGAGCCCGAGCCACGCCCTGATCGCCCGCCCCGTGAACGCGCTGTCGGCCTTCACGAAGCCCTCGTCGAGAAACACGGGCGCGAAGCGCGGCCACGAGCGGGTCTGATCGCCCAGCTGGTAGCGCAGGGCCGCGCCGACCACGAAGGCCACGAGCTCCTGCGACTCGCCGCCCGACTTGTCGCCGAGGGTCGAGTAGGTCGAGACGACCGATCCGTCGGGCGCGACCCTGCTCGCCGTGATCTCGATGTGCCGGCGCACGTCGAGCAGCTCCTCCCGGTGCGGGTTCGTGCCGTCCTCGGGCTGGTCGATCAGGTCGATGAACTCCTGCAGCTCCGCGAAGCGCCGGTCGGCCTCCTCGTCGGTCCACTCCGCGATCTCCGCCTGGGCGAGGTCGCGGAGCCGCGCCCGCACGCGTTCGACACGCTCCGGATGCAGGTGCCGCATCTCGATGCGCAGCCGGTCCGTCTCCGACGCGAAGGCGAGGCCCTTGAGGATTTCGTCGACGGGATCCAGTCGCTCGCGGATCGACTGCAGCGCGTGGCCGAAGGAGTCGCTCAGCATCTTCAGGTCGGTCGACGACACGTCCTGAATGTGGCGCCGGAACTCGAGCCGGTGGGCCGAGAGCCCGTCGCGCGAGATCTCCTCGTAGATCGATGCGTACTCGTCGTAGGCGTCGACGGAGGTTCCGCGGTTCGGATCCGGCCACTTCTCGTCGTATGCGCGGAAGATGCGCTCGAGCGAGGCGGCGGCCTGATCGGCGGCGACGACCTCGCGGCGCACGCTCGCCGTCAGCTCATCGCGCAGGCGCGCGAGGGCCCGCGCGAGGGTGTCGGCGGTGACGTCGGGCTCGATGCGGGCGAGCTCGGCGTCGAGGTGCGCCGCATCGTCATCATCGATGGCGGTCGCCGCCTCGACGCGCTCGAGCTCGATGTACGAGGCGTCCTGCCGGTCCACGAGCACGCTCCACGCCTCGTTCAGCGCCTCGAGCTCGGCCTCGGCCCGGAATCGGAGGCGGCGCGCCTGCTCCAGCCCCTCCTCCGCGGCGGCGAGCCGCTCCTCGACGCCCGCGAGGGCGTCGGAGGTGTCGAGCACCGCCGCCCGCCGCTCGCGGAGCTCGGCCGCCTGCGCGAGCACGGGATCCGGATCGATCGCCTCCCACGACGCCTCCGCGATGCGCCGGTGCGCGGCCGCGAGCCGCTCCACCGCCTCCTGCTCGCGCTCGCAGGCGGCGCGCGCAGCTTCCAGGCCGTCGATGCGCGCGTCGAGCGATGCCAGCTCCGACTCGATCTCATCGCGGTGCGACTCGTTCGAGAAGCCGAGGATCCCGCGCTCGCGCGGATCCCGGCCGTGCGCGCCGCGCCGACCGTTCGCGGTCTGCCCCGTGATCGTGACCGCCGGGGTGTCGCCGCCCAGCTGCGCCGCGGACGACGCGCAGAGGTGGTCGCGCTGCAGAACCTGCTGCTTCACCCAGCCGACGAAGGGCGAGGCCTTGAAGCTCAGCCGCCCGGAGATGAAGCGCTCGTCGTCGAGGTCCGGCGCGTCGAGGTCGAGGTCCACGCCCTCGAAGCGCACCCGGCGTTCGAGGTGCACCTCGTCGATCGCGGCGCGGATCTGCGCCTGCCGGCGGGCATCCATCAGCAGGGTCATGCCGAGGCCACCCAGGGTCGCCTCCGCGGCGACGCGCCACTCGTCGAACTCGGGGCGCACGTCCATGAGCTCGGCTGCGAAGGGCAGCTCCGCGGGATCCAGCCCCGCCGCCCGCGCGATCTCGCGACGGGCGCGGTCGAAGGCGTCAGGGATCCGGCTGTCGCGCGAGCGCAGCGAGGTGAGCTCGCTCGTCAGTTCGCGCTGGGCGCGCCTGAGCTCGCCCGCCCCGACGACGGCCTCGTCGCGGCGACGTTTGATGTCGGCGAGCGCGTCGTCGACGCCCGCGAGGTAGTCGCGCGCGACGCGCTTCGCGGCGTCGAAGGCGTCGGCGTCCGACAGGTCGGCACCGACCTCCGCGATTCGCGACTCGAGCGCGCGGCGGACCTCGGAGATCCGTGCGGCCCGCGCCTCCGCCTCCGCGAGGCGGGCGTCGATCCGCGAGAGCTCGTCGCCGCCGCCCGCGGCGCGCTGCTGCTTGAGCTCCTCGACCTCCACCGCGAGCGACGCCTCTTCGGCGCGGGCCGTCGTGACCGCGGCCTTCGCGGCATCGCGCGCCTCGCGGTTGCGATCGGCCTCCGCGTCGAGCAGGCGCTGCTCGGTGCGCAGCTGCCACAGGCGCAGCGGCGTCGACGCGAGCGGATCCTGCGCGACACCGTATCGGTCGAGGCGGCTCGTGCGTTCGCGCGCGCTCGTGTACTGCTCGTAGAGTCCCGCGATGTCGGCGAGCATCGTCTCTTTGGCCTCGGCGGTCGCGAGGGCCTCGTGGCTCTGCCGCAGCGCATGGAACTGCTCGAGAACCGCGTCGGCGGCCGCGAAGGTCGAGGGGCGCTCCAGGACCATTTCTTTGAAGAGGCGATCGACCGTGCGCACCTGATGTCCGGCCTGGATGCGGGCGAGTAGCCGCAGCGCGTTGTCGCTGTCGCCGCCTTCGCCGATGCCGAGGCGCGCGGCGACCGCGTAGAGGAAGTCCTGCGTGGTCTCGTGATTCTTCAGCCCGGGGAACGCCGCGCGCACGGCGCGGGGATCGAAGCGCGCATCCGCGAACTCGGCGAGCCGGCTGAGGTCGATGTCGCCCTCGAGCGTGAAGTGGCGCGTGCGCACGTCGACGGACCGCGCGGCGTTCGCGGGCGCGAAATACGCCCGCATGGCCGTGTACTGCCGGCCGGATCCGTCCACGAAGGTCGCCGAGACGGCGCCCCACACGGCGGATCCGTCGCCGCGGAGCACCTTGTCGACGTCGCCGACCGTGTCGCTCTTTCCGCGCAGATAGGTGAGCACATTGCGCTGGTCGGCCCCGCGCGCACGCCCCACCGTGGCGTCGTTCGAGGCGCCGTTGAAGGGCACGGTCGACGGCATCATGAGAGCCGTGTACGCGTCGAGCAGCGTCGATTTGCCGGTGCCGGATCCGCCCGAGATCAGCGTCGCGTGCTCGTCGAACCGTGTCGTGTGATGCCCGTGGAAGCCGCCCCAGTTGATGACCTGCAGGTTCTGCACCCGCCACTGCGCGGTCTCGTCGTCGTAGCCGGCAATCAGCAGGTCGCTCACTCGGCGTCCTCCTCGTCATCGAATGCGACGCCGGCCTCGGGGCCCTCGTCGTCGCGGGCGGCGCCCGGTGCGTTCTGCGCCTTCAGCCATGCGAGCAGCTCGTACATCTTCTCGATCGAGAGAAGGCGCTCGATCACCTCGGAGATCAGGAAGCGGTCGTCGGAGCCCGCCTTCACGAGGATCCCCGCCCGCGCAAGCGAGTCCACGGCGCTCGCGGCGCGCTTCGCGTCGCCGACGCGGTCGGTCGAGCGCGCCGGGCGGAACATGTCGATCCCCGCGAGGAGCTCCTCGCGATCGACGTGCGCCCGCGGCAGGCCGGATCCCTTCGCGGCGAGATGCCGCTGGCGCAGCACCACGAGCAGCACCGTCTCCTCGCGGGTGAACGCCGCGTCGCGCAGCAGCGGCGGCACGTATCCGAACTCCGCGGAGCGGATCTGCACCTTGTAGGCGATGCCGCGCTCGCGATCGATCACCAGGTCGAGGAAGAGGTCGTTGAGCCGGCTCTTGATGAGCCTGCTGTCGCGCACGAGCGTGGCCCACTCGGCGCGCTCATCGGTGATGATGGGGTGCTTGAGCACGACGATCAGGCACCGGCGCTGGTCGAGCGTGAGGCCGCCATCGTCGCCGTCGAACAGCGACAACCGGCTGTCGACATGGTCGTCCTCGACACCGATGGTCGGGGCGAACACAGACTCGTCACTCATGGGCGTCTCCTGCCATCGTGGGGAGCGTAAAGGCACGGGTGGATCCGTCGGGGCGCACGGCGCGCACGACACCGCGGTCGGCGGCGTCGATCTCGCCGCGCGAGGCGAGGTAGGCCAGGCCGAAGAGTTCGACGGGGCGGCGCAGATCGTCGGGCAGGGCGTTGAAGGCATCGGCGAGCGCGTCGCCGCGGTTCAGCCGCTCGGCGATCTGCTCCCGCACCTCACCGAGGAGCGGGCCGCCCTGACGCCGCACGTCCTCCAGCACGAGCGACTCGGGCCGCTGGTCCGAGACGTCATCGAGCCGGGGCGCCGGGGCCTCCGTGGCGGGGTCGTGGAAGCGCGTGCGGAGGTGGTCGATGTCGAGGCGCGTCGGCATCCATTCCATGGGCACGGTCTCGCGCGGCCGGGCCGATTCCATCCACACGCTCAGCTCCTGCTCGAGCGCGCGCAGGACCCGGGTCAGCTCGCGCTCGGATCCCGCCGAATAGCTCGAGAGGTACTCGGCCAGCGACTGCGAGGCGCGTCGCTGACGCATCTGCACGTCGCGCAGCCCCCGGCGCAGCACCGCATCGGCCTGCACGAACGATGCGCGTTCGTCCGCCGTGAGCTCGCGCGCGAAGGGGTGGGACATGATCGACCGGAGATCCTCGCGGAAGGCCTCGAGCAGCCGGTCGTCGCTCAGCACCGTGAGCGCCCCCTCGAACGCGCGCCCCTCCCGGGTCTGATTGGCGAGCCGCGCCGACGCGGCCAGGTATTCGCCGAGCACCTCGCCCTTGGGGCGTTCGTCGGCACGGAAGTCGCGGACCATCTGTTCGTGGATCCGGTCGAGCGCCTCCTCGACGCGGCGGAAGTCGCCCGGCAGCTGGTCGATGAGGTCGACGAGATCGTTGTACCCCTCCTGCATGCGCTCGTCGTCCGCCGCGACGACCTCTCCCCCGGCGGCGATCCGCTCGCGCTCGGCGGTCAGCCGGGCGATCTCGGCGTCGAGCGCCGCGATGCGGGTCGACTCGTCCGGATCGGCCTCGACGGCCCAGCGGTGCACGGCGTCGAGGATCGTCGTCAGGCGCGACTCGCTCAGGAGGGCGCGGTCGCGGGACAGCCCCTCGTGCATCTGCATCGCCGCGATGGCATGCGAGGTGAGCTCGTACGCCTCGCCGCCGTCATCGAGCGGCACCCGGCGCAGCCACTCGGAGTGCATCCACGACAGGCACAGCGCGCGGCCGTCGTCCTGCGCGGGCACCTCGTGCCCGGCGTCGCGCAGCTCGAGAATGTAGGTCTCGACCTGCACGTGCAGCCGCTCGGCACGCACCTGCTTGGTGTCCTGTGAGAACACCTCTCGGAAGATCGCCACGATCACCGGTGCCCAGGGACTGCGAACGAGACTCAGCGCCGCGCCCTCGCGCGCGCGCTCGAGGCGCGCGACATCGCGTGGAATAGAGCTCACGGATCCCCTCTCTCAGCCGGATCCTCGATTCTCGCATCCGCGGATCCGGATTCACTCCTTACGGAGGGAGCCCTTCGTATCGAGCACGAGTTCCTCGGCGTCGATCGCGTCGAAGACCTCGCGCATCACTTCCTCGCTGAGATTGCCCGCGCGGCTCTGCTCGAAGGCGACCCTTCGGCGCACCGCCAGCCAGCCGCGAGACAGTTCGTGGAGCTCGTCGTAGGTGAGGCCGCCGATGCCGCCGACCGCGATCTTCTCGGTGACGCTGTCGAGGTCGCGCTCGCCCTGGTCGGCGCCCTTCTCGATGCGCAGCAGGCCGCGCGAGAACCGGTTGAACGTCTCGACCGCCTCCACGCCGTACTTGTCGATCCACGCCTGCTGCTGCTCGCGCAGGTACTCGATGCCGGCCTCGCCCGCCATCATGCGCATGCGGGCGATCTCGCGGTTGTCCGCCGCGACGTCGGCCTTCGAGGTGACCTTCAGCCCCTTGATCAGCAGCGGGAGCGTCAGCCCCTGCAGCAGCAGCGTGCCCACCGTGACGATGTAGGCGACGGCGACGAGGTCGTCGATGTGGCCGCCGCGCATCGCGTGATCGGTGAGGTCGGGAAGCGCCACCGCGAGGGCGAGCGTGACGACGCCGCGCATGCCCGACCACGACACGACGAGGCGTTCCTGCCACGACAGGGGCGGCTCGAGCACGCGCCGCCTGATCGCCTGCTTCGTGGGCGCCGCGGGGAGCCTCGCGCGGCGCCGCTTCGCGGCCGCCACGGGACGCGCGGCTCGCGAGGCGGGATCCGCGTGGTATGCCTCGACCGCGTGCTTCCAGCGCCGAAGCTTGATGCGCTGCCAGAACTGCCCCCACTCGTACGCCGCGAAGACGAAGATGGGGCGCAGGACGATGACGACGAGCAGGACGACGCCGGCGAGCACCAGGGTGTCGGCTCCGCGCGTGCTCGTGACGGTGCTGATGACCTGGGGCAGCTGCAGGCCGACGTAGGCGAAGACGAAGCTCTCGAGGATGAAATCGACCGAGTGCCACAGCGGCTTGTCGTGCTGGCGCTGCGAGTAGGAGGTGCGCGGCGAGTGGTAGCCGACGTAGAAGCCCATCGCCACGACCGCGAGCACGCCGGAGCCGTGCAGGTGCTCCGCGAGGATATATGCCCCGAAAGGCATGAGCAGGCTGAGGGTGCCGGTCACCGTCGGGTCGTCGAGGTGGGTGCGCAGCTGGTGCAGCACGACGCCGAAGACCAGGCCGATGGCGACGCCGACGCCGACCGCGAGCACGAACTCGCCGAGCCCCTGCCAGACCGTCACCGTCGCGCCCGCCGCGATGGCCGCGAACACGCGCACGATCGTGAGGCTCGTGGCGTCGTTGATCAGGCTCTCGCCGCTCAGCACCGTCATGACCCGGCGGGGAAGCCCCAGCTTGCGGCCGATCGCCGCCGCGGAGACGGCGTCGGGCGGGCCCACGATCGCGCCGAGCAGCAGCGCCCCCGGCACCCCGATCTCGGGCATGAGGTGGTAGGCGACGAAGCCGATGACGGCGGCGTTGACCGCGACCAGCCCCACGCCGAGCCGTCGCACGTGCGGGAGCGCCTGCTTGAAACTCGTGAACGACGCGTCGAGCGCGGCCGAATAGAGCAGCGGAGGCAGCGTCGCCGTCAGCAGAAGCTCGCCGTCGATCTCGATGTTCGGGACGAAGGGCAGGAACGATACGAGGAGCGCGACGCCCGTCACGACCAGGGGCGCGGGCCACCCGCGCCAACGTGCGAATCCCGCAACTGCGACGGCACCCGCCATCACGAAGATCAGATCGGCGCTCATCTTCCGATTTTATTGCGCACTCTGCAAGCCCCCGGACATTCATAGAAACGTCACAATGCGGTAACTATTCTGGAATCATGAGCACCGCGACGACCGAAAAGCCGAGCACCGCTCGACACTCCGCCGCCTGGCGCCCGGATATCCAGGGGCTCCGGGCGCTGGCGGTCGCGCTCGTCGTCATCGCCCACGTCGGCACGCCCGGCGCCGAGGGCGGGTTCATCGGTGTCGACGTGTTCTTCGTCATCTCGGGCTTCCTGATCACGCAGCTCCTGCTGCGCGAGGTCGACCGCACGGGCCGCGTCTCGATCGCGCAGTTCTACGTGCGGCGCGCGCGCCGGATCCTGCCCGCGGCGACGGTCGTCACGGTCGCCGTCGTCGCGTATGTGCTCATCACCTCGTCGCGGGCGCGCCTCGGTCAGACCGCCGAGGACGCGTCCTGGACGAGCGTGTTCCTCGCGAACTGGCACTTCGCGGCGTCCGGGACCAACTACTTCTCGGTCGAGGACCCCAGCCTCTTCCAGCACTACTGGTCGCTGGCCGTCGAGGAGCAGTTCTACCTCGTCTGGCCGATCCTCGTCCTCTTCGTCGTACCGCGCTTCGGGAAGCGGGGCCTCGCTCTCGTCTCCGCGGGCGTATTCGCGCTCTCGTTGGGGTATTCGGTGTGGTCGACGGCGGCGTTCCCCGAGCCCACCTACTTCAACACCGCAGCGCGAGCCTTCGAGCTCGCCGCGGGAGCCCTGCTCGCCTGCGTCATGTCGTCTCCGCTGAGTTCGCGCTGGCGTCACGCGGCGGGCCTCGGCGGATTGGCAATGCTCGTATATGCGACGCTCGGCTTCACGGAGCAGACGCCGTTCCCGGGCTGGCACGCGCTCGTGCCCGTCGTGGGCACCGCGCTGCTCCTCGCCGCGGGCCCGGAGACGCCGACCGGTCGCGTCGCGTCGTGGGCCCCCGTCCGCTACATCGGAGACATCTCCTTCTCGCTGTACCTCTGGCACTGGCCCGTCGCGCTGACGGTTCCCGCCGCCTTCCCCACGCTGCCGCCGCTCCTCGCGGGCCTGCTGACCGTCGCGATCTCGCTCGTGCTCGCCTCGGCGAGCTACCACCTCGTCGAGAAGACCTTCCAGAACTGGCGGCTGCCGGGGCTCCGCACCCTCTGGTTCTGGCCGGCGAGCGTCGTGATCGTCATCTGCGTGGCCCTTGGCGCGTCGATGCTGGCCGACGTTCGCGCCCACGCCCAGCAGCGCGCGGCGCAGGAGTACTTCGAGGAGCACGGGTACCAGCCCGTGGAGGGCAGCGACATCGACGAGGTCCAGGACACCCTGGACGACGCCGTCCAGGTCGCCGAGTCCGGTGCGCCCGTGCCGCCGGATCTCGATGGCGACGGGATCCGGAAGGAGACCTGGGTCGACGTTGTCACGCGCGAGTGCTACGCCAGCACGGGCGACGACGACACGAAGGTGTGCGAGTTCGGCGACGTCGACGCCACGCAGACGATCGCCGTCATCGGCGACTCGCACGCGGCGATGTGGATGCCCGCGCTCGACATCCTCGGCCGGGACCACGGCTTCCGGGTCGTTCCCTTCCTCAAGATGTCGTGCGGCGCGTACCCCGTCGTGCAGGACGCGCACAACCTCGACCAGAACGACTGCGACAACTTCCGCGAGTTCACGAGCCGCGAGCTGGAGAAGCTGAGCCCCGACGCGATCGTGATCGGATCGCGCGGCCAGTTCAACATGCGCGACGGCGTCGACGGGAAGTCGATCGACGAGCAGTGGGCGCAGGCCGTGAACGATCAGGTGACGGCCATGCGCGACATCGCGCCGTCGGTCGTCGTGCTCGGCGACATCCCGGTGCGCGCCGAACCCGAGCCGAAGGACTGCGTCGATTCGCCGGGCGCCTCGCAGGACCAGTGCCTGGTCGAGCCGGCGGGCCGCGAACAGGCCAGCAACACCATCACCGAGGAGCAGGCCGAGGCCGCGGGGGCCAGCTACATCGACACGATGCCGTTCGTCTGCGCCGACGAGATGTGCCCCCTCTTCGCCGGCGACATCGCCATCTACGAGGACGCGTCGCACCTGAACCGCCTCTGGGTCGAGCACGTCGCCCCGGCCATCGGACGCGAGTTGGAGGAAGCGCTGGAATAGCGGGCGGCGCACGGATGTTGGCCTCAAGCGATGAGCATCGCACTTTCCGTCCTGGACCTCGTCCCCGTTCGCACGGGGCAAACCTCCGCCGAGGCACTCGCCTCATCGATGGAGCTCGTGGCCGCGGCCGATCGACTCGGGTACCGCCGCTACTGGTTCGCCGAGCATCACAACATGCCGGCCGTCGCGTCGACCTCCCCGCCCGTGCTCATCGCCGCGGCCGCCGCGCGCACGGAGCGGATCCGGCTCGGATCCGGCGGCGTCATGCTGCCGAACCACGCGCCGCTGATCGTCGGTGAGCAGTTCGCGGCGCTCGAGGCGCTGGCGCCGGGCCGCATCGACCTCGGGCTCGGTCGAGCCCCCGGTAGCGACCCCGTCATCACCCAGCTCCTGCGTCGCACGGGAACGACGAGCGAGGCCGATCAATTCCCGACCCATGTGCAGGACATCCTGCAGCTGATGAGCCCCGAGGGCGCCACCGTGCGCTTCACCTCGGGTGGCACCTACGACGTGCACGCCACCCCCGATGCCGCCGCCGCGCCGACCGTGTGGCTGCTCGGATCCAGCGACTTCTCGGCGCAGCTCGCGGCGCAGCTCGGCCTGCCCTACGTGTTCGCGAACCACTTCGCCGGCGACGGGGTCGAGCGGGCCATGAGCCTCTACCGCCAGGGTTTCGTGCCCTCCGAGCGCCACCCGAAGCCGGAGTCGTTCCTCACGGCGAACGTCGTCGTCGCCCCGACCGCCGCCGAGGCGGAGGAGCGCGCGCTGCCCCAGCTGCGGCAGTTCGCCCGGCTCCGCTCCAACAAGCCCCTGCAGAAGATCGAGACGATCGACGAGGTGCTCGCGAACCCCTCGGACGCCCTCGAGCAGTCGCTCATGCAGCAGAACCGCCAGCGCTGGTTCATCGGCGAGGCCGCGGAGGTCGCCGACCGTCTCTCGGCGTTCGCGGAGGCGCACGGCGTCGACGAGGTCATGATCTCGGCGAGCGCCGGCGCCTACGAGCGCGAGCCCGCCGACGAGACGCCGGGCCGCCTGCAGACCCTGGAACTGCTCGCCGAAGCGATGTAACGACGCGTGGTCGCCACGGCGTGTCGCCCGCGCTTCGCGTGAGGCGGCCGGCCGTGGCGAACCTCACGCGAGGGACGTCGTGAGGGCACCCCAGGTCAGCGGCGAATACGCGGGGTCCCCCGTCTTCTCCCAGCGGTCGGCGCGGGCGCGCTGCCACGCGCAGAGCGCGGCAACCGGATCCGCCGACTCGTGCGCGCCGTCGGTCGCGATGACCATCTCGGCGAAGGCCGAGAACGGCGCCGACGACTCCGTCGCCGACACCGAGAGCCCCTGCGCCTGCAGCCACTCGAGGCCCACATCCGTCGGCAGCGTCCACCGCGCGCTCGTGACGACGCGCGCTCCCCGCAGGGTGAGCGCGGCGACGAGACCCACCGGATCCGCGAATCCCGTCTCGCCGCCGGATGCGCAGGCGAGCAGGGCGACCCGGTCCGGGATCCGCCACTCGGCGTCGATGATGTCGGCGGCGGTGAGGGGGCGGTGCAGCCCCGCGATCACGTCCGCGCCGCCCTGTGTCTCCGGGCCGTCCGTCAGGTGCAGGCGCGTGTCGAGACCGAACGCCCCCGTCGTCACGTGCCCGACATAGAGCAGCCTGCCGGCCCCGTCGAGTTCTCCGCGCAGGCGGTCGCGCGACACGTGCGGGCGCCCGCTGTGTCCGAGCGCTCTCTCGAGGAGCGGTTCGCTCTCGCGCAGCACGGATCCGAGGTTCGGGATGTTGCCCGGGATCGCCGGGTTGATCACGCGCACCGCCGCGGATCCGGAACTCGCGGGGCGCCGTGCCGGCGCGTGCCGGATACTCGCCGGCAGGAGCATCGACACGTCGGAGCAGTGCACCATGCGCTCCCCCTCGTCGATGCGCAGGGCCTCCCACGGGACGGATCCGAGCGACGGGGACGGCTGGATCCGCACGTGCGGACGCAGGCCCCGCATCAGGAAGTGGTTGAGCTCGGCCGCGAGGCCGCCCGGGAGGAGGCTCCCGGCGAGCGCGGCGGAAAGCCGCTTCTCCTGCTCGACGTCGCCCCATACGCGCCAGGCGCGCTGCAGCGCCGCGTCGACCGTCTCGCCCGCGACGGGGTTGGGCGAGGCCTGCGCGAAGGCGGCGAGCGCTCCCGCGATGAGCTGCGGCTGGATCCCCCAGATGCGCGGCTTGTCGAGCGCGTGCTCCCACCGCCACGTCGCCCACAGGCCGCCCTCGTTGGTGTCGACGTACTTCAGCTGCACGACGGGGCTCGCGCCGTCGAAGCCCGAGATCTCGGAGATCGGCGGGTTCATCATCGTCACCATGCCTTCCCCCTCACCATGCGGTCACCGTCTCCTCGCTTCGCGCCCGCACCCCGTAACGCTCCCGCGCGGCGTCGATCGCCCACCAGATGGGACCGGTCCGGCCAGGGAAGGAGCGGATCCTCGGCGGCGCGGTCCCGCCGGCGGCCGCCTCGAGCGCGGCGTCCGGCACCCGCGCCGACGCGCTCGCGGCAACGTGTTCCAGCAGGTCGACGATCTCGTCCGCGCGACCGAGCGTCGTCAGCGCCTGCAGCGCCTGGTCGGCGAGCCTCATCGCGACCTCCCGGGTCCACCGCTCCCGGATCTCGCCCGGCGGAAGCTCGTGCCGCACCGCGTCCGACGCGAAGGCGGCCGGTACGGCGATCGAGGCGGCGAGCGCGAACGCCTCATCACGGGTCCGCGGCGTGGATGCTCCGGCGCTGTCGTCGACCCGCGCCGGCCCCGGCGGATCCCCGTGCACGCCGAACGCGGATCCGCGGGCCGCGGCGTTGGTGATCTGCACTCCGAGGTTGTAGGTGACGACCGCTCGGCTCGCGTCGACGCGGATGAGCTGCATGCGATCCCCGGCTGCCGCCTCGCGCGCCTCATCGAGGGCGCCGAGCGCCTCCGCCACGCGACCCGCATCCTCGAGCGCGAAACCGAGCACCGTGTGCGCCTCGACCCTCGTCCCGGCATCGCCGGCCGCCACGGCTCGCTCGACCGCGCGGCGGGCGGCCGAGACGGCGTCACCCGATCGCCCGCGTTGGCGCGCGATCTCCGCGTATCCGATGGCGGCGCTGACGGCGGATCGCTCGTCCCCGAGGGCGAGGTAGGCCTCCTCCGCCTCCGCGAGGTATCGCTCCGCCGCGTCGAGGTCGCCGCGCTGCAGCGCGACGGAGGCCTGGTTGTAGGCGAGGTCCGCGCGATCGCCGGGACGCGCGTCCTGCGCTCCGAGGATCGCGTCGGCCGCCGCGAGCGGCTCGTCGCCGGATCCGCCGGTGAGCCGCCGCACCATCGACAGCCGTTCCAGGGCGGTCGGCACGAGCCTCGGCTCGTGTTGCGAGGCGAGCGCCAGTGCCTCGCTCGCCGCCTTCTCCGAGTCTTCGAATCGACCGAGGCTCTGCAACGCCCACTGCCGCGCGAGGAGCAGGTGCGTCTGCGCCTCGAACCAATTCGGGTGCTCGGACTCGTTCTCGAGCTGCGCCGCGGCGAAGAACGTCCCCAGCGCGTCGTCGAGGCGCGACTCGGCCATTTCGATCTCGCCGCGGGTGAGCAGCAGCATGAGCGTCTCGAACGCGTGGCGCGGATCCCGCACTGCGCGCGCCCGGGCGGCGGCGTCGAGGCCGCGCCGCACCTCCTCGGCGGCGACGTCGAGCTCGCCCCGATCGAACGCGGCGCGCGCGATCGTATACCGCATCTGCGCCGACAGCACCTGCGAGGTGCCGTCGCCGCGGCGCCACCACCGGCCGGTCCGGGCGAGAATCTCCTCGGCCAGCGGCGCCGCGGCGGCGTATCCGCCCCGCTCGTACGCGGCCGCGTACTCGGCGTAGGCGTCGTCGATGTTCATGACCAGTCCTGCGCGATCCGGCGGAGGGTCTCGGGGCGGACGCCCGGGAGGGGGTCGAAGCCCTCGGCGACGAGCCGCACGGCGCGCTGCTGCTCGGGCAGAGCGAGGAGGCTGCCGGCGTTCTCGACCCGGCCGGTCCACACTCCGGCCGCTCGGGAAAGGGGCACATCGACGGGGCCGACGCGCGCCGCGAGGGCGACGCTCGGCGGCGGGCCGATCACGGGTGCGGCGCCGACCTCGACCTCGAGGGTCATGGTCGCGGTAAGGCGCCACTCGATCCGCGCGAACGCGTCGACCGCGCCCTGCGGCACGGCCCCCGGGTCGACCGGCGCGGACCCCGACGCGAGCGCGGCGGCCGGCGCCCGCCCCGCGGCGGCGAGCGCATAGTCGTTCTGGCGAGGCGCCGGCGCGTCCGCCAGGCCGACCCCGTAGCCGTCGGCGAGCCGCGCGAGGTCGGCAGAGACCGCGACACCCGCTTCCTCGAACACGGATCCGTCGAGCTCGTCGAGCGGGCCCAGCTGCGCCGTCCAGAAGGCGAGATCGGCGAAGGCGCGCGCCGCGGCTCGATCGTCGTCCGTCACGCCGTCGAGCGCCGCGAGCGCGACGGCCCTCTCGGCCGCGAGGAGCCGCGGATCCAGCGGCGCGATGCCCGCGATCTCCGATGCCGGCCACCACGCCTCGCGCCAGGACGCGAGCGCGGCGGCCCGCGCGAACGCCGTCGCGCGCGGCGCGCGGATCCACGCGTCGGCGCGGGCGTCGTCCCAGATCTCTCCCCCGGACGCACCCGTCTCGACGTTCCACCACAGCAGCGCGCCGGAGCCCTCGAAGACGGCCGCAAGCCAGGGTTCGGGTCGCGCAGCTCCGAGGTTCATGCCCGTCCCATCCGTGCCTTGGCCGCGTCGCGGCGATCGAGGATGACCGATCGCGTCGCCCCGTCGATCAGGTCCCACGCCTCGCTCCCGTCGACCGGCGAGCGCCTCAGCTCACGCCCCTGCAGCCTCGCCCAGAGCCGGCGAAGCACCGCCTCGCGGGCTCCGCTCCTCGCGTCGACGCCCTCGCGGAGCGCGCGGCGCACGAACGCCTCGCGCTGCCAGCGCCCGTCGAGGATCGCTCCGGCCGATCCGCCCGCAAGCGCCGCCAGGCCCGCCGCCATGACGACCCGGCTCTCCTCCGCCGCCAACTGCCAGGGGCGGGCGCTGCGCCGCGCCTCCTCCTCGACGAGCGCCGCGAGCGCCCGCGTGCCCTCGATCCCGAGCGACGACACCTGCTGGAAGAGCCGCTCGAGGATCGAGCGATCGAACGGATCCGGCAGCCGCGACTTCGAGGCTTCCTCGCCCACCGCGGGCGGTTCCGGGATCTCGCGCGCCGTCATTCCCGCCCGGCGCGCGGCGCCCGGGGCGGCGAGCGCGCGGCCGGAGGCGGATCCCTCCCCCGCGGCGACCGCGCCATCGAAATCGTCGAAACCGCCGGCCGCGAGATCGTCGGCGAGCGGCGCGAGATCCGGCGGCGTGAGGTCCCCCAGGGCGCCGGGATCCCGGCGCTCGGCCGCCCACGCCTGGTCGATCGCGGCGCTCACCGCAACGGCCGTGCTGGCGAGGAACTCGCGCAGCTCGGCGGCCGTCACCCGGCCCGAGTCGTGCACCTCGTCGAGCGCGGCGTCGGCCGCCGCCTCGGCGGGCTCGCCCGCGGTCTTCGCGAGCTCGTACGCCTTCTGGAAGTAGAGGTCCTGCGGGGATCCGCTGGTGATCCCCCGCGCCCTGCGGCGGGTCTTCATCATCGTGAACCACGCGGCCGTCGACGCGAGATCGCCGCCCGCGGCGCGGATCCGCTCTCGCAACTCGCCCGCCGCGTCCTCGGTGAGGAGGGCGTGCCCGAGGTGCGGGCGCTGCGCGGGGCGGATGACGAGCGGATCCAGGATCAGCTTCGTCGTGCGCGCCAGGGGCAGCCTCGCGGCGTTGCTGAGCGGACGCACGCCGTCTCCCAGCTCGAGCCAGGTCTCGGCGATGACGGTCGTTCTCGGCGTGTGCGTCACGCCGACAGCCTATTGCGTGTCCTCCCCTCGTCGGAGACGACCCTACGCGCGGCCGCGGCGCCTCCCGATCACGGTTTCCACTCGCCGCGCCCGGCGGCTCAGGGGGCGCGCAGGCCGCGGAGCCACTCGCGTGCGGCCGCGAAAGACGCGTCGCTGTAGCGGGGTTCGGGGTGCACCCGCTCGCGGTCGGCGCGGGGATACGAGCCGAGGAACAGCACGTTCGGGCTGAACCGCTTGAGCCCCATGAGGGCATCGGCCATGCGCTCGTCGTCGATGTGGCCATCGGCGTCGATGATGAAGCGATAGCGGCCGAGCCGATCGCCGATCGGCCGCGACTGGATCAGGCTGAGGTTGATGCCCCGCGTCGCGAACTGCTCGAGCATCTCGAGCAGCGCGCCGGGAACTTCCCGCGGCAGCTCGACGATGAGCGAGGTCTTGTCGGATCCCGTGGGCGCGGGCGGCGCGACGGCGCGCGTGACGAACACGAAGCGCGTGACGGCGTCGGCGTTGTCGCCGATGCCCTCCGCGAGGACGTCGACGTCGTAGTGCTTCACGACGCCCGGCGCGGCGATCGCGGCCTGGGCGGGAAGGGATCCGTCGAGCACGCCGATGGCGCTCGCGACGTTGCTTCCGGCGGTCACGTGCGTGTGTCCGGGGATGTTCGCGCCCAGCCACTCGAGGCACTGCGCATAGGCGACGGGGTGCGCGGCGATATCGACGACCTGGTCGAGGCGCGTGCCCCGCGGCGCGACGAGAACGAAGCTGACGGGGACGAGGTACTCACCGACGATGCGAAGCCCCTGGGACTTGGCGAGCGCGTCCTGCACGCTGGAGACGCCGCCGTCGACCGTGTTCTCGATCGCGAGGATCGCGCCGGTGCTCGTTCCGTCCGTGACGTCGGCGAGCGCCTGCGCCACGTTCGCGACCGGCTTCCACGTCTGCCCCTGCGCCTCGGGCACCTGGGCGAGCGCTGCCTCCGTGAAGGTGCCGGCCGGCCCGAGATAGCTGTAGGTGCGCTCGTTCGTCATCTCTTCACTCTATTGCCCCGCCGACGGGCCTCACGCCTGGCAGAATTGACCCATGACAAGCCGAGCAGGACTTCCCGCCGAGCCGCAGGACCTCGTCGACATCGACGCCCTCATCGCGGCCTATTACGATCGTCGACCGGATCCCACGGTCGCCGCCGAGCGCGTCGCCTTCGGCACGAGCGGTCACCGCGGTTCGAGCCTTTCCACGAGCTTCAACGAGGATCACATCCTCGCGACGACCCAGGCGATCGTCGAGTACCGCGCGCAGCAGGGCATCACGGGTCCGCTGTTCCTCGGACGTGACACCCACGCCCTGTCGCTGCCCGCCGAGCACACGGCCATCGAGGTCCTCGTCGCGAACGGCGTCGACGTCCGGATCGACGCCCGCGACGCGTGGGTGCCGACCCCCGCGCTCAGCCACGCGATCGTCACCCACAACGCC
>Ga0302349_1000751_pt1 | contig 33403 bp, 40 predicted proteins | sample PhyAR1_FD_202176 | JGI IMG/M metagenome (GOLD analysis project Ga0302349, IMG submission 202176) | Leaf surface microbial communities from alfalfa plants in UC Gill Tract Community Farm, Albany, California, United States - DLSL A.R1... | ecosystem: Host-associated > Plants > Phyllosphere >...
AAGAGCCCTCTCTCCCTAGCCTCCGCTCTTAGGACGGGGATTAAGAGAGGTCAAACCCAAAAGAGATCGCGTGGATGCCCTGCCTGGGGTTGAAGCGTTAAAACTAATCAGGCTAGTTTGTCAGTGGCGTGTCTGTTCGCAGCTGGCAGGTGAATGTAAAGACAGACTAAGCATGTAGTACCGAGGATGTAGGAATTTCGGACGCGGGTTCAACTCCCGCCAGCTCCACCAAATAAAACAAGGGGTTACGTGAAAACGTAGCCCCTTTTTCTATTCCAATGGCGGCAAAATGGCGACAGGCTTTTGGACTGGCGACAAAAAACCCGCTTTGAAAGCGGGTTCTTTTTAAAAATTCATGTGCCCTTGCCCATCTTTTCCCGGATGTGGGGGCGCAGAAGAAATCACATTAGGCTTAATGATATGCCTAACAAATGTTTCATGCGTGACAAAAGTACAACCGCAGTTGATATTTTGGCACTGGTTGTAACGTTCTTTGGTTGTTGCTGATACCTGAAAACTGCTTCTTGTATGGGCTGCCTGGCCGCACTCTGGACAATTCATCATTCCGGTTATCCCACCACTTTTGCCAAAATCACAATAATGATACATCATTATTCAATTTTGAGAACCAGTTACTCCATTTCGAGATCACCAATCTTAACTTCAAGCTCCAGAGTCGTAGTGAAACCATTATCTGCACTGACACTATGCGTCAGCGTGGTAATGGTCCATTCGGCATCATCAATGGGCTGTTTAAAGCCGCTCACCTTCACCGGCATTTCGGTATACAGATCAGCCCTTCCCTCTGCGAGCTGCAGAGAGAAGCTTGCAACCCCGCGCTGCAGGCGCTCCCACTGCATCTTTGCCGCTCGCTCCGCATTGCTGCGGTTTGCATAAGTTCTGTTGAGTACCAGCACATTTTCATCCGTTCCAACCAGGTAATCTCCCTGTTTTGCTTCCGGCTCCTTTGCCGCGGTGGTTTTCTTTCGACGGCGCTTAACCTTTGCCGTCTCTTTTTTCTTTGGCTCGCGGGTATGGAGCCAGCTGGCAATTACCCCCGTATAGGCATCACGATCAGCCAGGGTAAAACGATGACCGTCACCGGCCTGGCGGGTTATGGTGATAACCGGCAGCGGCTTACCGCTTGCCGTTCTGCCCTGCCCCTGGCGGATGAACAACAGATTGCCGTCCTTAACTGAGGCTATCGCCCCATACTGCCGCGCCAGCTTCATCAAAAAGCTGGCGTCGCTTTCATTAGTCTGGTCAAGATGATCGACAGGTTTGTCCAACAGGTCCTGCCCCAGCGCCATCTTTAATTTATGCCTGCCCGCGATTTCCTTCACGATTTCGCCCACCGTTGTCTGGTGCCAGGACTTTTCACGCCGCATATTCAGGGTTTCACGGAAATCTGCACTACGTGAGCGAATTGTGAGACGGTCAGGCGCGCCGCTGTGCTCAATCTCATCGACAGTGAAGCCCCCTTTCGGAAAAAGCGGCTGACCTTTCCACCCCAGCGCAAACTGAATAATGGCCCCGCGACGAGGCAGAACTATTTGCCCGTCAGAGTCGTCCAGTTCCAGATCAAGCTGGTCAGCTTCAAAACCCCTGTTATCCGTAAGCCTCAGACTCATCAGGCGCGCATCCAGCACGGTAGTCACATCTTTACCTTCAATAATGATGCTGAAACCGGGAGTTTTGCTGTTCAGGTTCAGAAGATCAGAGCTGAAATTCACTGCAACAACCCTCCAACCGTATTTTTCATATCACTTATCGCAGAGGTGGCGGAGTCCTGCAAATTACTGAGCTGATCGCTGAGGCTGCCAAACATATCAGACAGCAATTCATCCACCCGTTTGAGGCTCAGCGAAAACTCGATGCGCCGGGGCATACCGCTCTCAAAAAATTCTGTTTTTGTCTGGCTCAGACTCTCGATCACAAACATTCCGTAAATCGTCCCGCTCCCCTCAATCAGAGGCCAGGCTTTCCCTAGCTCCGCCATCTGCTCCAGCGCCAGCAAAGACAGCCTGCCGCCGGTAATCTCCGGCAGCAGGACGCCGGACAGCGTCAAGGAATCGTTATCCGGCCCAAGAAACTGCGTTGACGGGCGCCGGTTAACCCGGCTGTTGGCTGCGTGCCGCCAGCTGCGCTGATACTGCAGCTCCTGATAGGGCACGGTGCGCAGCATGAATACGTATAACCCCAGCACCATCATCATGATTCATATCCCCCTCGATCACTGAAATTACTGCGCGCTTTTGCCCTGGCCCTGCGCTCACGCTCATCAAGCTGCCGCGCCACTTCGCGGGCAATATCCTGCGCGCTCTGCCCCGGCTGGGCGGTGATATGAATAGGCGCGTTAATTTCATAACGAATTGCCTGCGGCGCACTGACGGATTTAGCTGACTGGCTTTGTTTGTACTCTATCGCTGGCAGGCTATATGGATGCAGCGGCGAGGCTTCAGCAGGAGCCGCTGCCACACCCATGACGCCCGCAACAACGGAAGCCAGCGCAGCAGTACGCCGCCTGCTGGTGACATTTGCCGGGCCGTTCACAATCTCAGGGCCATTCTCACCCACGATGCCGAACTGACCGCGCGGAATGGTACCGCCGCTGTCGTACATGCCAGCAAAACCCATCGGCGGGAATCCGCCAGGCGGCAGCACGACTTTACCGTCTGTGCTTACCGTGGCTGGTTGCTGCCGCGTGACCTGCTCAGGAAGCTTCGCTTTAGCAGCCTCCTTGCTGACAATGCCAAGTTTTTCAAGCAACCAGGACACGCCCGATTTAAGCGAATCCAGCGGGTGCATGACCATGTTCAGCCCTGCCGCCAGCGCTTCCCCGAACTGTCGCCCCATTGACGCCGCGCTTTGCAGTTCTGCAGAGGTGGATTTAACCGGCGTCAGCAGATCAGTAAACCAGCCCCACAATGCCTGGACCTTGTCACCTATCCACTGGAAAACAGGCTGCAGTGGCTCAAACGCCGCACTGATAGGCGCAGCTGCAGCTTTGAACCCTTCAACCACTCCGCCTAAAAATGCGCTTATCGGCTGCCAGTATTTCCAGACAACCAGCGCCACGCCAGCCAGCGCCGCCACAACGAGCCCTATCGGACTAAGCAGGGCGCCCAGCAATCCAGAAATCCCGTACAGCGCAACGCGAAGGAGGGCCAGCGGGCCGGACGCCAGAAAACGCAGCACGCCACCGGCTGCGGATAATCCCCCGCGCAACGCGGCCAGCGGATTCATTACCATGCCGATAATGTTGCGAATACCAGACATTCCGCCGCGAAGGACAGCAAGCGGCGCACCAGCCAGCGCTTTCAGCGCATTGCCAGCCAGCCCGGCAGAACGGCGCAGGGAGTTAAGGGGAGACGCCAGCAATCCGGCGCTGCTGCCGGATGCCGCCAGGCCACGGCGCAACAGGGAAAGCGGCGCATTTGCCAGCCAGGACAGCGCGCCGCCGGTGCGGGTCACTGCAGACATAACGGAGGGGAGTGTTTTTACACCCAGCACGGACAGGCCAAAACGGATCACCGCCAGCGGCCCCAGCACGGCAGCCACGGCCACCGCCAGCGTGCCGAGCACAACGGTGATCGCAGCTGTGGCTGCGGCCACTTTCATCAGCGAGCCCGCCAGCTGCGGGTTAGCCTCAACCCATCGACGCAGTGCCCCGGTAACGTTTTTGACGTACCCCATGATATCCATCAGCGGCTGGCGCAGGGTTTCACCCAGGCTACTGAAAGCGTTCTGCGCGCCAATTTTCACAAGCAACCACTGCGCGGAAAGTGAATCCTTATTGATATCGGATTCTTTCTGCATGGAGCCGTTAGCCTCAGTGCCTGAGGTGAGTTTCAGCTGTCGCTGCAGCTCCGGCAGGTTGTTTGCAAGCTTCGCCGCATCGTCGCCAAACTCCTTGCCAAATATCATCGTCATGGCGGACAGGCGTTTATCCTGCGGCAGCTTGTTGACCTTCTCCAGCACGCGCTGAATGGTCCCCATTGCGTCCTTTGTCATCTGCTTTTCAATCTCTTCAGGATTGAGTTTCAGCAGATCCATACCTTCCATGAACCGCTTGCTCTGCATGGTTGCAATCGACAGTTCGCGCACCATCGCATTTGATGCGCTGGCGGCAATTTCAGGCGCGGCGCCCAGAGACAGGAAGGTGGAACCCAGCGCGGCCGCCTTTCGAAAATCAAGCCGGTCAGCCACGCCGCCCATGCGCTGCAGCACATTGATAATATCACTGCCCTTAGACATGGCGTTATCGTCCAGGTAGTTCAGGGCATCGCCAAGCTGTTCAATATTGCGGGTCGGCACTTTATACAGCTGCGCGATTTTCCCCAGCCCTTCCGCCAGCTCATCAGCGGGCAGCTCGAATGCCGTTGCGGCCTTTGCTGCAGTGGATGCAAAGGCCAGCAGGTCACGCTTCTGGTCTTCGTAAGAATCGTTCTGGTTTGTCACGCCCATGCGGGCGCCACCTTCAACCAGCGCGGCATAGTCAATAGCGCCATTCTCCATCGGCAGCTGTTCACTGGCGGCCTTAATGGCATCCTGCATGTCGTAAAACTGTTTTGTGCGGTTGCCGTTGTCGTCCCGCAGCCCATTAACCTGCTTTGCAACGCCTTTCATCGCATCTTCCATGCTGGCATAGCTTTTAACAGCTGCCATCACCGGCGCGCCCATCGCCAGCCCGGCGGCAGTCGTCGTTGCTCCCGCGCCCGCGATACGATCCCGCACCTCAAGACGCCGCGAATACTGATCGCGGACAGCGTTCATTCGGGCTTGCTGCTCGCCCAGGCGTTTAAGGGATTTCTGCTGTCGGTCCAGCGCCTGCCGGGTTTCGTCGGCATTCTGCCGCAGCTCCCGCTGCGCACTGCTCAGCTTTTTGGTGTCCAGCCCGGCCTCATTGAGCGCAAGACGCTGACGCTGCACCGACTGACGCAGGCCGTTGTATTTGCTTTGCAGCTCGTTAACGCGGTTTTTTGCCTGCTCCAGCAGACGCGCCTGCGCCGCCGTCGGGCGATTAGTGGCCGAGAACTGCGTGGCAAGCTTCGCCGCTTCTTCGCGTGCGGCTTTAAGACTGTTGCCGGTGACGGCCAGCTGCGCGCTTGCCTTGCGGAAACCGTCAATACGGCCCGCCTGGGCGTCCAGTTCTTTTAATCTTGCGCGGCTTTGCTGAATGGCGGTAGCCAGCTCTTTAGAACTGGCCTGCGCTGATCGGAATGGGCGGGTGAGCTTATCAACCGCATTTAGAATTACCTGCAAACGCAGGTTAGTGTCACTCATCGCTGGCCCCGCTTCTCTGTATCGCTTTATGCCGCCACTCCAGCACTTCGGTCAGCGGCATAACGTCAGTGACGGACGGCGGCCAGTGAAAAATGGTGGCGATATCAGCCACCAGGTCTTCTACCGTCAGGCTGTCGGCAAACCGGCAAGCACCGATTTCTTCAACAAAAAAGTGACCACCTCAACCGACAGCGCGGTGAGATCGGCTGGGTCCATTTCAGCCATTTCCTGAGCGGTCAGCGCGGGCGTGGAGATGCGGGGAATAATCGTCATCATCGCGCCGACGTCCATATCCATGATCGCCTGCAGACGGGTGCCACGCAGCGCGCCGGACTGCGGCTTGCGCAGCACAATTTCGGCAATTTCGGTTTTACCGCGTTTGATTGGGGTGTCCAGCTGTACGGTTTTTTCAGTCTGTTGTTCGCTCATTGTCATTTCCTGTTAATAAGATACTGGCGCGGCTGCCCGCGCCTTTAAAGTAGATCAGAGGCCCAGGGCGTTGCGGTGTTCTTCCATCAGGTCCACACCATCAACGATTTCAATCATGTTGATCACATCAACCTCATAGAGCACCTCGCCGTTAATGGTCAGCTTCGCGTAGCTGTTGGTGCTGCTGACTTTTGTGGTATTGCTCTCCCCGGTTTTCCATTCGCCGGAATCGACTTCTTTATGTCGCCCGCGCACAACCAGCTCAACGGCCTGCACTTCGCCGGTATCGTCACGCTGAATGGAGCCGGTGAAACGCAGCTGGATACCGTCAACGGTGGCTTTACCCATCTGTTTGAATAACAACAGTTCGGTGCCACCGATTGAAAATTCCGTGTCCAGCGCGCCATCATCCAGCCCCAGATCAACATCAGCCGAACCGGGCATACCGCCGCCGCGATACTTTTCAAACTTGCGGCCGAATTTAGGCAGGGTCAGAGACTCAACGATCCCCTGATAGTTGTTCCCGTCGTTAAACAGGTTCAGGTGTTTTAACTTGCGTGGTAAAGCCATATTGTCCCCTTACGCGCTGACCTGGCTGGAGAAATCCAGCAGATACTGATCGGTGATGCGCTGGCGCAGCATCAAGTTTTCCAGAGGCGGTACCGGCGTATAGTCGTAATCGATAGTGAGTTTCCCGGCTTTCAGGGAATCTTTATCGTTTACGGACTCATCCAGCCAGCAGTCGGCGCCGATGATATAGCCCTGCGTTTTCAGGTTGCGCAGTTTGGCGCGAATACCTTCGATAATGTCGCGGGCCAGCGACGGGTTAAGCACGCCATCCACCGCCCACATGTGCGCTTCTGCGATGGTGTCAGCCAGTACCTGCGCGGTGCGGGTGTAGTTTTCAAAGGCAAACAGAGGATCGTCACTGAGGCAGCGGGAACCCCAGAAGCGGAAACCGTCTTTGCGGATCAGCGTGGTGACATCGTTCTGGTTCAGCAGCCCCGCATCGGTTGCCGGGTCCTGCAAATCCCAGAACACATCAGCAGAAATGCCGGTGACGCCGTTCACGCCCACGTTGGACAGGGATTTGTGCCAACCGGTCTGTTCGTCAATTTTGGCACGCAGGCCAAGCGCACGGGCTGAGGCGTAAGCCGTTGCGTCAGCATTCAGCACGGTGTCAAAACTGATGAAATCAGGCCAGATCAGCATCCCCTCGCGCTGGCTAAAATTAGCGCGGTAGGCAATGGCCTCCTCTACCGTTTTGCAGCCGTAGGCTGACAGATAGGCGAACCCGCGCAGACTCTGCGCCACGCTCAGCAGCTCAGTGGCAACAGCCTGCGTGTCGTGCCCCGGCACGCCAAGAATGCGCGGCTTAACGCCGAGCTGTGACTGCGCAGATAACAACGCTTTCATGCCCGTTTTTTTACCGTCAGCTGTCACGCCGCCGATAATGTTGGAGGTTGTTTCCGCTTCGGTTTCACCCTGCGCAACGCGCACAACGACGGTCACGGGTTTAGCCTGGTCGGCAATTGCATCCAGCGAGCGGGCCAGCGTGCCGGACTCGCCTGCTTTACCGCTGGCGGTCAGCACGTCGGTAAGCAGGACCGGCTTATTAAGAGGGAACACGGACGCATCTGCATCATCGCCTGTACAGACCATACCGACAATTGCCGTGCTTACTGTTGAAATGGGGCGGGTGCCATCGTTGACCTCAACGACGCGCACACCGTGGTGATAATCCTGAGCCATAAGTCAGTCTCTCCGGTTTACAGGGGGTGTGCATATGTTCTGGTTGATAGGCGTGCGGCGCACGCGGCAGGATGTGTGTGAGAGATGGTACAATTCAGGGAGTATGAATTTGCATTTTGGCTTAGAATGAAGAAAACGATGGGCATCGCCATCCCATGCTGTGTTAGCATCAGAAAAAATTTAACCTGAATATGACTATGAACATCAGAAATGACCTTCACGGATTAACGATATTCCGCTTTGTTGCTGCTTTCTATGTATTTTTATTCCACTGTAATCTCAGATATAAGGCTGATGTCTCTGACTGGCTGCAGTCTATTATCAATAATGGTGCTATCGGGATGTCTTTCTTCTTTGTTCTTTCTGGTTTTGTCATGGCATGGGCATCAAGAAATGGCATGAAGGATAATTACTATCGTTCCCGAATTGCCAGAATATTCCCCGCTTATCTGATCATGGGATTAATTACAGCCCCTTTCCTTTTTGAGTACAACACAACGCAAATCTCAACATATATTTTATTGTTTTTAACTACTGCACAGTCATGGTTTCCGGATAGTTTTAGCCAATGGAACTTCGGCGGTTCCTGGTCCGTTTCAACCGAAATGTTTTTTTACTTTGTTTTCCCACTCCTGTTGCCAGTGATTAAAAAAAGACCGGTTGTCGCATTAGGTATTGCAGTATTGATATCATCAATAATCATACCAACATCTATGATACTAACTAATAGCGCTGCTTTTCCTCGTTATTATGTCAGCCCTATTCATCGTCTGCCCGAATTTGTCGCAGGAGTAGCCATTGGTTGTATCTTCTCTCGCGGCTTTCGCATTACCAAACTTAACAACACTCTGTTTATTCTTGCTATAGCTTCTCTATTTTTCATTTCTCCAACCAACAATAATGGCTGGATGCAAAACAACTACATTACATTACCAGCAACATGTTTTGTTGTTTATTACCTCGCAGCCGCGGCAATTAATAAAAACGCTCTTACTTTACCATTGATATATTTAGGAAAAATAAGTTACTCATTTTACCTGATGCAATTACCCATAATGATTTACATAACCAAATATCATGACACCTTTGCATCATTCCCTACATGGTTTATCTGGACATTTTTGGCCTTCATTAATTTAGTGATGGCTTCGGCTTGCTATCATTTCGTTGAAGATAATAAGACCATTAAATCTTTCATCCTGAACTGGCGACGTAAGCCGAATTCATCTTTAGAGCTAAGCTAACTCAGGTTCTTCAGGCCAAAAAACATCAGGCGCCTCAGATGTTTTTATGGCCTGCAAGTCGCGAATATAATGCATCCATAATTTCAGTTTAACTTTGTTCTCATCACTGATGAGATCGAGTTGTAGCTCAGTCTGCCACAGGCTGATGGTACTCTGAGCAACAGCCAGCAGTGCGTTTTTTTTCTGCTCTGCAGCCTTCACCTGAGCATTTTTTTGCATCTTCTCATCTGTTACCCACTCGCTACCGTTCCAGTTATCATAAGGTGTTGAAGGTGCTACGAGCGTTATACTGTCGTCATACGCTCCCGGCACAGAAATGACGATCGGCTTGCCTGTCGCCGTTTCATAGGCTAGCTCCCCCCGGTGGTCTTCGATATATTCCCAGATATTACTGCCCACATTACGGCAAACAGTAAAACCGCATTTTTTCACTGGGGGCGCATCTGTGCATGAGTCGGCAGGGATACCAACCCCAACAGAGAGGTATTCGACTGACTCAGACAGATATTCTCCCGTACAACTGTCATAGTTATAAACCGTGATATCACCGGCTTTTGTGGCAATACCGTTTTTATTTAGTGTCGCTTTAGCCATTACGCCGCCCTCACAATAAAATTGAATGCCACGCTACGTGGGCGAGTTTCTGTTCCACCTGGATCCTGAAATGCAGGCGCTACTGAGCCATCAGGCTGGTTTATGCCATTGGTATAAATTCCCCTGATGCCTGTTTCGACACCAAAAACGGTATTATTCCCGGCTGCACCGCCTGACCCCAAGAAGGGATGCTTGTGTGTTTTGAACTCATCGGCAGCCCAACCGAGCAAATTCTGAGAAGGGTTAACCCCGCGTCCGTCGTCATAACCCCGTATGAACTCGCCGCGCATATCCGGCAACACGCCAGACGGGTATGTCACACCTAACTTGCTGTATTTATTCTTATCAAATGGCGCGCCATTCACTTTCAAAAAAACCATGTTTTTCATGTCGTCAAATACGTCACTCGGCATCTGCGCCAAAGGCCATGCAAAAGGAGAGCCAATGACCGGTGCACCACTTCCCATCCCCAGATAAGCCGCAATACTGGCTGCATCTACTTTCCCCAGCATCACGCGCATAAACTCACTGATCGCGGTCACTGCCACCTGTTTATCTCCAGTGAAATAAGGGAAGGTGTTCTGTTGCATCGTCAGCCCGGCAAAGGCTGTCAGCACATTGTTCAGCGGCTGCTTACCTTCAAGCAGAAAATCAATACCAAGATTTTTTCGGGCATCCTCTTCGGTTGCTGCCCCGGTTCCACCTGCACTCACAGGCAGCGCTATCACCTGACCGTTATTGACTACCCTAGCCCCCCATGAACCGTCCTCACGGATGACCAGGCATTTTTTCATGTCCGGTGTATAGAGTAAGGTCTGGTTTGGGCTTGTTGGATTAACAATATTGAAAAGTCCGGTATTCTGTAAGAACTTCTGCTTATCAGGAATATCAGCACCATTTTCGGCTTTTTTAAGCATTCCTGTTGCAACCTGATCGACGTATTGACGGGTTGCAAGCACTACCGATGGATCAATCTTCAGGGTGATATTGTCCGTGCTGCTGGTAATTAAAACCATGCGCACTGTCTGCGTGCGGCCGCTGCCCTCTGCCAGCTGCGGCTTGTAGCTCTCCGGGCAGTTACCGACAGCAATCAGCGCGCCGGTTTCATCAAACAGACCAACCTCACGAATCCACCAACCGCCCTCAGTTTCGGGTATCACCTGCTCAGCGATCACCTGGCTGCTGTTCTGCGGATCGATATACAGCATATTCAGAGCGGCACGGCGTTTTTCACCGACCAGCTTTGTCTGTTGTGCGTTTGGCGTTGGCAGCACGCCGCCGCCATCCCCCACCGCCATCTGTGTAATTTTCAACGGAACACCGAGCGCGGCGGCATTTGCCAGTTTCGCCGCGCCGATATCCGTCAGCAGGGTATAAAATTTTGCGCTCATGGATTCACTCTCATTGTGTCAATAACATGGATGGCGCCGCCCTCGTAGGCAGAACCACCGGAAATGATGGTTTCGTTGATATACGGGTAAATCGTGATTTCTTCGCCGCTATAGGTGACCGCCCCCACAAAACATGGCCCGCTCGTCTGCAGATTTATGGACATGCCGATCAGATGCCTGCTACAGGGTTTGGCGTCACCGATGAGGCGCTCCAGCTCCAGATAGGTTTCCTCTGTTATGCCCTGGTCCTGCACCCCAATATCCAGGCGAAACGTGCCCGGCGCCTCGCCGGTCTGCCACCATTCAATGATGCGGATCAGAAAGCCGAACGGCTCCACCACACGCCGCACAGCGCTGGTTGTGCCCTTGTGCTGATGGATATAGAACGCATCTTGCACCACGCGGCGCTTCACGCTCTCCGCCCATCCTTCGTCCCAGCGATCAACCGAAAAGGCCCACGCCAGATAAGGCAGAAACTTGACCGGGCATGTTGCCGGGTTCCATAAATCGCGCAGCGGCACCTGCAGATCGGAAATTCCGCTGCAGGTCTGAGCCAGGCGGCGCTCAAGCGGCGATGAACCAGGAGGAAGCAGACTATTCATCCGTTCCCCCGTTGGTTACGCTCCATTCCGTACATGAAGCGGCCTGCATCTTATCCAGCACCACATCAGCGAGCGGCGAGGCCAGCTCAACACGCTGCACACCTTCAACATGCAGCGCGGCATAAATAGCACTGCGGCGAATATCGCGCCCCAGCCTCGTCTGGCTGGCGATATATTTCTGCAGGCTGGCCTTTGCCGCCTCCATCACCGGCTCAGCTTCTGGCCCCGGGTAAAGAAAGATCGTTGCATCCACGCTGTACGGAATAATTTCAGCGCTGCGCACCGTCAGACGGTCAGCAACCGGCCGCACGTTCTCACTGTTAAGTGCCTGTTCAACCACCGCCAGCAGGTCCGCCGCCGCTGTTCCGTCGCCCTCACGGCTCAGTACGGTAAGCACCACCTCCGCCGGTGCCGGGCTGGTTGCGCTGGCGTCAGCGACTCGCCCGTCCGTGCTTTTAGCGTGAAACTCATAAGCCGCCGTTGGTCCCGCAACGGATAGCCCCTCAAATGCGGCAGGAACACGCAGGCGCAACGCCTCGTCACTTTCCATTACCGCTGCGACCGGCGGCACCGCGTCGTTATCGGCAGGTGTAACCGTCAGCCGCTTCACGTTGTAGTTGGCCGCCATCTGATCGAGATCGCCGCCCATGGCATAAGCCACCATGACCGCCTGCGCCGCCTCGTTGATACGCTGGCGCAGCAGAGTTTCCCGGTACGTGTTTTCCTGCAGTTGTTTGGTGATGGGTTCAGATTCCAGCTCAAGCGTGCGCCGCACCGCGTCCTGTTCATCTGCCGGATACAGGGCCACAAAGGCGGCCTTACGCTCAGCCAGCAGGGATTCAAAGTCCGGCACGTCAACGATTTGCGGCGCGGGGAGCTGGGAAAGGTCAATGACTGCCATTGTCTGCTCCTGTTGATACCGAAAGAGAAACAGGCGCGCCGTTATTGCGCTTCCCGGTTAGCTCAACCACCATGGAGCCGTCAAAGCTGCTGTTGATGGTAATGGAATCCAGCATAAGCCGAGGCTCCCAGCGACTCAGCGATACGTAAACAGCCGCCATAATCTGCAGGCGCAGCGCCGGGTTCTGGGGCTGGTCAATCAATGCTGACAGCAGGGAACCATATTCCCGGCGGGCTATACGGCTTCCCTGGGGAGTCAGCAGAATATCCCTGACCGACTGCCGCAAATGGTCCGCATCAGAAATGGCTTTGCCATTGTCCTGATTCATACCGATATACAGCGTCATACAGGACCTCCCGATGTATCGCCGCCGGACTTAACGCCGGTATGACCGTGTTTATCGACTACGATCCCGTTAGAACTCATGGCACCGCCGCCCTGGGTGACGCCACCATTGATCACCACCTCGCTGTTTATGCGCGTGTTGCTTGCTTCCACCACAAATTCCCCCGTTTTCAGGGTTATGTTATCTGCCGCCTCGATCACCATGGATTTGATACCCCGCACATGCCAGCGGCCGGTCGCGGGTTCATATTCAAACCAGCCGCCGTCCGGGTATTCCGTTACGCAGCCGTCCACTGAGTCCGACGGCGGCGCGAACTGGTTGGAATAGATCGCAGGTAAGGCAAAAGCGGTTTCCAGATTGCCGCCCATACTCAGCACCACCACCTGCTCATCCGGCGACGGGCACCACCATGTACGTGCACCGCCAGCGCGAAGTGTCAGCCAGTTAATCCAGTTGGTTTCAAGTTCGCCCACTTTTACCCGGCACAGCCAGTTTTCCCGGTCCACTTCGGTTACGGTGCCGGTGCGGATCAGGTTGGTGATAAGGCGCATGATTTCGGTTAGTTGTGCGTTCATAGGATGAGATTGCATTACCTCGGGGAATCACAAAACTAGCTTGCACTGTATGGTGTCCCTTACAATTAAGGGATAACATCTAAGGCCATGGAAGTTAATAGAAACAATTTAATCTAAGGCTTGAAAATGATTCTATATAAATATGTCGACTCTGAAACAGCAGACTTAATTATAAAAAATTCAACATTGAAATTTTCAAGAGCATCATCTCTAAACGATCCTTTTGAATTAACAGGTTTACACTATGGATCGGAAGAACAATATAAAGAACAAACTTTAAAATTTCTTTCCGCTTCCATATCATATGGAATTTTATCTTTGACTCGCGCTCCATTAAATCCTCTGATGTGGGCACATTATGGTAAGGGTGCAAATTATGATGATAAAAAAAGCATTTTGCTTGATAAGGATAATGGCTCGCATGCAGGAGTTGTTTTTGGCATAGATGCCAACGAAGCAGAATTAAATGATGAGGGTTTGAATGTCATCCCAGCAAAGTATGGCAGTGTTATTTATGCATCAACAAAACCCCATAATCCTTACATAAACTCTGATAATCTCAATTTCTTTGAAGGAATGCAGTTTCATTACAATCCTGATTTTCTGGAAGCACTACAAAGAACCTTTCTCTACAAACCTGCTTATTGGTCATACGAAGAAGAAGTTAGGGTGGTAAGAAATATTTCACGATATAGAAATGAAATACAGCCCATAAGCAGCTCCAGCATTAAGGAAATTTACATCGGCCTTAGAAATGCATACAAGCATGATTATTTAAAAACAATGCGAGATAGAATCACTCAACACCTCCCAGAATGTAGAATATACGTTTGCTTCTTCGATATTTATGAATGGGCATTCATTAAAATATCTATAGACGAAGCAATTGAGCAAATTACTTTATATAATTCACAACCTAATAATCCAGCGTAGAAGAGTATCCCGTGTTAATTCTTCTATCACATCGTTGACACCCAAAAGACGGCGTGCCGGGTACTGGGCCTCCGGGCCGTTGCGTCTGACTCGATCACGCAGACCATAATGGTGAACACGGGCGATGCGCTGGACTTTCCCATCAAACTGCACGCTGGCAGAGTCCGCAGTGGCTGCGGTTTTCAGGTATTTAGTGGTGCGCAATTTGGCGAACATCTGGCGCTTAATGCGCCCCTTTTTACTTCTGGCCGTCACCCGGCGCGACTCAAAGCCGGTGCCGTCTGGATTGCGCTGCTGCCTCATATTTTGCTGTTGCGACCGGCGCAGCTCCTGCGCCAGTTGTCGCATCATATGGTTGCGGGCTGCCGGTTCCAGATTCGCCAGCAGGGCCGCCAGCCAGTCATCCACCCTCTGCAGGTCATCCACGTTTCACCGTCCACATTTCTTCGGGTACGTCGGGTTCCGGCACCGCTTCAACGCTCGATACGGTGCCGTCAGTGTTTACAATCACGCGCTCCGTGAGCTGCAGATTGAGGCTGATATCACACAGATCGTTGCTCAGGATATCGACGTCAAAGGTAAAAAGTTTTTCGCGCAGCTCCGGGTTGTTGATAGCGTCCGGTTGATTGGTCATTAACCAGAGCAGCACGGGCGCCATCACTAAATTCTGGTTGCCGCTAAAGTCTTCAATCACCACGTTCAGGGTATAGCGATATTCCCATGACATTGAACGGGCGCCGGTTGCGACTAGCGAACCGTTATCAACAAAAAGGTGCAGCTTGTCCGGGTTGTCACGGACATACGCCACCGATTTATTCAGGGCGTTGCGTAAGTACTGCGGCTTGTTCACTGTCTCGCTCCTGACACGCTATGATCGTGTCCACTTTGTCGGCACACACCGCCCAGGCGGCCTCAGTCTCATCCAGCACCTGGTTCAAATCCCCATTACTGCGCGGCGCTGACCTGTCCAGGCGGCATTGCGTCACTTTTGGACAACCACTCACGGTAAGCTGCACCTCCGGCGAGGGCCGGGCGGTCCCGCAGCCGGATAATGTCAGCTGGCAAAGGAGTGTCAGCCCAGCGGCGTAAATCCTTGTTTTCACGTTTTAGCTCCTCGATCCGGCGCTGGCGACTCCGCAACAGCGCGGAATTCTCCTCCGCTGCAGCATAAAGTTGCGTCTGCGCCCGGCTGTTGGTTTCGGTAAGAATGGACAGGCTGATAAGATGGCTGTTTTTCTTCGCCAGCTCCTGCTTGTTATTTGTAAGCGCCTCAGCCTGCGTCGCGATGGTGTGACCGGCATTGTTGAGCCGCCATGACTGCCAGCCCAGCAACGCCAGCACCAGAGCCAGGATCACCGCCAGCGCGCGCGTCATATCCCCGCCCCTTTAAGGCACCAGGCAAGCTCACGGGCGCGCCGGTTTTCCAGCCCTTTATTCCGTTGACCATTTACATAAATCCAGCGTGGGAGCTGGTTGCACGCCTGCCACCATTGCTGGCGATTGATGTAAGAAACCATTGTTGACCGGCAGATTGCCCCCGTTCCGACATTAAAGCCGATACTGATCAGGGCATCGTAAACATGCTGAGGTGGCTTAACCTGCAGGCAGGCTTCAATCCTTTTTTCCGTCAGCAACACGTTATTAATCAGCCCCTGCGCGGCCTGTCGCTCCGTTATGGTTTTGCCCGGCACTACCCCGGACGTATTGCCGATCCCGTCAGTCCAGACCCCGGCGCTGCACTGGTATGGCTGCAGGCGGCACCCTTCGAAATCAGCAATCAGTTTCAGCCCCTCGACGGAGGTATGAAGCGACTGAAAGCCCGGCAGCGTGGCGGCAATCGCCAGCACCGCGCCGACCAGGCAACGCTTAACGATTGAAGGACTCATATTCCCCCCTGGATATTCTGCCGTCCCGCAGCAGCTGGTAGGCTTTCCAGCGTAAATAACAGGTCACCGCTGCAGTAATAATCCCCAGCGCAAGACCGGTAATGGTCGATACATCTTTAAGAGACAAATCGCCGAGCCATGCCAGGAGCAGGGCAACGCAGTAAGTGATAAAGGCGCTGATTCGTTCTAGCGTCATAGTTCAGTCCCATAACTGGACAGTCTGCGCAGTGGTTGACACCGTGATATCCGGCAGCTCCACCTGCAGCCCGTGCGGTAAAAAGGGGCCATATTCAGCCAGCCCCGGATTCGCCTGCAGCACCTGTTCAGTGACTCCCTGCGTGCGCCCGTAATGGCGCCAGCAGAGTGCGTCCACCGTGTCATACTGATGCGCACGCACTTTCATCAAATCAGCTCCACCGTCATATGCGGCAAATCGCGCAGGCGGGACTCCGCCCAGCGCACATCGCGCCACAGATCGCCTAAGGTTGTTTCGATATCTTCGGCTTTCTTGCTCCCGTCGCCGGTTGCGTCAAAATCGCGATAGCGCTCAACCAGATTTGCTTTTGCCCAGCAAAACACCGCACGGCGATACAGCATGAGCCGCTGGCTTTCGCCGTCGATCACATCAGCAGGGACGTCGGCCAGGCTCGCATACCCCTGCGCCCGTTGTTTCTCGCGGAACTCATAAAGATCGGCGTTAACTTCAGCAATCGCTGTCAGCAACGCCAGACGCAGGCGCGGATCGGTGACACTCCCATCCATGCGCATATCACGGCGGAACTCTGAAACCCTGACATCAGGCCAGAAACTGGTGTTTTTAATAACGTCCTGGGTACTTTCCCCGGCCTGTTCCGGCGAAACGAATTGCATATTTCTGGCACTCCCAAATAGTTGGGCGGTGGACGGGGTTTTGACGCGGCATAAAGCCTGTCGCCACCCCGTGCCGCCCCGCGCGTTGGCACGATTCGTTAAGCCGACATTGCCTGTCGCAATCGGCTTTCAAGCTTGTTGATTTCGGTTTTGACGCCAGAACTGTTATCCAGCTGCAGGGCACGCTTCAGATGGTTAAGTGCCGCCACTGCCTGATCGTTATCCCGCAGCGCGTAGCCCATCGCCTTATGAAGTCGGGCGCGGGACTGATCCGGCATATCCTGACCTTCAACGATATCGAGCACCTGGGTAAGAATGGCGGCACTGAATGATTCACCGGCAGAAAAAGCGCGCATTGCCGCGTCGGCAAACTCTTCCGCAACAGCGGTCCCGCAGGTCCGGTTGAATCGCTGCGGCAGGACCCAGCCGTGTTTAATGGCATGGCGAGCAATGTCCAGCGCGCCGGTATAGTCTCCGGCATCAATGCGCCAGATCATGACGTACATCGCCACGTCGTCCTGGCCTGACGCGTCAGCATCCAGTAAACCGGCAATCCATGAGGCATAAGCGGGAAGAAACTCACGTTTGAGCTGAGCCTTGCGCTCATTTGACTGGACGGTTTTAAGGCGCCTGCGGTGTTCTGTCAGCTGTAACAGCATCTGGTTGTAGCCCGTCAGGCTGGCATTACTGCCGCCCTGCCGGGCGGCATCCTGTGCCTGTACATACTGAGTGTGAGCACGGAACGGATTCATTTATCACGCTCCGGCGCCAGCACCGCCAGCACCGCCAGCTGCCTGCGCATCAAGCGCGCCTTTCACCGCTGCCGTGACGATTTCCTGGATGGTTTCAGTTGTCAGCGCTGGGCTGGCATTGCCACCTGCCTGCACGGGCAACAGCTCGATGTTCTCAACCAGGCAAACACCGTCGTAATCTTCGACAACATACGCCTCGTTAACGGACTCGAAGTTCTCCACGCGGTCACGCTTCGGATTGTCGATGACCGAACGGCGGCGGGAGCCTGATTGCCAGTAAATAGACAGGTTATCCAGGCGGGTGATCAGCATAGCATTCGCCGGGAAGAACGGCGCGCGAACGGCCGGGAGGTTGCCGATACGCTTCTGGCTGACGATAAGATCTGCCGCCAGCGCTTCGCTGTTTGGCTGGTCACGGTTGACGATCGGGAAATATTTATCTGCCAGTAACTGGCGCCCGACGATAACCACAAGCTCCGTATCTTCCTGATACCACGGCGCGATTTTCTCATTCACGGCGCCCATTACCAGCGCGTCCAGATTCAGGAAATCACCGCCTTTACCAACACGGATAGTCTGAGAAATCACCTCGCCTTCGGACACGATCTTATCCATTACCTGGACGGGTTTCTCCTGGCGGATTTTCTCCAGCCAGCCGATATTCACATCCTGCAGCAGTGGATAGGTCGCGCGGTCTGACGTTTTCTCACGCTTCACGCCGTTGAATCCGATCATGATGCGGTCAAGCGCCTGGCGGGTAATGATGGCGTCACGGATGCGCGTCTGGAAGTTCTGGAATTTGGCCCATAAATCCAACTTCGCATAAGGCAGCGCCGTATCAGAGTTAGTCTGGGTACACTTGTACCCTTCACCGTCGATGTAAGTCGGATCAACGGGTTCACGGTCTTTTTGAGTGGTATCAGTATTTCCGGCAATACTGGAACCAATACCCAGCCCCAGACGCTCGCCGGACTGTTCATCAACCGGGATAATGTTGATTTTCTGCAGGAACGAGGAAGACTCCTGGATTTTCGTTTCCAGCGTCTGCGCAACGGACGGCTCAGCCGTATATTTCGAGGCGATATCGCTCACAGATACGCCGTTGAGTTTGGCGAGCTGCGTCAGATAGCCGTTGAATTTAAAACGTGTCTCTTTTTTCATTGTGCTTTTGCTCCGTCAGCAATCGGTGGTTTGTTCTGCGCCGTTATTGCCGGTCGCATTAGGGCGGCGTTCGCTGCGGCTGTCCTGGGTGGAAAGCTGCTCACGCAGGGTGGAGAGTGCGCTGGTTGTCTCATCAACAACCTTTTGCATATCGCTCAGCTTGTTACTGAAATCGGTCTGATGGGTGCTGACCTGCTCCGCCAGTGTCTGATGCTCACGCGCGATGGTTTCAACAGCCTGATTCACATCAGCAAAGCGGGCGTTATCATCGGCGCCTTTGCGGGACAGCAGCTCTTTCACGCGGGTAAACAGGCTGGTTTTTTCCGGCACGTCCTCAAACTCGATCAGCGTTTCAAGAGCAGCGGTAAACAGGTTGTCTTTGTCCAGCTTGCGGCGCGCCAGGGGGTTATGTTCTGCGCTGGCGCTGAACTGCAGCATTTCAGTGCCGAGGCTTGCCGGATCGTCAGTAACCGCCAGGCCAACCAGATAAGCAGAGCCGGTATCGGCAAAGCTGGTGTTAACTTCCATTGAGGTGAAAAGCTTCTGCCAGTTACCGGTCATGGTGACCAGATCGTCCGTCGGGGCAATCCAGCCATACAGCGCCATCTTCCCTGACAAAGCCCCTTCGGTGATTTCTTCCGCTTCCAGTTTTTCCACCATGCCAAAACGACGGAAAGGACCATCAGGGGTAAAACCCTTGATGTGTTCCATATTGATCAGCGCGGTGTATACCTGCGGGTTATAGCTCGCCGCCATCTGGGTGATCCAGTCACGTTCAATAACGCGCCCGTCAGTGGTGGCCCCTTCGACCCCAATACGAAAACGCTTAGATTTTTTTGCCATCGGTCCGGCTCCGGTTAGTTAGTTCGTAACACGTTCAGAGCCTTATGTTTGCGGTGATAGGCGCGTGTAAACAACGCGTTGGGCTTGTGCGAACTCCCACACAATGCGAAACCGGGGAAAGTGCTGATTTGAGGCCGTATGTTTGTGCCATGACAACACTGACCCCCGCAGACCTCGATCCCCGTCGTCAGGCAATGCTGATGTACTTTCAGGGATACCGCGTAGCCCGCATTGCTGAAATGCTGGGCGAGAAAGTTGCAACCGTTCACAGCTGGAAAAAACGCGATAAGTGGGGAGAATATGGCCCACTGGATCAGATGCAGCTCACCACCGCCGCACGTTACTGCCAGCTCGTCATGAAGGAGCAGAAGGAAGGAAAGGATTTTAAAGAAATTGACCTGCTGGCGCGTCAGTCCGAACGACAGGCCAGGATCGGTAAATTTAACAATGGCGGGAATGAAGCAGACCTGAACCCCAACGTGGCCAACCGCAATAAAGGCCCGCGCAAACCGCCGGAAAAAAACCTGTTTACCGACGAACAGATCGAAAAGCTGGAAGAGATTTTCCGCGCCGGCATGTTCGAGTACCAGCGCCACTGGTGGGACGCTGGTATCAAACACCGTATCCGCAACCTCTTAAAGTCACGCCAGATCGGTGCAACCTACTATTTCGCCCGTGAAGCGTTAATAGACGCCGTGACCACGGGGCGAAATCAAATCTTTCTGTCAGCCAGTAAAGCGCAGGCGCACGTTTTTAAACAGTACATCATCGACTTCGCAAAAGAGGTGGACGTTGAGCTGAAAGGCGATCCGATGGTGCTGCCTAACGGCGCCTGTCTTTACTTCCTCGGTACAAATGCCCGTACCGCGCAGAGCTACCACGGCAATCTGTATCTTGATGAGTATTTCTGGATACCGAAATTCCAGGAGCTGCGCAAGGTGGCCTCCGGTATGGCGCTGCACAAAAAATGGCGTCAGACCTATTTTTCAACACCTTCAAGCCTGACGCACAGCGCCTACCCGTTCTGGTCCGGCGCCCTGTTCAATAAAGGGCGACCGAAAGCCGACAGGGTAGAATTTGACCTTTCTCACAGTAGCCTGGCGCACGGCGTTTTATGCCCTGACGGCCAGTACCGTCAGATAGTCACCATTGAAGATGCCGTAAACGGCGGGTGTAACCTTTTCGACCTGGACCAGCTGCGCCTGGAGTACAGCCCGGACGAATACAACAACCTGCTGATGTGTCAGTTTGTTGACGACCTAGCGTCCGTGTTCCCGCTGGCGTTGCTGCAGTCCTGCATGGTTGACAGCTGGGATGTGTGGGACGATTTCGAGCCGCTTTTACTGCGTCCGTTTGCATACCACCCTGTCTGGATCGGCTATGACCCGGCAAAAGGAACGCAGAACGGTGACAGCGCCGGTTGCGTGGTCATCGCGCCTCCCGTCGTTCCCGGCGGTAAATTCCGTATCCTTGAGCGTCACCAGTGGCGCGGGATGGACTTCCGCGCCCAGGCCTCAGCGATTGAGGAAATCACCAGACGCTACAACGTGACCTACATCGGCATTGACTCGACCGGCGTTGGCGATGGCGTTTACAAAACGGTTAAGCAGTTTTTCCCTGCCGCGCGTGAGTTTGTCTACAACCCGACCGTAAAAAATGCTCTGGTGCTTAAAGCCTACGACATCATCAGCGGGCGCCGTCTGGAGTTTGACGCGGGGATGCTGGATATCGCGCAGTCCTTTATGTCCATTCGCCGTTCAACCACCGCCAGCGGCAACCGGCCAACCTACGAAGCAGCCCGCACAGAGGAAGCCAGCCACGCGGATTTAGCCTGGGCAACCATGCACGCACTTTATAACGAACCACTGGCAGGGGCTTCCGCCAGTACCAGCAACATCGTGGAGATTTTTTAATGGCTAACCGCAAAAACCGCAGCAAGACACCGCGCGGCCAGACCGCCACCGATACGGCCAACATGGTCAGTAATGCACATGCGGAGGCGTTTACGTTTGGCGATCCGATCCCCGTGATGGACCGCCGGGAGTTATTTGATTACCTGGAGTGCGTGCAGGTAGACCGCTGGTACGAACCACCGATCAGCATGGATGGCCTGGCGCGAACTTATCGCGCCGCCGTGCATCACTCCAGCGCTATTCAGGTAAAACGCAATATTCTTACCAGTACCTTCATCCCTCACCGCTGGCTGTCTAAACAAGCCTTTTCCCGGTTCGCCCAGGACTTTCTGGTATTCGGTAATGCCTACCTTGAAAAACGCATGAACCGGTTAGGGCAGATCATGGAGCTGCGCGCCTCGCTTGCCAAATATACCCGTCGTGGCATTGACCCAGACACCTACTGGTTTGCACAGTATGGCTACAACTCGCAGCCCTATCAGTTTGATGAGGGAGGCGTGTTTCACCTGATGGAACCCGACGTTAACCAGGAGCTTTACGGGATGCCGGAATACCTCTCCGCCATTCCCTCCGCCCTGCTGAATGAATCGGCCACGCTGTTTCGCCGTAAGTATTACCTAAACGGTAGCCATGCTGGTTTTATCATGTACATGAGCGACCCCGCCGCCGATCAGAAAGACGTGGACAACATACGCGAAGCGCTGAAAAAATCGAAAGGGCCAGGCAACTTCCGCAACCTGTTTATGTACAGCCCGAACGGCAAGAAAGACGGCATTCAGATCATCCCGTTGTCAGAAGTCGCAGCGAAAGATGAGTTTCTTAACATCAAGAATGTGAGCCGTGATGACATGCTGGCAGCTCACCGCGTGCCGCCGCAGCTGATGGGGATTATTCCAACGAATACCGGCGGGTTTGGCGATGTGGAAAAAGCGGCGCGCGTTTTCGTTCGCAACGAACTTACCCCCCTGCAGGGCCGCATCAAAGAAGTTAACGAGTGGCTGGGTGATGAGGTGATACGCTTTGACCCCTACCTGACCGATGAAGACTGACGCTCTCCCGGCCAGCCTTTGATATCAACCGCCCTCCTCAGGGCGGTTTTTTTATTCCCTTGCGCCTATCACACCATCAGAGCGCCTCAGCGCCTCGCTGAGCGGTCCTGCGCTTTCGCCACCTGGCAGCTCACGACAAAACGCAGCGCCTCACCACGACGCAGGCGCGCACGACCAGCCCCAAAAAATGACCATGCCCGCCCGACATTGAGGGCCCAAAACCGCGATTAACCCCAAAACCGCGCGCTCGTAGCCCCGCCACGCCTGCCCGCTTTACGCAGTGGTTTTCATGCAGGCGCATGATTCAAACAAAAGCCCGTCAGTTATGGCGGGCTTGAACAAAAGAATGCATTAACTATCATGCGATTTCATGCAGTATAGCCATGCACTATCTTCAATTAGTTTCCTGTGTCGATGGCGGCGGCTCTGATTGAGAAGGAGGGATACTCATCGCAGGGGCTGCCGCAGTTACAGTCTGGGGAGGTGCTACACTAGGGGTAGACGCAGCTACAGGCTGCACAGGTGCTACACTAGGGGTAGACGCAGCTACAGGCTGCACAGGTGCTACACTAGGGGTAGACGCAGCTACAGGCTGCACAGGTGCTACACTAGGGGGAGGTACAGCAGCTTGCTGGAAGTACGTATCAATATCATACACACCCATCTCAATACCTTTAATTATGTTATAGCGTTTTTCAGCCAAATCCCTTAACTCCTGGGAAACAGACCGATCGCTTTTCCCACGCCATAGTTTAAATTTCAAGAACTTGAGGCGGATACGCACTCTGATTTTTTCAGCATCTAAAGATACCAACTTCGTCAAGAAGGTGAAAATCTCGCCCAAAATAAGTGCAAAGAAAGGTATTGCGGCGATATAAATATTTCGTTTTGTTTCATCTACAATAAGTGGGGCTAATTGCGTTAGAAACATTCCAACGCCACCGCCACCGGCGATACCAACTGCCCGACTCCCGCCCAATTTAGAATCTTCAGCCATGAGATTTTCCCTCATGCCTGCTCTTTCGCGCTATATCATCCAATATGTTTAGTAGGTCATCATTTTTCTTAAGATAAAGTTTTTTCTCATACTTTTCACCATTTTCTGAATGATAAGTAACAGTAACCTTCTCTTTATTAAAGATCAATGAAATCAATAACTTAGCGATTACCCTAATAGTTAAAATAATAGCGGGCAGCGCTGCTATGAGACCCAGCAAACTTATAACATTATGTAACATAGCCACCTCAACCGGGGTCAAAAGTTAACTCTTTTTACCACCTAAGCGTCTGCCAACTTTTACAATTCGCAGTGATTCAGTGACATCGCCACCCGTATTTTTGATTTTCTTTTGTATCGTGACAGCATACAAATCACCAAAGATATTAGGGGTGTCTTTATTCTGAAGGCGGAGCATGAACTCCTCGTCCTCCATACGCACGGTCCGTGGTTCATTATTCAACATAACTCGCCACCCAGTTTTCTTCTCGATGTCCGCCGAAAGGAAAGTAACCGTTGTTTCCGATTCATCATCCTCCTCTTTCGTTTCAAAGAGAACCCTAGGTGATTTGAAGTTATCTGCGTTTTCCTTTTTCACCTCTAAAACTATATCAGTTGAATCTTTAGAAGGCTTAACCAAAAGTCCTTCGATTCCGTCTTTAAGCAGTGGTTGTCTAATGAACGAATCCACTGCTTTTCGAATTTCAGGCGAGTTGACAATCTTTTCCACATCTTGGCTGCATACGATTTCCTCACCATCAACCAGAAGCTTAACTTTACCGGATGACTTATCAGTTTCAACAATGTCGATCTTACGTCCATCAAGCTTTTCTAAAACCTCTAAAACCGTTGATTCGCCAACAATAATTTTTGAGGCTTTTAGACCAAAAAGCTTAAGTACATCTTTCGCATTGTTTAAATGCTGTACAACTTGTAGCTGGAAACCAAATGAACCTGCAATAAGATCAGCGTCAACATTTACTTCAAATTTTTCGTCACCATTTAGTAAGATATTGGCTTCATAGAGCGCCTCGCCTAAGCCTTTGAGGCTTTGAGCTAACGCTAGAATATCCATCTTATGGGTATCCAATGCCTTACCAGTGTATACGATATTTAGAGCTTCAACCTGAGCTGTCATTCAAATGTTCCCCACATGAAAAATGGCAGCATTTTACGTCAGCGCAGTGATATTAACCAATCGAAAAACGTGATTTTTGATTAGCAATATCAAAAAGATGAGGCGGCATAAAGATCACTGTCTCAATCTGCATAACCTTCACCTATCGTAAAGCCTCTTTTGATTGGCTGAATTCATGAGCATGAATTTTTGCAATAAGCTCATCAGTCAGCTCTGAAACCCACTGGATAGCCAGCCGCTTTTCTTCTTCGCTGCAATCGCTTGCCGCTACCAGCTTTAAGAAAAAATCAATGCGCTGAAGTTTCAATGACTCCAAAAGATAATCCTGCATCTTACCTCCTTTTACGGCCACTAACACAATATAACTGTATGTATATACACTGTTTGTATATACAGTATATTACCAGTTTCTAAATGTAAAACGCTTTTTTGGTCTTCAATAATGAAGACCTGATATGAGTCAAAAACAGAAAAAATATCCGATGTGTCAGTAATACTGGCGCCATTTGTCATCCTCACGCAGGCGCCCGTTCTGGTAAAAGATGCGCAGCCCTCCCCCTGACGGAAGGCTGCCGCCCCGTAGGAGTAAAATAACCTCATACTCACTGCCATCGAAACCTCTGGAGTGCAGCTCATGCTTCAACTGCAGGTGCTGCTGCTCAGAAACCTCCTGCTTGTAAGCCTTTTTCCGTTTCGGTTTTACCAGCCTGAGCCGGGCAACCAACTCCCGCCGCTCCCTTTTTCCCATTCCGTGCAGGTAGTCCTGCAGCGCCTTTTCATCCATGGACGTAATATCCGGTACTTCACCCCCTGTCTGGTTCAAATTTTCAACAGGGGGACAGTTATTGCCACGAGTCCAAGGGGCGCTAGCGCCCTGGTCGGCTGTCGCCTCCTGAAGGTCAACGGCTTTACGAACCATTTTCCACTTCACTGCATGAGTGCAGATCCGGCCCTCAATGATCGGGGACCAGATGCCATAGATACGAACACCATGATCACCGTAGGCGCTCGGCTCCTCGTTAAGCTCGTAGGCAGTCCTGACAAGGTGATGTTTACGGGGAACTAGGACGCCGCCCTGCTTCATGATGTAGGTGGCAAAACAGCCAGCATCAGCTGCGGCCAGCACAGCATCCAGTCGCGGGTTTTCCAGTACAGGCGCGCCTGCCTTCTGGTCACCCTGCACCCTGGTAGCCTGTCCGGCCAGAAGACGCAGCTCGCGGTACGCTTGGCGGCCAGGGATACCAAAGAAGCGGAATTGCTGGACACGGTGCAGCGAAGCCCAGGCGTTTACGTTCTCAGCGTTATCGCGCAGTGATCTGCCCGTTTCTTTACTGATTTCCTGCGCCAGCCCGCGCCCGTCGATGTTTTTACTGATGTATTTGGCGATATAGCTGGTCGGGGTGCCCTTGCGCGGGTTGATAAGCTCAGACTTGAAACGCGGCCCGGTATTGGCGCCCAGCTCCTCCCGGTCCTCACGAATGGCGAATTTACGCAGCAGCGCGGTTATGGATTTGCGGTCTTTTTTGCGCATGAAGCACAGCAGGTGCCAGTGTACGGTGCCGTCATGGTGTGGTTCAGCAACGCGGACGCCATACCAGCGCAGCCCGGCTTTGTGCATCGCCTTACGGAAGGCGGCGAACATATTCACCAGGTAATCACTGCTCTGACGGACCGTGGCACTGGTCCATTTCGGGTTTGGCCTGCCGTTGTTAAGCGTTGCGTGAAAGCGTGACGGGCAGGTGATGGTATAGAACACAGCGCATTCACCACGCATTTCTGCGATCAGCTCCAGCCCCTTAACGCAGGCCATCATTTCGTTGCGCCGGTGCGCCGGATTGCTGCTGCTGGCGTTTACCACTTCCTCCATATCCAGCGTGTCACCTTCGGCGTTAACCAGCTCATGCGAGCGGAAAAACTCCAAGGATTTGCGGCGCTGTTCGCGTTTGTGGATCACGGCCTCATAGCTGACATATGGGGAGGCCTTTTTGTTAACCAAGCAGACAGCGCGCAGCTGTTCTTCCCGCCATTCACAGCGCATCTGCCACAGCTTGCGATACCACCAGTCCGCACAAAGCATACGGGCAAGCGAGCCCGGAATAAGCTCGTAGGGGACTGGGTTACGGCGATGCTTTTTACGGCGCAGTTGCTCGAAAGCAGGCGGGATAACATCGAGGCGAATGGCCTCAGCGGCCACCCTTTCCCATGACCGGCGGATCTCTTCCGGCGTAACGTCTTCATCCGTAAACAGCTCACCGCAGGCAGCATCCAGACACATGCTCATGTGCGCCGCCACCAGGGTAGATAACCTCTTAACCTGCTCCTGGTTCATTTCGGGCAGGACCAATAAGCCCTCCAGCCCGTCATGGCTCGCCATGAAACGGAATGAAGCAGAAATCTGGCTGGTACGCACGCGCTCCAGGCGTTCAAGGCACGGCCTGATGGTTTCACACAGATAGCGGGAATATGCCTTCGGCTTGCCCAGGCCCTCGAAATATTTAATCCGCTCAAGCAGCGGCTTACTGATATGCGCTGGCTGGGCGCTCACGTCAGCAACGATGACCAGATCGGGATTAAATTGCTGCTGTTCGCGGGCCATTTTGGCGCGGCTTATCAGCTGGTCCTGCTCCATTTCACGCTGAACAGGATCGCGGGATTCATTGTAGAAATAGCGTTCCCAGACCTCATTACTCAGGGCCTCGCGGCGCAGATGCTCCTGCTCGTTATCTGCAGCATAGAGAGAAATCAGGTTTGAAAGCGCAGAAACCGGCGCTACTTCCGCCGGGTCCATGTAGGGGTTAATCGCCTTTTTAGGTACATTCCAGGCAAAAGCAGCGGCGGAATCTTCTGCACCGCCGTGATTTTCAACTTCGTGATGACTCACGCGCGCACCTCATGCACGACAGAGCAATCAGGCACGCCGGCTGGATCAAAGCCAGCCCATACTTCCGGCTTGAGTACAGCAATAAGTTCGTCAGCCCTTTTTCCTTCGCCCGCGGCAACGCCGATGCTGCGCTTTACGTTAATGCGGTCATGGGTGAAATTTCGATACAGGGAACGAGTCAGAAAAGTGTCGCTGTTCGAAACAATGACCGGATGGCCTTCTGATGCCCGGCGCTCAAGAATAGAGGCCAGCTGATACTGATCGTCCTCAGTAAAACCGGCAGTGTGATAGGCACTGAAAGTACCGTCATAAGGCGGATCGCAATAAATAACATCCCCAGGCACCAATAACGCCAATGTTTCGTCATAGCTGGCACAAATGAACATTGCACGCTGGGCCTTTTCCGCAAAAGTGCGAATTTCTGCTTCGGGAAAATAGGGAGCTTTATAATTGCCGTAAGGTACGTTGAAATGCCCTGCACGGTTATAACGGCACAACCCACGGTAACAATGGCGATTTAGAAAAAGGAAATAAGCAGCCTTCCAGATTAAGTCTAAGGAATGCAAATGATTATACTCTTCACGAATAACATAATACTGTTCAGAAAAATTGTTGCAGGCAAAGAGAGCCTTTGAGATAGCAATAAAATGTTCTACTTCATCTTTAATTACCTGATACATATTAATCAGGTCAGCATTAATATCCGCGACAAGATAATGAGGATAGTCTGTCGCCATCATCACAGCACAGGAACCCGCGAAAGGTTCAACCAGTCGTGGGCCAGCAGGAAGGTGCTTAATCAGTTCCGGCATAATAGCGGTTTTATTTCCCGCCCATTTCAGGATGGTGCTCATACAGCGCCTCCGTTGTAGTGTTTACCTTTAAGCTCTGCGATTTCCTGACAGGTAACGCAGAGATCACAGCCCGGCATGGCGGCCCGGCGTTCTTCGGGAATGACTATTCCGCAGCTTTCACACTCCAGTGAAGAAGCCCCAACCTTTCGGATACGGGCATTGTGTATGTGGCGCTGCAGCTGTTCTTCAACGCGCTGCTGTACAAGGTCCATAGAGTCAGCCATTAGTGCAGCTCCTGTGATTCGTTTTCGTAGCGGGTTGCTTCGCGGCGCAGCAGTTCAGCCGCTTCAATGCCGTTTAACCCTTTGTTGGTGATATGGGTTGCCAGCGCCTCAAGACGGATTGAAACTGCGAGCGCGCGCCCTTTGCGCTCCTCGCGTTTGGCAATATCGATCACCGCGATAAGCTGGTCGGTTTCGGGTACAAACATTTTTGGTAATTCGTTCTGCATTGTTCTTTCTCCTGAATTTGGGCAAAAGAATGCCCGGCGGGTTTACGCCATTAATTTCTGTTGTGGGTTAATTCGGCATGGTTAGCCGTTTGGGAAATAAGCTCACCACTGCACGAAAATGATTCATTGCTTTAACCAGTTCCCGCTTTTCGTCAGTAGTCAGATCACTAATATTGACGCCGTGACGTTCTGCCGGAATTTTTGCCATAAAGAATATGGCTGCCAATGCGCGCTCATTTTGTTTATGGTTTATATCGCGACGGTCACGCATATCTTTAATGAACCTTTCAAGCTCTGGCTCAATATTCAGACCAAACACACTCGCCCTTAATTCAGCTATACGGTTCAGTCCTTCAAGCCGTTGACCCGGGCTTAGTGGAACAGTCGCATAAGTGCCTTCAATAGCCATGGTTTCACCTGTTTGGTAGTGGTCAGCCCTGCCAGTAGTTCTTCCTGAGAGCGGGACGGGTGCCAGCGCTTGCCATCTTTCCCGATAATCCAGCCATGGCCGCAGTGCATCCCCTCGCTTGGTTTAACCAAAAGCGATGCGAATGAGGGTTCTTTATTAAGCATGAGCACCTCATATCAGACCAAAAGACGCGCTGAGGCCCGTCACTGTATCAACAGCACTTGCCATTGCCGGGTTGTACTGAAGGCGCGCGTGCAGGGAAACAGCTGTAAGTGCCATCAAACGAGTAACAGAATTGATGCTTTCTATAACCTGGCGGCGTTCCGTTGTTGTCTGGTGTTCGCCAGAAACAGCGCTTGCTGCAACGCGACCGATCTCTGCTGTAGCATTCAGAACGTAATGAGGCATTTTCTCGCTGGCTACTTCGTTCAGCGGCACACATGGCAGGCAATGGATTTGAGCCAGAAACCCATCAACCAGCGTGGAGTCCTCAGTGATATCAGTCAGCATCCAAATTTCCGGCGCCGTTAGTTGATGTGGTTGCTCCGGGTTCAGTTTGTTGCGCAGCGTCTGGACGTTCATGCCTGCGCGGTCGGCCAGCTTCGCCATATTGTGACGCAGTGCGAAAGCGCGGCAGGCTTCATCAAAGTGCGGATGTTTGGAAATCTTATAATCAAACATGTGAGCCTCTTAGAAAGTTCTCATAATTGAACTTACTGACCAACAACTACGCGGAAGTTGGAATGGCCAAGGGACTCACGAACCTGATCGGTTTTGTACATCAAATAACGCAGGCTTACACGGCCTTTGTTTTTATCTTTTTTAACCATGTACTTAGCCAACTGTCCATGGTGGATTTTTTGATACACAGATCCGCGTGAAATGCCTTCCCATTCGGCGAATTCCGCAGGCGTAGCCATCTCTTTTGGTACACGAATTGAAATATCAGTGCTCATAGTGCAGTATCTCTCAGTTAAGGTTTGGTTTATGTCGTTTTATCTTGTTTTACGTGATTCAATAATTGAACAACTGAGATACTACGATCCAATATTTGATACGTCAATAGGGTTAAGAAATGATACAGGTGAAAGCTGGCGAGAATACAGGGGGTAGAGAGGCTATCCATAGGTTAATGGCTGCCTATGATTTTAAGTCCAGGCAGCAGCTATGCGATCACCTAGGCGCATCTAAAAGCACTATGGCTAACAGATACTTAAGAGACAGCTTCCCTGCAGAATGGGTGATCCAATGTGCTCTTGAAACGGGCGTTTCTTTACTCTGGCTTACCACTGGTCAAGGTGAACCCGGAACAAAAATTGATGATAAAAAAAGTATTAATTTCGTGAACTTCGGCAAGCTAAAACCTCTTTCTGAACTTGTATCGCCAGAGATTGACAAGGTTAATCTCATGGGAGGTTCACTGGTTGAAGCTGGGAAGGCCATCATTGATAGCAGCCTGCTTCCATCTGACTCATGCGAGCTGCTTCTAGTAAATACCGCTAGCGATTCATATTTAGTTGACCGTAAGCAGACACCACCAGTGAATGGGATGTGGTTGGTTAATATCGACGGGATAAAAAGCATTGTTAAGCTAACTCGCCTTCCAGGAAACCGATTGGTGGTGCATCAAGATGACTCTTCGTTTGAGTGCAACTTGGATGATATTGAGGTTGTTGGCCGCGTATTGAAAATCATTAAGAGCCTCTGATATGACTATCAGAAAACAGCCGAACGGAAAATGGTTGTGCGAGTGTTACCCTAACGGGCGAGACGGCAAGCGTGTGCGCAAGCAATTTACTACAAAGGGCGAGGCTGTAGCATTTGAAAACTTCACCATGGATGAAGTGAACAAAAAGCCGTGGCTGGGTGAAAAGGAAGATCGGCGGCGTTTGTCAGAATTGATTGAGCAGTGGCACTCCCTTTATGGCCAGACTCTCGCGGACCCCAAACGCCTAATGGCGAAAATGAATATTATCTGCAATGGCCTGGGCGATCCCATTGCCTCTGAGTTAACCGCCGGTGACTTTACAAAATATCGCGAAGCACGATTAAAAGGTGAAGTTCGTAACGAAGACGGCACGCTAATGTCGCCAGTAAAGCCCCGCACGGTAAATCTGGAGCAGCGTAATTTATCGTCCGTTTTCGGCACCCTGATAAAGTTGGGCCACTGGTCAGCGCCTAATCCGCTCGCCGGGTTACCAACATTCAAAATAGCAGAGGGGGAGTTGGCATTCCTGGCCTCGGACGAAATTAAACGCCTGCTTGATGCATGTGCTGTTTCTCAAAGCACCAGCCTATTGATGATCGCAAAGGTATGCCTTGCCACCGGCGCGCGGTGGAGTGAAGCCGAAAACCTGCAAGGCCATCAATTATCTAAATATCGGATCACCTATACCAAAACTAAAGGCAAGAAAAATCGAACTGTTCCGATTTCTCAGGAGCTTTATGACGAACTCCCCAAAAATAGAGGGAAGCTATTTACGCCATGCAGAAAAGCTTTTGAACGTGCAGTAAAACGAGCCGGTATCAACTTGCCTGAAGGCCAGTGCACCCATGTGCTGCGCCATACATTCGCCAGTCACTTTATGATGAATGGCGGAAACATACTGGTACTGCGCGATATTTTAGGCCATGCCGATATAAAAATGACGATGATCTATGCACACTTTGCACCAGATCATTTAGAAGATGCTGTAACAAAAAATCCTTTACATGGTTTAAAATGGACTTCACTATGATTCAAGAATCAATTACTAATTTTGTCAAAACGCCAGGAATTTCTTTCTTGTTTATTGCAATATATTGCATTTACCTTTACACTGAATACAAAAAAAACAAAAACAATAATTATTTCGAAATGACTGAAGAAAGGCTGACAAAGCAAAATCTTTTTAAACAATCAATAAGAATTCCGATTGTATCAGCATTGTATTTTGGTATATTCTCATGGATTGGACACTATCCTCGATTCGATGCAGTAGGATTTAGTAACTTCATCGAAATAAGCAAATTATCGATCGCCCTCCTTTCTCTTTCTATACCATTCGTGGCTATCGTTGCGAACATACACAGAACAATTCAAACAGAGAATCAAATCCGTAAAACACAACAACAAATCGATCTAGTAACTGAGAAAAATCGGAGTGATGCATACTATGCACATCTTAAAAATTTTTCAGACATGTTCAAAACATTACCATCATTTACACTTTCACGACGAGACAATACTTCCTTCGAAAAAGGCACTGTAAAACTTTCGGTAGATCATACCTATTCATTATATAAAAAATTATTTAAAAAATCCTCTATCTCTAATGGATATAGTAATGAGGTTGATAAAGGATTTCTAAAGCTATTAGAAAACACATATCATAACATTGGCAATACATTAATAAAAAACAATGAACTTCACCGAAATCTTGATTGCATATCCAATTTAGAAAACCTTGAGGCGCTTATAGTGCTTTTATGCAGAGAATTAGGTGTGAACTATGAACGCGATGTAAATAATTTCGAGATTTTCAATCCCATCACAAATTTAGGAATAGAAACATCGTTTTCTGATGAAAAAGAAATTAAAGAAATGCTACGAGGACTAAGAGACATTTTAATATCTCTTTACATGCTAATTGATCAGAATCCCATTATTTTTCAAGGTAATATAAACAGCATGGACTTTTTAGCCAATTATGCATATGAACCAGATAATTTGATTTTTAAAAATATACTACCTATAAAACAATAAGGTAAATGAATAGCGATAACCTTATGTAAGAAAAAAATGTAGAACACGCACAAAATATTATCAGTGAACATATTTGACAAGTATGCATCATTTATATAGGAGACATATTTTGATTAAAGATTTTGACGTACAATCTGATGCTGTTGTTAAACTAAGAATGGATGCAATACGTTCTGAAATACAACGTTATAATCCTGATGTATTCATCGAATTTTGCATGCAATATAATTTGCAGAAATTCGATGATAACTTACACATGCTCAGACATATGCCATGGGTCGTGAATTTATGTTTAAAATGGTCTGCATCAGCTATTGGAAAGAACAAAAAATTTAAAAATCTAAATAAAATGCAAGCCATCGCTCTGTTTCAAAAGGCTTATGACACCTTAAGTATCATAA
>Ga0302349_1000753_pt1 | contig 33366 bp, 33 predicted proteins | sample PhyAR1_FD_202176 | JGI IMG/M metagenome (GOLD analysis project Ga0302349, IMG submission 202176) | Leaf surface microbial communities from alfalfa plants in UC Gill Tract Community Farm, Albany, California, United States - DLSL A.R1... | ecosystem: Host-associated > Plants > Phyllosphere >...
TTTTTCTTAAGGAATAATATTTATCAACAAGGGATTTATCAAAGAATTGATGCTTTAAACTCAATTAGTAGGCAAGTTTTTTTATTCTTACCACTTGAAGAAAAACATAAAATAAAAACCTCATTCTTATCATTAACTAATATCTCAATTGAGGATTTCCTAGTTTTGTCATTCGTGTTAATAACTCACATAACCTCAAACAATCCAGTTCGCAAAATGAATGTAAACACTTTCGATGTACTACAACCAATTATATCCAAAGAGACCATTGAAAGATTCCTTGATGCAATTTCAATTACGTATGAAAGACTACCATCATTTTCTAAATTAAAAACACATGATAAACCTTTATTAGAATACTATTCATCAAGTCCATTCCTCGAAAACCCACTAATAAAAAAAGGTTCAGATTATTTTCAAATACATACACAACTCACTTCAACAAGCATACAAACATTCATATATGATTTACTAAGAAGAAATGATGCCGAGAAGTTCATGGACAGTTTTGGAAAGGTATTTGAAGATTCATTAGAAAAAATCATACTCGAGAGCACAATTCCATTTTTCAATGAAAAGTATCTTAAAGAACGATTACCTAAAGACAATAAAGTAGTTGATTTTTTGATCCCACATTCTGATGCAAATATATTTATTGATGCCAAAGGTGTGGAAATACATGAAAAAGGGATGGTTACATTACGCCCTGAAGATATTTCAGGAAAAATAAAAACATCTGTTTTGAAAGCTATTGAGCAGGCACATGAAGTTAATAGAGAAATTTTCTTAGATGATGGAAAAATCTGCGCCTTTAGAAAAGAATCTTACGCACTCTGCATCACATACAAAAATCTTTTTTTAGGAAATGGAAGTTTCCTCGCTAATGCCTATGCATCAAATGAGATGCAAAAAATATATGACAAATTCAGTAGTGACTATCACATACCTAAAGAAAATATATTTTGTTTAGCATTTGATGAATTTGAATACCTTCTCGCGTCCTGCAAATACGCGAATGTACCCCCTCATATGGTTCTTAAATATGCAGTTGAGAAAAATAAAAAACCTTCCAGCGCCGCCTTCCTTTTCGCACACCATTTAAGAGCATTTTTCGATAGAGTAAAAAACTCAGATCTGGTCAATGAGATGGGAAAGAAAATGGTTATATCAATATCGGAAAAAATATCGCCAAGTAACTGCGATATAAGCAAAAAAAGTGGCGGCACTTTGGCGGCAGAGCAGTAAAAACATATAAAATAGAAAAAAACCCTATAACACTAATTCATTGTTTTTAAACATAAATCACTGTTTCCACTGTAGTAAAAATAGTATGTAGGAATTTCGGACGCGGGTTCAACTCCCGCCAGCTCCACCAAATAAACATGGACAGTGGCAGGACAGAGGCTTTAAAACCAATAAGTTAGCCACTTACCCGGACAGCGACCAGACGCAGAAGGGACAAAAAAGGATACGCAAAGGAGCCGCGGCTCCCAAGTGTCAAAAAGCCCGCACAAGCGGGCTTTTTTGTGTGCACAAGATAGTATTTCTAAAATTTCTCAGATACATATAGCAGCATACTATTTCACTTAACAAATGGAAGATACATGCTCGTCATAAGGAGACGAATGTAAGTTTTACTGAGAACCCACCATCCCTAACCATCGCATCTCATTATTCGCGAACTCATAAAAAGCTCTCTTTCAAGCATGATGAAAGATCTCAAAAGCCCTACAGATAGTAACGCACCAAAAGTTACGGAAACCCGACTGAGCAAAGTCCGTTAGTTAGAGCTTTTTTAAACGAGATTATACCGTGGCGGCGGTGGCTTACCCCTTTCACTGGCCTAAAAAAGAATGACAATATCAAGCAAAGAGCTGCATCTCTTTAGTAAGTGCAGTTTCAGATTACGGGCGGCAAGAGGATGGATTGCATACAAGAAAATTCTCGCGAATAAGCTGCATAAACGGTAATGCAAAAAAAAGTGGCAGGGGACATCATCTCCTGCCGACTAAGACACAACTACGGCACATGAACCTTGGCTGGTGCGCCTTATAATTTATTATTATAGCTTATGAAACTTAAGAAAACGTATAGTATGAGAAAGATTAGTGAGATAGTGCGCATATATACAAATCTATAAAATACTATCAGAGTTATTTGGAGTCTTAGTGTTGCATTTACATTTTACCGACCTAATATTATATGGTTATTCTTTTTAAGCAGAGGAGGGGTATGCATGAAGCAGGATACAAAAGTAAAGAATCGAAAAGATGACCCAAAAAGTCAACGACGTAATGACAATAAGCAATCTGATTGTAAGAACCAGCACAAGGCTCCCCCCGACGGGGCGGCTGTAAGAAAGGAACCGGGAGTTGAATAAATAATCATCAAACAAATGAATACCTTATCAATATAAGCAGTCGCCCCCATATTTATTTAGGTGTGCAACTATAATTTACAGAGAGTTTCTGAGAAAAGTACCTATGTATAGTTACTTTTAACAGATAGGGTTACATGTTTGTCTTAGATATAATTAAAATTGCACTAAAAATAACATCACAAAAGCGGCGATCCCAATATCGCTTTCGGGATCACCGCTGATGGCTCTTTGACGTTTACATATTAGTTAAGGTAAATGCACTTCGCATTTTAACTTTAACATTTTTGGGCTAGTAAATAGCTACTCGGATTTTCTTCCGCCGCCATGGCTGTTATGACCGCCTTTTTTACCAGCTTCAGATGCTTTTTGTGGATCGTTTTTAAAGTTCCCACCACTATTTTGACCACCTTTACGTCCTGCTTCAGATGCCTTTTCTTTATCTTCTGCGAAATTACCTGAACCGCCGCGATGCTCAGCCATATATATCTCCTCTTTAGATAAGAATTTAACTGCAAGATTAACAATAGGTCATTAACCATACGTTAACATACCCAAATATAGTTCAGCATCATGAGAAAACAAGCAAAAACCCTCGAGAAATACTAAGACTATTCCTATAATGTAATTTCATGTTTAACAGAATAATTGAAGCTATAATTTTTCACATAAGGTAGTACTCTTATGCAGGGCTATTTCCGGCTTCGCTAAAAATCACTCAACAGCCAACTCAAAGGTGACGTATGAATATCTGGTTTATTCATGCTGGTGGCAAAGTTAACCAGCCGTTTTGTCTGTTTAAATTCGGTGACCGTATTTACTTATTGTTACGAGGCGGCGGGACGGTATCAAAGCCTTTGACATGGCTGGAAAAAGAGAGGAGATTTTTTCGTCGTATATAATATATCCCTCATGCGCTTCAGTTATTGCCGCCCCCGTTTCGGGCGACTATTTTAAATGCGTAAGCACGCCTGTGAGGGATGCGACCGTCTCTGGATTTTGTTCACCTGGGTTTACAGATTCGAGAGTCCTAGCAATATCGCAAATTTCCGCAGGAAGAGGTATTCGGTTGAACGTAAATAAGCAGGGCGTCAGTATGAGAGTAGCGCCACATATTTTCGCATTAACAGATCGAAAAAGTTATCCATTGCATGCAGATAAACAACATGTAAGAGCATGAATTCTGATGAATTACGCCCTCCAGAGTACTTGAGGTAAGCTAATAAAATGAAAGTTCATCATCTTAATTGCGGGTGTATGTGCCCTGTCGGCGGAGCCTTACTTGATGGTTTCAGTAAGGGTATTTATGCACATCTGGTATGTCACTGTCTACTCATTGAAACTGACCAGCACGGCCTGGTACTGGTAGATACTGGGTTCGGACGGGATGATATCCACCAGCCAGAAAAGAGGCTGTCAGGCTTTTTCCGGCTGCTGAATAATATTCAAAGACGGGAATCGCTGACGGCCCGTTCGCGCATAGAAGCGCTAGGGTTCAGCGTAAAAGATGTGCGTCATATCATTCTTACGCACCTTGATTTTGACCACGCGGGTGGTCTTACAGATTTTCCTGATGCGCGTATACACCTGCTACATTCAGAAATTAATACCGCACAGCGCAGGCACAGCTGGCTGGCCCGTGAGCGCTATCGCCCCGGACAGTGGAGCGGTATGTCTGGCTGGACAGGCTATCAGCCCCAGGGTGAAAAATGGTACGGCTTCGAGGCGGTTACGGCGCTGCAGGGATTACCACCAGAAATACTGCTTATACCCCTGCCGGGTCATACCCAAGGTCATGCAGGCATTGCAGTAAGCCAGCCACAGGGATGGCTGCTGCATGGAGGTGACGCCTGGTTTTATCGGGGCGAAATGGATCTGCAGAATCCCCACTGTCCACCCGGCCTGCGTTTTTACCAGTGGATGATGGCGATGGATAACGGAGCCAGGCATCAAACCCAACAACAATTACGGGCATTGTTCAGAAGCTGTAATCAGGAAATCACATTCTTTTGCAGCCATGATGCAAAAGAATTAAATGCTTTAAGCTCGTTTAGCGAAACCGGTCAGACATTCTGAATTTTCCTTGCGCCCCTGTTGAACGCTTTTTCTGATACCTTCTTCCGCGAAAATACTCTTCAAGATAAGGAAGTAGTTCAAGCAGAATTATGCCAGAAAAGATCACAACGATATACGTAACGGGCAACGGATCGGCACGCAAGCTTATATCAAAACTTGCAGCAACGTCACTTAGGCCAAAAAGTGAAAGGAATTCATTCCAGTGACGGGAAATAATTAATAACAATGCCATCAGGGGAAGCATTTCAAGGAAACTATGAATATGCTGCTCCAGCGGAGTAATGTTACGGGCAGTGGCAGCATAGCTGACATCCCACAGGGCTGTCATTTCGTGCAGAAAAAACATCACAATCATAAAGGCGATGATCAGAGCGTTTACTTCAAGGAATAAGGCTGCAAGCAGGGGTAAACCCATCTCAAGGAACATCAGCATGTGAATCAAGGTTTCTTTTACACCCGTTGTGCGTTCGATCCCCGTAGCGCGATGGCAAAGCCAGTCGCAAAAACCGGCTATCAGCCAGACCGGCAGGATGAACCAGAGCAGTATAAGCATTTGAGAATCAGCGTCATGCATATTTCTTTCCCGTTTTTAGCCACATAGTAAATTTCAAGTTTAGTACAATTGTATGGAGGTAACCCGCTGGTTCTAGATATTACTGAATGACACGTCCCGAGTTTGAAAAATTATATAAAATGTGCAAACTTTATGATTCAGCTTAGCCCGATAAGGAGACGAGATATGATAACAACCGTGCAGGAATGTATAGATTTTTGCTATGAATGTGCTGCTGCCTGTGATTATTGTGCTACTTCATGCCTAAGTGAACCTGATATTGACATGATGAGAAATTGCATAAAAACTGACATTGAATGTTCCGCGATATGTCGTCTCGCTGCCCAACTGATGAGTCTGGATAGCGAATATCAGAAGCAACAATGCAGAATTTGCGCGGATATTTGTAGAGCGTGTGCTGAGGAGTGCTCCAGACACGAGCATGAACATTGCAAAAAATGCGCGGAGGCCTGTCGGCGGTGCGCTGATTCCTGCCTGAAAATGTTAGCCTGAGCCTGATCTGTACCGCCGATAGCTCAGCAGGAAAGAGCAACTGTCTTCTTGGCAGTGCGTCCGAGGTTCAAGTCCTCGTCGGCGGACCAGTCAATTATCAATAGCTAGACCGCCTATGCCTATGGAAGGTACTGTATATATGTTTTAATGTCCGATTATGGCTCACGCCCGCTTTTGGCTGTTTCGTACCGTGGCGGGTAAAATAAGTATGCTGGTGCGTTAGCAAATAGGAATAAGACAATCTGCAGGTAAATGCTTAACAAAAAGTGTAGTCCGGAATATTTTCAAGCTGTCCTGACTACAACCGCAACTGGCCCATCACCCACATACTGGGTGCCAGTTCCCTTGAAACTTTAGATAAATTCAAGTCGATGCTTACTATTGACCAGTTAATCGAGGCTGCTGACAGTAAAAAAACAATAATAAAATCACGGCCACCGCGCCTAGTTTTTACTACCTTTCTTTTCTAATGTAACGGCTTCCTACTCCAACTACGCACTACTTCCGCAGCATCTCTGTTTGCCATTTTTCCTGTTATACTGCTTGATTCGCGTTGATTCTGCTGAAGTTGCCTAATCAGACTTTCTCTGGTAATCGTCACGTTGCCAGCCATCAAATCCTTAACAGCCATACCAATTGCATAATGGATCGGGCCCGACTTGTCTTTGCTCATAGCACCACCTTATCTAATGAGGTTCAGAACCTGACGAAGAAGACTATTCTAAGCTTCTCTGGGCTCATTACCTAAGCAAACAATACAGTATGGAGACAGATCAATATAGGCTACAACATTCAGTTTACAAGTCGACTAAACTAAATCAATAAGAACCTGACAACTAAAAACAGTTATAATTGAAATTGCTTTAGTATGTTTATCAACGATTATTTTTCTATCGTATTTACAGAAAATATCAGTGCTAAAAACGGGATTGAGTCTGTTTAGAAGCCGGGAATTTCTTGTACAACGTACACACTGCGACGTCATAGATTATTGCCACCTGCTTTCTGTCCATTCCGTTCTCTATAAGCCTCCCCGCCTGCGCCCACTGCTCTGCTGAAAGTTTCGGCCTACGGCCACCGATGCGGCCCTTTGCGCGAGCAACCGCCAGCCCGGCACGGGTTCGCTCAACTATAAGCTCTCTTTCCATTTCCGCCAGCGCTGACATGATGTGAAATATGAAGCGTCCCATCGGGCTGGACGTGTCAATACTGTCTGTGAGGCTGCGAAAATGAACCCCACGCTGGAGGAACTCATCCACTAACAAAACCAGATTGCGCATGCTACGCCCCAGGCGGTCCAGCTTCCAGACCACCAGAGTATCGCCCTCTTTTAACTCCCTAAGCACCCTTTTTAGGGCTGGACGATTAGCAACAGTACCGCTCATTTTATCTTCGAAAATCTGCTCACATCCTGCGCTTTCTAGTGCCTGCCGCTGCAGAGCAGTGTTTTGGTCATTTGTTGATACCTTGACATAGCCAATTTGCATATTTTTCACCCGATAAATCTTGCCAAAAAATCAGGTGAAGTTATCTGCATGGTATTTGAAGAGCAACCTATCAAACCTCGGTTTAGGAAGTGCCGCAGTAAAAGAAGTAGGCTTTGAGGTTGGCAAGTTAGCGGCTGTCCATAAAGGTCGGTCAGCATCCGCTAACCCAGTGGATAAAGTCTGGCAAGGTATATATGAACCAGGAGTTTCTGGCGGGTTGTTTCCTGAAAGTTGTGTCATTCAGGTCCTGCCGGGACCAACAACATCAGAGTGGGGCGAACTGGGTATAAGCTATGGGGTGGCAAACAGAGCCTTTATCGCTAAAGCTTCTTACAGTTCTGCGTCACCCACTGGAAATATCACATTAATGGAGTTGTGGCATTCCCAAAATACAACGGTAGATGCAAACGGTTTTCTCAAGCGAGCCTCTCCGGTTGTGAAAATCTTTAAAGATGGCAGTTATGAAACAAACGATGAATCAGCAGGCGTGACGGTCACTCGCCTGGGTGTAGGCCAGTACCTCATTGAAGGTTGTGAGGCGCTCAATTCTGATGCTGCCTGGGGCGGGATAGACGGGGGGTTTGAGATCCCTTCAGATCGGAATAAGCAACCGCTAATATGGCTGGACTATGATGTTAACGCCGACGGATCTGTACTGGTAAAAACATATCACCGCACGCATTCATCTGCTCCGAAATTTGCCAGAAATGAAAAGGAAGGCATCGAAAACGGAGATCCTGTTGATATTCCGGCTGACCAGTTCGTCTGCGTTAGGGTAGAAATGCCTGCCAGTTCATTGTTCAACCAAAAGAAGTGAGTCTCTGCAAGAGCTACTTTTCCGCGTTCATCTCATCAACAATCTTTTTCAAGCTGTTAACTTCGTCCATGAGTGCAAGGATTGCCTCATGGTGAAGGGCTGCCGATGCGCCTGTTACATCAACCGACAGGGTCTTCTCAACTATTGTTCCGTCTCTCAGTTCTGTGCGTCCCCCCTCGAATACTGCCGTCGGCATCACTTCCATAAGTTCCTGTGCAATAAATCCCTGACCGGGTGGCGCATTATCCAGACGATCCCATGTGTAGCCGCGCATATTGCGCATCTTCTCAAGTGGATTTTCTATAGTCTGGATGTTTTTTTTAATGCGCTGATCAGAATTGCTCAGCCATGATCCGGCATTCGCTACGGCGTTACCTGACAACTGGAAATCCCAGGATACGTTACGGGAAGCCGTATCGATCCCCATGATCATGTTGCTGACTTCATAATCACCCGAAGTGTTGTACTGCATGATGACATAGGCATCGGATGCAGAACGCTTGAATACAACACCTGAACCATTTTTCACTCCGGCACCTGGGGTAAACACACTAAGCTCTACAGAGCTGCCAAGCTGCGGGTCTAATTTCACTACCTGCTTTTTAATTCCTGTACTTTTTTCGGTGGCCAAGTCTCCCAAACCGAGGTTTGAGCGAGCGTCCTCAACCTTAGTTGCACCGGTACCGCCCATGGCAACAGGCAGCGCATCGTTAACGAAGCCTATATTTTGCCTGGCACCTGCAGCATCAGTAGCCCCTGTACCTCCGCTTGCAACAGGCAGTGCGCCATTGCTTCCCTTTTGCAGTAACTTACCAATCGCAGGGATGATTAAGCTCTGCCCGTTAATGGTGACAGTGACACTCTGATTGGCTGTCGTAGTGGCAAAAGTTTCCCACGCGCCGATATTTTCATCATATTCGTTAATGAGCTGGGAGATGCTTTGTGCAAGGCCATCAACTGACAGGCTGTCCGTAACCAGAATACCGTAACGCTGGCCGCTAACAGCCGGTGATGCTGCAGGCGTAACGGTCAGGGAAGTGGCGCTGTTAATGGCCGTTATCTGAACGAGCTGCACCGGGTTGGATGCCACAATCAGAGTCTGGCCGATATGGATCTGACTGGACGGCGAAGTGAAGCTGGTCCCGTTCCCTGTAACCGTATTCCCGCTGAAAGAGATTGTACCTGCGTTATAAATCATATTTTCTCCGGACAATAAAAAACCCACCGAAGCGGGTTGTGTATGCAATGTTGTGTAAGACGGATTAAACCAGCCCGAGCGCATAGGGGTAGTACTGGTCGTAGATACTGCAGTCTATGTAACCGACATAGCCACGAATAGCCCATGGCTTTACTGCATCGGCCTCTTGTCCTGAGATTATGCGGCTTGAAAACACGTTCGCTATCGTCGCCTGCCACACCCCGTTTTTATATCCGGCGGCAGAACAACTGGAGTTCAGATAGCCGCCGCTTTTTGGCGATGCCGGATCAGCGGGTATAAAGACGACGGATGTCACGCCAGGTGTCACCGCCAGCGGCGTTGCCGATTCGAGATCGCCGGTCATCAGTCCCATATTGAGCGGCAGGCAGTTACTGTGCCAGACCAGCGTCCCGTCCCGGTAAACAAAAAAGCCCCAGTCCGGGATGTTCACCAGATAGTTTGAGAAAACGTAAATTCGGCACCCGGTCTGGTTTATTCCGGAGGCATTGAACGAGAATGCATGGTACCCACCGGAATTCACCACCGAATAAACGGATGTCGATAACCGCCCGTCGGCGTTCGGCAGCCGGTGAAACGTGACGATTTTATTGCTGACAGGGATCCGTGTCTGAATTAGCTGGCCGCCGGGCGGCACGTCTATGACGTCAACCAGACAGAACGGGACGAAATCCGGAGCCAGCTTTACCGTCTTGTTACCATAGGCGTCATATGAATACAGCGACTGGCCGAAATAGCTGCTGTCGGTACCAGTATTTGGCGTAGCCAGCACGACCAGTCGGACCGGAGTCGCCACGCTCCATGAAACGATATTCCCGGACACGGTTACCTGATACGGGTTATTGGTGGGAAGCGCGGAAACAGCCGTTTCGATTATCAGGCTGGCCTGGTAAGTACACCCGGCCGGGTAAGTTCTGCTTCCCGAGCCGGAGATGTCGATAACGTCCATCACATAGTTGACCGCCATCGAGTTAATGGCATCAAAGCTGGTTCCAGCGATAAATGTCTGCATTACACTCTCTGCCCCATAACGGCTGCCAGGCGACCGTACTGGTCATACGAAATGATCCGGTTATTTGTAATAACCAGCCTGCCCTGGCCTGCTACCCCACCGTTTATCTCGATGGTCCCGTTTTTATCTATCCGCCATCCCAGGGTACCGACGACATAGTTTGATGACTGAATGTATGCGCCAATTTTCGCATTGGTGATCGTGCCATCCTGAATGAACGTTTCCCGGATGAAGGTCTGCCCGTTCTGAATAACGAATGGCAGCGATACAACGGCACCGGCCTGCGTGGTAACAGCAAAACGGTCTGCCAGAAAAATTACCTGTGATTGCATGCCGCCAGGTGTATTTTGTACCCCTATGCCCATACCTGCAGCGTAATACTGGCCGTTAGCGGCAACGCCAACTTTGATGTTATACATCGCGTTGAGATTGCCGTTTACATCTGCCACCGCCTGCGCTGTCTGGTTGATGGCAGCGGTCTGCCCGTTCACCGTCACCGTCAGAGAGTTAATCTTCGTGGCGGATGCCTGGGTAAAGTCAGCCAGCGTTTCCGTCAGGTCAGTCGCGTTCGAAACATTGCCACCCGCTGACGCATCAAGCGTCACCAGCGCGCGTGCAACCGCCTGGCTGGTATCCGCGATGGTGGTGTCGATGCGATCAATTTTTGCGACATTGCCGTTATTGGTGGCAGTCTGGGAACGGCGGGAAGTCACCTGCGCCAGGCTGTTCTGGATCACGGCAATTGATGAGTTTTTGACACCGCCGGTCATGCCGTCCATCGAAACGGAAATTTCGTCGATTTTTACGGCGGCCTGTGCCAGCCCGTCAGCGTTCTCCTGAATGGCCAGCGCCTGCTGCTCCAGTTCGTCGGCGTTCTGTTTGATGTCGTTGGCCATCCCGGCAATTTTTTCATTACTGTCCACGGCGCTTTCTATCAGATCCTTGAACGTCCCGGACTCTTTGATCTCATCCAGGATCACGTCAGTAATGTCAGAAACATCAATACTGGCCTGACCGCGCACCCAGTCGGTATAACCCGACTCGTTACCGGTCCTGTCCACCAGTTGCGCGCGATACCAGAAAATCTGCCCTGCCTTCAGGCCCATCTGCTGATATTTACGGGCAGGATACGGCACATCTGCCAGCAATATCGCATCGTCTTCGCTACCGGTCAGGCTGTACTGAATTTCAGTTTTCAGCGTGTCTTCCGTGTTCTCCGGGAATCCCCAGTTCAGCTCAATGCCAAACACCACATTTTCGGACGCGATAAAGCCCACTGGCTTCGGCGGATTCCCTACCTTGCCCGTCAGCGTTTTTTCTTCCGAATAGCCCCAGCCGGATGAAATCTCAGCGGCATTAATGGCGCGTACGCGCACCAGATAGCGTCCGGCATAAATACCCGGTACGTCGAAGGACGTGGTGGAACTGCGCGGCACGTTGATCCAGTTCCCGTCATTGCGGCGCCACTGTGCTTCATAGGCGATAGCGTTCTGCGCCTGATCCCAGCTCACACGCATGGTTTCCACGCTGATATTTTGCTGTACCACCGAGAAGGAGCTGATCACGATATTCGCTGGCGGCGACTGGTTACCCGGCGGGATGACACTTACCGGGCGCTGGTCAATGATGGCACCGGTATCGATGCGGGCGTACTTATCCGGATCGTGCCATGCCCCCGCAATAGAAAACGTGCCATCGTTATTGTCCTTCACGCTCACAACACGATACTGCTGAGCATAGAGCTCGTCAGACTCAACCACCCAGACAGCCTCCGCTTGTGGCGTTTCGCTGTAAGCGGTTGTTACCGTGATGGCCTTGCCATTCACAGCCTGAATGGTGCGACTCTGCGATGCGCCGGAAGGCAGGTTCAGGATAAGGCGGTCGCCGGCAACGGCATCTGCTTCACGGTCAAGGGTAATAACCCTGCCGTTTACGGCGCTGATACGCCCGCCCATGACTTTACCGGAGAGCATCTCGTCAGCCACGGCAATGATGTAACCGGGCTGCGGGATGTTCCCGTCCAGGCCGACATCGAACGAAACGATGCGATCCTTATTGTTGGTGAGGATGCCCCAACGACCTTTCCGGTTCGCCTCCGACTGCCGGGTGCAACCGATGGCGGTCATTTCCAGCTGGTTGAAGCCATACCGCGCTACCAGCGCCTGCTCAAACACCGGTTCCATCGCGTCTGCATAGGCGTTAGCCGGATCGGACCAGGATACCAGCGCCGTGGTGTAACGTGTCTTCGTCGTGCTGCTTGAATAGGTGAACCGGCCATCAATCACGTTAGCGCGTGTGTAGCTGTAATCCACATCACGCGGCATGTCCGCCAGCGCAACGATCTGATCGCCACCCCAGTAGGTCATGCCACGGAAGATGGCCGCAAAGTCACGCAGTACCGTATACGCTTCATTCCTGTCCTGCACATAAACGTTACAGGTATAGCGTGGCTCGGTGCCGCTGCCGCCTTTCCCGTCCGGTACCGGCTGATCGCAGTATTGCGCTACCTGGTAAAGGGTCCACTTATCGATATTCGCCGCGGTCAGGCGATCACCCAGCCCGAAACGGTCAGTCACCACCAGATCGTAAAAAATCCAGGCAGGATTATCCGTCCACGCCCATTTAAAAGAGCCGGTCCATGTGCCGCTGTAACTGCGGGTTTCAGGGTCGTAGGTGTCAGGAACGCGAATAACGCGGCCGCGCGGCTCGCAGGCGATCTGCGGAATGGAGCCGTTAAACTGGCTCGAGTCGAATTCAATGTACAGCAGCGCGGTGTTCGGATAACGCAACTTGGCATCGATCACCTCGGTGAAGCTCTGCAGCGTCATCGTGTCGCCGATCTTCGCACTGTTTGCGTCAGCGGTTAGCTTGCGCAGACGGATTGTCCAGGTGCTGCCAGCCTGTGGTAAATCGATACGGTGGCTGCGCTCGTAACCTGTCGTCGTTTTCCCGGTCACACTGGTATTAAGCACAGTCTGCCATGCGCCGCCGTCCGTCTGCAGATCAATTGCATAGTTGATGGAGTTGCCAACCAAATCGCCGTCGTTTTCCTGCTTATACAGCGAGGGCCACTTCAGGCGCAGGCGAACAGCAGAAAGCTGGGTATTCGTAAATGTCCGGGTCCAGGCTGTGGCGCTTGATACTTCGGTGCCCACGCTGATTTCGTTCTCGGTGCCGGGAATACCCTGAATGTATTTCTGCGCCTGGGTGCCGGGGCGAAACTCCCAGGTCACACCGCTGAAGTTCTGGGAGCCGTCAGCATTCTCGATGGCGGTACCATCAAGGTAGATGTCTTTGCCGGTTAACTGCCCTGAGAACTCCCCCTCTCCGAGAGCGATTAATATTTTCGCCTTCGCAACAGACTGGAGATCGTCAGGCTGTTCTGTAGGCGTGCGGGATTTAGAGCCACCGCCTTTGCGGCCCCGTATAGCGGTTGCGTTTACCATATTTCGCCCATAAAAAAAGCCACCCGAAGGTGGCCTGAATGAAAGGTTAATTTTTACTGCTGATCTTCGACGTAAATCCCTGCAGAAATAATCGCCCCGCCGATCCGCCGCCGCCCGTAAAGTAGCGGAACCGGGTATCCCTGCGCAGCGGTGTTCGTTACACCACCGAACGCATATGAGGCGCGATTATCTGCATCCTGTTTGCTGGCGAGTCCGGCAGGCTGAGGGGAAAGCATCTGAACAACCCCACCCAGCATCATTGCAGCACCAAATTTATATAAAAATGGTGAGGCTGCAGCCCATGGGGTGAAACTAAGTACAGCGCCAACAGCAACCAACACAGCACCTAAAACAGTTTGTAGCACACCAGCTTTTTTACTGCCTATCACTACAGGGACAATACGAATAACTTCCCCTGTTACTGGAAACCCGAAGTCATCTACACCGATATTCTTTTTATCTTTGAATACAGCGTATGTTAACCCTCGAGCCTTGCTCGTATTGAGGAATTTCTCAAAACCATCAATGGTCTTGGTGAGAGCATTAATAGCTTCAGAAGTGGTGCGAATCAAGCGGAGATGAGAGCGCCCATATGTTTTACCCAGCACGCCGCCCAGTTCAATCCTAGTCATAACCTCTTGCATATACCCACCAATAAAAAAAGCCCTAAAAAGGGCTTTTAAGTTAAATGTTATTTACAGATTAATTTTCACTACCGAATTAGCGCCTGCGCGAAGCACTTTAAATTCGACAATATCTCCCGCATGAAATTGTTCCATTGCATTCGTCATTTCAGATTGCGTTCTTATGCGACTATTTCCGACATCCGTCACAATATCACCCACACGTAATCCAGCCTTATCTGCAGCCCAGTTAGGTGTTATACTTTTAACCACCATTCCAAATGAATAAGACGGATTTTCTACAACCTTTCCGCTTTTATCAGCCATCCCCATCATTGCACCTATTTTGATTGGAGAAACCTTCTCAACCGCCCCTCCAACAAATCTGTTGAAATTAATTACTGACTGATATTGATCTGGAACACACCCAAATATATTCCCACAAGAAACACGGATGTTAATTGAGCTAGTGCCATTAGGTTGAGCGTTTTTGGTTACTTGGCAGGATGTAGAAGCACTATCACCAATAGAATTATATGTTTCGATATAATCATTGCTGTAATTCTGTATCTTCATCCCACAATTTTGGGTGACCCATTGACGTGCTGAAGACCATGCAGCATCGCATTGCCTTTGTGAAGAGCAAGTTGGAATCGTTTTATTAATTTCATCCTGCTGCTGATTTCTTGCTGCCTGAGATACACATCCAGACAATGCAATTGCTGTAATGATGAGTAGTATTTTTTTCATATCCCTATTCCCTTCAATAAAAGCAGAATATTAGCACAGGGATTTGTGTCGGACGATCTTCATCGTTCTTTCCTGCCAGTAGCCGCCATACGGCACGCGCTGGCTCAGGTGTCCGTACAGATGGTGCAGCAGCATATTGCCTTCCAGCAATATCCCTGCGTGATTCCACTTATCGGACTGGACCTGCATGATCACCATGTCGCCGGGCTGCGGCGCGCCGTCAAACTCACGAAAACCGCACTCATACCAGCAGTCCTGATAGAAGTTGTCAGGATAGTCGTTTTCCCACCACGGGTAATCCACCCGGTAATCATGCAGCTCGATCCCGTGCGTCTGCCGGAAATAGCTCATGACCAGCCCCCAACAATCGTACACGCCGAGGACAAACGGCCGCTCGATCAGCGAGATTTCCCCCCGCGGCATGATGGTTCGAAGATCACCTTCCGGCCAGCTGACGATGTGCCAGGGCAGGCCGTTAAGGTCACACTGGGCTTTATCCGTTTCGCTCGGCTGTGTGGTTGCATCGGGATGACTGTGAACGATGGCTGTCACCGTTCCCCAGTCTTCCGCCGCAGCATAATCTTCCGGGGAGAGATAAAAGTGTTCAGTAGGCTCGGTAGCAAGGTTACGGCAGGAAAAATAGCGCTCTATCCGGCTCTTCTGCGCTACCACACCGCAGCACTCGCGCGGATACTCCGCTTCGGCATGCGTCATAATGGCATCAATGGTTTTCTGACGCATATCAGCTCCTGATCAAAGAGGTGCCCGGAAAGCCGCCAAACGGCAACTCTTCATTTTCACCGAAGCGAGGTTTGCAACCAGTGCTAAGAAGGCCGCTGCATTCATCCAGTGAAGGGTCACTTACTGGGTTGCCGAACTTATCGAAATAGCGGTTTCCTGCATAATCGCAACCATCACCGGTACGATATTTGCCACGAATACACCAGGTGCAAACTGAATGAAGCTGGCGCGTCGGTATCATCAGCCCCTGTAGATCCATCGGGCTGGAGAGCGTGAACTCAACCACTTCGTCGGTTTCATTGCTCTTTGCATCGATGTAAAAAACTTTCAGCTTCTCCTGCGTCGGATCGGCTGTGGCATTACCGCCGGTAAAGTTTTTCGCATCGAGATATTTGCCCAAGGTGTCATGGATCGTCACCTTCGCCTGCAGCATATCGTCATAGGCAAGACAAAGCGCCGTGATGGAACTGTCGAGGTTAGCCACCGATAATTTCGGTTGCGCACTGCTGCCACTGGTTGATGCCTCGATATCCTCAATCTGACAGGGCCAGGCTTTGTATTCCTCGCCCTGCCACCAGATTGATTTCGCCGGAAGCTTATTTTCATCCCCACCAGCAGCGGTTATTTCCGCCTCAGTGTGAGCAAGGCTGTAGCTGTGAAAGCGCAACACTTCACCCGTACCGAAGGCGGTACCATCCACTTCGAACAGCCTGACTTCATTGCCGGGCTCAAGTTTCTGATAATCTGCATTAAGACTCATGGTTTGAAGGCCTGTTGGAACGTTGCAGAAAGGGAGTAGTTCTCACCCCCCATAGGAGTGGGTTTATACTCGGCGCAGCGATATAACCCCAGCGATTCAAGAGGTGGTTTCCATTGAAAGGACTTTGTGCCTCCATGCCTGTCCAGAAAGTTCTTAATCTGCTGGATGTATTCCTCTTTGCCTACAAAGTTAAGCTCCCATTGCTGGCTACGAGGGTTAATGCCATCTCCAGAGATCTGCTCATATCCGTCACCGAACTTTGCGCTTCTGGTTCTAAACGAGATTGTTTGGGACGGGCTAACCCTGGGACTCCAGGGAAAGGTTTCGATGGCCATATTTATCGGGTTCCTTTCATCGCGTTCCAGATATCTCCGCCGGGGCGAATATCACGCATGAGGTTTTGCTTATATCGCTGATCGACGAAACGTCCGACGTCAGCGCCAAATTGCTCCAGCCCGGAAGGCGTCTGCGTGGATGTGTTGCCATTGCCGTCGATGGTGATAAAGACCTGTGGAGCGGAAGATGCCGTCTGGCCACCGCCGCCAACTGCACGAACGGCGAGAGAACCATCCGGCGCGCGGGTTAACGGCATGATGGCTTCGGGGCCCGCCTCGCCCATTACCCCTGCCCCTTTCGCGAAGGCGAAGAACGTGGGGTTATCGACAACCTGACCGCTGTATGCGCTTAAATCTGAGGACGAATAAACGCCGCCTTTAGCGTTGAACTGGAAGTTGCTGCCATAGTCGGAAATCGCTGTTCCAGAGCTGGCTGCCGCGCCACCACTGACACCTCCAAACACACTCGAACCAATATCCATAATCGAACTCAAAATGGTATTAGTAACCAGCGCCTGCGCTGCCATATCTACAAGGTTTTGAATAATCGACTGAGTCAGCGTGGAGAACAGATTGATCATGCCTTCTTTAAAGGTCTGGGTACGGGTCAGCAGGCCAGTCAGGACATTCGTTGTTCGCTCCCGGGTCGCCTCAACCATGCCGATCGCCAGGTTATTGAAGTCACTTTGTGAGCGATATAATTCCAGCGCGGTCTGGTACTGAGCATCTGCAGAATCCTTACTGCTTTGCTGCATTAGCCTTTCGTACTGGTCCTTACTGATAGCATTGCCAGCGTAATAGGCCTGCAGCAGGGATTGTCGCTGCGTCAGCTGATTGCGTAGCGCAACAAGCGGATCAACATCACCGCCAAGATCTAGACGCGGCGCCGAAAGAGCATCAGCCTGCGCCTGCAAAATTTGCCGTGAGGTATCCTGTGACAGCCTAACCCGCGCCGCCATATACTCCTTATCGGTAAGCAGACGGGCATCAAGTAGCGACTTGAGTTCCTGACTGGCCTCCTTTTCCTGATTGATAGCTGCGCGCGCAGGGGAATATTGTTCGGCCAGTTCAGCGCGTTGTTTCTCGTAGTTCTCGGCATTCATCAGCAGAGTGCGCTGCAGGTCCTGCTCACTTGCCCCATTTTTGCGAGCGGCGGCGATCAGTTTTTCCTGGCTGGCCCTTTCCTGCAGGTCGATTCTGCCAAGGCTGGTAGCGTGAGCTTCTTCGATTTCCCTGCGCAACTGAAGGTACTGGTTAACCGTTTCCTTTTTGGCTTTTTCAGTATCTTCACCGGTCCACGGTGTTGTAACGCCCTCCCCGGCCTTAGCGGTCTGTTCTGTGATAGTTTTGATGTCATTCGCTAAGGCGTTGGCCTGGTTGGCAATACCTGTATGAACTAAAAATCGCGCTTTACCGACGTTTTCCAGATTGTCTCGTGTTTTTTGAATACCCTGATTAACCGACTCCAAATCAGCTTCAGCTCGCTGACGCGCAGCCTGCATGTCCTTCTTGTTACCAAAGACATCGCCGATCCAGCCCTGCTTGTTCGACTGATCAATCTGTTTATTCATGTACTTCAGCTGGTTCTGAAGCTTTTCCTGTTCTCCCAGCTGGCTCTCAAGTTGGTCCCCAAGATCCAGCTGTTTAACAGCCAGTTGCTTATCAGAAAGCTGCATCAGCGCAGCCGTGGTTTCAACGACCGCATCCTTGAGGTTAACTGCAGACTGGCGGGCATCTTTCGCCTGCTGATGGAAATACAGAAGCGCGGATCCCGCCAGCATTGCTGCGCCGAATGGACCCCCAACCAGAGCTAAAGCACCACGAGCCAGACCAACTGCAACCGAGGCAGCACGAGCTGTCAGTGATACCTGACGATTGGCCGCTGCCAGCTGCATTTGGGCTCGCGTGGCCAGATTAGTTTGCTCGGTTTCTTCCCGGATAAGCCGGTTAAACTCCCCCTGGTAGTTAACGTTAAGACCATGCTGCCTGGCGGTTTTTTCCATCTGACGGTAGTAACCAAACTCAGCGTCATTTCGCTTGAGCGTGGCGGCAGTAGCTTCCAGCGTTTTGCGCGCGCCATCAGCCTGGGCCGCAGCCGTAGCTTTTACAGCTGCCTGATTCTGCTGCCACGCACTTACGCTTTCCCTCAGCCCCGCGGTGAGCTTCGTTGAAAGGACGGGGATCAGCGTATAAAGCGCCACGCTTGCAACGGCATTAAAATTATCGGTAAGCAGGTTAATGCCATCGGTTACTGACTGGATACCGGAACGCAGAGGGCCGGTACTGCTTTGACCAATCTTAATGATCATCCCTTCAAAAGCACTGGTCAGCCCCATGATGTCGCCATTCAGGTTATTCACCCGAATAGCAGCCTGCTCATGCGCTGTCTGGGTGCCAGTAAGGGCCTGGGTCAGGGCGTCAAGTTTGCTACGGTTGTCCACCAGCACGGATGCTGCGTTGATGTTCTCAACCCCGAAGAGTTTCACGGCCTGCGCGGTGGAAAGATTTTTCTTCGACAAGTTCTCCAGTGCGCCACTGAGCCCAACAATTGACGGCTTCAGCGTTTTGTCAGTGCCTTTCTCCAGAGCAAGAATGACGTTTCTCAGCGCGGTGCCTGCTTCACCGCCTTTGATTTCACGCTCAGCCAGAACCTGAATCGCTGCGTTCAGCGTTTCAAACCCGACCCCGGCCTGTGCCGCGGCCACACCGCCATTTTTGATGGCGGCGGCAGTATCAGCAATTTCAGACGCACCGAATTTGGCACCGGCAGCCAGCACGTTGATATAACGGTCTGCCTCCTGAGCGCCTGCGCCGAACTGGTTTAGCGAAAGGGCCAGCGTCCGGGTTGCATCCGGCAAAGTTGACCCGGCAGCCTGGGCAAGCGTAAGCGCGCTTTTTGTTGCATCAGTCAGTCCATCTGCAGTTTGAAGGAGTTCAGGTTTAGCCGAAGCCATCAACTTAAGCGCTTCTACTGCCTGTGATGCGCTGTACTCTGTGCTCCGCCCCATTTCCTGGGCGGCTTCATCGAGCGTCTTTAACTGGGCGCCCGTTGCGCCAGTGATAGCCGACAGATCCGATAATGCCTGCCCATAATCGCGCGTGGTCGTGATGATGGTGCCGAGCGATAATCCGACGCCAGCAAGCCCCGCCAGGCGGCCAGCAACGCCCGAGATTGTTTTCCCCATCCGTGAGTAGGCTTCATCGGTCTTTTTCGCATCTTCTTGGGCGTTACGGTTGAAGCGCTTTGAGGAGTTCTCAGCATCGCCATATGCGCCCATCAGCTGAGATTTAAAATTGGCTGCGTTGAGATGCAGCCCGACGGCAAGGGAGGCAACGTCAGCCATTACATTAACGCTCTCATTACGGCCGCACACTGATCGTCAACATTACTGACTGCAGCGGGAGGCGGGGTTTCGGGAGTTGGCCCACTCTCCTCGCCGGGACGGCTGATGGCACCGGTACGCAGGAAATACGCGCGCCAGTGGTAGAGAGTGTCTACCGGGAGTGAAGCTATCTTCGAGGGATCGGGCTCGCCCCAGCGGTCGGCCAGCCAGAAAATCAGCTCAAGCCAGGGCGAGTTGGTTAGTTTTTTTCCGCATCCTCAAGCTTGCCCAGGGCATGCTTTTTGACGGTGGCAATAGCATCCAGGAGCGCCACGTTGTCATGCGCTTGCAGCAGCTCTGCGGCCGTGGGCTTGTCTTCCGCTGCGATTGGGCTGCCGTCGGGCTGAACCAGGCAGTCGACAATCAGCTGGACGCTGAGCTCTGAGGCTTTACGGGCTTCTTCGGCAATCTGGCTTTCACGCAGCGCCTCTTCGTGATCGATGAGTTCACCGGCCGTCATACGGCGAAGATAAACGGTAGTACCAAAGATTTCGGCAGTAATAATGGCGTTTTTAGGTTTCAGAAGCGCAGATTTCAGAGCAGACACATCGATGGTAGTCATTGTTTTTTCCTAATAATTAAATAATAAAAGGCCGCCAGAGGCGGCCAATGAATAATGTCGGGGATCAGCTGCCTGCAGCCGTACCCCAGGCAATGTTGTTCTGTTTACCCTGAACGGTAATCTGAATGACTTCACTTGCAGGCGCGGTGATTTCATTCATCTGCCAGCCCGACAGGGCCAGGATCATGTTTGCCGTTCGCCCATTAGGCAGTTCAACGTAAAACTGTACAGTTTCACGGTTCTCTGCTGCGTTAAGGAAATCGGCAAAGTCCTGGTTGGCCGGATCGTCGATGAAGCCCAGCGATTTTTCCGGGCCTTCCGGCAAGTCAGAAATAAACTGCTTGCTGGTATCAATCAGTGTGGTGCAGTCCACAAAGCTGCCCGTCTGCCCGGTTGCGCCCAGCGCCTTACAGTTAATAAGCGGTTTCATTGTTGCTACGTTGCTGCCCGCAGCACCCCACATAACGACTGTGCCGGCAGGCAGCATCGCGTACTCTGGCGAAGTTTTATCAGCCATAATTTCTCTCTCTTTGAAGGTGGCAGCGAGCGCTACCGATGGTTTTCAATGCGATCGCGGATTTCTATCGCGAGAATGCGCAGAACTTTCGCTTTCTGATAATCGAGGGCCGGACGAATGAAGGGACTGGCGACCTGCTTCACGGTCCCCATCTCCTGAGCCAGCGCTTTGATGAAGTGTTTTTTGCTCGGGCCAACGCGAAGATAAACAACCGCATTGCCCCTGGCTTTGGAAGTGGATGAGCGAATTTTAATGGAGTCGCGCATGTGCTCACCTTTTGCTGTTTCGTCATAACCAGCATGCGCTTTCATGTCCTCCAGCACGGGCTCAAGAGCAGCTTTTCCGGCATCCCGCAGAATCTGCGTCCCGACCTTTTCGCCCAGCGCCATGAGCTGGCGCTCCAGCTCATGCAGCCCTTCAACCTTCATGTGAATCATGAGGAGTCCTCATAAAAATAAAGTATAAAGTCGCGGTTAATCCTGTACTGGATCTGATTACTGGTAAGGGTGGTTTTGTCCTGAAGGATATTGCCGCGCTGAACATACTGAACCGGATATCCCTCAAGCTCGCCGTGGACGATGCTTTTCCAGAGAGACCAAATAGCCTTATCCAGCTGGACCAGACTGGTATAATCATCCACTTTATACATAGAGATTTGGAAGCGTCCGGCGATCAGCCCCGTTCGCACCATTCCAGTTTCAATTTCAGGATCCGAAATTCGCTGAAAAGTAATACCGCTTTGCTCGCTGTCTGGAAGAAGAAGAGGATAAACAGCCATCCCGGACAGACGCTCAAGCGAGGTTTTAATTGCTTGCTCTATCATGACGACCATCTCTTTCAGCCTTTATTTCAACCCGGTCGGACTGGCTGCGGTCAACGGCAACCACGGTGAACAATTCATCTTTCCACCGCAATTTCCAGTCAATATCAACATCCTGACGGGGCCGGATAGTAAAAAGCCAGGTTTCAACAACCTGCTTTTGATCCAGCGTGCGTATTTTCCGATTCGATTTAACCTCTGCTTTAGCCCAGACAGTAGCAATATCGATAACGCCTCCGGGGATCACCTCACCAAGCTGTCCGCTCAGCGTTTCCTGACGCTGCAACGTAACCCGCTTATTAAGCTCCCCGGCCTGTAACGACGCCATACGCTCTCCTTTCAGATAATGGTTGGCCGTCGAAGATCGTAGATAAGCATCGTGACGGAATACGGAAGTTCACCCTGCTTTAGTTTGTCCTCCTCCTCTCCGCCCCGGTTGCGGTCCAGCCAGCCCAGCAGCATTAGCAGAGCCGTCTGGGTCCGACGCAGAGGTTCGCCTTCAATCAGATCTCCGCTGGGTTTGACGATTTGGTCGCGGCTTCCCTGAACGTAAGCGAGAATAGCAGCGCTGCCAGCCTGAATTTTCATGGTCAGATCGGCATTGCCGGCGTCCTCATCGGCGTCAATACGCAGGTGCTCTTTCGCCTGTTCAAGAGTGACAAGTTCAATCACGTTTTATCCCTCCCGTCCCGACCGCGCTTGGTCGCGAGCGTCCAGCCTTTTGAGCCAGTTTCGCCAGGCTTGTCCTGTGTCTGTTCGTCGCAGTGCCAGAGCGAACCGCCCCACGTTACCGTATCGCCAGGCCGGTACTCATGACCGGATTTGAACACGCCCTTATAAATCATGACCGGTACGTCAAACGTTTTGGTTTCGCTGCTGCCGCTTGTCCGGTTAACCGTTAAGGTGAAACAACGCTGATCGGAGCGTTCCACTTCCACGCCTGCCACACCATCAACTACACATTCCCAGCCGCGCATGCCGTGCGTTTTCTCGTAAGATCGCCAGAGGCCGCCTTTATGCGTTGCATAAGAGCCGCGCGGGTAACTTTTCCCTTCGTCAATGGATGGTAGGATTTCGAGCGCCAGCGCGTCGCGGCCATCTTCCCCATCCCTGCCGGGCTCTGCCGGAGGGATAGCAGCGACAGCCTCGCCTAAGAGCGCTTTTACATCAGGTAAAACCGGCATTGCTGCAGCAACGAGTTCCTCCAGCATCGGCTTCACATCTTCAGCTGTAACGCTTTTTCCGTCCTGCGGAACAGGGATAGAAAGGAACGCATCACTCACCGCCTCATCCACCGCCTGCTTCAGCAACGCCGGATCATAATCTTTACCGTCTTTTGGTGTCGGTATAGCACTGAACGCTTTATCGACCATCTCCTGCAGCATCGGCTGAACGTCGTCTGGAGTCAGGCTTTTGCCGTCCTGGGGAGGCGGGAGAGCGGCGACTGCTTCCCTGACCATGGAGGTAATGTCTGGCAACTGCGGTAATTCAGGTGTGGAAAGTTCCGCCACAGCGCTTGCCACCATGGCGGAAAAGTCAGGCAACGGACTGTCTTTTATTTCTGCGATGGTTTCAGCAAGCTGGCTCAGCTTATTTTCAAAGGACTCGCTTTGCGCCTGAAGGCTTCTGCTGAATCCCTCACGAATTTCAGCGAGCACCTGACCAAATTCCTCACCCAGTACCTTTATCAGGGATAATTCGCGTTCGTTCATTTGATAAGTAATCCTCTGATCATGGCTTTGGCCGCTGATTGCTCTGCATCAGACAGCGCTTTACCTTCATCACTGGCTGTTGATGGCGGCGATGACTGGCTGGATTTACCAAAGGGATCGTCTGAGGCATCACGGCGAGCCAGTGCGCCCAGACTAAAGTTCTGCTGTTGCAGGTACAGCTCATCGCCGCCAGTGACCGGAGGCAGATTTTCACTGCGCCGGGCCTCATTCGGGGTGAGAATAGTGTTTTTTACACCTTCCCCCAGCGTTTTGATCCGGCGTTCGCTGTCCATACGCAGAAGCGCGCTCACATCAAACTCGGTGCCGGTACCATCTTCAAGTTCAAACGCTTCATCCAGCAGCAGCTCGATCGACTCAATCAGCGCCTGCAGGCACTGCGAGTAATACTGCTGCTCGAGCGCCTCGATGTTGTCATAAGAAGGAAGTTCACCGATCCCGGCTTTGTATGCCGGGACATGAAATGCCGAGCAAACGATTTTGGCTGACATCTGGAGTTGCTCGACCATCTTCGCATCATCAGCAGACATAGAGACCGCGTTGTACTTGGCACCATTGCTCAGCAGGCCCGTTTTTCCCGCATTTTCCCCGCTGTAGCCCGTCTCCCAGTCGGTTTTGAGTTTCCGCGCATTCTCCTCGGTGATGTTGCCAGGCACTTCAATAACCCCGCTTGGCTTGCTGCCGTTGCGGAAAAAGGAAGCTGAGTTTTGCTGAATATGATGGCCCTGCATCGCAGCCAGCCCGGCAGCGTAGATGGGTGAAAGTCCTACAAGCGGATGAAACAGACAGTTGAAACGGTCATGAATAACCTCACGCGCCGGAACGGTGACCGATGATTCCACGCCCGACAAGTTATCAGGGTTAATCTGGTAAAAAACGGAGCCATCGTCCGCCACCAGTGGCGTCACTTTGCTCCAGTCCAGAATGCGAAGCTCTGTGATTTCGCCGCGGGTATTACGGATCTTCAGGGCAATGGTATTGCCGTGGCATAGCTTCGAGTTAAGCCAGCATTCAAAAAACTGAATGCGATTCTGGAATGCATTGGGGCGCCTGTAAATCGCTGCGACTTTACCGCTGCTGCTTTCTTTCCAGATACCCTTTGAATCACGGCGCATCATTCGCAGCGGCATCTTGGCAATATCACTGGCAATAAGCGATATGCAGGAGAACACAGCGTGGAAGGAAAGCACGGTGTTCTGATTAATTTCGAGGTTACGCTGCCAGGCCCCGGCAAAGGGTTCACGGACAAAACTTAACAGTGAGGTCCAGGCGCCCTGGCTGGCGGGTTGTTGCAGCGCCTTCTCTTTTTTCCGGAAAGGGTTCCACATCAGCCATTCCCCGCATTATTTTTCTTTTTTCCGCCACCAGCGCGCTTTCCGCCGGTGTACTCAGCCTTGCCCAGCAACACCAGCACCCTCGCACACTGGTCATCCACGTTTTTTTCATCACCGGGCATGGAGTCATGCGTGCGTTGCAGATACCTGATTTTAGCCATGCAAAATGGCGGGGCTTCCCCCGCCCTCCTGAGTTGATTAGCTGGTCTGGGTGGTGCCGTAGTTCACGCCGGAAATTACCGCAACGGCAGCAGTACGGCGGCGCTTCCAGTTGATCCAGCGCTCGGCGCGGATAGCCACGCTGTTGGTCTGGAACATAGAAACCAGCTCGGTACCCGTGCCGTTTACGCTGTCCCCGGTCGGATCGCTCTGCATTTCGAGTGACGCTTCACGTGACATATCCACTGCAACACCACCGTCATCGGCCAGATAAATATCCGGCGCGTTCACCAGCACCAGTTGGTTACCGACGTACTGGGAAACGATAACCGGCAGTCCCTGGAAGGTACCGCCCAGCAGCGTCATTTCGGGGTACTCTTTCTGTCCCAGCGCGTTTTTACGCATGGACAGTGCCAGTGCGGTGGTGCTGGACATAAGCCAGACCGCACCGTTCGGCTGGAGGTTGGCCGCAACAAATACACCAAATGCAGCAGACGCATCATCATCTGGATTGCCGGTGGATGATACCGCGACAATGCCGTTGGTGATGGACGCTGGCGAGACGTTAGCCACTTCCGCTTTTGACGGGCTGATAAAGTCCGTATCGAGACGGGCAATGACTGCTTCGGCCAGGGCATTACGCACCAGCGCATCGGCGGCCGGGTTGGAAAAGCGGATCAACTCGTCTGTCAGTACCGCGATGGCCGCCACTTTCGCGAAGCTGAACGTGATCGACTCAAAATCAAACTTTGTCAGCGGCTTCGCTTTGCCCTGACCGACCCAGTTCGCTGAACCACCGGAGGTCTGCGCCGGAATACGGATATTGAACGGAACCTGGCGCAGCGCCGGGATATTACCTTGCCCGAAGCGGCCAATGATGGTCTGCGGTCGCAGGAATTCGACGAAATCCTGCGCATATTCCTGATATTCTACCAGCGCGCCTGCCCATTTCGGGTCAGTGGTGGTACCTGCGCCGACTGCCGCCTTGAGAACGTGATGCAGTTTCGGATCGTCCGGGTACTGTTTACGGGCGATTTCCAGCGCTTCGGAGCGGCTGCCATTTGCGGCCGCCAGCGATTTTGCAAAGCGGGCAAATGCGATACCTTTTTCCAGTTTCTGCTCAACGCGGATGATGCCCGGCGCGCTGGTCGCCACCACATTCACATCACCACCCGCGGCTTTGCTGACTGGTTTGGCTGTCTGGGCCATGCTGGATTCCATGTCGCGCAGGCGTTTCAGGTGCGCATCCACGGATTTAATTTCAGCGGAGGTGTTGTCGTAGCCCTCTTCTTCTTCACTGTCCAGGGTACGGCCGTCTTCGGCAGCCTTGGACATAATGTCAGAGAGGGAAGCCGCCAGCGCCGCACGCTTCGCTTCAAAGCTTTTGATCTGTTCTGCGATATTCATCGGGTCGTTTCCTTTTTTGATATTGGTTTTGTGTGCTGTAGCGCCAGCGGATTGAGTTGCTTTAACCACCGGTTTCTCATTGCCTGCCGCGGCGAGTAACTGGCGGTCGAAAGATTTAACGGTATTGATCGAGCATTCGGCATTTGCCGGAATGGTCACTGCCGAGACTTCAAGAAGATCCCAGGACAAAAAGCGGATACCGCCTTCATCCAGAAAGGAGTATTCGATCGGGCGAAAGCCGATAGAGAGCCCACGAACCAGCCCGGCTTTAATGGATGCCCAGGCCTCATCGAGGCGGGCCACTAACTGGGATGGCATATCAGGGGTTGGCTTCACCAGTTTTGCAGTGATTTCCAGCCCGCCTTTCACCATTTTTGGGGTGCAGGTACCGATAGGTTGTGAGCGGTCATGCTGCCAGAGGAACGGGGTGTCGCTGCGAAATTTTGCCCCCTCTGGCTCCATAATGTCCCCGTCACGGTCGGGCGATGGCGTGGAGGCGATGCCGGTAATAATCCGCTCATCCTCGTTTACTGCCTTCACCGTCATGAGGGTGCATGCGCGATTAAGCGTCATTTAGCTGCCTCCTGAAACGAAAAAACCCGCCGGAGCGGGTCGTGAACTGACGTAACTGTCATATGAAATGTACCTGGTAGTCCTGCTTTTTCGCCTCAGGATTTAGGGCCATTAGCGAGACAGCGTTAAACAGCGCCATCAGCGGGTCAATCTTGCCCTTACCGCTGGCCTGTTTGGTGATGAGAATGGCGTTACCCTTCGGCTCAACCCTGGCATTACCCACGCACCATGCCATCAGTGGCTGTCCGGCATGGATCAGCACTCCCTCGGCAAGCTTGCGCTCTGTGGTTTTGATCGCGCCGCCGAGACGCCAGCCCTGACTCACGCCTACCACCGCATCGGCAGGAATGTCCGCCTCAATCAGCGCGTCGAGTATTTGTCCGACCCCTGACGGGTCAATGCCTATCTTGTCCAGTAGCTCAGCGACGTGGATCCGGCTGACATATTGCGCCACTTCTTCAGTATCCTGACCGACGCGCTTCACAATGGTAAGGTCGCCGGCTTTCACGAAATCGTTGAACCTTGATTCTTCACTTTTGCGACGCCTGATCGCTATTTCATGTGCCCAGGCATGACACCAGCACAGCCATTCACGCGTCTCCGTGTCACGCCCGATAGCTGAAAAGCCCAGCAGATCGTCAAGTCCCCCGCCGTCTATCCCGACAGTGATGACCTCGGCGCGGCGCAGTAGATCTTCAAAACTCACGCGCTGCGCCTGCTGCTCCCAGAAATCAACACCCGCCCAGCGGTCGGTTCTCAGGTTCAGGCCGATCTCAATGTTGAGGTGCTTCGCCAGAAACTGCTGCAGCGTACCGTCAGTTTTTGCCTGATTCTTGCGGAGATTATCGGCTATCCATTCGGGGCTGACGGACAGGCCGATGTTCGGGTTGGTAATATAGAAATTTTCAGGTGCAAGATAAGCCTTGCTCTGGATCATGCTCTCCGGGTACTCATAAAGAATGCCCAGTGTTTTCGGATCGATGATTTTGCCGTCACGCACATCGCGCCAGTAATCGAGACGTTCTTTAAACACGCCTGACGGTGGTTCATCACTCTGCGTGGTGAGGTAAATAACCCATCCTTCGTTACGAGATACCTGCCCGCCAAGCGCTTCCATAAACATGGCTTCAGCGTTAGCGCGCTTACCGAACAACCAGAGTTCGTCCACGAGGATACGACCGGACTTCTTCCCGGATACAGTGTCGGTATCCGCCGCCACAACTTTTAATGTGTTGCGCGTCACCCGGTGAGTAATGGTACGGATATGGTCCTGTATCTGGAACATGTCCGACAGTTCCTCGTCGGCACGGATCATGCCGGCAGCAGGCTTGAAGCTGTTATCGGCGACCTCTTTTGTTGGTGCCAGGATCAGGTGTTCTTCGTCCTCCCGCCAGCACAGGATCAGCGCGGTCAGCATAATGCCCGCCGCGATGGTCGATTTGGTGTTCTTCTTGGAAATCAGCAGCCCGTATTCCCGGATCAGCTGATTTCCGGTATCAGCCTCATAACCGCCGAATATGGCTTTCACGAAGTCAAAAACCCATGTTTCAGAACATTCACCGAACGTGGGTTTGCCCGGCAGATCGGAAACGCGCAGTTCCCGGAAAATACCCAGCGCCTGCTCTGCCTGATCCGGGAAGATCGGCGGCGGGATAATAGACTCTCCGGCAACCAGATGGGCTTCCCAGTCGGGGCATGCTGTGGACCACTTTGCCATGCATTACCCTCCCTTATTATTTACCACCAGTTTTGGCGGCGCCATGGATCCAAACTTGCTGGCACCTGCGGCAACCTTCGCAGCGGCGTTTCGCGCCTCTTTTTTCCCTGTTTCCCCTTTTTTAGGGTGAATGTAGGGCAGCATGGCCTTAGCGGCATCTTTCCGTACGTCAATTTCTTTCGTGGCGTCGTTCATCACGGACATGAGAAATTTGAGTGGATCATCAAAAGCACCCGATGTTGGTGGAGATTCCGGTACCGGGATTCGTTCCGTGTTGTTTACTGCTGGGGTATAAACATTTCTCTGGCATGCAGGTTCATCGTCTGTCTCAATGACCTCTCTCTTTTTTCTGTCGATAAAGGCGATGACTTCCGGGTCTTTTGCCAGCTGCGAACCCTTTGAGCGCGCGGATTTCTCTGAATAACCCGCCTGAATTGCCGCACCTTTCTGAGACATACCGGACATCAGCGCCACCGCGAATTTTCGCTTCTGCGCTGTTAACATGTTTATACCCTCCAGAGGGGAATTTTTTCTGTGCGTGAGAGGGGGTGCGGTGTCCAGCGCGAGCGGCGTTTATAACCGGTCATCCCCCCCCGGTTGTTGAGAATGGATCTCAATCAAATGAGAATGATTTCAAATGCAACTATTTCTCATCTGCATGCGACAGGCTTTCACATCTGGTTTAAAGTGCTATGAAACCATTACCCTGATCGTCTTCCGGCACGGGATGTTTCAGCGCTTCTTCATCAGGCTGATTTGCCGCCGCTTCGCGCGCAGACTTCCCGGCATGGCACTCTACGCAGAGCGTCCACAGATTATGTTCTGAGTTGTCACCACCGAACTGAAGCGCGATGCGGTGATCCAGCTCACTCTCGTGCAGGTCAACAGCACGTGAACACATGCAGCATCGTCCGCTATCACGCACCCAGATTCGACGCTTGAGGCCGACACGGGCACTTCCGCTGATGCGTCGTTGCTCACCGTATACAGGCTTGATGCGGCAGGTATCGATGACCTTCAGCCTTGGCTTTAACGTGGTCAGCTTAGCCATGTAACCTCCATGCACGCCTGCGCTCGTGGCGCGGCTGCCGGTCAGGGTGCTTCTCTACCGGATCACCATCAGCATGATCCACCAGCGAGAAGCACGGATAAATCACCGGGCCACCGCAGGCATCGCCCACAGCATAATCAGCAGGCTTACCCGCGTCCCAGCGTGCCAGCACTTTTGGTATTAGCTTTGGCGGAACGCTGTAGCAAACGGCATGCACCAGACGTTGCATGTAAATATGGTCTGCCCTCACACGATCGGCGGTGATTAGCTTCGTAGCTATCTCCAGTTGATATTGTGGTGGGCGACCGGTACCAAGATAAAAGCTCAGCATGTCGTCAGGGAAACGGGCCAGCCAATCGAGCACCTTTTCGGTGAAGCCATGCACCAGAAGCGCATCGTCTTCCAGCACCACTACCCGGCAAGGTTGCTCAGCGGCCCATTCGATAGCGCGCCGGTGATTCCAGTTCGCTCCGTGATTCCCCTCATCGATAAGGAGGTGGGCACCAAGTTCGCAAGCCAGCAATGCAGCCGAGGCAAAACGAGCATGATGACCAACAACTACAAACTTAATTCCCATCGACGTTTACCTTTGGCTTTGGCCTACAGTCGCTACAGAATTTGAAAGGAGGCTTAACTTTTATTCCGCAACGGTGGCATTCAAAAGGGTTTCGGGGGCTACGGGGGGCGAAAACAATAATCAAGATGGCCATTACGGTAAGGGTAAAGAAAATCACCGTTCCCATTACTACCTCACTTGTGCATCCACCAGGCGCATTCTTTGCCAATACCATCAGTCTTAAAAACTGTATGGATAGCAGGACCGGTGACAATACGATCGCCAAACGATTTTGCGACGATGCCAAAAGCGATCATGTCCCCCACCGCGGCGCCAGCCTGTTCTTTCTTCCAGAAACGATAACTCTCGATTCGGTAGTAGAGGCGGATGATGCCATGGGCGAATGCCATCACATCTGCGCGAGTTCCACCCAGAAGCCCGGCATTGAGCATCACATCATTACGATGCTGATCGAGAAACTCCTGATAAATGCGCTCCGGATGATTCCGCTTTGCCCAGGCGTCGGCGTATGTCTTCGGTTCTGAACCGACATAAACCTTGCCGGGCTGCATTTCATCCCACGGCGCGCGAAGCATTTCGACATCAGTACCATCGGTGCACCAGACCAACCTATACTCCAGGTGATCGCGCAGGTGCTGCCAGATGTGCAACCAGCGCCGGAAGTAGACGTTCATCTTTACATCAGGAACCCGGCATAGTTCAACGTCAGCCGGGGCCGTCTGCAGTTCATCCACCAGCGCGATACGCCCACACTCTCGAAGCGAAGCGGCCCATTTAGCCAGCATGTCAGGCGAGGCCGTCAGTTTAGTAGCACGCTGCGGGTCAGGCTGACTGGTGAGCAGCGTTGTGATTACCACGTCGCGTTGCTGCCTGTATTCGGCGTAACCGGTGTAGCCGTTGTCACGCCTCTCGTTGTGAATACGAACATTGCGCTTTACCTGCTCTTCACGATCCGGACGCGGTACCGAACGTTCAACCTGCTCGTGTTCGTCCAGTGAATGAATGAGCTTATCCGAGCCAACCACATCGGCGAACGCCCATGTCGTCAGCCCTGCATTGTGTATGCGCAGGGCAAGGTCACTATGCTCATACATGCCGCGTCCGTAGACCGAATCGAATCCGCCAACCTTCTCAATAGCGCTGCGATGGTAATACAGCATCACACCGCGCTGCCCGGTATAAGCTACATGCCGATCGTCACGGTAAAGGACCGCGAGATCATTCAGCTTGCGTGGGCCAGCCAGATCGAGGAACTGGTAAGCCAGGTGCGGTTCGGGGGATTCGATGTAAGGCAGGTGCCAGTTATCGGCAACAGGCCAGGCGTCATCGTCCCACAGAAAAAGGTGCTCACATCCGGCATCCATCAGAGCAGAAAGACTGGCGTTCTTCGAGGCAACAATGCCGAGTGATGTTTCATGACGAAGCAGCTGCACGCCGTCGGGCACTACCGCAGCAGATCTTGAACCATCATCAATAATAACCACCAGCGCGCCGGCTGGCAGATGCTTCATGTGCTGTTCGAGAGCTCTCTTCAGAACGTCTGCACGCTGGTGTGTCGTTATTGCAATGCCGATCCGCAATGAATGTACGCTGGCGGGTGCATACGGGACACCATCAATAGTGACCTGCATATTTACTCCAATAAAAAGCCACTGGCAAATGCCCGTGGCTCGCAATTTTAATATTTAAGGCTTTGTCGAATTGGCATTCGCCTCGCTTATGGGATATTTCCCATGCCAAATGCTTAAGATAAGTTTAGATTGATGATATAAAGAATATGCTTTGCATACACTCATGAGAATATCGAGTTTCCTGCTCATGAGGGTTTATTTTTTTGACATATCAAAAATCTCTATCTATTAAAATCACGATCGATTTTAAGGATATGACAAAAGCCAGCGTCGAACTTTCACTCGTCAAAATAGTTACAAAAGAGTATTGGCTGCCTCAACTATCTCGTGCGAGTTTAGCTCTCTATCTGCGGCAACGTAGATCTCAATATGAGGGCCAGCTACTAAATGAATGCCAGCAAACATAATCTTCAAATTAGCTTCTCTTCCGCAACTGTATTCTCGATTTATGAGTGTTGCACCGTCTACCACATCTTCTACGACTGCGGGTAGTGAATTGAAAAACACTAATACTTTTTTCATAAAGCAAAAGCCTATTTGAGGAGAAAAGGCCACGCATTGCGTGGCCTTTGTTTAAGCTTACCTGGACTTATGTACAGTTAAACACAGGAGCCACCTGATGCATCCCCGCGCGGCCAGCTAACCGGGCTCTGTAACTAGTGTTAACTTGAAAACAGAACTTACATCAATCATAGCATTTAATAGGTTTTACCGATCCAACAAAGACTTACGATCGCTAAAACCGATTAATATAGGGAATATATCCTCTTTCCGATACCATATAGCGCCAAAGCGATATATAAAACTACAAAATACAAGTTAAATTAGATATAAATTCTAAAATTTTAAAAAAACATGGAGTCAAAATCCATTTTTTTGATGATTAAACGAAAAAATTCGTTAGAAGATGATAGTTTTTATTCAAAAATCCTTACCTGTGCTTGAACCATTTTTCGTTCCGTTAAACGGAATGAGATTTGGTGATTAAAATATTTTCGAGAGCTCACATAAGCGTCTGTTCAAAAGATTAACCTAGAAGTAGAAATTATCCTTAGGGGTAGATAGTGCTGCTGTTGTGCTTATGTCTGATAAATACCATAACGAGGAAAAAATATTTCTTGTGCATTTTTCCACCGCTTACGCTTGTTGTATCACAGTAACACGCCATACTCAGTGCTCTGCCAGCCCAAGGGTAGAAT
>Ga0302349_1000757_pt1 | contig 33249 bp, 33 predicted proteins | sample PhyAR1_FD_202176 | JGI IMG/M metagenome (GOLD analysis project Ga0302349, IMG submission 202176) | Leaf surface microbial communities from alfalfa plants in UC Gill Tract Community Farm, Albany, California, United States - DLSL A.R1... | ecosystem: Host-associated > Plants > Phyllosphere >...
CTGCCCAGCCCGGCGCCGCAGATGAAGTAGATGGTGGGGATGGCGGCCATGGAATGCTCCTTTGCACGGTGTGCCCGCACGGTGCGGGCACAGGGGGAGAGAAGGACCGTGCCGGGATGGCACGGAACGGGGTTCATCGGGGGGTGGGCTCCAGCAGCGCGCGGAACGCCCCGGCGTCAGGCGCTGCGACGAGCCGGTCGACCGCGGCAGGATCGCGCAGGATCTGCACGAAGCCCTTGAGCGCCTCGAGGTGGGAGCTGGAGTCCGCGGCAGCGAGGCAGAGCACGAGGAGCACCGGGTCGTGCTGCTCGTGCCCGAAGCGCACGCCCGCGGGCACCGTCATCGCACTCATCGCAGTACGGGTCACGCTGCCGTCCGGCTGCGCGTGCGCGAGAGCAACTCCCGGGGCCAGCACGATGTACGGGCCGAAGCGGTCCACCACCTCGATCATGCGATCCACGTAGACCGCGGTGATCGAATCGGAGTCCAGCAGCGGCCCGGCCACCTCGCGGATGGCGTCCTGCCAAGACTCAGGGGCCGCACCGAGGACCACATGGTCCTCGGTGATCAGCTGGGAGAGCGGAGTCGACAACGTCGGACCTCTCTGTCGGTGAATGCGTCCCGATCAGTCTGCGAGGGGCCGGGGGAGCGGGGCCAACAGATCTTCTTCCGCCATCGCGGGCGATCGCGGAAGGTCGCTGCGCGGTGCGTGCGCCGAGCGCGGGCCAGGGATGAGGCCCCTGCCGCTTATCCGGCCTGCCCCGCGAGCGGGTCGCTGGCGCTGCACCAGGTGGGTCCGTCGGGCCGTGCAGGAGCAGGAATCGCGAATCCGATACGGGGGGACTTCGACGCGGTGGACTCTGGGTTGGCAGGCGCGGCGCGACGCCAAGCCCCGGTTTTGGTGGAGAGTTGATTGTCTCTGATGGAGCGCTCTGACAGTGGCGTGGTCGGCCTGGTTCATGCCCGTGCGACGAGCTGTATGGAACGCTTCCGGGCTAAGGCCGTCGAGGGCGCTATGGGGCTGGAAGGTACCCGACCAGTGGATCGACTCCGCGGTCGCGATCTCGACGTGATCGATACTGATCCAGGGGCCACGGTTGCGGATCAGCTCGGCTTTGAATCTGAAGACCGTCGTTGGTCCTAGCTCAGATGCTACGAAGTTCGAGCAACAGCTCTGGCGTGATTCACTTCGGGTGAATGGCTGTCGTAACGGACTTCGCCGGCAGACCGTGGATCGTCATGAGCTGGCGAGCACGCTCCGGATTCGCTCGCGCAGCAGAGGGTCCACCACGTAGAGGAACGTCCCCCGCATGCCCCGGGTGAGCAGAACGCGGTAGACGTTGGTGATGTAGCGCAGCAGGTCCTCATCGGACGTGGTCTGGCCGCGCATCCGGTTGTCGGCCTTGCCCTTGGCATCGAAGTAGTTCTTCCGATCCGCGGCGAGGCACCCGGTCTCCGGATCGATGCGCAGGTCCCCGCCGATGATGACGCCGGCATAGTTGAGGTCGTAGCCCTGGACCGTGTGGATGGAGCCGACCTCCTCGAGGGACGTCTTCGAGGCGATCCAGTCGACGTCCGAGACGTTCCAGTCCAGGGCGACGCCGTCGATCTCGATGTCGTGGAGACCGGTCCTGCCCTTGCTGCGCCATTTCCAGGCGTAGCCGGCGATGAGCCTGGCGAGGCCGTGCTCCGCATCGCGGTCGCGGATGCGCTGGTGCATGGCGCCGAGATCGTCGAACAGCTCGACCTCGTAGTCGCCGAGATCCGGGGCGCTGCGCGGCGGGTCATCGGAGATGAGGGCCCGGGCGAAATCGAGGTAGGCATTCCCGCCCTTGACGCGCATCTGGGTGTCGAGCGGATAGAGGCGGTTGTGGGACCGCGTCTCCTCGAGGACCTTCTCGAAGACCTCGGGCTCGATGTCGATGGGGCGGACGCTCTGGGCGGTGTCCAGGAGGAGGATCGTATGGCGGGAGCGCCGTCTGATCCAGTCGAGCTGGTTGATCGAGAGATCGTCCTCCCCGAAGAGTCGGCGCGTGATCTCGCCGAAGCGCTTCGTGAGGGTGCCGTGTGCCTGGGCTCCTCGCTGGGTGAGGCGGTGCGCCTCGTCCACGATGACCACGTCGAAGTCCTCGTCCGCGTCGGCGACGTCGTACGGGGTGAGGACCTGGGCGTCGCGCAGCGCCGGGACCTTGCGGAAGACCCTTCTGATCGACCGGCGCAGGGACTTCTGCGGCACGACCAGAGCGATCCGCAGATTCTCGAAGCGCTCCCGGGTCCCCTCGACGAACAGGTCGGAGAACATCGAGTCGCCCTCGACCTCGTCCGTGGGATCGAACTGCGCGAGATCGCGCATGAGCTTCATGAGATAGATGCCGACGATGGTCTTCCCGGTCCCCGGAGCTCCCTGGATCGCCGCCAGGGTGCGGACTTCGGGGTGCTGCAGGTCCTCGGCGAGGCCCTCCATGATGTCCAGCGCCGCCACGCCCTGCTCCGTGTTCAGCGCCTTGTACGGGGAGAGCTTGAAGAGGTCGGAGTTCTCGATCTCCGGGATCGACCGCGCGAAGTACCCGCGGCTGCGGAGCTCCTCGAAGATCTCCTTGAAGGTGTCGTTGTACTCGCTGCGCTGGTAGTAGTCCCGGTTGGTGATGCCCTCGTTGCGGTTCAGCAGCTCGAACCGGCCGTCCCCGTCGAGCAGCCGGATCAACAGGGACTCGAGGTCCAGGCACACGGATGTGTTGAACCGGTCGTCGAGGACGATGCGCACCTCTCGCAGGTGCTCCTTCTGCTTCGACTTCAGGTGCTGGAGCATGCGGCGGTCTGCGGCGCCGGTCTCGCCGACGTAGATGTCGTGGCCGTCCTCGATGAGGTAGACCACCGGCCAGTTCGAGAAACGGGGGAGGCGCCCTCGCGCCTCGGCGACGGCCTCAGCGCTGAAGCTCAGCTCCTCGATCTCAAAGCCGGTCATACTTCGTGCTCCGCCCCTTGGCCTTGTCTACGGGGTACTTCCTCCCCGTGCGCTCGAGCTTGTCCCGGATGATCTGCTCGGGGTCCAGGTCGAGGCGATCCGCGAGGAGGAGGGCATAGGTCAGCACATCGGCGAGCTCGCCGGCCACCTCGTCACGATCCCCGTCGGCGTTCCACTGGAAGCACTCGAGCAGCTCGCCGGCCTCGATGGAGATGGACTTGGCGAGATTCTCCGGGGTGTGGAACTGTCCCCAATCGCGTTCGTCCATGAATGCTCGCAGCGTCTCGAGGACAGGTTCGCTGGTCATGCAGTCACCGTAGCAGTGGCCCCGGACGGTGGGAGGGGAGACGTGCGTCGTTGAGCTCAAGAGCTTGGATGCCTTCCTGCCCCGATGTCTTCGCGATCTCCGCTGGGACGACCGAGGTCGTGAGTACGGTTCATCCATGACCACCTGGACGCCCACGCAGCTCGCTTCGGAGCTCGGCATCGACCCCAGCACCCAAGTGCGTGCGCTGCTCCGGAAGCGCTAGAGGAGCCGTCGAGCGCACTTGAGGTCAGATCTGCCAGAAGCGTGGACGGCGCCGCCAGCGGTCTGTGAGATGTGAGCGGTCGGAGATCGAGAGAGCGGACCATGAAGGGCACATTCGGAACGGTGTTCCAGGAGATCGTGGGTGGGCTCATCGACGGACTCGCGATGACCACAGCGGGACTGGTCGGCGCTGTTGTTGCTCTGTCCATCGACGGGCAGATCGCTGGTCTGGATTGGCTGCCGCCTGTCCTGATCGCCTCTGCGATGGCATTCGGAGTGGCGATTCGTCTGGTGCAACGGCAGTTCGGACGGCTGATTCCGCAGTTCGAGCCGGTGTCAGTGGAAATCATCGTTGCGGAGTCGGCTCAGGGCGTCGCAGATCGGGCCGAGCTGTTGGCGGAGATCCGCGCGCTGCGCGACGAGGTCAGGACGTGCAACAGGCCCTTGGTGGGTACGAGGAAGGAAGCGGCGATCGACCTAGGCACCGGCGTAGTGCGGTCCTAGGAACTGAAGGAGCTTCGAAAACGGCGATGCCCCCGCAGCCGGAGCTGCGAGGGCACAACCGCCCGCATGTCGTCACCGGGCCAAGCGCCCGGCCCTGCTCACCGGTCCTTGCTGGCCAGCCGGTCGTGAAACGTCGGGTCCTTCGGCGTCGCCGGGTCATAGCCCTTCTCCCACGGCACGAGGGCGCTGATGAGCTGCCCTGCGATCGGGAACGCGAAGGTCTCGTAACCGTCGTTCGGCACGTCGCCCAGGAACAGGTCCGTGTGCTCACGCTGCACGCTGCCGATCACGTGGACGTGCTGCGTCCATTCCTTGAGCACGGAGGCCATGGTCTCCACGCGCGGCTCGGTGCCGTCGTCGAACAGGACGATGCAGGAGTCCTCGGTGATGGCGTTGTAGATGCCGTGGATGAACTCGTTGAACTCGTACGCCGTGACCGGGACGCGCAGGGTCTCGAGGGTCTTCAGCGCGACCTCGAGGGTGTCGCCGTACAGGGACGCCGGGCCCACGAAGCGCAGGTCGCGGGTGGCGGCGAACTCGGACAGGTGCGCGCGCACCCAGGCCTCGGCCGTGTCGCACACCCCGTCGAAGCGCGCGATCGCGGCCTCGAGCGCGGCATCGGCCGCAGCGGCGTCCTCGTCGGTGAGCGTGCCGTTGCTGCGGCCGATCGCCTGGGCGAGCAGCAGCAGGTTCAGCTTGGTGCCGTAGAAGCCCTTGGTCTTCGCGCCGGCGGTCTCGGGGCCCACGGCCACAGTCAGCACGTGGTCCGCGACCTTGTCCAGGACGGCGCCCTCGCGGCCGCACATGGTGGCGATCGCGCAGCCGGTCCGCTTGCCCAGTTCCAGCGCGGCGAGGGTGGACAGGCTGCCGCCGTCCTGGGAGATGCCGATCATCAGGGTGCCGGCGCCGTCGCCGATCAACTCCTCGGTGACGGCGAAGGGGTAGGCGGCGCGCACGTCCAGGCCGCTGGCCTCACGCATGGCCTGCTCCATCTGGGCGGCGCTGTGATAGCTGGTGCCGGAGCCGGTGACGATGATGCGGGTCCACGGGCCGACGGCGACTTCGGCGAACAGGGCCGGGGCGCCGGAGCAGATGTCCTGCAGGCGGGCGGGCGTCTCGCGGATGTAATCTTCGATGCGGGTGGTCATATTATTCTTTCGTTTCGTCTCAGAGGATGTGGAGGATATGGAGGAGGATTCCGACCACCAGGACGCCCAGAGTGATCCGGGTGACGGAGACCTTCCTGCGGATGAGGATGAACACGCCGATCGTCGCCAGCAGGGGCAGCAATGCCGGGAACATCTGGTCGAGGATCGCCTGGATCTCGACCTCTGCGCCGGACATCCCGAAGGTGAGGGGAGTGGTGATGTGCAGCAATGTCGCGACCATGGCGCCGACCACCATCATTCCGATGATGTTGGCGATCGACATGACCGTGTCCATGGTCCCGGCGGCGGCCATCTTCTGGAGCGATTCGGTGCCGAAGCGGTATCCGTAGCGCAATCCGAAGTACCGCACCGCGATGTGCGGGATGTTGTAGAGCAGCAGGAACAGGATCGGTCCCAGGATGTTGCCCTGGCTGGCCAGGGAGATGCCGATGCCGGCGGCGATCACCCGGAACGTCCCCCAGAACAGCGAATCTCCGATCCCGGCGGCAGGCGCCATGAGCGCCGCCTTCACCGCATTGATGGATCCGGTGTCGAAGTTCTCCGGGTCCCTGGCGTTCTGCTCCTCCATCGCCGCGCTGACGCCCATGATCGCGGGAGAGACGGCGGGGGTGGTGTTGAAGAACGTCAGGTGGCGCTGCAGCGCCTCTGAGCGCTGCTGCTCGGTGGTGTACAGCTTCCGCAGCACCGGGATCATCGCGTACGCGTATCCGAGGTTCTGCATGCGCTCGTAGTTGAACGCTCCCTGGAGGGCGAAGGACCTCCAGAACACGGAACGCAGGGTCTTCTGGTCCAGAGCGCGCTCAGTCATAGACGATCTCCCCTTCGGTGAGGTTGTCGACGCCCGACGATTTCTTCGTCGCGGCGCCGTCTCGCTGCATGAACAGCGTGAGGATGATGGCGATGCATGCGCCGATCAGGGCGACGCCGGTGATATCGATCCCCGCATAGGCGGCGATGAGGAATCCGAGAACCGCGAACACGGCGGTGCGCCGCGAGTAGAGGATGTCGAGCAGGAGCGCGAATCCGACCGCGGGCAGCAGGTTCCCGGCGACGGTGAGCCCATCGATGATCCAGCTGGGCGTGGCATTCATGAAGCCCTCGATCCTGCCCGCGCCCAGCAGGGTCGCCAGGAATGCAGGAATGAATGTCGAGAGGAAGAACAGGATCGGCGGGATCCACATCATCACGGTGACGCCGCGGAAGTCGCCGCGCATCGCGAAGTGATCGGCCCGGTTCGCGAAATGCAGGTTGATGATCCGGACCAGGACGCCCAGGGACTGGGCGAGCACGGCGACGGGCACGGCGATCGCGAGCGCCACGCCCACGCCCTCCCCGGAGAGGATCGCCAGCGTGGTGCCGATGACGCCGCCGGTGACCCAGTCCGGCGGGGTCGAGCCGCCGATGCCGGCCAGTCCCATCCACACCAGCTCGAGCTGGGCGCCGATGATGATGCCCTCGACGGGATGGCCCAGGACCACCCCGACAAGGACGCTGAGGACGAGAGGGCGGCCGAAGAGGGTCGCGCCGAAGATCCTCTCGTCGAGGATGCCGATGCCGGCGATGAGGCCGATGAGCAGTGCGGTCGTCATGTCATGAGGCCTTCCGCGCGCGGGCCCGATCGAAGGGGACGGGGGTGTCGCGCGGCAGCATGCGCAGGTCGATCTCCACGCCCTGCACCTGCAGCCCATCCAGCAGCGCGAGCTCCTCGGCGGTGACGGCCGTATGGTCGGTGAGCTTGATGCGGCCCTCGCCGGCTCGCTGGCCGCCGATGTTCAGGCTGGTGATCGCGCCGCCGCTCGCCTCGACGAGGGCGGCCGCATCGGCCACCGTCTTCAGGAGCACCATGACTCGGGCCTTCTGGGCCGTCGCGAACTTCCGGACGATCTCCCCGGACTCGGCGACGGAGCGGATGTAGAGCGCCACCCCGGAAGGGGCGGCCATCTTCAGGGCCATGGCCTGGGTGGCATCGGCCTGGGCGGCATCGTTGACGACGAGGATGGTGTTCGCACCGGTGGCTGCGGTCCAGCCGATGGCGACCTGCCCATGGATGAGGCGGTCGTCGACTCTGACGAGGTCAATCATCGAGGTTCTCCGTTTCGTAGGTGGTGTCGTGCAGGAGGGTGCTGACGTCCGTGATCGCGGCCGCTCCGGTTGCGGCGAGGGACGCTCCGGCCGGCTGGGTGAGCGCGGTGAGGGCCTCGAGGAGCATCGGGAGATTCACGCCGGTCACGAGGTCGAAGTCGCGGTGCTCGATGAGCAGCCGGCTGCAGATGTTGAAGGGGCTGCCGCCCTGGATGTCGACCAGGACGAGCAGGCGCTCCTGCTGTGCCCGTCCGACGTCCACGAGCTCGGTGAGCTGCTGTTCGGCATCGGCGTGGTGAAGGCCGGCGGTCATCTCGAAGCTTCGAACCCCGTCGGTGGCGCCGACGATGAGCCGAGCGCTCCGAATGAGCGCGGTGGAGAGGTCTCCGTGGGCGGCGATGAGAATGTTGGGCATGGCTGGGCCTCGCCTCCTGGGCGTTTTCGGGCAGGGTTGAGCGCGTGACGGTGGCGCAGAATTTTCGGGTGCGACGAGGCGCCCCGATGTCAGGGGTGGTTCAGAAAATTGTCGGCACTGTGCAGCCCAGGGGCGGCGCCCCGGGTCACTCGGGGCTCAGGGACTCCCGATTGACGATGCGGACGGTCCGGACGTCCCCACGGGTGTATTCGTAGGACCACCAGAGGGGTCTGCCACGCTGGTCGTACGAGGGGCCAGCGGTGCGCAGCCAGGGCTGTGTCGGATCAGTGGCGAACCGCTCCTGGATCTCAGGCGGCAGATTCACGGCCGAGACGTCGACCACCGAGTTCCGCACCGACCGCCCGTGGCGATCTGCGATCTCCCGCATCGACGTGTGCCAGTCGGTGGAGTGCCAGTCCGGCACATCGGCGGGGTTCAGCACGTTGACGGCGTATGTCAGCAGGTCGCTGCCATCGACATATGCGCGCTGGACCTCTAGGACGTCGCCGTCCTGGTGGAAGAACGAGGACTCCTCCGGCCCCGCCGGCCGCGTCACGGCAGCGAGGACCTCGACCTGCGGCTGGTGGCCGCGAGCTTCGAGGTAGCCGCGCATGCTGCGGATCAGGTTCGCGGAACCCTTCATGATCGTCGAGGCGCCCGGGACGATGTATCGCCCCGAACCGCGCCGGACCTCGACGATCCCTTCCTGCTGGAGCATCGAGTACGCCTCGCGCACGGTGGTGCGGGAGACGTTGTACGTGCGGCAGCTCTCCGGCTCCGACGGCAGCTTCGCGCCGTCGGGCAGGTCCCCGTGGAGGATCTGTCGGCGCAGATCCTCGTAGACCTGCTGGGTCATCGAGCTGGTCTGGATCGCACTCGGCGTGAAGTCCACGGAGCCCTCCCTTCGATCACCGCATCGTATCGCCTCGATTAGTCATCGGTCATCATGTTGTCCGACAAGTTGAGGTTAGGTTCGAGGGTCCTCTGCACGCAACGGTGTGTGATGTGGGTCACCAGATCGACGCCATCGGGTGGTGCGGTGGGCGGCGATGTGCGGAGACGGCGTCGGCGGGACGTCAGGCTTTCTCCGCGCACTCGGCGCACTGTATGCGTCCGGCGACCGGACAGTGCGGGCGATGACGACAACGACACGCTGCGGAGCTCGGTGCCGGGAGCTCCGCGAAGATTTCGTCCCGGGGCAGCAGGGTCAGCAGGCCGCCGCCCCAGCCACCTCAGCCCCCGGACCCCTCCACGATCCGTGCCGGCTCCGCCTCGTCGTCGCCGGCGTCCTCGAGGGCGACGCCGCGGCGGATCGAGATGGTCACGGGCACGGCGATCGCGACGATCGCGACGGCGGCGATGAGGTAGCGCAGCGGGTTCGGGTCCCCGCTCAGCGCGCTCATGCCCACCACGGCAGGGGCGATCAGCACGGCGACCAGGTTCATCACCTTGATCAGCGGGTTGATGGCGGGGCCGGCGGTGTCCTTGAACGGGTCGCCCACCGTGTCGCCGATGACGGTCGCGGCGTGGGCCTCGGAGCCCTTGCCGCCGTGGTGGCCGTCCTCGACGATCTTCTTCGCGTTGTCCCAGGCGCCGCCGGAGTTCGCGAGCAGGATCGCCATGAGCACGCCCGCGGCGATCGCTCCCGCCAGGTAGCCGGCCAGCGCCGGCGCGCCCAGGCCGAAGCCGACGGCGATCGGCGCGGCCACGGCCAGCAGCCCCGGGGTGGCGAGCTCGCGCAGCGAGTCGCGGGTGACGATGTCGACGACCTTGCCGTACTCGGGCTTCGCGGTGCCCTCCATGATCCCGGCGATCTCCCGGAACTGGCGGCGCACCTCGAAGACGACGGCGCCGGCCGCGCGGCCCACCGCGTTGATCGCGAGTCCGGAGAACAGGAACACGACGGCGGAGCCGATGATCACGCCCACCAGGGTCTGCGGGGCGAACACGACGGCCTGCGCGAGGAAGTCGTCGTAGCGATCGCCCAGGACCTCGTGGATCGCGTCGGTGTAGGAGCCGAACAGGGCGGTCGCGGCGAGCACCGCGGTGGCGATCGCGATGCCCTTGGTGATCGCCTTGGTGGTGTTGCCGACGGCGTCCAGCTCGGTGAGCACCTGTGCGCCCTCGCCGTCGACGTCTCCGGACATCTCGGCGATGCCCTGCGCGTTGTCGGCGACGGGGCCGAAGGTGTCCATCGCGACGATCACGCCGACGGTGGTCAGCAGCCCGCAGCCGGCCAGGGCGATGGCGAACAGGCCGGTCACCCCGGCGCCGCCCAGCAGGAACGCGCCGAACACCGCGCCGGCGATGACGAGGGCGGTGAACACCGCGGATTCCAGGCCCAGGCCGAAGCCGGAAAGCACCACGGTCGCCGCACCGGTGCGGGAGGTCGCGGCGACCTGCTGCACGGGACGGTCCTCGGTGCCGGTGTAGTAGCCGGTCAGGTACAGGATCAGCACGCCGAGGGCGATGCCGATCGCGACGGATCCGGCGGCCACCAGGCGCGGGTCGTCGACGGCGGCCTGCGCATCGGCCATGCCCAGCTCCGCGAAGCTGCCGGGCAGGTACACGAACGCGGCCACCGCGCACAGCACGGCGGAGATGATCGCGGCCAGCAGGAAGGAGCGGCGGATCGTCACGAGCGCGCTCACCCCCGACTTCGGCCGGATCAGGTACAGGCCGATGAGCGCGGTGAGCACGCCGATCGCCGGGACGATCAGCGGGAACACCATGCCGCTCTCGCCGAAGGCGGCGCGGCCCAGGATCAGCGCCGCGACCAGGGTCACCGCGTAGGACTCGAAGAGGTCCGCGGCCATGCCGGCGCAGTCGCCGACGTTGTCGCCCACGTTGTCGGCGATGGTCGCGGCGTTGCGGGGATCGTCCTCGGGGATGTTCTGCTCGACCTTGCCGACGAGGTCGGCGCCCACATCGGCCGCCTTGGTGAAGATGCCGCCGCCGACGCGCATGAACATCGCGACCATCGCGGCGCCGAAGCCGAAGCCCTCCAGCACGAGCGCCGCGTTCCCGCGGAACAGCAGTACGACCGCGCCCGCGCCCAGCAGGCCGAAGCCGATGGTCGCCATGCCCACGCAGGCGCCCGTGCGCACCGCGATCATCATCGCGGGATCGCGGCCGGTGGTGTGCGCCGCGGCGGCCACGCGCACGTTGGCGCGCACCGCGAGCCACATGCCCAGGTAGCCGATGAGCCCGGAGAAGCTCGCCCCCACCAGGAACGCGATCGAGCGGGCGATCCGCAGCACGACCGCACCGCTGCCGTCGGTGCCGTGCACCGGCAGCAGGAGCAGCAGCACGAAGGCGATCGCCGCGAACACGCTCAGGGTGCGCAGCTGGCGGCGCAGGTACGCGGCCGCGCCCTCCTGGACTGCGCCGGCGACCTCGTCCATGGCGGGGGTGCCGGTGGCGGCGCGCAGCACCTCGGCGCGGAATCGCAGGGCCATGGCCACCGCGATCAGGGCGATCACCACGATCACGGCGACCGTGGTCAGGCTTCCGGCGGAAAGGGTGATGGCATCCGGGTTCATGGGTCCTCCACACGTCCTCGTGCACTCGGGTCCCGAGGCCGGACCGCACGTCCGCGGCCGACGGTCCTCGTGCGGGCACTCTACTCAGACGCGACGACCGGGGAGGGCTTTCCGGCTGATCGGCCGTCCCCGAGAGAGTGCCCGCCACGGCGGTCAGCCCCAGAAGGCCGCGATCTCCTCGGCGAGCAGCGTCCCCTGCCGGTGTCCCTCGCGGGCGGCGTCCGGGCGCAGCGCCGCGGTCATCGCGGCGGCGCCGAAGAGGTGCTGGGCCTCCGGTCGCGGGATGACGACGCGGACGGCCGAGCCCTGGGCCCGCAGCTGTGCGACCTGGTCCTCGAGGTGCGTGCCCCAGGCGCGCGCATGGAGGGACCTCCCGCCCAAGGGCGCGAGGACCAGGACCCGTCCGTGCCCGGCGGCGAGGTCGGCGTTCTCCGCGCCGCAGCGGAAGCCGCCGTCGATGAACCGCTTCTCGCCGACCTGGTACGCCGGGCCGCTGGAACAGCTCGCGGCGACCGCGTCGACCAGGTCGAGTCCGCTGTCGCGGTCCAGCAGCGCCTCCTCGCCGGTGCGGGCATCGATCGCGGTGAGGACGATGCGCCGCTGTGGCCACCGGGTGCAGGGCAGTCTCCGGGCGACGATGCTGCGCCATCGGGCGGAGTGCTCGGCGCCGCGCTCCGCATCGTGCCCCATCGCCGCCGCGGACATCCGGCGGCGCATGTCCGGGAGGTCGGTGGAGGCCTCGACGACGGCGAGGATGCGGTCCAGGGCGGAGGGGGCACCGCCGGGCGCCGGAGCGGAGGCCGGGGGAGCGGCCGCCGGGGGTGCGGCCGGCACCTGCAGCGTCCCCGGGTACAGGTCTGCGGGGGTCGCCCCGGCGCACTGCGCCGCGGCGGTCGCTCCGGCGGAGGTGCCGATGGTCAGATCGGCGCCGGTCACCTCGGTGCCCGCCTCCGCGAGGCCGGCGAGGACGCCGATCAGCCAGGCGTTGCCGGTGGAGCCGCCTCCGCCGAGGACGAGGGCGCGGCGGTCAGGGTCGGGGTGCTCTCCCGGGAGGTTCTGCGCCGACGGTGCGGGCGCAGGATCGGGGCGGGAGGGGGTGGGGGAGTTCGTGTGCATGGGAGTCGCCTTTCGCGCGATGCGTGGACGGGGCTCCCGGCGGCGGCTGCGTCAGCCGCGCGATCGTGGACGTCGGGGAGCGCCCATGGGTGCTGCGGTCATGGGTCTCACCTCCTGCGTCGTGGTCACGATCGCCCCGAGGGTAGCACCGTGGCGGCAGGCCCGGCGTCGGGCACGCCTCGTCCCACGCCCAGCAGCTCCCGCAGTCGCGGCGTGAAGCCGTCGACGACCAGCGTCTGCGCAGGCCGCCGCAGATCGTCCGGCTCCAGCACGAAGCGCTGGACCTGGACGGCCCGCCCTCCCTCGACGTCCACCTCCGTGCCGTTGTCGCGGTAGCCGACGGCGCGGGAGACGCCGCAGGAGGGGCCGTTGCCGGCCACGGCGGAGGTCTCCGCGCGCACCGCCCTCAGGTGGTCGAAGGCGAACAGCAGGACGGCCCGTCGCATCGTCGTCCCGATCCCGCGTCCCTGCTCGTCGCGGGTCAGCCAGGAGTCGCTCTCGACCGTGCGCCGCAGCTGCCACCCGTGGGTGCGCAGGCACTGCATCCCCACGAGGCGGCCCTCCGTGAAGATGCCGAAGTCGAGGATCCAGTCGTCGGGGGAGACCTTGGTCCGCAGCAGCCACTGGAACGTGATCGCGCCGGCCACGCGCTGCTCCTCGGGCACGTCGTACCAGGGGAAGACGAGCTCCGGGTGATCGGGGCCGAAGATCGGGCGTCGGATCAGCTCCGCGTACTCGGGCAGGTCCTCGTCCCGCAGGGGGCGCAGGGTCAGATCGGCCAACTGGAGGCTCAGGCCGAGCGGCGGGTAGAGCTGCGACAGCGCAGAGGCGGACATGTCCCCACGGTAGGTGCGGCCCTCACGGATCGTCCATCCTCGCGTCGTGACGGGGCGGGCGGGAGGCGCCGGCCTCAGCCGCCGGTGCGCAGCCCGGCGATCAGCGCCGCCACCCCGAAGCGGAAGTCCTCCGCGTCCGAGCCCTCCGGCCGTGCTGGCGCTGGCTGCTCGCCCTGCGCCGCCCGCACGCCCAGGCGCTCGTACTGCACGCGCTGCTGCTCGAGCGACACCTGCCCCAGCACCAGGTGCAGCATCGTCGAGGCCGCGCGGCCGGCCGTGACCTCGTCGAACGGTCCGTCGGCGAGAGCCCGGCGCAGCCGCGCGAGCGCGGGGTTCGCGCCCAGGCCCAGGGCGATGGTGCTGGAGACGACCTCGGCGCTGTCGCGATGGGCCAGCAGCGCCGCGCGCAGCGCATCGGCCTCCGCGTGCAGGCGGGCGGCCCAGTCCTCTCCGGCGGCGGGCTCATTGCCCTCGGCCGGGGCGAGCGGGAGGATGCGGTCCGCGACCGCGGCCAGCAGCGTCTGCTTGTCGGGGAAGTGCCAGTACAGGGCGCTGGGCTGGACGCCGAGCTCGGTGGCCAGGCGTCGCATGGTGAGGTCCGGCAGGCCCAGCTCGTCCAGGACGCGCAGGGCCGTGCGGGCGACGTCGTCCGGGGTGAGCTTGCGGGGGTGCACCCGCACGAGTCTAGGGGCTGGGCGGGGGCGCTCCCGGTGCTCAGGCGCCCATGACGATGACGCGGTTCCCGTCCGGGTCGGTCAGCGGCAGGATCCGCGCCCCGCCGCCGGGCTGGGGACCCTCGTGCGGGATGCCGATGTCGGTCGCGTGCGAGGCCGCGGCGTCGATGTCGGTCTCGCCGAGCACGACGGTGGACCTCCCGGCGCGCTCGGGCTCGGACCACACCTGCAGTCCGAAGGTGTCGCCGAGGTGCCATTCGAGCAGGCCCGGCATGGGGCGCGCGTCGGGCCCGCGCTCCAGCAGGCGGGTGTACCAGTCCTCGGCGCGGTCGAGGTCGGTGACGGTGCAGTGGGCCAGCAGGCGATCGATCATGTCGTCTCCTTCGACGTGGGCCACGAGGAGCGGCCTGCGCAGCGCGCGTCCTCGTCGTGCCCGGGCCGGGGCGGGGAGGCCCCGCGGCTCCCGGGTACGGCGCTCCCTGCGAACCTAGGCAGGCTGCGGGTGGCCGTCAAGGGCGGTGCCGCGCCGGGCGGGACCGCTCTGCTACCCTCCTGAACGCCGTTCAATGAACAACGTTCAGGAGATGTCATGTCCCAGCACGCCCTCGCCCGCCCCGCCCTCGCGCGGCCCGGCGTCCACCTCGCCGATGCCCTCCCCGGAGGCCTGGCCCGGGACGTACTGCTGGTCCTCGCCGGCACCGCGCTGATCGTCCTCGCCGCGCCGCTGACCATCCCGCTGCCGTTCACCCCCGTGCCGATCGCGCTGTCGACCTTCGCCGTCTTCGCCGTCGGCGCCTCGCTCGGCCTGCTGCGCGGCGTGCTCAGCGCGGCGCTCTACCTGGCGATCGGCGTCGCCGGGGCGCCGGTGTTCTCCGGAGGGCAGAGCGGCGTCGGGATCCCGACCTTCGGGTACATCATCGGCTTCGTGATCGCCGCGGCCGTGGTGGGCCGCCTCGCCTCCCACCGGGCGGACCGCCACGTGCCCGGCACCCTTGCGCTCGGCGCCCTGGGCACCCTGGCGATGTACGGGTGCGGGGTGCCGTGGCTGGCGGTGAGCCTGGGCATCGGCCTGCGCGAGGCGATCCTGCTCGGCGTCGTCCCCTTCCTCCTCGGCGACGCGCTGAAGGTGCTCGCGCTCGCGGGCCTGCTGCCATCGGCCTGGAAGCTCGTCGGCGCCCTCCGCCCCGAGACCGCGCCGGAGCGGCGCTGATGCGCTGGGACGACCTCGTCGCGCGGATCCGCGCGGGGCACCGCCTCGAGGCCGAGGAGGCGCTCGCCGTCCTCGCCTGCCCCGAGGAGGAGACCCTGGACCTGGTCGCCGCCGCCTCTCGCCTGCGCCGCGACGCCTTCGGCATGCGGGTGAAGCTGAACTACCTGGTCAGCCTCAAGACGGGGCTGTGCCCCGAGGACTGCGGCTACTGCTCCCAGGCCCTCGGCTCCGCCGCGCCGATCCTGAAGTACAGCTGGCTGGACCCGGCCGAGGCCGTGCGCCAGGCCCGCGCCGGCATCGACGGCGGCGCCGCCCGCGTGTGCCTGGTCGCCAGCGGCCGCGGGCCGATGGACCGCGACGTCGACCGCGTCGCGGGCATCGCCTCCGCCCTCAAGCAGGAGCATCCCGGCGTCGAGGTGTGCGCCTGCCTCGGTCTGCTGAAGGACGGCCAGGCCGAGGCGCTGCGCAGCGCGGGCGTGGACGCCTACAACCACAATGTCAACACCGCCGCGTCCCACCACGAGCAGATCGTGCGCACCCACACCTATGCCGACCGCCTCGCCACCCTGGAGAAGGTCGCGCAGGCCGGCGTCTCCCCGTGCAGCGGCCTGATCATCGGCATGGGCGAGAGCGACGCGCAGATCGTCGAGGCCCTGTTCGCCCTGCGCGACCTCGAGGTCGACTCCCTGCCCATCAACTTCCTCATCCCCTTCGACGGCACGCCGATGCAGGGCCGATGGGACCTCACGCCCCTGCAGTGCCTGCGGGTCGTGGCTCTGGCCCGTCTGATCCACCCGCGCACGGAGATCCGCCTCGCCGGCGGGCGCGAGCTGCACCTGCGCGGCCTCCAGGGCCTCGCCCTGCACCTGGCCAACTCGATCTTCCTGGGCGACTACCTCACCTCGGAGGGCCAGGCCGCGAGCGCGGACCTCGACATGATCCGCGACGCCGGCTTCACGATCGAGCGGCCGACGGGCGAGCAGCCGCGCGCCCGCGGCGAGGCCGGCAGCGCCTCCCCGTCGGCCGCAGCCCCGAACCCGCGCCGCCGCGGCGCCGGGACCGATATCGAGGCCAACGCGTAGGCCCGCGGGCCATCGCTCGATTCCGCCTGGTGCGCGCTGAAACGCCCCGGAAGTGCACACCGGGCGGATCTCACCTCACGGCCCGACTCCCGGGCGCCCGGTCACCGCTGCGCCGTCCCCCAGATCACGGTGTTGACCGGCCAGACGGGGGAGTGGCGCAGCAGGCCGCGGCGGGCGCGGACGGACGTGAACCCTGCCGCCTCGATCCGGGCGAGCGTGGCGCGGTGGGGGTCGCAGCCGCCGGCGAGAGCGCCCCAGGGCCGGCGCACCGCCGACTGCACCCGGCCGCGCAGGCTGCCCGCGGGCGCGGCGACGTGCTCGACGAAGCGGAAGCGGCCGCCGGGGCGCAGCACCCGCCCCACCTCGGCGAGGGCGGCCTCGGCATCGGGGACCGTGCACAGCACCAGCGAGCAGATCACCTCGTCGACGCAGGCATCGGGCAGGGGCAGCGCCTCGGCCGAGACGGGCAGCACCACGACCTCGATCCCGGCCCGGGCGCAGCGCTCCCGCAGCGGATCGTGCATCGTCCGGTTCGGCTCGACGGCGTACAGCCGCGTGCCCTGCGGCAGCCAGTCGAGGTTGGAGCCGCCGCCGGCGCCCAGCTCCACCACGTTCCCGGCCTCGAGGCCGGTGAAGGCCTGGTCCTTGTGCGGGCCGGTGCAGTGGTTCATGGCGCGGATCCCGTGGTCCAGCAGCCGGGCGCCGAGCGGCGTCATGCGCCCGTGGTCGATCACGACCTCGTCGTGGGGCAGGACGCTCAGCGGTGCGGTCATCGCCCCACCGTAGCCCCGGCCCCGGGGCCCGTCACGCCTGCGCGGCGGCCCGGGGCCCGGGGCCCGTCACGCCTGTGCGGCGGCCCGGGCCTCGGGGCCCGTCACGCCTGCGCGGCGTGCGCGGGCTGCGCGGCGTCCTGCTCCGTTGCGGGACCGGGCAGGTGCAGGATCTCGCTGGGGTCGTAGCCGGGCCGCCAGGCCCGCACCCAGACGGGGCGCTCACCCCGGTAGGTCGCCGCGAGCTGCCAGGTGCCGGCGCTGGCGATGCCCATCAGCCGGGACTGCCGCGGGGCGGGATCGGCGGCGGGCGGGGTGGTCGTCCAGCCGATGCGCGCGTGAGGGGTGTCGCAGACCAGGCGGCCGTCCGCGTCGACCCGCGGGGTGCTGACCTGCCGGATCCGGCCGCCGGGCCGCCAGGCCTCCAGCAGCTGCGCCTCCTCGTCGGCGCCGAGGTCGCCGTGCTCGGCCAGGTGCGCGTCCAGCAGATCGCGCAGGCGCTGCAGGTCCTCGGCGTGCCGGGGGTCCGCGGCGAGGTCGTGCATCTCGTGCCGATCGGCGTCGGTGTCGAAGAGCAGCTCGGCGGGCTTGCGCGGGGCGACCAGGGTGCGCTGGGCGGGGGTGAGCCGGTCGGGCGCCTCGCCGGCCCCGCGCTGGGTGGCCTCGGCGAAGGCGAGCTCGCGCAGCTCGGCCCAGGTGGGCAGCGCGTCGGGGTACCGGCAGTGCTGCATCGGCGGCCGATCCGGGTGCAGGTTGCGGACGTACCGGAAGCGGCCCGCGCGCACCGTGCGCACGGTGTCCTCCTGCTCGTCCATGCGGTCGCGGGCCCCGGGCACGCACGCCGGTGCGGGGCGGTGCGCGCCGGTGCGGTCCAGCAGGGGAGCGGCCTGCATCCACGCGGGCACGTCGAGGCCGCACATCTCCAGCATGGTGGGGGCGAGGGCGTAGGTGCCCACCGGTTCGGTCACCGGGCCGGGGGCCAGGCGGCCCGGCCATCGGATGATCATCGGCACCCGCAGGCCCGCCTCGCCGGCCCACCGCTTGTGGCCGGGGAAGCCGGCGCCGTGGTCGCTCCAGAACACCACGATGGTGCTCTCGGCCAGACCGTCCTCCTCGAGCTGGTCGAGGATCGCGCCGACCTGCTGGTCCATCTCGGCGATGAGGTCGAGGTAGGTCGCCCAGGCGCGGCGGAACGTGGGGGTGTCGGGGTGGTACGGCGGCAGCCGCACGGAGGCGGGGTCGCAGCGGTCGGCCTCGGCCACGTGCGGCGTGGCCTCCCGCAGGGCCTCCGGGTCGAGGTGGACCTGGGACTCGTGGGTGGCCATCCCGTGGAAGGCCGCGAAGAACGGTGCGCCCTCGGGGCGGCCGCGCCAGTGCGCGGCGGGGGAGTCGTCGTCGAAGGCGGTGCCCGGCGCCTCGGTCTGGAAGTCGCGGAACCAGTTGTTGGTCGTGTAGTACCCGGCCTCGCGCAGGATCTCCGGCAGCAGCCGCACCTCCTCGGGCAGCACGGCGTTGGAGCGCATGTGCATGGTGCCGAGGGAGGTGGGGTGGCAGCCGGTCATGATCGCCGAGCGGGAGGGCGCGCACACGGGCGCCGCCGCGTAGGCGCGGTCGTAGCGGGCGCCCTGCGCCGCGAGGGCGTCCAGGCGGGGGGTGCGGGCCTGCTCGGCCCCGGGCCAGATGCCGGCGTAGGTGCCCAGGTGCGGGTTGATGTCGTGGGTGCTGATCCACAGGATGCTGGGTCGGGTCATGGGGGAGGACCTCACTCGGCGAGGGCGGGCTGGGCGGCGGGGACGGTCTCGGTGCGCGCCAGCAGGGCGCGGCGGTCCCGCCGGAAGGTGATCTGCAGTCCGGTCAGGACGAGGCCGTTGACCAGCACCACGGCCACGATGGTCCACAGCACCGCGCCCTGGGTGCCGATCGCCCCGGCGACGAAGCCGGTGATCAGCGCGAGGACCGAGAAGCTCACGGACTCCACGATCGAGATCATGAACCCGAAGGCGGTGCCGCGCTGCTCGGGCGGGACGATGGCCATGACGATCGGCCGGTTCAGGATCGGGTTCCAGCCCTGGAAGGCGCCCATCAGCGCGAAGAACAGGCTGTACATCCACACGCCGTCGTAGGTGACCTGGGTGGCGAGGAAGGCGAGGCCGCCGAAGGCGAACTGGGACAGCTGCAGCAGGGTGACGCGGCCGTGGTCGGCGCTGAGGCGGTTCGCGATGTCCCCCAGGTAGCCGATGACGATGTTGCCGACCAGGTAGCCGATGCCGAAGGGCGCGAAGGCCGCCGTCGCCACCTGGATGGACAGCCCGTGCGCCTCGACGAGGAGCACCACGGCGAAGGCGCCGAGGACGGGATGCGGGGACAGCAGGCGGCTGATGATGAGCACGACGTAGCTGGGCAGGCGGAACAGGGCCGCCACGGTCCGCCAGCTCACGCCGTCGTCGGTGGCGGTGCCGGGGCGGTGGTGGTCGGCGCGGCCGTCCATGTAGCCGATGCCCGGGTCGCGGAGGAACAGCAGGATCGCCAGTCCGGCGAGGATGTTGATGACGCCGATGGCGACGTAGCCCCAGCGCCATCCCTCGGGGACGTCGGCCAGCTGGCCGAACACGGGCGTGAGCAGGGAGCTGCTGATCACCAGCGCCCCGTACACCCAGCCGATCACGCGGCCGCGCTTCGCGTCGGGGAAGGAGTCGCCCACGATCGCGGGCAGGAACACGTGCGCGGCCGTGAAGCCGGCGGCGGCGATCGTGTTGAGGATCAGCAGCTGCACGAAGTCCTGGGAGAAGGCGGCGACGATCGCCCAGATGCCCCAGAGACCGCTGGCGATCGCGAGCACGGTGCGGCGGGCCAGGTAGCGGGTCAGGAACACCCACAGCGGCCCGGAGACGACGCTGACCAGCCGTCCGGCGGCGATCAGGACGCCCAGGGCGCTGGTGGCCAGCCCCAGGGAGGCCGCGATGACCGGGAACAGGGCGCTGAGCAGCCCGCTCTCGGCGGAGTCGGTGATCATCGCGGCGGAGATCAGGGTGACGTTCCGCTTGCGGTGCGGTGCGCCCTGGGGGTCGGGGCCGATGGCGGCCGGTGCCATCGGGGAATGCTGAGCGGTCATGGGGGCCTCACGTCGTCGTGGGTGGGATCGGTCGCCGCAATCTACCGAGTGCTCGGTAGATAAGAAAGGGATGGCACACTGTCCGGATGGACGAGCCGACCCCCCGCCCCCGCCGCGAACGCCTCTCCCGGGAGGTCCGGCAGGCGCGGATCCTCGACGCCGCGGTCGAGGTCTTCGGCAGGTCAGGCTTCCGCGAGGGCTCCCTGCAGGAGGTGGCGACGGCGGCGGGCATGACGGTGCCGGGCCTGCTGCACTACTACCCGAGCAAGGTCGAGCTCCTCTTCGCCGTGCTCGCCCACTGGCAGGCGCTCCAGACGGCGCTGCTGGAGACCGTGGGCGTCCAGACCACCTTCGAGCGGGGCCGGATGATCCTGCAGCGGAACCTCGAGCACCGCGGCATGATGCGCCTGCGCGTCACCCTCACCGCGGAGACCGCCTCGGAGGACCATCCCGCCCATGCGCGGATGGTCCAGCGATACCGCGAGACGGCCGAGTCGTTCGAGCATCACCTCGCCGAGGAGATCGCGCGCGGGGACCTGCCCGCGCTCGCCGACGTCCCCGGCACGGCCCGGGCGCTGATCGCCCTGCTCGACTCCCTGCAGATGCAGCACTTCCTCACTCCGGAGCTCGACATCGTGCAGGTCTACGAGACCGGGGCCCGGCGGCTGCTGGGCATGGAGGACCGGCCCCCGCGCTCAGCCGCGAGGACGCGGGCCTGAGGGCGGGGCGTCCGACGCGACGCCGTGCTCGAGGCCGCGGGCGAACGCCTCGAGCACGCTCCGCTCCTCGCGCGTGCCCTCCTCGTCCCGCGCGGGCAGCCGGTCGCGGCGCTGCCGCACGAGCTCGGCGAGGCGGGCGAGGCCCTCGGCGCCCAGCACCTCCGCGTACCGGGCCGGGGCGTCGCGGAAGGGCCCGAGCTCGCAGCGCAGCGCCGTCTCCAGCAGCGTCGCGGCGAGCTCGCGGGGATCGGGGCGGGCGGCGCGGCAGGCGCGCAGATGGATGTCCTCGAGGCGGTGCAGGGTGCGCACGGTCCCGCCGTCCGGGTCCTCGACGGCGGCGCTGCTCTCCTCGAGCAGCCGCAGGCCCTCGCGGGCCAGGCGCGCCGCCGCATCGCCGTGGCCCTCCTCGATCAGCGCCTCGACCAGGTCGAGGGCCTCGTCGATGCGGGCGAAGTGGTCGCCGGCCTCCCGGTGCGGGACGAAGTCGGCGATGAAGAACGCATGCTGCAGGTGGGCGTGCAGCGGCGCGGTGTCGAGGTCGGAGCCGGGGCGACCGCCGGCGGCCAGCTGCAGGCGGGCCCGCAGGTGCGGGTCGCGCTCGCCGGCCAGCAGCAGCTGGTCGACCAGCCAGCCCGGGTCCTGGCGCCGCAGGAAGCGGCGCAGCTGGGCGGTGTCCGGCGCCGACGCCGCGCCGTCGATGCGCGGGGCGGGCAGATCCCCGCGGTGCGCCCGGTCGCGGCAGGTGATCGCGGTGGCGACCAGATGGGCGCAGAAGCTGCCGTCCTGCGCCGGGGGACAGGTGCAGTCCCCGAGCAGCATGCCGTGCTCGCCGATCTCGAGCTCCACCTCGATCAGGGTGGAACCGGCCGCGACGGCCCGCGCCGAGCACCCGTCGAGGTGCTCGACCCGCATCGCCCCGTCCGCCGCGAGCTCCCGACCCCGGTGCAGGACCAGGTCGCCGGAGACGGCGCGGAGGTCGGCGTCCGTGATGCCCGCCCACGTCATCTCCCCAGTGTCCTCCTGTTCCCCGCTGCCATCCACCCCAGGACGAGGATCGCGGCCGACGCCCGCGACGTCCTCCCTCCTGCCTGTGCGCTCAGGCGGAGCTCCAGCGCAGCATCACGATGCCCGCCGCGGCCAGGATGCTCGCGCCGATGCCGGTCGCGGTGAGTCGTTCGCCGAAGAGCAGCCGCCCTGCGAAGACCGCGGCGATCACCCCGGTCTCCCGGAGGGCGGAGACCAGCGCGAGCGGGGCGAGGGACTGCGCCCACACCACGGTCCCGTAGGCCGCGAGCGACAGCACGCCGCCCACCGCCCCGGGCCGGGCGTACCGGCGCAGCTGGTCGAGGAAGACCCGGCGCTCGCGGCTGAGGGCGAGGCAGGTCAGCGGGATGGTGATGCCCTGGAGCAGGAACAGCCACGCCGCATAGCCCAGGGCGCTGCCGGCGCCGCGCACGCCCACGCCGTCGACCACGGAGTAGGCGGCCACGATCGCGCCGACGCCGAGGGCGAGCAGCAGCCCCGTGCGGGTCTGGGTCTGCGAACGGCGCAGGGCCAGGACGGCCAGGGCCGCGACGACCACCCCCACGGCGAGCAGCTGGCCCGGCGCGAGGACCTCGCCCAGCCACAGCAGGGACGCCCCGGTGACCCCGAGCACCGCGATGCCCCGCATGAGCGGGTAGGCGGTGCCGAAGTCGCTGGCCGCATAGGCAGCGGTGAGCAGGATGAGGTACACCGTCTGCAGGACCACCGACACCAGCAGCGCCGGGACGGACCCGGCCGCGGGCAGCGGCAGCAGCAGGCAGGCGACGGCGCCGATCACCAGGTACGTCAGGCCGATGAGGGCGGCCGAGACGAGGCGGTGCGGGATGAGCTTCGCGATCGCGTTCCAGGTCCCGTGCATCACGGCCGAGCCGAGCACCGCCAGCAGGACGCCGCCGCTCACGGCGCGGCCGCGGCGCGGGCACCGAAGGGGCGGCCCGCGATGCTCTCGAGGTCCAGCTCCACGCCGAGGACGGTGAGGGCGTGCGCCATCACGTCGGCGTGGTCGATGCCGTCCCCGGAGGCCGCGGCGATCCCGGGGCCGGCGGCGGCGATCCAGGCCTGGCGCTCGGCCTCGCTGTCGCCGCCGTGGTCGCCCTCGTCGCGGTGCCCGTGGTCCGTCAGGACGATGACGGTCCAGTCCTCGCGGTCGCGGGCGGGCCGGGCCTCGATCGCTGCGAGGAGCACGCCGAGCTGCTGGTCGCAGGTCTCGACCGCGGCCCGGTAGAGGTCGGTGACGCCCTGGTCGTGGCCGACCATGTCCGGCAGCACGTGGTAGGAGAACACGGCCGTGTGGTCCTGCGTGAGCAGCTCCTGGGCGACCCGGCCGGTGGTCGCCTCGTCGACGGCGGCGATCCCGGGCAGGGCGTCCTGCGGTCCCAGGGGAGGGCGGTAGCCGCCGGCGAAGAGGGGGCCGCCGGAGTCGGCGGTGAACAGGGGCGGCCATTCGCCGGCTGCGAAGGTCGTGGCCTCCGGGCGGGCTGCGCGCAGCCGCGTCAGGAGGTCGGGGTGCTCGGCGAAGCGGTGGCCGCGGAAGTCGTTGTCCACGACCCCGTGGCGGTCGCTGTGGACCCCGGTGGCCATGGTGGACCAGACCGGCCCCGAGATCGTGGGGTTCCTCGGATGCACCCGCACGGTGCGTGCGAAGCCGCGGGCGGCGATCCGGTCCAGGTGCGGGGTGCGCACGGCGCGGCGCACGTCGTCGCGCACGCCGTCCCACCCCATCACCAGGACGCGGGCGGTGCGGTGCGGTGCTGCGGTCATCGAGGGTGCCTCCAGGGGTGCGGGACGGGCCGCCGGGCGACGGCGCACGGCGGGAACGCTAGCCGCCTCGCGCCGGGCGGCACAGGCCGGAGGCACAGAACAGATACATTCCCGAATAGACTCGATCTATGACGATGATCCGCCTGCGGGCATTCGACGCGGTCGTGGCCGAGGGCGGGATCGGCGCCGCGGCGCGGGCCCTCGGCGTCAGCCAGCCGACGGTCTCCGCCCAGCTCGCCTCGCTCGAGCGCGAGCACGGGGTGCGCCTGGTGGACCGGGCCACCGGCGCGCCGACCGCCCTCGGGGCGCGGCTGCGGGAGATCACGGGGCCGATGGCCGCCCTCGAGCGCTCCGCCCGCGACCTGCTCGCCCGGTCCGCGGGGTCGGGGGACGGGGTGCTGCGCGCGGCGGCCGACGCCCCGGCGCACCTCATGCCGATCCTCAGCGCGCTGCGCGCGGAGATCCCGGAGGTCGCCGTCGAGCTCCGCGCGATGAACTCGAGCGCCTCGGTCCGTGCGGTGCAGGCGGGCGAGGTGGACCTCGCCGTCGCCGCCGAGGTGCCTGCGGACCCGTCGCTGCACCGCCTCCCGCTGCAGCGTCAGGATCTCGCGGCCGTGGTGCGGATCGACCACCCCCGCGCCGGCGCGAAGACGCTGCCGCTGTCCGCCCTCGCGGGAGAGGAGGTCATCGGCCGCGAGGAGGGCAGCCTGACCCGGGCGGTCCTCGAGCGCGCCGCCGCCGCCCAGGGCCTGGTGCTGCGGTCCTCCGTGGTGGCCGACGACCGCGAGACCATGCTCGCCGCGGTGATCGCCGGCTTCGGGATCGGCGTGGTCGCCGAGCACGAGATGATCGACGACCCGCGCATCGTCATGCTCGACCTGCGCGATCCCGCCGTCTCCCTCACCGAGCACCTGGTGTGCGCGGCGCACCGGCGGGACGAGCCGATGCTGCGCGCCGCCTTCGCGGCGGCGCAGGCCGGGACGCGCGGCGACCTCAGGCGGTGATGGCCCGACGCGAGGGGTCGACGGGTTGGAGCGGCGGCGACCCGGCGGCGATCCGGGCAAGGTCCTCCAGGATCATCTGAGCCGTCCGGTGGCGCTCGGTGCCGAGGGACCCCGCGAACCACCTCGGGCGCGACCGGGCTCCACTCATGCTCCGCGGCGCCGCTCCGGAGTCATCGATCGCACGGAGTCACGCACCACGACATGCGTGGCGAGGACCGTCTCCCGGGCGGAGGACAGCACCGGCTCGGCGCGTGCCTCCAGCGCCATGCGCACCGCGGTGCGCCCGAGCTCGCGCGAAGGAATGGCCACGGTCGTCAGGGCGGGGGTCAGATTCGCTCCCAGGGTCGTGTCGTCATAGCCGACGAGGGACACCTCTCCGGGCACGTCGACGCCGGCCTCTCGCACGGCGCGCAGGATTCCTGCTGCGACGTAGTCGTTGTACGCCAGGATCGCCGTGAAGTCCCGCCCTTCCGCCAGTCTCTCCGTCACGGCGGAATATCCGAACGCCTCCGTCGGGGCGCCGAGCATCTCCCTGTCGGTGGAAGGAAGCCCGCGATCCTCCAGAGCCCTGCGCCAGCCGGCGAGGCGGCTCTCCAGCGTGGTGACGCCGGGAGTCCCGCCCACGAAGGCGATCTGCTCGTGCCCCTTGGACGCCAGGTGGCTCGTGGCGGCGTACGCGCCGTCCTCGTTGTCGTAGGCCACCACGATGTGAGGGACCTCGGCCTCGAGCGGGGGTCGCCCGCAGAGCACGAGGACGGATCCCGACCCCCAGAGAGACTCCGCGTATCGAGCCATCCGGACCTCGTACTCCTGCGAGGGCCTGAATCCTCCCACGATGATCACGGCGTCCGTGCCCTGTTCGCGGAGCATGTTGATGAGGGCGAGCTCCTTGGCCGGATCGCCGCCGGTGGTGCAGACGAGGCACAGCCGCCCGTCGGTGCTCGCCTGCTCCTCGACCCCCTGGGCGACGGCCGCGAAGAAGTAGGAGGTCACTTGCTCGACGAGGATCGCTACTGTCCGCGTGCCCTGTCCCGCGAGGCGGCGCGCATGCGAGTTGACGACGTAGTCCAGCTCCTCGACCGCCGCGAGGACACGTCGCTTCGCGTCCTCGGACGTCGGGTAGTTCCCGGCGAGGACGCGCGACACCGTGGCCACGGAGAGACCTGCCGTGGCGGCCACGTCTCGGACGGTGCTGCGGCGATTCTCGCCAGGTTTCAGATTAGCCACCCGGCAAGGATAGGCCGCGAGGACGCGCGCTCCGCTCGTCGTCACGAGCTCGCTCACCTGCGCTCCGGGTCGCTCCCGACGCCGGCACGTCGCGAACCGTCTCTCCGTGCGACGCGCGGCGCGAAGGGCGGCCCCATCATGCGTGTGCCCGCTCCGGATGCGTCGACCCTGGCCGCCAGGACGGGAGGCAACCCTCGCGGCCACCGCTCGATCCACCTGTTGCGCCATCGATAGTATCCGGTTACTGTGCGTCTATCAGCTGCACCCGGGAGCGGGTGCTCGTCAGATCCGCACGATGGAGTCGGGATGAACGCACAGCACACAGCACAGACCTCACCACGACGGGTCCTGGCGGCTCTCGCCGCGGCCGGCTCGGCAGCCCTCCTCGCAGCCACCTGGACCGTCCCCGCGCAGGCGGCGACCATCTGGGACGGCGACGCGTCGAACGGCACCTCGGTCTTCGGCAACGCGGAGTCCGAGTGCGGCGACGGGGAGCTCTCGGTGGAGAGCGATGACGGGTCCTACTTCCGCTTCGAGAAGTCCGTGGGGACCTACCGTTGCGAGGCTCGTGGCATCGACGTCGAGGGGGAGCGGTACGCCTTCTCGGAGAACTCGACCTACTGGATCGGGTGGGACCAGAACGTCGGCTTCACCTCCGAGGGATCCGAGGGCGACTGGGTGAGCTGGCAGTGGAAGTCCTACCCCAACGCCGATCAGAACTATCCGCTGCTCATGCGCATCGACAACGGCCGGATGCACCTGACCTACGTCGGGCCCGGACAGGCGTGGCAGACGATCTGGTCCGCACCGGTCGAAGCCGGGCAATGGCACCGGATCGCGATCGGCATCCACACCTCGAGCTCGGCGTCGGACGGATGGGTGGAGCTGATCGTCGACGGCGAGCGGCAGACCTTCACCGACGGCAGCACTCGCGTCGCCGGACGAACCTGGGACTCGGCGAACGAACCCAAGTGGGGAGCCTACGACCGCGACAACATCGCCTACGAGATCGTCAACAGGGTGCGTGACCCGCGCATCGGGACGACCTCCGCAGACGTGGCCTGACCCCACCCCACCGCGGGACGAGCCGTTCCGCGGGCCGACGCAGGCTCGCTCCTGCTGACGGCCGCCGCAGGCCGTGCACGCGACCCCCTGCTCTCCAGTGCGGGGCCGCGTGACCTCCGAGCATCCCGCATCACCCCCGCATCGGCCGCACGACCGATACCTCTTGAAGGGAAGACCATGTTCTCACGCCGTTCCATCCTCGCCGCCTCCAGCGCCGGCGTCCTCGGCATGGGCGCCGCTGCCTGCGGAGCCAGCTCGAGCACCGACGACACCCCGGTCGACCTGAGCGGCGACGCCGCGGAGCTGTCCGGAGAGATCACCCTGCTCACGCCGGACTTCACCAGCGACGCACGCACCGTCCTCGACGACGACATCATCGGCGCCTTCACCGAGCAGCACCCCGACGTCACGGTCACCGTCGACGCCGCCGCCTGGGACAAGCTCAACGAGAAGCTGACCGCATCGATCGCCGGCGGAGTGGTCGCCGACGTCATCATGACCGGCGTGGGCTGGACCCAGCCGTTCGCCCAGAAGGGACTGTTCGCCGAGCTGCCCACGGACGACGTCGAGGCGCTCGGCTTCGAGGAGAGCGTGCTGAAGTCCGGGCTCTACGAGGACGGCTACTACTCCATCCCCCAGGCGATGGATCTGCGCTTCATGACCTATCACCCGGAGCTGTTCGAGGCCAAGGGCATCACGGAGCCGCCGAAGACCCTGGAGGAGCTCGCCCAGGTCGCCACGGAGCTGACCGGTGACGGTGTCATCGGCATCGATCTGCTCTCGCAGAACATCCGGCAGGCCTGGATCTTCCTGCTCTACGCATTCGGCGGCACCCTGTTCAGCGAGGACGGCCTCACCCCCGCTCTGCACGAGGAGCCCGGTCGACAGGCCACCCAGTGGATCCTCGATCTCATGGCCTCCGGGGCCACCAGCTACGACCTGCAGGTCGCCGAGGGGCAGCCCTCGCTGTTCCAGCAGAAGAAGGTCGCCATGGCCATCACCTCCACCGGCAACTGGACGTCGTGGGTGGACATGACTCCCGAGCTGACCGAGGAGGGCGCCATCGGCATGTTCCTCATGCCGCCGGGGGGCACCGCGACGGAGCCGGTCATGTATCAGGGAGGGACGCTGATCTCGATCTCGAAGAAGTCCAGGAACCAGCAGGCCGCCGCCGCCTTCGCCAAGCACATGCTCTCCCCGGAGATGCTGGCGATCGGCAATGCCGCCAACGGGAAGGTCCCGCCGACGGTCGACATCCCCACGACCCCCGGGATCGACGGCAGCGTCCTGGCGCGCTTCGGCCTGGACAGCCTCGCGTACGCAGGAGCGGCCGAGGGCGGCACCCCGGCGTGGATGGAGATCCGAGGAAACCTACAACCGCTCATCGAATCGTGCCTCACCGGCAAGACCACCGTGGACCAGATGCTCGCGGACATGAAGTCCCTGTGCGACGACGCGATCAGCAGGATCTGAGCCCATGAGCGCCACCGCACCGGTCTCCGCTCCACCGGTCGCAGCAGCCGGACCCCGTCCGCACCCCGGCACCTCCCGCCGTCGCTCCGTGCAGACGGCCGAGCGGCGCTGGGGACTGCTCCTGGCCGCCCCTGCGACCCTGCACACCCTGCTGTGGATCGGTGTGCCGATCATCGTCGCATTCGTCCTCAGCTTCACCGCCTACGACGTCATCAACCCGCCCGAGTTCGCCGGGCTGGAGAACTACGCCACGATCTTCGGCGACGAGCTGTTCTGGCTCTCGGTCGTCCACAACGTCATCATCGCCGGCGTCGGGATCCCGATCTCCATGTTCCTGGCGCTGCTGTTCGCGGTGCTGCTGAACCGCTCCGTGCCCGGGCAGGGGATCTTCCGCGTCATGGTGTTCCTTCCCCATATCACCGCGACGGTGGCCGTCGCGATGATCTGGCTGTGGATCTACAACCCGTCCGAGAGCGGCCTGTTCAACGTCCTCCTGGGCACGTTCGGCATCGGACCTGTTCCCTTCCTGACGAATTCCGACTACGCCCTGGCCTCGGTGATCCTCGTGACCATCTGGCAGGGGATCGGTCTGAAGATGCTCATCTACCTGGCGGCGCTGCAGGGCGTGGACACCCAGCTGTACGAGGCCGCTGAGCTGGACGGAGCGAACTTCGTCCAGCGGTTCCTCAAGATCACGGTCCCGATGCTCAAACCCGCGACCTTCTTCATCCTGGTCACCTCCCTCATCGGGAACTTCCAGACCTTCGACCTCATCTACATCCTCACCGAGGGCGGCCCCGCGAACTCCACCTCCGTGGTCACCTACCGCATCTACCAGACCGCGTTCCAGGAGTTCCGCATGGGGCTGGCCAGCGCCCAGTCCGTGATCCTGCTGCTCATCCTCGTCGTGCTGGCTCTCCTCTCCCGCAAGATCGTCGGAGGCACCGATGGCGACTGATACCCACACCCCTGCCGGCCCTGCCGCCCCCGATGGCGGCCGGGAGGCGAGCCTGCGCGGCCGGCGACGCCTGGAGCGCACCGCGATCATGATGTTCCTCGTGGTCGCGTCCCTGGCCATGGCCGCCCCGTTCCTGTGGATGGCCCTGTCCTCGATCCGCGACCCCACGGAGCTCGCGAAGGTGCCGATGCCGCTGATCCCGCAGGACCCGCGGTGGGAGAACTTCTCCGAGGCGCTGTCCCGCGCGCCCTTCGCGATCTACGCCCGCAACAGCCTCATCCTCGCCGGGGCCGCCGCGATCCTCAACGTCACCTTCGCCTCCGCCTGCGGCTATGCGCTGGCCAAGCTGCGCTTCCGTCTGGCCCCGGCGGTGTTCGGCTGGATGGTCGCCTGCATCATGATCCCGTTCTACGCGACGGTGATCCCGGTGTTCCTCATGGTGCGCCACATGCCGCTGTTCGGCGGGAACACGATCCTGGGCACGGGCGGAACCGGCTGGATCGACACCTGGTGGGCGCTCATCGTCCCCGGCGCGATCTCGCCGTTCATGGTGTTCCTCTTCCGTCAGTTCTACGTCGCCACCCCGACCGAGCTGATCGAGGCAGCGCGGCTGGACGGGGTGAGCGAGCTCGGGATCTACACGCGGATCATCACGCCGCTGATCACTCCGGGTCTCCTGACGGTAGCGCTGCTGAGCTTCGAAGCGGGGTGGAACAACTTCCTGTGGCCGCTGCTGGTGACGACCTCGGACAGCCTGCGAGTCATCCAGGTCGGCATCTCCTCCTTCCGCCAGGAGGCGTCCACGGACTGGCATCTGCTGATGGCCGGGACCACCATGGCCGCGGTGCCGATGATCATCCTGTTCCTCGTCTTCCAGAGGTACTTCGTGCAGGGCTTCGCGTCCTCGGGGATCAAGTGACGGTCGCCGGCGCCTACCGTCCGCAGGGACTGCTGCGCCTGTTCCTGGTGCCCGGGGCGGTGATCGGGGCGAACGCCGCGGCGCTGCTCGGGGTGGCGGGGGTGCTCACCATCGTGCCGGCTCTGGCCGGCGCCGGGCGGGCTCTGTCCCGCTTCGAGGAGCACGGCGACGAGGCCTTCCGGGCGGTGCTGCGGCATGTGCGCGCCACCTGGCGACGCGACGCCCCCGTGAGCCTCGGCGTGTGGATGATCCTCGCCGCGGTGCTCGGCGATGTGCTGGTGCTGCCGCAGCTCACCCCAGGCCTGCGGGCTCTCGGGGTGGGCGCGGCGGTGCCGCTCCTGGGGGCGCTCATCTCCTGGGCCAGCGCCTACATCGTCCTCGCGGCCGATGCCTCCGCGACCCGCGGCCACCTCGTGCTCGCCACCACGCAAACGCTGCTGGCGCGGCCGGGTCGGGCCGTCCTGGCGCCGCTCACCGTCGCGGTGCTCTCCCCCCTGTGGCTGCTGGCGCCGCTCACCATCGCTCTGGGATTCGCTGTGCCCCCCTTTCTCCTGACCGCGCTGTGGACCCCGGCGCAGGAAGTCGACCGCAATGACTGAACCCCCGCGCAACCTCAGCACGCCGGAGGCGACCTCACCCATGTCCGCTGCATCTCCCGCGCGGCCTTCGGCCCTCATGGCGATGAGTCCGTCGTTGGTCCAGCGCCTGTTCACGCCCGCACGGCGCGCCCACCTCGATCAGCTCGTCTCGCTCGTGCGGCCCGACCCCATCGCACGCTTCGACGCCGTACCGGCAGAGGACCTCGCGCGCCTCGACGTGCTCGTCACGGGCTGGGGCGCTCCCCGCCTCGACGCGGCGGCCCTTGCCCGCATGCCCCGGCTGCGGGCCGTGGTGCACACGGCAGGCTCCACGCAGCACCTCATCGACCCCGTCGCGTGGGAACGGCCCGACTTCATCGTCACCACCGCCGCCCAGGCCAACGCCGTCCCCGTGGCGGAATACTCGCTCGCCCAGATCCTCCTGGCGGGCAAGCGCACCCTCGCCCGCACCGCCGAGCACCGCCGCCACCGCGGCACCGCTGCCGCCTGGCGCACCGACGTGGGCGGCGGGAACTATGGCGCGACCGTGGGGCTGATCGGCGCATCCCGGATCGGCCGCCTGGTGGCGCAGCTGCTGAAGCCCTTCGACCTGCACGTGCTGATCGCCGATCCCTGCATCACCGCGGCCGAGGCGACCGAGCTGGGTGCCGAGCACGTGGACCTGCCCGCACTGTTCTCCCTCAGCCACGTGGTGAGCCTGCATGCCCCCGACGTCCCCTCCACCCGCGGGATGGTCTCGCGCGAACTGCTGGCCCGCATGCCCGACGGCGCCACCTTCATCAACACCGCCCGTCCGGCACTCGTGGACGAGGAGGCGCTGCGCTCCGAACTCGTCAGCGGACGCCTGTGCGCGGTGCTCGACGTGCACGACGGCCTCGCCCCCGAGGACCCGCTCTGGGACGTCCCCACCGTGGAGATCACCCCTCACATCGCCGGATCCCTGGGCAACGAGCTGCACCGCATGGCGGAGATGGCACTCGCCGACCTCGCCCGGATCGTCGCCGGCGACGAGCCCCTGCACCCGGTCGACCCTCGACGGCTTGCCGTCACCGCCTAGCACGGTCCGGCGGCTCGGCTCCTGCTGCGAGTCCCGCGATGCAGCCAGCGACGTCGGAAGAGGTCGCGCGTCGGGTCCTCGAGGCCCCGGCGAACGGTCCCGGCGCCCCGGCCGGGACGTGAGAACGCCCTCATGAACGCCTCATGAACAGCTCATGACGCGCGGCCACCCTTCCTCCATGCGGCAGACCATCGCCGCACGAACTGGAGGACAGAGCCATGACGAACATCCCCGGGCGGGTGCTGATCGCCCCCAGCGGTTTCAAGGAGAGCCTCTCGGCCGAGCAGGTGGCCGATGCCATCGCGGCCGGCGTGCGGCGCGCCCTTCCCGGGGCCGTCATCGACCGGGTGCCGGTCGTGGACGGCGGGGAGGGCTCGGCCCGCACCCTCGCCGCCGCGACCGGCGGCCGGATCCTCACCCGCCTCGTGACCGGACCCGTCGGAAACCGGGTGAGCGCCGAGCTGGCCCTGCTCGGCGGCCCCGCCGAGGGCACCGCCGTCGTCGAGATGGCACAGGCCGCCGGGCTGCGCCTGGTCCCCGCCGATCTGCGCGATCCCGGCGCGACCACCACGGCCGGGGTGGGGGAGCTGATCCTCGCCGCCCTGGACGCCGGCGCCCGGCGGATCCTCGTCGGCTGCGGCGACTCCGGCACCAGCGACGGCGGCGCCGGCGCGCTGCAGGCCCTCGGGGCCCGCATCCGCGACGGCGCGGGGGCCGACGTCGGCCCCGGCGGCAGCGCCCTGGCCGATGTCGCCTCCCTCGACCTCTCGGGGCTGGACCCGCGCCTGGCCGAGGTCGAGATCCTCGTGGCCTGCAACCCGCACAACGTGCTCACCGGACCCCGGGGCGTCGCCCGCGTGTTCGGGCCGCAGAAGGGCGCCTCGCCCGAGCAGGTCGAGGTGCTGGACGCCGCGCTCGCACGCTGGGCCCGGGTGCTGCACCGCGACGGCGTCCTGCCGCGCGGCCACGACCTCGCCACCGGTCCCTGCACCGGCGCCTCCGGCGGTCTCGGCGCCGGCCTCGCCGGGGCGCTCGGCGCCCGCCTGATGCCCCGTTTCGAGGTCATGCTCGACCACATCGACCTCGACGCCCTCATCGCCCGCGCCGACCTCGTCATCACCGCCGAGGGCGCCGTCGACGAGCAGACCCCGCACGGCAAGGTGCCGGCGGAGATCGCCCGCCGGGCGAGCGCCCAGGGCACGCCGGTCATCGCTCTGGCCGGGACCATCGGCCGGCGGGCCCGGCGCGTGCACGACATCGGGATCGGCGCGGTGCTGTCGATCCTGTCGCTGCCGCTGTCCCTCGAGGAGTCGATCTCCCGCTGCGCGCCGCTGCTCACCGAGGCCGCCGAGCGCGCGCTGCGGCTGATCCTCATCGGCTGCCAGCTGGGCCAGGCGGCGCCGGCCGCCCCGGTTCG
>Ga0302349_1000761_pt1 | contig 33159 bp, 24 predicted proteins | sample PhyAR1_FD_202176 | JGI IMG/M metagenome (GOLD analysis project Ga0302349, IMG submission 202176) | Leaf surface microbial communities from alfalfa plants in UC Gill Tract Community Farm, Albany, California, United States - DLSL A.R1... | ecosystem: Host-associated > Plants > Phyllosphere >...
CTGCACGGTGGAGGTCGTGTCCGGTGGGTTCGGCGCCGAGGAGGAGATCGATGAACAGGTCGGTGCGGAGCTGATCGAGGGAGCGGTGATCAGTCGCGGCGGTCACCGCTTCCGGGGTGAGAGCATCCGGGGTGACGGGCCTCGTGTGTGACCCCGTAGACTGCTCGGCCCTCTCGTCGGTGCCGGTCGTGTGTGCAGGATTCGCGGTGGCGTGAGTGGCTGCGTCGGTGGTGTCCATGGCGTGAGCGAGAGTGCCGCGGGCGCCGATCCCGGGGCTCATCTCTGCCGCGCTCGGGGAAGTGGTTCGCGCCCCACCGGCGCCGGTGACGTGACCGGCGTCGTTAGCGCCGCTGCCCGACGCATCCACTCCGCCGGCACTCCGGCACGCACACCCCTCCACGACACACTCCGCCCCCACGCCGTGCCCGACTACCCGCCGGTACTGTTCCCGTACCCCGGCCCGGTCGTGTTTGACGATCTTCGCGAGTGTCGTTAACCGGTCATACACGGCATGCACTTCCAGGGATGGCCCGTTCATCCGGAGGGTGCTCATTCCGTCGTCGAGGTCGGTGATCGACACGAATCGTCGCTCCCGGGCACGCTGGTGTCGTTCTCGGGGGGAGAGGTCGGCCATCTCCGCGGCCCGTTTCTTCGCCACCCGGGACAGCTCACCCGGGGTCATGGTCTCCGCCACCGGCACCGTCGAGGAATCGAACGCCGCCCGCGCGTCCGGGTGAAGCCCGGATCCGGCATCGGTGATCACTCGTGCGTGTTTCGCGGAGATCGTGCCGCCGGCGAGAGCCTCGAACGTCGCCGGGAACCGCAGCGTGAGGGTTTCGGCGTCTTCCATGGCGTGTTTCGCGGCGATGGGGTGGGTGTGGGTGGCGGCGGCGATGTCGGCGGCCATGGCGCGGCGGGCGTAGTCGATGCCGTCGCGGTTCGGGGAACGTTCCCCGGAGGCGTGGGCGATGCCGGCGAGGCGGGTGAGGCTGTGGGCTTTGAGGGCTTCGAGGCGGGCGATGGCGCGGTCGTAGCGGGCGATGTCGCCCACGAGCAGGGCCGTGACCATGCGCTCTGCCGGGTCGAGCCCGGTGAGCGAGGAAGCGGCGCCTGTGTTCATGTTTCTACGCTAGAAACAACCACCGACAAACGAAGCGCGCCCGAAGAGAAACATTCGAACTAATCGAGCGTCACGCGAACGACACCTCGTCCAGTGGCAACACGAGCGTGTGCCCGTCGTACTCGCCGGGGGAGGCGAGCCCCGAGGTCGCGGAGGTGACATAGACCAGTCCGCCCGCCACGAGCACGCTCGTCGGCTGCGATGCGGGCACCGGCACGGTCGCGATCACGGCGCCCGAGCGATCGTACACATCGACGCGCGCACCGCCCCAGACCGCGTTCCAGATCCGGCCCTCGGCGTCCACGTGGATGCCGTCCGGGGATCCGCCCTCGACGGTCGCGAAGACGCGCCGCGCGTCGACATCCGCGACCGGCACCTCGTAGATCACGCCGCGCGGGCTGTCGGCGAGCAGGAAGCTCTCGCCGCCCGGCAGGAAGGTCGGCCCATTGGGAATCGCCAGGCCCGAGATCTGCCGGCCGACCTCGCCCGTGGCGGGATCGAAGCGCCACAGCACACCCTCACCCTCCGCGTCCTGCCACGGCATCGTGCCGAACCACACGGATCCGTCGGGCGCGATGTCGCCGTCGTTCACGCGGTTCGACGACAGCTCGAGCCCCGTCTCGCCCACGACGCGCGCCTCCCCGTCCAGGGTGACGACGTCGGTGCCGAGGATCCCAAGGAGGGATCCGCCCGCCCCGCGCGCGGCGAAGCCGAGCGGGGCGGCTTCCGTGCGGACGAGCGCGGTCGAACCGTCGCGGTGCGCGTAGAGCTCGCCCGCGAGCAGATTCACCCAGTGCGGCGCGCCGTCGATGAGGCGGGCGCCCTCGCCGAGTTCGTGGGGTGTGAGGGAGATCGTCGTCCAGGTCATACTTCTGTCTACCATTCCGTGAAGGCGCCGTCGTCGTCGCGCCAGGTGGGTGAGATCCATTCGAACTCCGCCCTGTCCGCGGCGCGCACCGCGGCCTCGTCAATCTCGATCCCGAGGCCCGGGCCCGTCAGGCGCGGGATACAGCCGCCCTCGGTTGTGAAGACCGAGGTATCTACGAGGTAATCGAGCAGGTCCGCGCCCGCGTTGTAGTGGATGCCGGCGCTGATCTCCTGGATGAGGAAGTTGTGCTTGCTGAACGCGATCTGCAGGCTCGAGGCGAGCGCGATCGGCCCGAGGGGGCAGTGCGGCGCCACGTGCACGCCCCACACCTCCGCCATCGTCGTGATGCGCGCCACCTCCGAGATTCCGCCCGCGTGCGAGATGTCGGGCTGCGCGACCGAGATTCCCGCCTCGAACGCGGGCAGGAACTCCCGGCGGCTGAACAGGCGTTCACCCGTCGCGATCGGCACTCCGAGATCCGTGAGCTGGGAAAGCAGAAGCGTCTGCTCGGGCACCACCGGTTCCTCGACGAACAGCGGTGCCACCTCCGCGAGGCGGGGGATCAGGCGCCGCGAATCGACGATCGACATCCGGCCGTGGAAGTCGATCGCGAGGTCGCCCTCGCGGCCGAGCACCGCGCGGGCCTCCTCTGCACGCGCGACGACGCCGTCGAGTTCGGCGTTCGTCGACACCGCGCGGGTGCGGCCGATGGCGTTCATCTTGATGGCGGTGGATCCCTTCTCCACCTGCTCCGCGACCGCGTCGCCGATCGCGGCCGGTTCGTCGCCGCCGACCCACGAGTAGTAGCGCACCCGGTCTCGCACGGGGCCGCCGAACAGCTCGTGCACCGGCACGCCGTGCATCTTGCCCTTGATGTCCCACAGCGCCTGGTCGATGCCGGCGACCGCGCTCGAGAGGATCGGCCCGCCGCGGTAGAACGTGCCCCGCGTCATGAGGTGCCAGAGGTCTTCGATGCGTGACGGATCCTTGCCGATCAGCAGCGGCCGCAGCTCGTCGACGGCGGTGCGCACCGTGCGGGCGCGCCCCTCGAGCGACGGCTCGCCCCACCCGACGAGTCCCGTGTCGGTCTCGATGCGGCACAGCAGCCAGCGCGGCGCGACGAGGAACGTTTCGATTCTCGCGATCTTCATCAGGGGGCCTTCGTGTGAGTGGTCGTGGCGGCGTCGTCCGACGCGCGCCCGAGGAGGTCTTCGGTTGCGCGCCGCGCAGCCGCGGCATCGCCGTCCGCGATCGCGTCGACGAGCGCGCCGTGCAGGGCGAGTGCCGCGGATCCGGGAACGTGCTCATGCACCAGCCGGTCGCGCTCCTCGAAGAGGGAGCGCGCGAGGAGCTCGACGCGCGCCAGCAGCTCGTTCTTCGTCGCGCCGAAGACGGCGCGGTGGAACGCGAGATCTGCGGCGGTCGCGCTCGCCGAGTCGGCGGCGCCCTCCATCTCGGCGAAGCGGGCGCGCAGCAGTGCGATGTCGTTCTCATCGCGTCGCTCGGCCGCGAGCGCCGCCGCGGCGGGGTCGAAGATGGCGCGCAGCTCCTCGAGCTCGCCAAGCATGCGGGGGAGCGTGGCGGGCGTGATCTCCCACGCGAGCAGGTCCGGATCCAGCAGGTTCCAGGCGCTCCGCGGCTGCACGAAGGTCCCGCGCCGCTGGCGCGCGTCGACGAGGCCCTTGCCCGCGAGCACCTTCAGGGCCTCGCGCACGACCGTCAGGCTCACGTCGTGCTCGGCCTGCAGTGCCGCGAGATCGAGCGTCGCACCCTCGGGTACGTCGCCCCGGACGATTGAGCGCCCGATCGCGTCGACGACCTGGCCGTGAACACCGCGACCGTTGTAGCCCGCCATCCCGCCTCCTTCGTTGTTTGGATAATTTAATAATAATTATAGGATGACCGCATGACCCACTTCGACGCCATCTGCATCGGCGAGACGATGGTCGCGCTCGTGCCCGAAGACGCGAGGCCGATCTCGGGCGACAGCCGCATGGCCCTCCGTGTCGCGGGCGCCGAGTCGAACGTCGCGACCTCGCTCGCCCGCCTCGGTCATTCCGTGCGCTGGGTGAGCGCCGTCGGCGCGGATCCGTTCGGCGAGATCATCACCCGCGAGCTGGGCTCGGCGGGGGTCGAGCTCGGCGCCGTCGGCGTCGCGAGAGACGCGCCGACCGGCATCTTCGCGAAGAACCCCGCCGGCGAGTCGACGCGTGTGCACTACTACCGCAAGGGATCCGCCGCCTCGCGGATGACGCCGGACGTTCTCGCCGGCGCCGGATCCGCGCGCCTGGTGCACGTCACCGGCATCACCCCGGCGCTCAGCGACGGCTGCCGCGCGCTCACCCGCGCGCTCGTCGCGGAGCGCGCGCTCGGTGACGCGATCGTCAGCTTCGACGTGAACTATCGCCCCGCGCTGTGGCGCGGGCGGGACGACGCGGCGACCGTGCTCGCCGAGCTGGCGCGCCGCGCCGACATCGTGTTCGTCGGGCGGGACGAGGCCGAGGAGCTCTGGGGTATGGCGACCGCGGAGGCCGTGCGCGAGATCCTGCCCGAGCCGCGGATCCTCGTTGTGAAGGACGCCGCGATCGAGGCGGTGTCGTTCGAGGGCGGGGAGATCGTGCGCGCCCCGTCGCTGCGCGTCGAGGTCGTCGAGCCCGTCGGCGCCGGGGACGCCTTCGCGGCCGGTTGGCTCAGCGGCCTGCTGTCGGGCCGCACCCCGCGCGAGCGGTTGCGGCTCGGGCACCTGCTCGCGTCACGAGCGGTACAGATCGTCGGCGACTGCCCCGTGGCGCCCACGGCCGACGAGATCCAGACATTTCTTACGGAGGAGTAAGCCATGAATGACCTGTTCGATGCCGCCTTCGCGCAGACGCGCGTGATGGGGATCTTCCGGGGGAAGTTGCCGGAAGACACCGTCCGCCTGTGCCGCGCGGCCTGGGGCGCGGGTGTCGTCGCCGTCGAGGTGCCCGTGCAGAACGACGCGGCCTTCGCCTCGCTCGCCGCGGCCGTTGCCGCTCGGGGCGAGGGACAGCTGGTCGGCGCCGGCACCGTGCGCACGCCGGATCAGCTGCGCCGGGCGGCCGACGCGGGCGCGCAGTTCACCGTCGCCCCCGGAATGGATCCCGAGATCATCGCGCTCTCGATCGAGCTGGGCGTGCCGCACCTGCCGGGCGTCGCGACGGCGACCGACATCCACCGCGCGCTGCTCGCGGGCGCCGAGTGGGTCAAGGCCTTCCCGGCCGCCGAACTCGGGCCGTCATGGATCTCCGCGCAGCTCGCCCCGTTCCCGGAGGCGAAGTTCGTCGCGACGGGCGGCATCGATGCGGACAACGCGGGCGACTTCCTCGCCGCGGGCGCCCGCGGCGTCGCGATCGGATCCGCATTCGAGGATCCGGAACTGCTCGCCGCGATGACGGAGGCGGGCCTGCTCGGCTGACTCCGCCGCCCGTTAGCACGCCGCGCCCCGCGCCTCTGCCCCGTCCGGGGGATCGCGCGGGGCGCGGCGGTGTCTGAGCGCGAAATATGTCACGGTTTTGCAACAAGGGGTAGTCGAAACGTTTTTTGTATCGCTACAATCCTGGGTGTGCCCCTCGCGGATGAGGAGCCCACAGACCGACAAGTTTCGTCGCAGAGGCGGCGAGGTCGAAAGGACGAAGATGTTCACCAAGAAGCGACTGCTGGGCGGGCTTGCCCTGGCAACCGGCGCCGCCATCGCCCTCACGGGCTGCTCCTCGTCGGACGCCCCGGCCCCGGGCGAGGCGCAGGCGTTCGACCCGAACGAGAAGGTCGAGCTCGACCTCGCCTTCTGGGGCGACGAGACCCGCGCCGGCTTCTACAACGAGGCCATCGAGGCCTTCAACGAGGAATACCCGAACATCACGGTGAAGCCGCAGTTCCTCGACTTCACGGGATTCTGGGAGAAGCGTCAGACCGAGGCCGCCGGCGGCGGCCTGCCCGACGTCATGCAGTTCGACTACTCGTACCTGCGCCAGTACGGCGAGAACAACCTGCTGCTCGACCTCGGTCCCTACCTGGGCGAGGAGATCAATACCGACGCGATTCCCGAGTCTGCCGTCAACATCGGCGTCGTCGGCGACAAGACCGTGGGTCTGCCCACCTCGACCAACGCGTGGGCGATCTTCCAGAACACCGCGCTCGCCGACGAGCTCGGCGTGGGCGTGTTCCCCGACGGCGGAAGCTACGAGGAGTACGAGCAGTGGATCGACGACGCCACGCAGGCCGGCGGCGGTGAGGCATGGGGCGCGGGCGACTACACCGGCGTGATCCAGTTCTTCGAGCTCTACAAGCGCTCGCAGGGCGAGGACCTCTTCACGGAGGAGGGCGAGCCCAACTTCACGGAGGAAGAACTCGCCGACTTCTGGGCGATGGGTCAGGAGATCCGCGACGGCAAGGGAATCACGACGCAGGAGGCCGTCGAGTACGACCCCGTCGGTGCCTTCGCCTCGGGCGACCTCGTCGCCGAGATGACGTGGGACAACTTCGGTGCGGGCTACCTCGCGCAGCTGCCCGAGGAGTACCAGGACCTCACGATCACGGCCCCGCCCGTCTGGGAGGAGGGAGCCAAGGACCTCTACCTGAAGCCCTCGATGCTGCACACCGTCTCGGCGAAGACCGAGCACCCCGCCGCCGCGGCCGTGCTGGTCGACTTCCTCGTGAACAGCCCGAAGGTCGGAGAGATCTTCGGCACCAACCGCGGCCTGCCGGTGTCGCAGACTCAGCTTGACGGCGCCGACCTCGACGAGCTGAGCACCAAGGTGCGCGACTACGAGGCGTCGATCGCGGACCGCCTCGGCGACGCACCCCCGGTGCCGATCGCCGCCTACGGATCGCTCGAGCAGAAGTACCGTTCGCTGGGTGAGGACCTCGGGCACGGCCTGAAGACGCCGGAAGAGGCGGCCGCCGAGTTCTTCGTCGAGCTGGACGCAGCGATCAACAACTGAGCACCGCGGTGGGTGGGGCCGCGCGGAGCGGCCCCACCCACCAAGCTCGACCTCGAGGAGGACGCATGACCGATCTGTCGACGCGGACGGTGGTGACGGGCGACGCATCGAAGCGCGCGCAGCGTCGGCCCGTGCCGCAATCGCGCGGCGCCGCCGTGCGCCAGCGCCGCGAGAACATCGCGGCGTACACGTTCCTGATCCCGTGGCTGGTCGGCTTCTTCGGCCTCACGGTCGGCCCGATGCTGTACACGCTCTACCTGTCGTTCACGAACTACAACCTGTTCTCGGCGCCGACCTGGACGGGCCTCGACAACTACATCCGCCTGTTCACGAACGACCCGAGCTTCATCCAGTCCGCGAAGATCACGTTGTTCTATGTGCTCGTCGGCACGCCGCTGAAGCTCGCCGTCGCCCTCGGCGCGGCCATGCTGCTGAACTACCGCGACACGGCCGCGACCTTCTTCCGTTCGGCCTTCTACGTGCCCTCGCTCATCGGCGCGAGCGTCTCCGTCGCGATCGTGTGGCGCGCCATGTTCGTCACGGACGGACCGGTGGACTCGGCGCTGAGCTTCTTCGGCATCAACCTCGGCGGCTGGGTGGGCAACGTCGACCTCGTCGTTCCCATGATGATCCTCCTCGCGGTGTGGGGCTTCGGCGGCACGATGATCATCTTCCTCGCGGGCCTCAAGAACATCCCCGGTGAGCTATACGAGGCTGCGGACGTCGACGGCGCGGGGCCACTGCGCAAGTTCCGCAACATCACGCTCCCGATGCTCTCGCCCGTGATCTTCTTCAACCTGCTGCTCGAGACGATCGGCGCGTTCCAGGTCTTCGGCTCGGCGTACATCATCTCGAACGGAACCGGCGGCCCCGCCGGCATGACGAACTTTTACACGGTGTACCTGTACAAGCGCGCGTTCACCGACAGTCAGATGGGCTACGCCTCGGCGATGGCCTGGGTGCTGCTGATCGTCGTCGCGATCGTGGCGATCTTCATCTTCCGGTCGTCGCAGTCATGGGTGCACTACGCGGGAGACGAAAAATGAGCGCGACCCTACAGACCACGCAGGCGGTCGTCACCGGCACGGCCGGGCCCCAGCGGCGCGTAAAGCGCAAGACGTGGAAGACCATCATCTGGCTGATTGCGATGATCGTCCTCGCCGCGGTGATCCTCTACCCGCTGCTCTGGCTGACACTCGCCACCCTCAAGCCGTCGAGCGAGTTCGGCACGAACCCGGGCCTCATCCCCGAGCAACCGACGTGGCAGAACTTCGTCAGGGTCTCCGAGGGCATCGCCGGCGTGCCCATGTGGCGGTTCTTCTGGAACACGATCGTGCTGTCGGTCGTCGCGACCGCCGCGACGGTCATCTCACACGCGCTCGCGGCCTACGCGTTCGCGCGCATCAGGTTCAAGGGATCCAAGATCCTCTTCACCTGCATGATCGCGACACTGCTGCTGCCGTTCCACGTCGTGATCATCCCGCAGTACATCATCTTCAACAACCTCAACCTGATCGACACCTACATCCCGATCCTGATCGGCAAGTTCCTCGCCACCGAGGCATTCTTCGTGTTCCTGATCATGCAGTTCATCCGTTCCGTGCCGCGCGAACTCGACGAGGCGGCGCGCATCGATGGGGCGGGCCACGCGCGCATCTTCTTCTCGATCATGCTGCCGCTGATCGTGCCGACCCTCACGACGGTCGCGATCTTCACCTTCCTCGGCCAGTGGAACGACTTCTTCGGGCCCCTGCTGTACCTGACCTCGCCCGAGAACTACCCGCTCTCGATGGCGCTGAAGATGTACAACGACCAGACCAGCGTCTCCGACTACGGGGCCACGACGGCGGCGTCGTTCATCGCGCTCGTGCCGGTGCTGTTGTTCTTCGTGATCTTCCAGCGCTTCATCATCACGGGTATGTCGTCGGGCGCGGTCAAGGGTTAAGGGGCGACGATGGGCAGAGGCGACATCGGCCGCGCGCAGAAGGCAGCGCGCCGGGCGGACATCTCGGGCAGCGGGCCGACGCGGCGCGGCGAAAGCAACGCCCCCGGGGCGCTCTCGCCGTTCCAGATGTTCGGCGAGGCGATGCTCACGGGTATTCTCGTCGCGGTCGCGTCGCTGCCCATCATCACCCTTCCCGTCGCCCTCGCGGCGGGATCGCGACACCTGCGCGCGTTCATCCGCGGCGATGCCTCGCACTGGGCGACCTTCTGGCGCGAGATCCGCTCCGGCATTGCCGGATCCGCGGGGCTCGGGCTGGGGCTCGTCGCGCTGAGCCTCGTGTTCGTGGCGAACACCGCGCTCGCCCGAACCGGAGCCCTCCCCGGCGGAGTGGCGATCGCCTGGATTACCGGTGCCGTGACCGTTGCTGCGGCGACCGCGATCGTCCTCGCGGGCACGGTGTGGGATCCGCACACTGGCTGGCTTCCCGCGCTCCGCGCCGTTCCGGCGCTCGCGGGCGCGGATCCGCTCGGCACGCTCTTGTTCGTCGTGTCGATCGTGCTCGTCGTCTTCCTCACGATGGTGCTCGTCCCGCTCATCGTTCCGCTTCTCGGCTGCGTCGCGCTCGCGATGGTGGCCATCCCGATGCGAAAAGGACAGTGACCGCGATGACTCGCCTGACGATCGCCCGTTCTGCGGGCGATGGCCGCTTCGACGGCATCGGCGCGGTGAATGGTGGCGGCGCCACCAGTGTGCTGCTGCGCGATTACCCGGAGCCACAGCGTTCGCAGATCCTCGACCTCGTGTTCCGGCCGAAGTTCGGCGCCTCGGTCAGCACGATGCTCGTCGAGATTCCCGGCGACGGCAACGCCACCCAGGGCTCGATGCCGAGCCACATGCACACCCGCGACGACCTCGACGGCGAGCGCGGATACACATGGTGGATCCTCACGGAGGCCGCCGGGCGCAACCCCGAGATCGCGCTCGACGCGACCGCGTGGAGCGCACCCGGCTGGCTCGGGGGCGGCGAGTTCTGGTCGGGCGACACCGTCGAGTACTACCTCGCTTGGCTACGGATCCTTCGGGACCGCTACGGCCTGAGACTCTCGGCGATCGGTTGCCGCAACGAGAAGGGCGTCAGCCTCGAATTCGCCATGGCGCTGCGCCGAGGCCTCGATGAGGCGGGCTTCGCCGACGTGCTGCTTCACGGCTTCGATCACTGGCCGGACGACAAGTTCGACTTCGTCTACGAACTCGAACGCGATATCGAGTCTCGCGACGCGATCGACGTCATCGGCGCCCACGTCATGTACGGCAAGCCCGACGCGCACACCCCGGCGCGCGTGCGCGAGCTCGCCGACGAGTGGGGAAAGCCGATCTGGAACACGGAAGACCACGTCTATCGCTCAGGCTTCGATTGCCTGATCGGCATCGTCGAGTGCTTCAACGACAACGTCATCCTGAGCGGCGCGACGAAGATCGTGCTCTGGTACGACATCGCGGCCGTCTACCCGATGGAGCCCTACTCGGAGGATCCGGCGATGCTCGTCGCGAACGAGCCGTGGTCGGGGCACTACCGCGTGCGCGAGGCGCTGTGGGGCTACGCGCACTACGGTCAGTTCACGGGTCTCGGCTGGAGCCTGCTGGAGAGCGGTTGTCGAGCATTGCCCGGTGGCGGTTCGGTCGTGACGCTTGCGTCGGCCGAGGGCGAGGTGAGCTCGATCGTTGAGACCTCGGGCGCGGCCGCGCCGCAAGTGCTGCGGCTCTCGCTCGGCGACGGCCTCGCGGCCGAGGAGCTGTCCGTCTGGCGTAGCACCGCCGACGAGCAGTTCGTGGAGCAGGTTTCGCTGCGCGTCGACGGCGGCGAGTTCGAGATCGAACTGCTGCCGGATGCCGTCTACTCGATCACGAGTACCACGGGCCAGCGAAAGGGATCCTTCGACGGGATCCCCGCGCCCGCCGCGTTCCCGCTGCCATACCACGACGACTTCTCCTCGTATGAGGATCCGGCAGCGCGCGGTTTCCTCCCGCGCTACACGGCCGATATCGCAGGAGCGTTCGAGCTCACCCGCGGTGCGGACGGCCGAGTGCGCTTGCAACAGGTAGTGCCGATCCCGACGATCTCGTGGGCGCCCGACTGGCGGCCTTATGCGATCCTCGGCGATGAGAACTGGGCGGACATCGAAGTCTCCACTCGTCTGCTTCTGGAAGGTGGCGATACCGGTGGGGTCATGGCCCGCGTGAACCATGTCGGCACCGGCTACGGTTTCGTGCCGAAGGGCTACTCGTTCGAGATCGATGCCGCGGGCGCCTGGCGGCTCGTGTCGGTGAACGGCAAGGTCGACATGGGCGAGCTCGTCGGTGACAGCGAGCAGCAGGAGATCATCCGCGCTCAGCGCGACACGAGCCCCGGTGGCGAGCGCGAACTGGCGAGCGGCGTCGTCGCGGCCGGTGAGCGAATCGAGCTCGCACTGCGCTGCCGGGGAGACCGGATCCGGGCGCTCGTCGACGGCGCGCTCGTCGCGGAGGTCCGCGACGGTACCCATGCACGCGGCATGGCGGGCCTCATTGCGGGCCAGACCGAGACTCGGGTCAGCCGCCCCGCCTTCGAACACATCAACATCCGACCCCTGAGCTAACAGGAGAACGACATGACGCTTCGCAAGACCCCCACCCCGCCGATGGGATGGAACAGCTGGGACTGCTTCGGCACGACCGTGACCGAGGAGGAGGTTCTCGAGAACGCCCGCTTCATGGCCGAGCACCTGCTGCCGTACGGCTGGGACACGATCGTGATCGACGCCGACTGGTCGGACCCGAACGCGCGGGCCCATGGGTACACCGAGGCCGCGTCGCTCGTCATCGACGAGTACGGACGACTCAACCCGGATCCGGTCCGCTTCCCGAGCGCCGCCGGCGGCGCGGGCTTCGGCCCTCTCGCCGAGAAGGTCCACGCGCTCGGGCTGAAGTTCGGCTTCCACGTCATGCGCGGCATTCCCGACGTGGCCGTCGCCGCCGATACACCGGTGTTCGGCACCTCGCTCACCGCCTCGCAGCTCGCCGATCAGACGAACCGCTGCGAGTGGAACCCGCACTATGCGGGGCTGCGCGCCGAGGGGATGCAGGCCTACTACGACTCGTGCCTGGCCCTGTACGCCGAGTGGGGCATCGACTTCATCAAGGCCGATGACATGCTCTGGCCCTACCAGCGCGCCGATATCGAGGCCTACGCCGCGGCCATCGAGAAGGCTCCGCGCGAGATCGCGCTCTCGCTCTCGCCCGGGCGGCACCTCTCGATGGCCCATCTCGAACACCTGACGCAGCACGCGACGATGTGGCGCGTGAGCGACGACATCTGGGACAACTGGGCCGACATCGAGCCGAACTTCGCCCGGCTCGCGCGATGGGCGCCGCACGCGTCCGGAGACGGTTGGCCCGACGGCGACATGCTCCCGCTCGGCCGAATCGGCGTGCGGGCCGAACGCGGCGAGCCGCGCGACGACCGCCTCACGACCGCCGAACGGCGCTCGGTGATGACCCTGTGGACGATCGCGCGCTCGCCGCTGATGATCGGCGGCCACCTGCCGGAGAGCGACCCGGAGACGATCGCGCTGTTCACGAACGCCGAGGTGCTCCGGATCCTCGAGACCTCGACGCACAACCGCGAGCTGTTCCGCGAGCGCGAGCTGGTCGCCTGGGCCGCCGACGGCCTGAACGGCGAGCGCTGGGCGGCGGTCTTCAACACCCGCGACGAGGCGGCCGTCGAGACGCTCGACAGCAGCTGGCTCGGTTTCGGATCCGCCCTCGGCGAGATCGTCGACGTCTGGACGGGGGAGGCGGTGCCGACCGAGATCGCCCGCGAGCAGAGCCACGACGTCTACAGCGTCGCGCCCGGTAGCACGGCCCTGCGCCTGCCGTTCGCCGCCCACGGCTGCGTGCTGCTGCGGGCGTAAGTTCCTCGTCCTCGCTTCGCATCGACATCTCGCCGCGTGGTCATCGACGAATTACATGTGACTGCGCCGGGCCATGATTGCTTCTGGCGCTCGAGTCGTCATCGTGTGGGCGCCGGTCTGGGCAGCCAACGGGAAGAGCAAGGCGGCCGCGGCGACGCCGATCGCCGCGCCGAACACCTCGGCCGCAATGAAGGGCAAGACGGACTCGGGCGCGATACCCGCGAACGTATCGGTGAATATGCGGCCGATCGTGACGGCGGGGTTCGCGAACGAGGTGGAGCTGGTGAACCAGTAGGCCGCGCCGATGTATGCGCCGACGGCGGTCGCGATCACCGGCAACGATTGGCGCATCCGGGTGAGGCCGGTGATCAACAGCACCAGGCCAGCCGTAGCGGTGACCTCGCCCAGCAATGTCCCCGCAGTCACCCGCGCTGTGGAGGCGATCGCGAGCGGGACCTGGAACATCAGATTCGCAAGCACCGCGCCGCCGATCCCGCCGGCGACCTGTGCACCGATGTAGGCGGTCACGTCCCGGACGGGAAGACCCGCGCCGGTTCGGCGGCCCAGGATCGCGTCGGCGACGGAAACGAGGGGATTGAAGTGCGCGCCGGAGATCGGCCCGAGAAGCACGATCAGCACTGCGAGACCAAGCGCTGTCGCCGTCGAGTTCCCCAGTAACTGCAGCCCGACATCGATCGACAACTGCTGTGCGGCGATCCCGGAGCCGACGATGACCGTCACCAGCAACCCGGTGCCCAGGAATTCTGCCAGGACCCGACGGGCAAGCGCAGGGCGGTCGATCACGAGACGTCCGCCGTCGACGGCGGGAGCAACTCCGCGAGCAACTGGTGAACATGTTCCCGGATCTCGTCGCGGACGGCGCGGACGCCGTCCAGGTCCAGACCGGCCGGGTCCGCGAGTTGCCAGTCCAGGTATCGTTTGCCGGGAAAGATCGGGCAGGCGTCTCCGCAGCCCATCGTGATCACCGCATCCGACTCCCGCACCGTCTCGACGGTCAGCAGCTTCGGTGTATTCCCGGCGATGTCGATGCCCTCCTCGGCCATTGCCGCGACCGCGACAGGGTTGATCTGGTCATTCGGCGCAGACCCGGCCGACAACACCTCGATCCGTTCTCCCGCAAGGGCCTGCAGGTAGCCGGCGGCCATCTGCGACCGGCCCGCGTTGTGAACGCAGACGAACAACACGGTTGGCTTCTCGGTCATGACAGGTCCTCTCGAAGGTGTGCGCGGATGTGCTCATCCAGCTTGACAACCCGACTATAGCTCAGTCAAGATTGAGGCAATGAACAGTGAGCAAATTTCCTCGGTGGAGGCACGGGCACGCAAGCACGCCGCGTTGGCGGATCCTGCGCGGCTACGGATGGCGGATCTGCTGTCCTTCGGCGACCTGTCGCCGACCGAGTTGCGCGAAGAGCTCGGGGTACCGTCGAATCTGCTCGCGCATCACCTCGGCGTGCTCGAGCGGGAGGGGCTCATCACCCGCGGGCGTTCCGAGGGGGACAAGCGGCGCAGCTACGTGCGACTCGTGCCCGGCGCGCTGGCGGGGCTCGCATCGTCTGCCTCCGCCGGCGCGGATCGTGTCTTGTTCGTCTGTTCCGCAAACTCCGCTCGGTCACAGCTCGCCCAGGTCCTGTGGAACACGGTCAGCGAGGTGCCCGCCCAGTCCGCCGGCACCCATCCTGCAGACCGGGTCGCGCCCGGTGCAGTCGCGACCGCTGCCCGGCATGGCCTCGACCTCACCGGCGCGGTGCCACGGATGGTCGACGACCTCGACGTGGAAGGCGCGTTCATCATCACGGTCTGCGACCGGGCCCATGAGGAATTCGCCGCGGCGACCGTGCACTGGTCCGTGCCCGACCCGGTGCGGGTGGGAACCGATCAGGCGTTCGAAGCGGCGTTCGACGACCTCCGTCGCCGCGTCGACGAGCTCGCTCCGCGTATCCTCGCCGTTGCCTGAGCACGCCCCGCGGTAGCGGGCGGACCCGGGCGGGGAACGCGTCAAGCCGGCGAAGGTCGCGACGACCGGCTTGACGCCGGAGATCGATGCAGGCCTGCCCAGGCCCCGAGACGCGCGGTCATCCAGTGGATCGGGACGAGTGCCGTCAGTGGTTCTAGGGCGTTGAGCGCGTCGCTGCGTGCGAGCTGTCAGCGGTCCGAGTCGGGCGAGAGCAGCCGGGCCTCGGTGAGGCGCGGGGTGGGGGAACCCTCGATCTCGATCTCGTGCGTCACAGTTCCGGGATCCGCACCGATCGCGATGTCGCGGACGTCGGCGGCCGTGCCGTGGGGGTGCGCCTCGTCGAGGACGAGCCGCCCGCCGACGCGCACCCGGATGCTCGAGCCATCCGCGCCCGCGCCCCAGGCGAGCCGCAGGATGTCCGCCGTCCCGGTCCAGTCGTTCATCGTCACGCGGATCCGCGAGCAGGTGCGTCGCCAGCGCACGTCGCCGTCGCGGCCGATCTCCTCGTCGCCCGTTTCGAGCCCGTGGTCCGACTCGGGCTGCTGCTCGCCGAAGGCGACGACGTCGCGCGTGCGCGATTCGAGGCCGAGCGAGGCCTCGTCGATGCGCGCGAGCTCGGCGACGCGGTCCGCGGCGTCGCCGAACGGCCAGGAGAGCGTGTATCGCGCCTCGTGGATGCCCGCGAACGGTTCGAGGTCGACCGGCCCGCGGGAGGTCGGCACGCGCACGCGGCCCGGCCCGGTCCGCTCGGCACCGGAGAGCGCGTCGGCCGCGAGCACCGGGGTCTCGGCGAGCGGCCTCAGCGCGCCGACGGCGATGTGGCTCATGCGGGCCGCCGAACCGCGATACTCGAGCCCGTCGTCGGGGATCCGCTCGGCGAGCACGTCGGGGCCGTCGACGACCCACACCCAGGGCGAGCCGTCGCTCGCGCGTTCGAGGCGCAGCGCGCGAGGGTAGCTGATCCGCGCGGTCCAGGATCCGGCGGGCACCGCGAAACGCAGCCGCGTTCCGGGCGCGCCGTCGCCCGCGAGCGGTGCGATCGAGGGCGCGGCGGATCCGTCGACCCAGTCGGGGACGAGCACGGACAGGTCGAGATCGCGCGCGGACTCGACCCGGATCTCGACCTCGATCGCGTCCGCCGCCTCCTCGACGTCCTGCTCGATGCGCAGGCCGTCCGGGCCCCATGCGGCGGGGATCGGTGCCGTGACGCGCAGCTCATCGCCGCGGCACGAGAACGCGAGCGCGCCGTGCAGGGCCTGGGCCTCGAAGCCCGAACCCATGCAGCACCAGAACCCCTCGGCCTCGGCCGAATACACCCGGTAGTGGGCGGGCCGCTGCGGCGTGAAGTAGGCGAGCCCGCCGTGGCGGGGGTGCTGCGCCGAGCGCAGGTGATTGCGTCGCGCGCGCTCGGCGACGAGGAGGTATCGGTCGTCGTCCGTGAGCGCGTGCAGTTCGGCGGCGAGCTTGATCATGTTGTGCGTGTTGCAGGTCTCGGGGCCCTCGCGTGCCGTGAACATGCTCGCGAGCGACGCATCGAAGTGCTCGCGCACGCTGTTCCCGCCGATTCCGACCGAGCGGTGGCCCGCGACGCGGTCGAAGAAGAAGCGCGCCGCGGCCCCCTCGTATGCCGCGACCTCGGCGAGCAGCTCGGGTGCGAGAACCCGCGCCGCCCGCTCGATCGTCGCGAAGCCGACGACGACGGGGATCCGGGTGTTTGCGTGCAGGCCGTCGAGCTCGTCGCGCCCTGCGGCGAGCGGATCCGCGAGGCCGCGCGGCACGAGCCGTCGCGCGAGCGCGAGGAAGCGGGAGTCGCCCGTGGCGAGGGCGAGCCGCGCGAAGGATTCGGTGAGCCCGCCGAACTCGCATTCGAGGATCCGCTGCAGCGCGACGTCGTCGAGGGCGTCGAGCTGTTCGCGCCACCAGCCGGCGTAGGCCAGGAGCACCCGGCGCGCCTGATCGTCACCGATCTCGGCGGCGTCGATCAGGCCCGCGAGGACCTTGTGCAGGTTGTAGAGCGGCACCCAGCGGTCGTTGAGGAAGAAGGCGCCCGCGTCGATGCGGCCGGAGCGCAGCTCGTCCCAGAGGGCGGCGCCCCGCGGTACGCCGCCGATGTAACCCGTGCCGAGCGCGTCCTGGCACTCGGCGAGACCCGCGACGAGGGCTCGGCGCATGCGGGTTGTCTCGGGATCGCCGGCGGCCGAGAGCGTGGCGAGCGCCGAGAGCACGTGGCCGGCGGTGTGCCCATCGAGGCCCGTCGCCTCCCAGCCGCCGTAGCCCTCGGCGTGCGCGAGGCCGGCCTCGCGGCGGAAGGGCGCGAGGAGCCGCTCGACGTCGAGGCGCAGCACCGTGTCGCGCACGGTCGAGCGGGCGCGGGCGTCGTCGCCGCCGGGCGCGACGGATCCGCGGGGCGGGAACTGAATCATCGGGGTCTCCACTGACCGGGCGTCATTTCCTGTAACGATACAGACTTCGAACGCGCCCGTCGAGAAACGTTTTCGGACAAGTACTTGATCGATACAAAAACTCCTGCCATGATCGAGCGGCGAGGGAGCCGCCCGGCCCCTCGACCCCCGCACGGCACCGCTATTCGGCGTGCCCGCGGCGCCGCGCTCGCGGCTCGGAAGAACCTTCGATGGCGAAGTTCTAAGGAGAAGACAGTGGATCCATCCACGCACCATTCCCGATCACCACGCGGGCGATCCCTCGCCCGCCTCGGCATCGCAAGCGGCACGGCCGCCGCGATCGTCGCGACGCTTCTCGCGGCAAGCCCGGCCGCCGCAGCCCTCGAGCCCGGCGACGACGGCAGCTGGCGCTTCGACTTCGGCACCCCGACCAGCCCCGTGGCCGAGGGGTATCACCAGGTCACGACCGGCTCGCTGTACACCGAGGAGCAGGGCTGGGGCATCACGCTGCCCGACGGCGGCGGCCTCTTCGACCGCGACCGCACGGGCAGCCTCGCCGAGCCGGATCCCGTCGCGGAAGACTTCGTGGCGGGCGCGGCCTGGGGCTTCCAGGTCGACGGTGTGCCGGACGGCGCGTACGACGTCACCGTCACGATCGGCGACGCGATGGCCGGCACCTCCGGCACGAACGCGTCGCTGACGATCGAGGGCGTCGCACAGGATCGCCTGACGACGGGACAAGGCGGCACGACGACCGCGACCTTCCGCGCCGTCGTGACCGACGGGCAACTGACGATCTCGATCACCGGGGGTGGGCTGGGCGCCTACATCAACGGCATCGTGATCACCCCCGCTCTGCCCGAGACGCCGGAGACCCCGAGCGGCCTCGCCGTTTCGCGCGTCACCGCCGACGGCGTCGTGCTCGCGTGGGAGGCCACGGCGAACGCCGAGGAGTACGTCCTCGAACGCGCCGGCGAGGACGGCACCTTCGCCGAGATCGCGACGGTCGCCGAAACCGGCTACACCGACGCGGTCGACACTTCGACGGCGTGGTCGTACCGCGTGACGGCGCGGAACGCGGCGGGCAGTTCCGCGGCGAGCGAGCCGGTCTCGGCCCCCGCCTACGCACAGCCGGAGGCGCTGCCGGAGATCGCCGAGGGCGAGTCGGTCACCTTCGACTTCGGACCCGGTGCCCTCGCGGAGAATGCGTTGGGCGTCACCAGCGCGACGGCGTTCGACGAGGACTGGGGCTACGGCTTCTCGACGGCGCCCGCCGCTGTCGCCGCCGATGTCGATCGCGGCACGGACGACGCCGTGCGCAGCGACTTCGTCGCGGCGGCCGGCGGCGTGTTCGAGATCGACCTGCCCGCGGCCGACTACTCGATCGACGTCGTCTCGGGCGACGTCGAGAACGCCACCACGACGACCATCACCGCCGAGAAGATGGCGAAGGTGCTCGAGAATCCGAAGGCCGCGGGGGAGTACCTCGAGATGGCCTTCCCGATCGCGCTGATCGACGGGCGCCTGACCCTCGAGTTCGGCGGCGACGCCGCCGCGGTGAACGCGCTGACCATCACGCGGCTCGCGGCGCGGCAGGCCGGCGCGATCCCGACCGCCTACATCACGGGCGATTCAACGGTGCAGAGCTACGACCCCATCGCCTACGCGCCTCAGGCGGGCTGGGGCCAGATGATCGAGCGCTTCCTCGCCGACGACGTGGCGGTGGCCAACCACGCGATCGGCGGCCGCTCGTCGAAGAACTTCATCACACAGGGGCGCCTCGACGAGATCCTTCGAAACATCCGCCCGGGCGACTACCTGTTCGCCCAGTTCGGCCACAACGACGCCACGCAGGGCGTCGACGACCGCTACGCCTCGCCGGAGGACTACAAGGAGTACCTGCGCGAGTACATCCAGGGCGCGCGCCAGCGCGGCGCCACGCCCGTGATCGTCACGCCCGTGTCGCGGCGTTCGTTCAACGCGGAGACGGGCGAGGCGAACGTGAGCTTCCCCGAGTACGTCGCCAAGGCGATCGAGGTCGCCGAGGAGGAGGACGCGCTGCTCGTCGACCTCTCGGCGTCGTCGCGCGCCTACCTGACCGAGATCGGCGCGGAGGCGGCGAAGGCCGTCTTCCTGCACGTGGATCCGGGAGTCTTCCCGAACAGGCCCGCGGGCACGACCGACGACACGCACTTCCAGGAATACGGCGCCATCCAGATGGCGCGCCTCGTGGCGCAGGACGTGGCCCAGCTCGACGACCCGCTCGCCTCGAAGGTGACGGACGTCGAGCCGCCGGCCGCCGTGCCCGGCGCTCCCGCCGACCTCGTCGCGGGCGCCATCAGCAACGGCGGCGCGACCCTGCAGTGGTCGCCCTCGCCAACGGCCGACATCTACAAGATCTATCGCCAGGACGACGGCGCGGGCGAGTGGGCGCTCGTCGGAATGGTCACACAGCCGAGCTCGCTCGTGCAGGGGCTCGAGGAGGGGCGCACCTACAGCTACCGCGTCGTGGCGGTCAACGGCCGCGGCGAATCGGATCCGAGCGACACGGTCACCTTCACGACGAAGGAAGCGCTGTATAAGTACGACTTCCAGCTCGCCGGCAACCCGCTGATGGAGGGTTATACCGAGGTCACGCCCGACACGCAGTACAGCGAGGAGACGGGCATCGGTTTCCTCACGGCGCTGCCCGCGAACGGCGGACGCGACCGCGGCGACCAGGGCGGTGCCGCCAACAACCTCGTGCGCGATTTCGTGCTGCCGGGCGAGAGCGCGACCTTCGCGCTTGACGTCCCCAACGGCACGTACTCGGTGAAGACCTACTCCGGTGACTTCATCGGCAGCAGCCGCACGAGCTTCCGGATCGAAGGCAAGGAGGCCGGCAGCGGCAACGCCGGCACCGGATCCGTGAACGAGACGCTCCGCGGCCCCTTCCTCGTGACCGACGGGCGCATCGATATCGAGGCCTACGGCCCCGCGTCGGGCTCGCGCCTCAACGGCCTCGAGATCACCCCGATCCTCCTCGGCCCCACCGGGCTCGAGGCGACCGAGGTCGACGCGGATCCGGACAGCCCCGCGATCTCGCTCGCGTGGGACGATGTCGAGGGCGTGAGCTGGAACGTCTATCGCACCTCTCTCTTCGACTCCGCACCCGTCCTCGTCGACGAGGTCGACGAGCCCTCCTACACCGACACCGACGCGCGCGTGGGGCTCGAGTACGAGTACTACGTCGCGGCCGTCGACCAGACGGGGCTCGAGTCGGTTCCGAGCCCGACCGTGGAGGTCTCGCTCGTCGACGACGAGGTCGCGCCTCCCGCAGCCGCGACCGGGCTCACGGTCGGCGACACCGAGAAGAATCTCGTGTCGTTCTCGTGGACGCCCGCGGACGAGGCGCTCTACCACCTCGTGTTCCGCTCGGAGAAGGCGGGCGAGCGCGGAGAGCTCGTCGGCATCGCGGATGACGCCTCCTACTCCGACGAGGACGTGCTGACGACGATCCCGTACTACTACACGGTCGTCGGCGTGAATGCGGGCGGCGCGGGCGAGGGATCCGAGCAGCTCGCGACCGAGGCGGTCACGACCCTCGAGCGCCAGGCCGAGTACCTCGACCGCGCGCCCGTGGCCGTGCATGCGGACAACGGCGTGCTCGTCTCGTGGCGCATGCTGGGCACCGATCCGGACGACATCTCCTTCCACGTGTACCGCGACGGCGAGAGGATCACCGAGGAGCCGATCGAGAGCTCGACGAACCTGCTCGACGAGGGCGGATCCGACGGATCCGTGTACACCGTCACTCAGGTGCGCGACGGCCGCGAGTACACGGCGACCGACGACTTCGGCGTGCAGGCGGGCGGCTACCTCTCGGTGCCGCTCGACAAGCCCGCCGACGGCTACACGAAGGACGGCCAGCCGTTCACCTACTCGGCGAACGACACGAGCGTCGGCGACGTCGACGGCGACGGCACCTACGAGCTGTTCGTGAAGTGGGATCCGTCGAACGCGAAGGACAACTCGCACGCCGGATACACGGGCAGCGTGCTGCTCGACGCCTACCGGCTCGACGGCACCCGCCTCTGGCGCATCGACCTCGGGCGCAACATCCGGGCCGGCGCGCACTACACCCAGTTCCAGGTCTTCGACTACGACGGCAACGGCAAGGCCGAGGTCATCATGAAGACCGCCGACGGCACGATCGACGGCGCGGGGACGCCCATCGGCAACGCCAGTGCCGATCACCGCAACAGCTCGGGATACGTTCTGCAGGGCCCCGAGTACCTGACGGTGTTCGACGGCGCGACGGGCGCGGCGATCGACACGATCGACTACAACCCGCCGCGCGGCGACGTCGGCGCCTGGGGAGACACCTACGGCAACCGCGTCGACCGATTCCTTGCCGGCACGGCCTACCTCGATGGCGAGCACCCCAGCGCGATCTTCAGCCGCGGCTACTATACGCGAGCCGTCGTGGCGGCGTACGACTTCGACGGCGAGAAGCTCATCGAGCGCTGGGTGACCGACTCGAACGACGAGGCAAACGAGGCCCTGTTCGGTCAGGGCAACCACAACCTCTCGGTGGCGGACGTGGACGGCGACGGCAAGGACGAGATCGTCTACGGATCCGCGACGATCGACGACGACGGCGGCCTGCTCTACTCGACGGGCCTCGGCCACGGCGACGCCATCCACCTTTCCGACCTCATCCCCTCGCGGCCGGGCCTGGAGGTCTTCGCGGCTCAGGAACACGTCGCCGCCGAGGGCGGCATGGGCGCCACGATGCGGGACGCCGCGACGGGGGAGATCATCTGGTCGATCCCGGCCGTGCGCGACACCGGTCGCGCCGCGGCGGGCGACATCGATCCCCGCTACGAGGGCGCCGAAGGCTGGGCGATCGGCGGCGACTCGTCGTGGAACTCGGAGGTGGGTCAGCTCGTCTCCGCGGACGGCGAGGTCATTAGCGAGTCGATCCCGCCGGCGAACTTCCTCGCCTGGTTCGACGGAGACCCGCTGCGCGAGATCGTCGACCACACCTTCGACCAGGAGGCCTACTCCGGCTACCCGACCGTGTCGAAGTGGAACTGGGAGACCGGAACCACCGACGTGATCCTCGCCGACGAGGGGGCGCGCTCCAACAACGGCACGAAGGGCAACCCGAACATCCAGGCCGACCTGTTCGGCGACTGGCGCGAGGAGATCGCCTGGCGCAGCGCCGACTCGAGCGAGCTGCGCATCTACTCGACGACGGACGAGACCGAGCTGCGCCTGCGCACGCTGATGCACGACCCGGTCTACCGCCTGGGCGTCGCGTGGCAGAACACCGGCTACAACCAGCCCCCGCACACGAGTTACTTCCTGGGTGAGGGGATGGAGCAGCCGGCGGCGCCGTCGATCCGATACACGGTGGAGGCTCCCGAGCCCGAGCCGATCGAGGGTCCGGAGGCAGGCGGTCCCGTGTCGGCCGAGATCTCGCACCGCGAGATCGGCAACGGGCTCGTGCTCACGGTGACGGTGACGAACACGTCGGACGAGTTCGTCACGGCGCACGTGACGACGCCGTTCGGCGAGAAGAAGATCCAGCGCCTGAAGGCGGGCACGAGCAGGTCGATCGCGTTCCAGACGCGCGCCGAATCGTTCGACGCCGGATCCGTCGAGATCGCCTACGCGCTGGATGATGGCACCGAGGGCACGCTCACGGTCGACTACGACGCGGTGGGCGAGGAGTAAGTCGCCGAGTTCACCAGTCTCCGCGCGGTCATCGTCACGTTGCAGATGACCGCGCGGAGGCGTGACGGCTCAATGGGAACGTGAAGACTCATCACTTTCCCGACATCTCAGCAAGTTTCCGATGAATCCTCCAGCGACAACGGATGATTCGTCGGAGACTTGCTGACTCGTGCGCGGCGCGGCGCGGCGCTAACGCGTCGACGACTCGCGCACGATCAGCGTGTGAGGGATCGTGAAGGTGCGCGGAGGCTCGGTAGACCCGGCCATGCGCTCGAGGAGGAAGCGGATCGCCGTGCTCGCCGTCACCGAGTGATCCGGCGCGATGGTCGTCAGCGACGGCACCGACAGGGCGGCGAGCGGGACGTTGTCGAAGCCCGTGACGCGCAGATCGTCGGGCACCCGAAGCCCGGCATCGGCGGCGCCGCGGACGGCGCCGATCGCGAGGTTGTCGGTGAACGCGGCGATCGCGTCGACGACGAGCCCCTGGGACAGGGCGGCGCCGACGGCGCGTGCGCCCGATGCGATGTCGAGGCCCTCGACCTCGATGAGGATCGGCTCGAGTCCGGCCCGGGCGATCGCCTCCAGGTAGCCCTCGCGCCGGGGATCGAGCTCGGTGTCGGGGCGCCGCAGGTAGGCGATCCGCCGCGAACCCTGCGCGATGAGGTGCTCGGTGGCCTCCCGCGCACCGATGAGGTTGGGCATGACGATGTGGTCGAGGGGCGCATCGAAGAGGCTCTCGCCGAGCAGCACGATGGGGTAATCGACCTGCAGCAGCGCGGTGTCCGCATCCGTCAGGCCTGCCGTCGAGAGCAGCAGGCCGTCGTAGAGCCGATTGCGCGAGGTCGAGACGACCTCGATCTCGGTCTCGCGCATGGCGTCGGTCTGTTCGATCGCCACGCGCATGCCCTGCTGCGCCGCCTCGTCGACGACGCAGCCGATGAGGTGCGCGAAGTACTGGTTGTCGACCTCCGGAACGGCGAAGCCGATCGTTCCGGTGCGGCCCGTGCGCAGGCTGCGGCCGGCCGCGTTGACCCGGTAGCCGAGCTCGTTGATCGCGGCGAGGACGCGCTTTTTCGTCTCGGGTTTCACGTGCGGGCGCGCGTTGACGACGTTCGACACCGTCATCGGTGAGACCCCCGCCGCGCGGGCCACGTCCTGCATCGTCACCATATCGTCATACCCCCGAAGGCTAAGTGTGTCACGCGCGTCGTCGCGCTTGACAGTGAGAGCGAATGGCCCCAGTCTATGTAACGTTACAAAAATTTCGATACCTGCGAGGAAGCATGTCTCACGAAACCACCCGCGTCGTCGTCAATCTCGACCTCCCCGGCGCGCGCATCAGCCGCCACCTCTATGGCCACTTCGCCGAGCACCTCGGCCGCTGCATCTACGGCGGATTCTATGTGGGCGAGGACTCCGAGATCCCCAACGAGGGCGGGATCCGCCTCGACGTCGTCGAGGCGCTGCGCACGCTGAAGATCCCGAACCTGCGCTGGCCGGGCGGGTGCTTCGCCGACGACTACCACTGGAAGGACGGCATCGGCCCGCGCGATGAGCGGCCGCGCATGGTCAACTCGCACTGGGGCGACGTCGTCGAGGACAACTCCTTCGGCACGCACGAGTTCATGCAGTTGTGCGAAATGCTCGGCGCCGACGCCTACGTCAACGGCAACGTCGGATCCGGCACCGTTCGCGAGATGAGCGAATGGATCGAATACCTCACGCGCGCCGACGACTCGCCGATGGCGGCGCTGCGCCGGCAGAACGGCCGCGACGAGCCGTGGAAGGTGCCGTTCTTCGGCATCGGCAACGAGGCCTGGGGCTGCGGCGGCAACATGCGCGCCGAGGCGTACACCGACCTCGCGCGCCAGTACTCGACCTACGTGCGCAACCACGGCGACAACAAGGTCTACCGCATCGCGGCGGGCGCGAACGTCGACGACTACAAGTGGACGGCGGCGCTCATGCGCGGCCTCGGCTGCCTCGGCGGCTGCCCGGGCGAGGACTCCTCGCCCTATCAGGCGCTCTCCCTGCACTACTACACGATGACCGGTCCGTGGGAGGACAAGGGATCCGCGACGGAGTTCACGGAGGACGAGTGGTACGTCGCGCTCTCGCGCGCGTTCCGCATCGAGGAGCTGCTCACGCGGCACAGCACCGTCATGGACGGCTACGACCCCGACAAGCGGGTCGGCCTCGTGCTCGACGAGTGGGGTACCTGGTGGAACGTCGAGCCGGGCACCAACCCCGGGTTCCTCTACCAGCAGAACTCCCTGCGCGACGCGCTCGTCGCGAGCGTGCACTTCGACGCGTTTCACCGGCACGCCGACCGCCTCGTCATGGCGAACATCGCGCAGACCGTCAACGTCCTGCAGGCCATGCTGCTGACCGACCCCGATTCGGGGGCGCTGGTGAAGACCCCGACCTATCACGTGTTCGAGATGAACACCGGTCACCACGACGCCGACTCCCTCGAGGCGCACGTCGTCGGATCCGAGACGCGCGCGGTCGACGGGCGCGAGCTGCCGATGGTCTCGGCGTCCGCGTCGATCAAGGACGGCCGCGCGCTGATCTCGCTGTCGAATCTCGAGGCCACGGCCGACCGCACGGTCGTGCTCGACCTCCGCGGCGCCGAGCTCGGCTCGGTGTCGGCGCGGATCCTCACCGCCGACGACACCGCCGCGCACAACACCCCCGAGAACCCCGACCGTGTCGCGCCCGTCGCGCACGACGGCGTGCGCGCGCACGCCCGCGGTCTCGAGGTCGAACTGCCGGCCCACTCCTACGTCACGGTCTCGGTCGAGGTCGCTGCGTGACGATCGACGGTCGCGTGGATGCACCGACACGGCCGTGCCCGCACCCGTCGAGATGACGGGCGACGGCATCGAGCTGAGCCTCGAGCCGTGGTCGTTCCCCGTGGCGACGACGCGGTGACCCGGGCGCGTGCGGGAGGCCCCGCACGCGCCCGCTTCAGGCCGCGCGACCGATCGTCGACTCGCGCACCGAGAGGGTGGGCTCGTAGACGATGCGCTCGACCTCGCTCGTTTCTCCCGCGATGCGCGCGAGGAGCAGCTCGGCCGCGCGGTGCCCCATCTCGCGGGCGGGCTGGCGCACCGAGGTGAGCGGCACCGAGGCGATCGCCGCGAATTCGATGTCGTCGTAGCCGACGATCGCGATCTCCTCCGGCACGCGGACGCCCCGGGAGACGAGCGCGGAGACGATGCCGATCGCGAGGTGGTCGTTCGGCACGACGAGCCCCGTGGGGCGGTTGTGCGGCGCGCGGTCGGCGAGCTGGTAGCCGAAGGCGCGGCCGACCTCGGAGTTGACCCGGTCCGTCCAGATGCGCTCGAGGCTCGCCCCCGGGTGCGCCTCGACGGCCACCTCCGCGCCGCGCAGCCGGTCGCGGACCTGCCGCACCTCGTCGCGCGCGCCGACGAAGGCGAGCCGGGTGCGGCCGAGCGCGAGCAGGTGCTCGGCCGCGAGGCGTCCGCCCGCGACGTCGTCGAAGGACACCGACGAGAACTCACCCGCCTCGTCGACCGCGTCGACGAAGACCGAGGGGATCTTGCTGTCGCGCAGGCGCTGGATCCATGTGTCGGGTCCGCCGAAGGGGCTGATCAGCATGCCGTCGACGTGCACCGACTCGAAGAGCTCGAGGTGGTCGCGCTCCTTCACGAGCTCGTCGTTGGTGTTGCCGACGAGCACGCGCCGGCCGCTGCGCGCGACCGCCGATTCGGCGCCCGCGACGAGGTCGGCGAAGAAGGGGTTGGCGATGTTGATGACGGTCATCCCGATCAGCCCGCTGCGCCCCTGGCGCAGTTGCTGGGCGGCGCGCAGCGGCACGTAACCGAGTTCATCGGCGACCTGCCGCACGCGCGCCACGAGCTCGTCGCTGACCATCTCGGGGCGATTGAGCGCGTTCGACACCGTGCTGATCGACACCCCCGCCGCTGCCGCGACATCGCGGATCCCCACGCGCTTCACGTTGTTCCCTTCCTCCGCGCCCCTCGGCGCACCTCCTCAATTCTCCGCCACATCCGCGCGATTCTGCGCGGCGCGGGATGCTAGCCCCGGGGCGCGGCCATCGTGTCTCCCGGCACGTACTCGCAGGGCAGCAGCGCCTGCATGGGCGCCTCGTCCGGGGCCGTGAGGCGCTGCAGCACGGCGTCGAAGCCGAGTTCGCCGAGCTCGGGACCGGGGGTGCGCAGGTAGCTCAGCGGCGGATCCGTCATCGACGCCATGTAGGCGCTCGAGCCGAGCGAGAGCACGCTGAGGTCCTGCGGCACCCGCACCCCGGCCTGCGCGAGCCCGGCCAGGAGGCCCGGCGCGGCGTGCTCGTTGAGCAGGATCACGGCGGTCGCGTCGGGGTGCTCGGCGGCGAAGCGCTCGCCGAGCTCGCGCCCCGCCGTCGGGTGCTCCGCGCACGGGATCAGCGTGGCGGGCCGGCCGTGCGCGGCGGCCGCCTCGCGGTACGCCTGCCGGGAGCGCGCGTCGGCGCCGTGGTCGTATTGCACGCCCTCGCTGTAGACATAGGCGATGTCGCGGTGGCCGAGCGCCGCGAGCCGCTCGTACGCCTCGCGCGCCGAGGTCGCCATGTCGATGTCGACGTACGGCACCCCGGACGGGTCCGCCGTGCGCCCGATCATCGCGAAGGGCACGTCGTTCACGGCGAGGGCGGCGACGCGCGGGTCGTCGAGCTTGACCTCCATGAGGATCACGCCGTCGACGAGGCCGCCGCGCGCGAGCACGTCGATATGCTCGATGTCGCTGCCGATGGGCCACAGGATCAGGTCGTAGCCGCGTTCACGCGCGCGGCGTGCGGCGCTCGTGAAGAACGCGACGGCCGTGTGGGAGAGCGTGCGCTCCAGCGTCGGGAACAGCAGCGCGATGATCCGGGTGCGACCGTTCGCGAGCGCCGCCCCGACGGGATTGCGCCGGAAGCCGAGCTCCCGCATGGCGTCCTCGACGCGCGCCCGCGTCGCGTCCGTCACCCGTTTGGTGCCGTTGACGACGAAGGACACCGTCGCGATCGAGACCCCCGCGCGCTCCGCCACATCCCGCATCGTCGCCATGTGATCGCCTTCCCATATTCCACGTCACGTTCTCATCGAGGTCGTTGACATGCTCTCCCATTATGTGTCATTGTGTGTACGAGTTTAAGCGCTTAACTACGGCGCATGGAACCCATCCCGCATGAAGACAAAGGAGTGCATCATGCAGAAGAATCGGATCCTCATCCTCGCCGCGGCCGTGTCCGTGGGCGCCGTCACGCTGAGCGGTTGCTCGGGCGGAAACGGCGGTGGCGGCGGTGAGAGCGGCGGCGACGCCGGAACACTCACGGTGCTCGACTACTACAACAACGAGCCCGACAAGAGCCTCGTGCAGGACGCGCTCGACGCATGCGCCGAGGCGGTCGGCGTCACGCTCGAACGCGAGACCGTTCCCGGCGCCGACCTCATCCAGACCGTGTTGCAGCGCGCGCAGTCCAAGACGATGCCCGACGTGCTCATGCTCGACAACCCCGACGTCCAGGAGATCGCGGCAACCGGTGGGCTCGCCCCGCTCAGCCAGTTCGACGTCGACACCTCGCCCTTCACGCAGGCGATCCTCGACGCGGCGACCTACGAGGGCGAGGTGTACGGAATCGGCCCCGCCGTGAACACGCTCGGTCTGTTCTACAACGCCGATCTCCTGGAGGAGAAGGGCATCGAACCGCCCACGACCTGGGACGAATTGAAGGAATCCGCCGCGGCCCTGACCGAGGGCGACCGCTACGGACTCGCCTTCTCGGCGATCGCCAACTACGAGGGCACCTGGCAGTTCTTGCCCTTCATGTGGTCGAACGGCGGCGACGAGACCGAGCTCGACAGCCCCGAGAACGCCGAGGCGCTGCAGCTGTGGGTCGACCTGATCGGCGACGGATCCGTCTCGCAGGGCGCCGTGAACTGGACGCAGGGCGATGTGAAGGATCAGTTCATGGCGGGCAAGGCCGCCATGATGGTCAACGGTCCCTGGCAGATCCCCTCGCTGCAGGAAGCCGACTTCGAGTGGGCGTCGGTCGAGGTTCCGGTCAACACCCCGGGCGAGGACCCGGTCGCGCCGCTCGGCGGCGAGGTGTGGACCGTGCCGCAGACGGGCGACGAGGCGAAGATGACCAAGGCCGCCGAGTTCGTCGAGTGCATGTCGAACGAGGAGACGTCGATGTCGCTCGCCGAGTCGCGCTTCCTCGTGCCGACCCGGACCGACATCATCGACGAGTACATCGAGAAGGTGCCCGACATGGCGGCCTTCGGTGAGCAGATCAAGACGGCACGCGCCCGCACCGGCAAGCTCGGCGCCGACTGGCCCGCCGCCGCGACCGTGATCTACAACGCGATCCAGCTCGGCATCACCGGAACGCCCGCCGACGAGGCCTTCGCGAAGGCCGCACAGGGCTGACGCCGCCACACGCGGCCCGGCCGTGAGGCCGGGCCGCTGTGCAAGGGAGCACCATGACCTCAGCAACAACCATTCGCGCGCGCCGCCGGATCCGCCGCGACGACGTCGTGAAGTTCATGTTCGTCGTGCCGGCAGCCATCTACGTGCTGCTGTTCTTCGGATACCCCATCGTCAAGAACCTGACGATGAGCTTCCAGGAGTACACGACCAAGACCTTCTTCACGGGCGAGGCCCCGTGGGTCGGTCTCGACAACTACGTCACCGCCATCACGAGCAACCTCTTCGGGCCCTCGCTGATCAACACGGCGCTGTTCACGGCCGGATCCCTCATCGGACAGTTCGTCATCGGCCTCGCGCTCGCGCTGTTCTTCCAGAAGAAGTTTCCGCTCTCGAGCGTCATGCGGGCGCTGCTTCTCCTGCCATGGCTGCTGCCGCTGATCGTGGCGAGCGCGACCTGGCGTTCGATCCTCGACCAGGACAGTGGCATCCTCAACCGCTTCCTCAGCGCCATCGGCCTCGACGCGGTGCCCTGGCTCACGAGCCCCGACGTCGCGCTGATCGCCGTCATCATCGTCAACATCTGGGTCGGCATCCCGTTCAACGTGACGCTGCTCTACGGCGGCCTGCAGGACATCCCCGAGGAGCTCTACGAGGCGGCCGCGCTCGACGGGGCCACCGGGTGGAAGGCCTTCTGGCACATCACCCTGCCGAACCTCAGGGCCGTCATCAGCGTGACCCTCGTGCTCGGCGTCGTCTACACCCTGAAGGTGCTCGACGTGATCCTCGGCCTCACCGGCGGCGGCCCGGCGAACGCGACGCAGACGATCGCGATCCGCTCCTACCAGACGTCCTTCGTCGACTTCGAGTTCGGCGTCGGCGCGGCCTTCAGCAACATCCTCATCCTGATCTCGCTCGTGTTCGCGATCATCTACCTCCGCGGCACCCGCAAGGCCGCGGACGACTAAGGGGACGGACATGACCACCACAGAACTCCTCACCGTCCAGCCGGGCGCCGCGACGCGCGCCCGCGCGCTGAAGCCGAAGCAGGTCGTCTACGCGATCATCGGCGTCGTGATCCTCGTGATCATGCTCTTCCCCGTCTACTGGATGATCAACGCCTCGCTGCAGCCGTCGGGCAACACCCTGACGGCGGGGCTCTTCCCGACCAATCCGAGCTGGGCGGGATACGAGAAGGCGATCGCCGATCAGGGTGCCAACCTCGTCACGAGCCTCATCGTCTCGGTCGGCGCCGTCATCGTGTGCCTCGCGATCGCGGCACCGGCGGCCTACGCGCTCGCGCAGTTCCGGTACCGCTGGATCTCGATCGCGCTGCTGATCATCCTCATCGGTCAGATGATCCCCGGCATCGTCATCGCCAACGCGCTTTACGCGGCGTACAACGACCTCGGCCTGCTCAACACGCACGTCGGTCTCATCATCGCCGATGCGTCGCAGTCGATCCCGTTCGCGATCATCGTGATGCGCGCCTTCATGATGAACATCCACCCGTCGATCCTCGAGGCGGCGCGCGTCGATGGCGCGGGCCACGTGCGGGCCTTCTGGTCGATCGCGCTGCCGGTGTCGAAGAACGCGCTCATCACGGCGGGGCTCTTCGCGTTCCTCTTCGCCTGGAGTGACTTCCTCTTCGCGCTGACGCTCACCACCACGAGCGACATCCGCCCCGTCACCCTCGGCATCTACCAGTACCTCGGCACCCAGGTGTCGAACTGGAGCGCCGTCATGGCCACGGCCGTCCTCTCGTCGCTGCCCGCGATCATTCTGCTGCTCATCGCGCAGAAGTACATCGCGGCCGGCGCCATGGGCGGATCCGTCAAGTAACCCTCGAAAGCAAAGGAGCTGCACATGAATCCCATCCGCGTCGTCGTCTGGGGCGAGAACATCCACGAGCAGGAGCAGCAGGAGGTGCGCGACATCTACCCGGATGGCATGCACACCACCATCAAGGAGGGGATCGAGGAGAACCTCGGCCCCCGCGCATCGGTCACGACCGTCACGATGCAGGACCCGGAGCACGGGCTGACGGAGGAGGTGCTGCGTCAGACCGACGTGCTCGTCTGGTGGGGGCACGCCGCCCACGGAGACGTCGATGACGACGTCGTCGCGCGCGTGCACCGCCACGTGCTCGCGGGTATGGGCCTCATCGTCCTGCACTCGGGCCACTGGTCGAAGATCTTCGGCAAGCTGATGGGCACGAGCTGCACACTGCGCTGGCGCTCGAAGAACGACCGCGAGATCGTCTGGACGGTCGACCCCACCCACCCGATCGCCCAGGGGATCCCGCACCCCTTCATCATTCCCGCGCAGGAGATGTACGGCGAGTTCTTCGACGTGCCCGCGCCCGACGAGCTCGTCTTCCTCTCGACCTTCACGGGCGGCGAGGTGTTCCGCAGCGGCATGACCTATCGCCGCGGCTACGGCAAGATCTTCTACTTCAGCCCCGGTGACCAGGACTACCCCGTCTACCACCAGGCGGAGGTGCGCAAGGTCATCTCGAACGGCGTCGAGTGGGCGATGACCCTGCGGCCCGAGCGCACCGACCCGGTGCTGCTGCGCTACGAGCCGGAGGACTTCTACAACGGCCACGGCTACACGGGGGCGATGGACAATTGAGCGGCTTCGCCACCCTCGACGGCGGGCGACCCGTGCGCGTCGTACAGGTCGGCGCGGGCGGAATGGGGCGCGCCTGGCTGCGCACCATCGCGGCGGATCCCGAGGTCGAACTCGTCGGTCTCGTCGACCTCGACCTCGACACCGCGCGCCGCGCGCTCGACGAGGAGGGGATCCCGGGGGAGATCGCGCTCGGGACGAGCGTGTCGGAGGTCGCCGCCGTGGCCGGCGCCGACGCCGTCGTGAACGTCACCGTCCCCGTCGCCCACCTGCCGGTGAACGTGGAGGCGCTCGCCGCGGGGCTTCCCGTGCTGTGCGAGAAGCCCGCCGCCCCGACCCTCGGCGAGGCCTATCGTCAGGCCGCCGTGGCCCGGCACCACGGCCAGCTGCTGATGATCAGTCAGTCGCGGCGGTACTACGCCGCGCTCGACGCGGCGCGCGCGCGGCTGGCCGACATCGGCCCGGTCTCGCGCGTGTCGACGCGCTTCGCGAAGGGGCCGCACTTCGGCGGCTTCCGCGAGGAGATGGACCACGTGCTCCTCGTCGACATGGCGATCCACCAGTTCGACGCCGCGCGCTCGCTGATCGGAACGGCGCCGCTCGCGGTCTACTGCGAGGAGGCCAACCCGAGCTGGAGCTGGTACGCGGGCGCCGCCGACGCGCACGCGATCTTCGAGTTCGAGGGCGGCACGCGCTATGTGTTCACGGGAAGCTGGATCGCCCGCGGCGAGGAGACCTCCTGGAACGGCGCCTGGGCCGTCGACGGCGAGCACGGCACCGTGAGCTGGGACGGCGAGGGTGAGGTGCGCCTGACCCGCACCGGTGCAGATCCCGAGCCGCTCGAGATTCCCACGGGCGTGCCCGAGGAGATCGCCGGATCCCTGCGCGAGTTCGTCGCGAGCCTGCGCAGCGGCGAGGATCCGGAGAACACGGCGGCCGAGAACCTGCACAGCCTCGCGATGGTGTTCGCGGCCACGCGCTCGGCCGAGACCGGCGCGCGCGTGTCGATCCCGGCGGTCCTCGCGGAGGGGCGCGCCGAGGCGATCGCCGCGGAGCAGGATCCGGAGATCCGGGCGATCCTGGAGCAGCTCTAAGCCGCGCCGGGCGGCGCGGCCCCGGCCCGGGGTTTCCCTACGGCCGGGGCCGCGC
>Ga0302349_1000762_pt1 | contig 33111 bp, 30 predicted proteins | sample PhyAR1_FD_202176 | JGI IMG/M metagenome (GOLD analysis project Ga0302349, IMG submission 202176) | Leaf surface microbial communities from alfalfa plants in UC Gill Tract Community Farm, Albany, California, United States - DLSL A.R1... | ecosystem: Host-associated > Plants > Phyllosphere >...
TGCACCACTTCAGGTCGAGCGGGCCAGTGGTTGCGCCCAGCGCAACCCCCGTGCCGTCGCTGTTCGATGCCCCCCTGCACCTTTCTGAAGCAGCCCCGCCCCCTCCCCTCAACCGGTGTTGCGCAGCCCCGCGGCGATACCGGCGATGGTCACCAGCAACGCCTGCTCCAGCGGGCTGTCCAGAGCGGCCTGGCGGTCACGCGAACGCGCCAGCAGTTCTGCCTGTAGCCGATGCAGCGGGTCCAGGTAGGTGTTGCGCAGGCGAATGAATTCCAGGGTTTCGGGGCTATGCGCCAGTAGCACCTGCTGCCCGGTCAGGCTCAGCACGACCTGGCACGACTGCGACAATAGGTCGCGCAGCTGTGTACCTAAAGGTAGCAGGTGCGGTTGCACCAGACGTTGGTCGTAGGCCTCTGCAATTTGGGCATCGGCTTTGGCCAGGACCATCTCCAGCATGTCGATGCGCGTGCGGAAGAACGGCCACTGCTCGCGCATCTGCGCAAGCAACGGGCCCTGCCCGGCAGCCAGCGCGTTGTTCAGTGCCGTCTCCCAACCCAGCCAGGCTGGGAGCATCAGTCGAGTCTGGGTCCAGCCGAAGATCCAGGGGATGGCGCGCAGGCTTTCGATACCGCCGGCACGTCGCTTGGCCGGGCGACTGCCCAGCGGCAGGCGCCCCAACTCCTGCTCGGGGGTCGACTGGCGGAAGTACTCGACGAAGTCCGGGTGCTCACGCACCACGTCGCGGTAGGCCTTGACCCCATCGGCAGCCATCTGATCCATGAGGTCGCGCCAGGCCGGCTGCGGGGGCGGCGGTGGCAGCAGCGTGGCTTCGAGCACGGCGGCCAGATACAGGTTGAGGTTCTGCTCGGCAATGCCAGGCAAGCCGAACTTGAAGCGGATCATCTCCCCCTGTTCGGTGGTGCGGAACCGCCCGGCGACCGAACCCGGCGGTTGCGACAAAATGGCGGCGTGAGCCGGGCCGCCGCCGCGCCCCACCGTACCGCCCCGGCCATGGAACAGCAGCAACTCGACCTGGTGCTCGGCGCAAATGCGCACCAGGCTTTCCTGGGCGCGGTACTGGGCCCAGGCCGCGGCCGTGGTGCCCGCATCCTTGGCCGAATCGGAATAGCCGATCATGACCTCCTGAGGGCCATGCAGGCCGGCGCGATAACTGGGCAGCGCCAGCAGACGCTGCATCACCGGGCCCGCGTTATCCAGGTCAGCCAAGGTTTCGAACAGCGGCACCACCCGCATCGGACGGGTCAGGCCGGTTTCCTTGAGCAGCAATTGCACCGCCAGCACGTCCGACGCAGCACCTGCCATCGAAATCACGTACGAGCCCAGCGAGGCGCCTGGCGCCGCGGCGATCTCCCGGCAGGTGGCCAACACCTCGGCCGTCTCGTCCTGAGGCTCGAAGTGGGCTGGCAGCAGCGGCCTACGGTTGGCCAGCTCCTGTTCCAGGAAGTCGATACGCTGTTCCTCATCCCAGTCGGCATACCGGCCCATGCCTAGGTACTCGGTGATTTCGCTCAGCGCATCACGGTGACGCGCGGCGTCTTGGCGCACGTCCAGCCTGACCAGGAAGAGGCCGAAGGTCACGGCCCGGCGCAGGCAGTCCAGCAGCGGGCCATCGGCGATGATGCCCATGCCGCAGTCATGCAGCGACTGGTGACACAATTGCAACGGTGCAACCAGCTCGCGGTTGTCCACCAGCACGTCAGGCCCAGGCGGTACGTTGGCAGACAGTGCCGAATGGGCCCAGCTGCGAGTTGCCCGCAAGCGCTCGCGCAGTTGCTTGAGCAGCGCACGGTAAGGCTCCGGGCTGTCGCCCACGTGCTCGCGCAAGGCCGTACTGGCCTGTTGCATGGAAAGCTCGGCCGCCAGCGCATCGATATCGCGCAGGAACAGGTCCGCTGCCATCCAACGCGCCAGCAGCAGGACTTCCCGGGTGACCTTGGCGGTAACATTGGGGTTGCCGTCCCGGTCGCCGCCCATCCACGAAGCGAAGCGGATGGGGGCCGCCGTCAGTGGCAGCCGCTGGCCGGTCGCCTCCTGCAGGGCGTGATCGACTTTGCGCAGGTGGTTGGGGATGGCGTGCCACAACGAGTGCTCGATCACGGCGAAGCCCCATTTGGCCTCATCCACGGGCGTGGGGCGTGTACGGCGGATTTCCTCGGTATGCCAGGCCTCGGCAATCAGACGGCGCAAGCGGTCGCGGATCTGCGCGGTTTCGGCGGGGGTCAGGTCGCGATGATCCTGGGCAGCCAGCTGGGCGGCGATGGCGTCGTACTTCTGGATCAGGGTACGCCGCGAGACTTCGGTAGGGTGCGCCGTGAGCACCAGCTGGATATCCAGGCCAGCCAACTGCCGCGCCAGGTCCTGATCGTCATGGCCGGCCTGCTTGAGGCGGGCCAGCAGCTCCGGCAGCACGCGGGCCTCGAAGGGCTCGGGCTGGTCGGCATCGCGGCGTCGTATCAACTGGTATTGCTCGGCCATGTTGGCCAGGTTGAGGAACTGGTTGAATGCCCTGGCCACCGGCAACAGTTCGTCATCGTCCAGATCACCCAGGGTCGAGCTGAGCTCTTCGCCGGCATTGCGTCGATCAGCTTTCGCGCTGTGACGAATATCCTCGATCTTCTGCAAAAATTCATCGCCATACTGGTGACGAATCGTGTCGCCGAGCAGCTCTCCCAGTACATGGACATCTTCACGCAAACGCACATCGATATCGGTCATTGGCCCTCTCCGTGGCGCAGCTCAAGCGCCTGGCATGCCTTGTTAGGCTCATCGCGCTGCCTGTGAGGCCGCGACCTCATGCCAGAGTGCCAAGAGCAAGGCGGCGATGGCAAGCCATGCACACCCAAAGCAAACTAATGTCGATGCTCACCACTCTCATGCCTTGCATGCCCTAGCAGGCGCTAACAGAGGTCATCATGAAAATTCGTGAACTCGCCCAGCACTGGGAACAGAACGCGGCCGGCACCCTCAGCCGTACCGAACATGTGTTGCACCTTGATCTGGAGTCCGAAGCGCGCCTGGCAGCGCTCATCGACATGTACCCCAAGCGAACCGCCGAAGCGCTACTTGCCGAACTGGTCGGTGCGGCGCTGGAGGAGCTGGAGGCAAGCTTCCCCTATGTCCAGGGACGCCAGGTCATCGCCACCGATGAAGAGGGTGATCCCTTGTACGAAGACGTAGGGCCCACGCCCCGCTTCCTCGCACTTTCGCGTCAGCATTTGCATGCGCTGAACGGGGCGGGGGGAGATGAGAAATGACCGTCGCCCGACCAAGACTTCGGTTGCTGGCCGTAGCGAAAACCGCTTGGGCAGGCAAAAGTTCCGCTGAATTTCAGCTGACCGATTAGTCAGAAAGAGTTACTCGTAATCTGGACTTTTTACTGAACTATTCGAAAATTCTTCCAGTCGGAGCCAATAGCCATCACGCTAAAACCCTGCACACCGGTACTTGTGCGCCATTCAGCTGAAGCGCATGAAAACGGTCCGGGGAATGAGCGATGGACTGCTACGGACATCGTCATTATCAGGAGTGATCCAATGGAGCTGACCACCATGAAAACCCGCACTGTCAAACCTTCATCCACTTACGTGCGCGGGTTCAAGCTGGCCGCGCTGGCCCTGGGCAGTAGCCTGGTCCTGGCTGGCTGTGCAGGCAACCCGCCAACCGAACAGTATGCTGTGACCCAGTCCGCCGTGAACTCTGCCGTCAGCGCAGGCGGCACCGAGTACGCTGCTGTCGAAATGAAAGCAGCTCAGGACAAGTTCAAGCAGGCCGAAATCGCCATGCATGACAAGAAGTACGACGAAGCCAAGCGTCTGGCCGAACAGGCCGAATGGGACGCGCGTCTCGCCGAACGTAAGGCCCAGGCGGCCAAGGCCCAGAAGGCCGTACAGGACGCCCGTCAAGGCGCCCAGGACGTACGTGAGGAAGGCCTGCGCAGCGCTCAATGAGCCCTGCCCTGTCTCCCTTAGCCTTCGCACTCGATCAAAGGATGAACACTATGCGCAAACACGTCATGATTCCCGCCCTCCTGGCCCTGAGCGTCGGTCTCGCTGCCTGCTCGCACGACCCGAACGCCAACCTGGAAGCGGCTCGCACCAACTTCTCTTCCCTGCAGAGCGATCCGCAGGCCAGTAAAGTGGCTGCCCTTGAAACCAAGGATGCCCAGGACTGGCTGAACAAGGCTGACAAAGCCTACATGGACCGCGAAGACGAGCAGAAGGTCGACCAACTGGCCTACCTGACCAACCAGCGCGTTGAAGTGGCCAAGCAGACCATCGCCCTGCGCACCGCTGAAGGCGACCTGAAAAACGCCGCCACGCTGCGTGCACAGGCCAAGCTGGACGCCCGTGACGCCCAGATCGCCAAGCTGCAGCAAAGCCTGAACGCCAAGCAGACCGAGCGCGGCACCCTGGTGACCTTCGGCGACGTGCTGTTCGACTTCAACAAGGCTGAGCTCAAGAGCAATGCCTACCCGAACATCACCAAGCTGGCTCAGTTCCTTCAGGAAAACCCTGAGCGCAAAGTGATCGTCGAGGGTTACACCGACAGCGTCGGCTCGGCCAGCTACAACCAGTCCCTCTCCGAGCGTCGCGCCGGCAGCGTACGCATGGCACTGGTCCGCGCAGGCGTAGACCCAGCGCGCATCGTTGCCCAGGGCTATGGCAAGGAATATCCGGTAGCGGATAACTCCAGCAACTCGGGCCGCGCCCAGAACCGTCGTGTGGAAGTGACCATTTCCAATGACAACCAGCCAGTTGCACCGCGTTCTTCGATGAAGTAACGCTGCACGGCAGGAACAAGAACCCCGCGCTGGAGCGTCCCTCCAGCGCGGGGTTCTTTTTTGGTGCTACCGGTTAGCCAAGTAGGCCCTATCGCACCTGCTGCGGCGTATCGGCGCCCACGCAGCGTACGGCGCGCTTGCGGCTGTCGACGAGCACGCCACTGAGGCCTTTTTGCTGGGTGTCGAACAGTACCAGCACGCCATCGGCGCACTGGGCTACCTGCGCTGCCGGCTCCAGTGACACCTTGTAGTCTTCGCCCGGTACCGTCTTGAGCATGGTGAAATCCTGCAGCAACAAGGCATCCTCAGGCTTGGCGAAGTGCAGGTAGCCGTAGTACCACAGGGCCCCCACCGTCACGATAATGCTGCCGACTCCTGTCAGGATCAGCGGTATGGCGTTGCGTTCTTCGCTCATTGCGGGTTCTTCTCGTCATAGGCATTGGGCACTTCGGCGAGCCGCCGCAGGCCGGTGAAGTGGCTGGGGTCATCCAGAAAACGCAGCATCACTTCACGCCAGGTAGGGTCGGCGAACGTCTGCACGTGTCCACCTCGGGTCAACTGCAGCACCCGTGGAGGGGGTGCCTGCTGATACAGGCGGATGACGTTGTTCATGGGCACCAGGTCATCATCGATGCTGTGGAAAAAGAGCTTGGGCGGGCTGGTCAGCTGTCCGACGGACTCGATGGCGCTATCGGCATCGGGCACCAGCCAGGACAACGGCACCTGAAGCGGCCAGGTCATCCACGAGGTGCTCAAGGCGTATCGGCCCACCGCCCGGTAGCTGGCCGGAACGCCGTCGAACACCAGAGCGCTGAAGCGTTCGCGCTGCTCGGGATGGGCCGCCAGGTAGTGGATGGCCATGGCACCGCCCAGGCTCTGCCCCAGCAAGACCAGGGGCTTGCCCTTGACCTGCGGCGACTGGTCGAGCCAGGCCATGGCGGCGGCGATATCCTGATAGACCTCAGGTAGCCGCGGCTTGCCATCGGACAGGCCGTAGCCTCGGTAGTCGATCATCAGCACTTGGTAACCCTGCTCCGGCAACCAGTAGCTGCCGCCCAGGTGACCGGGCAAATTGCCCCCATTGCCGTGCAGGTGCAGTACCGTGCTCTTGACCGCCACACCTGGCTTGGCCGGCAGCCACCAGGCATGCAGGCGTACACCGTCGGCGGCGACCAGGGTGACATCGCTGTAGGCGAGCCTGGCGCGCTCTGGCGTGAACGCTTGGCCCCGCTCAGGGTAGAACAGCAAGCCGCTGCACCCGCCCAGCAGCACCAGCACCATGCCCGCCGTCAGCAGGCGGAGCCTGTCAAAGGATATTCGCGTAGTCGGTTTCAATACGGTCCAGGCTCAAGTGGTTGAGGAAGTTGGAAAAGCACATCCAGGCCGACAAGGCGTTCAAGTCGCGGAATTGCTCAGGCAGGTACTTGGGCGGCTCCACCAGGCCCTCCTCGACAAGCTGGCGCAGGGTGCGCATGTCTTCGAGGGTGGTCTTGCCACAGAACAGCAGCGGTATCTGCTCCAGCTTGCCCTTCTTCACAGCCAACTGAATGTAGTTGTAAACCATGATGAAGCCCTTGAGGTAGGACAAGTCCTTGGTGAATGGCAAGCCATTGGGCACCGACCCACGGAATACCCGGCTGGCATTGCTGTAGCTTTGCCCCATGTCGAAGCCCTGCTCCTGGAAGAACCGGTACACCTGCATGAAGTCCGCACCGTCCTCGACCATGTGTATGGCGCGGGTGCGGTTGGTCAGTTTGCGCAGGCGGCTGGGGTAGGAGGCGAAAGCGATGACTTCCATCAGGATGGCCAGGCCTTCCTGGGTCACCGTCGAGGACGGCGGGCCCTTGGCCAGGAACGTGCAGATAGGCTGGTTCAGGCCATTGAGGGTAGTGCCCACGTGCACCAACCCCTCGTGCACTTCCAGGGCCCGTACATCGCGCGCGTTGAACATGGCATCGGCACGCACCTTGATGTAGTCGGCACCGGCGGCGGCATCGGCCACGATACCGTCGGACTCGAACACGCGAATGGTCCCCTCGGCTTCACCGAACACCTTGTTCAACCGGCACTGGAGGATTTCCACCGCCTGCTTGGCCGTCAGGTCCTTCGGCTCGTCCTTGAGGTCACCGCGTCCATCGATGTTGTTCAGGTAGTCCGACAGCATCAGGCCAAGGTCGGCCAGGGTCGGGTCACCGGCATGGAAAACATCGGAGGCAGCGCCGTACAGCTCCTGGGAAATCAGACCGAAATCTTCCGTACCCCTGGCCTCGAGCATGCGCACGACCATGCGGTACTCGCGGCACATGCGTTTCATGATCTGCCCCACGGGGCTGAACTGGCCAAGCTGGCGAATGATGTCACGCTCGATGGCCTGGAACTCCGCCTTCACAGCGCTGGAGTCGAACCCCAGTGAGCGCGCCTGATAATAGGCACGGTCCACGGCAGGCGGGACCTTGCCCTTGGCCTCGAAGAAGCCGCGACGGATGCCATCGTCCCACTTGACTGCATCGAGCACGCGAATCGGCGTTTGCGCAGCCACGATGCGGTCGGACAGTGCGCGAATGGTTTGCTGGTACTCGTCCACAAAGAAATCCTTATCGGCCATCAGGCCAAGCCATGTCCCGCTCGTGTCGGCCGACTCAAGTGTCGAGCAGCCGAGGCGAGAGTGCGCCCTTGGCGCATCCGCGAATCACCAGAGACTTGCCCTGTCACTGGCCAGCGCGTTTGAAGCGCACTGCCTCCACGAACAGGTCCGAATTCGCTGGGTCGTTGAGGTAGGCCAGGACACGCGCTGGTGGGCTGTCGACCAGCAGACCCTCGCCGTTGTCCTGCGCCACCTCGGTGCTGTGCCCGCTCAATTCCTTGCTGTCCACGGCCTGCTGCACTTGCTGCAGATCGAGGTTATAGACCACCAGCTCCTTGCCATCGACGATATCGAAACCACCGATCACGTAGTTGCCGCCCAGGTCGCCAGGCACTCGCGCCGACAGGTACCAGCGGTTACCCTGCTGGGCCACATTGAATACATAGGTTTGGGCAGATTTGCCCTTGGGTGTGGCCACCGCTTTGTAGGCACCTGCGTCGGCACGCGTGATGACCAGCTTCAGCGGCTCGCCCCAGGCGTTCTTGGTGGTCCAGCTGCCCACCAGCCCCTTGGGGGCCGAGGACTTACCGGGTAGCGGTTCGGAAAAGGTCACCAGACAACCGCCCAGCATCAGGAATGACAGCGTCAACAGCACCACACGCCAGGCTTTCATCAGGTTTCTTCCTCGAAAAGGTCGGGCTCAAGCCGACGCCAGCACCAACTGCAAGTATCGGGTAAGCATCGCCAGCATCGGCCCATCGGCCTGCGCCTCGGCGTGCTTGAGCAGGCCCTGATATTCCATCTGCTCGATAATCGCCGTCAACATCTGTGCATCCTGTTCGGGATGTCGCGAGCCAACGACCTGCAGCAGTTGGCGCGTACCGTGCAGCAGAATCTGCTCGTGAGCACAGACCAGCTCGGCCAGGCGTGGGCACAGCAGCGCTTCCTGGCGAAACGCCTGCTCGGCCATCATGAAATCGCGGCGGGTGAGCAGTTGGCGCTGCACGTAATCGGCCGTCATGCGCGCCACTTCATCGGCCAGTTTTGCCCGTGCCTGGGGACTGCCGTCACCTTGGGCCAGCAGTTGGCGCAACACTGCTTCGGTGTTGAGCCAGAGCTTGGCCATGTAGGCGGCGCTGCGTTCGACGTACTGGGCGAACGTGTCGGTGAGCAGGTCCTCGATGTCCTTGAAGTAGTAGGTGGTGGCCGACAGCGGCACCCCTGCCTCTGCGGCGACGGCACGGTGTCGCACGCCCCGCACGCCATCGCGCACCACGATGCGCATGGCGGCGTCCAGAATCAGTTGGCGACGCTGCTCACTGCCTTGCCGGGCCGTCTTGCGGCCCTGGTAGCGCACGCTTTCGGCAACGGCAGTGGCGATGCCTGCAGCCCCTTGTTGAGCCATGGCGGTTGTCATGGAGTACCTCATGTACGGTGTCTGGTCGGAGCATGCCCGTTCGCGTCCGATCTGCCCCCAGGCGTTGGAATCGCAGATTGCTTCGCAGGCGCTTGGATCGCGAGCGGGCCGGTAATGACAACATAATGCTTCAGGCAAGAAAAAGCCGCCTGAAAAGGCGGCTTTTTCGACTTCACTCAGCCCTGCGGACGCATGTGCGGGAACAGGATCACATCGCGGATCGATGGCGAGTTGGTCAGCAGCATCACCAGGCGGTCGATGCCGATGCCCTCGCCCGCCGTTGGCGGCATGCCGTATTCCAGCGCGCGCACGAAGTCGGCGTCGTAATGCATGGCCTCGTCGTCACCGGCATCCTTCTCGGCCACCTGGGCCAGGAAGCGCTCGGCCTGGTCTTCGGCATCGTTGAGCTCGGAGTAGGCGTTGGCGATTTCGCGCCCGCCGATGAACAGTTCGAAACGGTCGGTCACCGCAGGGTTCTCGTCGTTGCGACGGGCCAGCGGCGAGACCTCGAACGGGTACTCGGTGATGAAGTGCGGCTGCTCCAGCTTGTGCTCGACCAGCTCTTCGAAAATCATCACCTGCAGCTTGCCCAGGCCTTCATGGCCCAGCACCTTCGCACCGGCCTTGCGAGCGATGTCGCGGGCGCGGTCGACATCCTGCAGATCGGCAGCGGTGAGCTCCGGGTTGTATTTGAGGATCGAGTCGAACACCGACAGGCGCACGAAGGGCTCGCCGAAGTGGAAGACCTTGTCACCGTACGGCACATCGGTAGATCCCAGCACCAGCTGCGCCAGCTCGCGGAACAGTTCCTCGGTGAGGTCCATGTTGTCGCGGTAGTCGGCGTAGGCCTGGTAGAACTCGAGCATGGTGAACTCGGGGTTGTGGCGCGTCGAAACCCCTTCGTTGCGGAAGTTGCGGTTGATTTCGAAGACCTTCTCGAAACCACCGACGACCAGACGCTTGAGGTACAGCTCAGGCGCGATACGCAGGAACATGGCCATGTCCAGCGCATTGTGGTGGGTTTCGAACGGCTTGGCCGCTGCACCGCCCGGGATGGTCTGCAGCATCGGCGTCTCGACTTCGAGGAAGTCGCGCTCGATGAGGAACTTGCGAATGTGCGAGATGACCTGGGAGCGCACGCGGAAGGTGTGGCGTGTCTCTTCGTTGACCATCAGGTCGACGTAGCGCTGGCGGTAGCGCTGCTCGGTGTCGGTCAGGCCGTGGTGTTTGTCGGGCAGCGGACGCAGCGACTTGGTCAGCAGGCGCACCTGGGTCATTTCGACGTACAGGTCACCCTTGCCCGAGCGAGCCAGGGTGCCCTCGGCGCTGATGATGTCGCCCAGGTCCCAGGTCTTGACCGCAGCCAGGGTTTCTTCGGGCAGGGTCTTGCGGTTGACGTAGACCTGGATGCGGCCGGTCATGTCCTGGATGACCATGAACGAGCCACGGTTGAGCATGATGCGGCCCGCCACCTTGACCGGGATCGCGGCTGCTTCCAGCTCTTCCTTGGTCTTGTCCGCGTACTGTTTCTGCAGGTCGTTGCAGTAGCTGTCGCGACGGAAGTCGTTGGGGAAGGCATTGCCCTTGGCGCGTTCTGCTGCAAGCTTTTCCTTGCGCAGGGCGATCAGGGCGTTTTCTTCCTGTTGCAGGTCTTGCGATTCGGTCTTCAGGTCGCTCATGTCGTCTTTGTTTCCATCAGGTATTCGTTGCCCTTGGCGGGCAGGGCGCGCGCTACCGGCACGAGGCCGGTGGCGCGGCGATAGGGTGTGGCTTACAGCCCCTGTTTGAGGCTCGCTTCCAGGTACTGGTCAAGGTCACCGTCCAGCACTTTCTGGCAGTCGCTGCGTTCCACGCCGGTACGCAGGTCCTTGATGCGCGAGTCGTCCAGCACGTACGAGCGGATCTGGTGGCCCCAGCCAATGTCCGACTTGCTGTCTTCCAGCGCCTGCGAGGCCGCATTGCGTTTCTGCATCTCCAGCTCGTACAACTTGGCCCGCAGCATTTTCATGGCGGTGTCCTTGTTGGCATGCTGGGAGCGTTCGTTCTGGCACGCCACCACGGTGTTGGTCGGCACGTGGGTGATACGCACTGCCGAGTCGGTGGTGTTCACGTGCTGGCCACCGGCGCCCGAGGAGCGGTAGGTGTCGATGCGCAGGTCCGATGGGTTGATCTCGATTTCGACCTTGTCGTCGATTTCGGGCGAGACGAACACGGCCGAGAACGAGGTGTGGCGGCGGGCGCCGGAGTCGAACGGGCTCTTGCGCACCAGGCGGTGCACGCCGATCTCGGTGCGCAGCCAGCCGAAGGCATATTCGCCCTTGATGTGCACGGTGGCGCCCTTGATGCCAGCCACTTCGCCCTCGGAGAGTTCGATGATGGTGGCGTCGAAACCACGCTTGTCGGCCCAGCGCAGGTACATGCGCAACAGAATGTTGGCCCAGTCCTGCGCCTCGGTCCCGCCGGAGCCGGCCTGGATGTCGAGGTAGGCGTTGTTCATGTCCATCTCGCCGCTGAACATGCGACGGAACTCGAGCTGGGCCAGGTTTTCTTCAAGGCCATGCAGTTCGGTCACGACGTCGCCGACAGCGCCTTCGTCGCCCTCTTCGACGGCCATGTCCAGCAGGTCCTTGCAATCGGCCAGGCCGTTGGACAGCTTGTCCAGCGTCTCGACGACCTGCGCCAGCATGGACCGCTCACGGCCCAGGGCCTGGGCGTACTCGGGCTTGTTCCAGACGTTGGGGTCTTCCAGCTCGCGATTGACTTCGATCAGGCGGTCATGCTTGAGATCGTAGTCAAAGATACCCCCGAATGGACTGGGAGCGGTCGGAGAGGTCCTTGATGGTGTTCAGGATCGGTTGGATTTCCATGGGCAGGCTACTCGTGCGAATTCGGTGAAAAGCCTGCGAGTATAACCGAGTCGGCCGCGTGGCGGCAGACCCGCCTGGCAGGCATCGACAACCAGCCGCCGGGTGCAGCCGCTCGAAAGGAGCACCCCTCGCCCAGCGCGCTAGGCGACACCCACCTGGTTGCGGCCACCGTTCTTGGCCTGGTACAGCCCTTTGTCCGCCGCCGAGATCAATTGCCGACAGAGGCTGCCGATAGCGGGAACCTGCGTGGCCAGGCCCACGCTGACGGTCAGGTACGCTCCGGCAGCCGGTGCCGTGTGCTCGATCGCCAGGCCCAGCACGCTCTGGCGCAGTTTCTCGGCAACCAGCCTGGCGCCACCTGGGGAGGTGTTGGGCAACACCAAGGCGAACTCCTCGCCGCCGTAGCGGGCCGGAAGGTCGCTAGGCCGCGAGCACGAGCCACGGATGGCTTCTGCCACGCGCCGCAGAGCTTCGTCTCCGGCCAGGTGGCCAAAGGTGTCGTTGTAGGCCTTGAAATAATCGACGTCGATCATCAACAGCGACAACTGTTGCTGCTCGCGCATCGCCCGTCGCCACTCAAGCTCCAGGTACTCATCGAAATGGCGTCGATTGGACAGGCCCGTCAAGCCATCGGAGTTCATCAGCCGTTGCAGCATCAGGTTCGAATCGAGCAACTGCTGCTGGCTGACCCGCAGGGCGCGGTAAGCTTCGTCGCGCTGCAACAAGGTCAGGTAGGAACGCGAGTGATAGCGAATGCGCGCCACCAGCTCGATGGTGTCGGGCAGTTTGACCAGGTAATCGTTGGCCCCGGCCGCGAACGCGGCGCGCTTGACCAGCGGGTCTTCCTTGGTCGACAGCACGATGATCGGGATGTCCTGGGTGGCCGGGTTGCTGCGGTACTCACGCACCAGCGTCAGGCCATCGAGCCCGGGCATGATCAGGTCCTGCAGGATCACCGTGGGCTTGATGCGCATGGCCTGCTGCACCGCCTGGTGCGGGTCGGCGCAAAAATGAAAATCGATGTTGTCCTCATGGGCCAGGCCCCGCCGCACGGCTTCCCCGATCATGGCCTGATCGTCGACCAGCAGCACCATCGCCGAATTTTCATCGGCGGCGGCGAACCCTTCGATGGGGAGCTCATTCATGGCTGTTCACCTGAACACTGCCGGCCGGGCGGCATGATTCGTTACGCTTCATCATTGTGAAAAAATTTCCGTCAGACGCCCGGCTATGCCTTCAAGCGGGCGGATTTCCACTGCGGCATCGATCGCCGCAGCAGCCTTGGGCATGCCATAGACAGCACTGCTGGCCTGGTCCTGGGCAATGGTCAGAAAACCCCGTTGGCGCATCATCTTGAGCCCCTGTGCTCCGTCACGCCCCATGCCGGTGAGCAATACCCCCACTGCCTCGCCTGACCAGTAGCGCGCCACGCTTTCGAAGAAAACGTCGATGGAGGGGCGGTAGATTTCATTGACCGGTTCGGCAGTGTAGGCCAGTTGCCCGTTCTGTAGCAGGCGCAGATGGTGGTTGGTTCCGGCCAGCAGCACCTGCCCAGGTTGCGGTGGCTCGCCTTCGCGCGCCAGGCGCACCGGCAGCCCGGCCGCACTGCTGAGCCATTCGGCCATGCCAGCGGCAAAGACCTGATCCACATGCTGGACCAGCACGATCGCGGCCGGGAACCCGGCTGGCACTCTTTTGAGCAGTATTTCCAGGGCCGCCGGACCACCTGCCGAGGAACCGATGGCCACCAACCCTCGTCGCTGGCTCGCTTCACGCAGCGGTGCGGCAACCGGCCTGGGCGTCGGCGGGCGCTGCTGTCCAATCAGCCAGCTGATATTGAGAATCTTGCGCAGCAATGGCGCGGCGGCTTCGCGGGCGTCGCCCGCACCCAGCGCCGGTGTGTCGACCACATCCAGTGCACCATGCCCCATGGCTTCGAATACCCGGTGCACATTCTGCTTGCGATCGACCGTGACGATGACGATGGCGCACGGGGTGTCGGCCATGATCCGGCGAGTCGCTTCCACGCCATCCATCACCGGCATGATCAAGTCCATCAGGATCAGGTCCGGTTGCTGCTCCTGACAGCGTTGCACGGCTTCGGCGCCGTTGCTGGCCACCCACACCACCTCATGGGCAGGTTCCAGCGCGACGGCACGGCGCAAGGCCTCCACTGCCAAGGGCATGTCATTGACGATGGCGATCTTCATCCGTGAGCACCTCCGATCAGTTCGACTACAGCATCCAGCAACGCATCGTCGTGGAAACTGGCTTTAGCCAAATAGTAGTCGGCCCCGGCATCCAGGCCGCGCCGTCGGTCTTCCTCCCGGTCCTTGTAGGAAACCACCATGACGGGCAGCGATTGCAAGCGTTGGTCACGGCGCACCAGGGTGACCAACTCGATGCCGTCCATGCGCGGCATGTCGATGTCGGTGATCAGCAAGTCGAAATCGTCGCCGCGCAGAGCGTTCCAGCCATCCATGCCATCGACCGCCACCGCGACGTCATAGCCGCGATTGCCCAGCAGCTTGCGCTGCAGCTCACGCACGGTCAGCGAGTCGTCGACCACCAGGATGCGTTTGCGCGCCAGGCCAGAGGCGCCGGCACCGCCGCGCTCGACGCGCTCGAGCGTACCGGTGCTGAGCAGTTTGTCGACCGAGCGCAAAATGTCCTCCACATCGACAATCAGCACCACCGAGCCGTCGTCCAGCAGCGCCCCTGAAGAAATGTCCTGCACTTTGCCCAGACGCGGATCGAGCGGCATCACCACCAGCACCCGCTCGCCGATCAGCCGCTCGACCGCCACGCCATACAAGCGCTCGCGCTCGCGGATGACCACGACCCGCAGGCTGTTCTGATCGGTTTGCCCGGCCGGCCGGTGCAGCAACTGGCTGGCGGCTACCAGGCCGATGTGCTGGCCGTCATGCCAGAAGTGCTGCCGCCCTTCTATCTGCACGATGTCGTTGGCGTCCACCGCCAGGGTGTGTTCGATATGCGCCAGAGGGAAGGCATAGGCCTCCCCGCCGACTTCCACGACGAGGCTGCGCACGACCGACAAGGTTTGCGGTACCTGCAGGTGGAAGCGGCACCCCAACCCAGGCGTCTGGGTCAATTCGATTGCCCCGCGCAATTCGCGGATCATGTGCTGCACGGCGTCAAGCCCCACACCCCGCCCGGACACTTCGGTCACCGTATCCCGCAGACTGAAACCCGGCAGGAAGAGGAAGGTGAGCAATTCATCGTCACTCATGCGCTCGACGGTTTCGGCCGGAGACAGGGCACGTTCCACGATGCTGGCACGCAGGCGATCCAGGTCCACGCCGGCACCGTCGTCCATCAGCTCAAGGCTCAGCATCCCGGCGTGGTGCGAGACGCGCAGGCGGATCAGCCCTTCTTCGGGCTTGCCCGCCAACAGCCGCCTGTCTGGCAGTTCGATGCCATGATCGACCGCGTTCCGCAGCAAGTGGGTCAGCGGCGCTTCGAGTTTTTCCAGGACGTCACGATCGACCTGGGTTTTCTCCCCTTCGATGATCAGGCGCACCGGTTTGCCCAGGGCGCGGCCCAAGTCGCGCACCATGCGGCTCTGCCCGGCCAGCACATCGGCAAATGGTCGCATGCGACAGGCCAGGGCGGTGTCGTAGAGCAGTTGTGCACGCTGGCTCGCCTGCCAGCCGAACTCGTCCAGGTCGGCCGCTTGCTGACGCAGGATCTGCTGGGTCTCGGCCAACAAGCGTTGGGTCTGGGCCAAGGCCTCGAGCACCTCGCCACCCTGGCCGCTGTCTTCGAGTTGCAGGCGCAGCCCATCGAGCGCCTGCATGCCCTGGCCATGCATGCGCTTGAGACGCTGCAAGGTGGCCAGGTAGGGCTTGAGACGCTGGGTTTCCACCAAGGACTTGCTGGACAGGTCGAGCAGGCTGTTGAGCCTGTCGGCGGTCACCCGCAGCACCCGCTCGCCCCCCTCTACTGTGCGCTTGCCGGCCTTGCGACGCGGCGCAGGCTCAGCATCGTCTGGCGGCTCAGACGCTGGTACAGGCGCCGCCGGTGCCTGGCTCGCCACCGGCGGCGGCGCCATCGGTGCACCGGCCTGTGCGGGAACGGCAGGTGCTGCGCTCGGCCCCCCGGGCTCCAATACGGCGGCCATCAGCACCAGGAAGCCGGGCACATCGTCCTGGGCGGCGGTGTCGCCAGGTGTGGCAATGCGCATCAACAGGTCGGTGCCCTGCAGCAGCGCGTCGATATGTTCCGCGCTCAGGCGCAGGCGACCTTCCTGGGCTGCCACCAGGCAGTCCTCCATCACGTGCGCAACGCTGACACCGGCATCCACCCCAACGATGCGTGCAGCTCCTTTGAGGGAATGGGCCGCGCGCATGCAGGCTTCCAGCTGGTCGGCCTGCGTGGGGTTGCGCTCAAGGGCCAGCAGCCCGGCGTTGAGCACCTGCGTCTGGGCCTCGGCTTCAAGGCTGAACAGTTCGAGCAACGAGGCGTCGCGCATTTGCTCAGGTGTCATGACAGGCTCCGCTGTACGGCAGACAACAGCTGTTGTTCATCCAGCACACGCACGCTGCGCCCGCGCCATTGCAGCACCGCTGCCGTGAAGCGCATGGCGTCGTGAGCAGGGTCCATGGGCCGATCAAGCCGATGAATGCCGTCGATTTCCTCGACGGCCATGACCACCGGGCCACCCTCGGCCGCCAGGATCAGCATGCGCGGCAAGCCACGATTGCTGCGCTGTTCAGTCACGCTGCCAGGCGTACCCAGCAGCTCCTGCAACGACAGGCACGGCACCAAGGCACCGCGTACATTGGCAACGCCCAACAGCACGCGCGAGCGCTGATGGGGTAGCGAATGCACGGCCTGCAAGGGCGCGATCTCGGCCAGGCATGCGGTAGGCAACGCCAGCCACTCCTCCCCCAGGCGGAACAACAGCATCGAGCGCCCTGTACAGGCCTGCTCGACTGGCTCCAAGTCCGGCTGGGCATCGGTGTCCTGCACCAGCGCATAGCGGTCCAGCAGACGCGTGGCAGCGGCGGCGTACACCTCGCAGTTGCGGCAATGGACATGACGCTCAAGCAGCGGGCACTGCTTGTTGCCATGCACACCGATGCGATTCCAGCAGTCGTCGATGCGCACATCGGTTTCGGCGAGCAGGTCGGTCACAGCCTCATCGTTCATCGGTCAGCCTCCCGACCGGCACGCATGGCACGGCTCTGCAAACGCAGGGCCCCGGCCTGATCACCTTGGGCCTGCAACAGCACGGCCAGGTGAACGAGCGCTTCTGGGTGCTGCGGCTCAAGGTACAGCGCCTTGCGGTAGTGAACCTGTGCTTGTTGCAAATCACCTTCGGTGTCGCTGAGCAGACCCAACCAGTAGTACACCTGGGCCGACGGCGGGTACTGGCGCAGGTAGCGCTGGCAGGCATCACGCGCCTGCTGGCTATTGCCGGCATTGGCATGCTCGGCAATGCTTGCCAGCAATTCGTGGGGGCCGGTCCGGGGGGCTTCGACGGTCTGCCGGTCAGGCACAGGCCCAAGGGACCCGCGCAAGCGCGGCACCGGGGCGCTGGCCGAGCGGTAGCCGGTCAACGGCTTGATGGGGTCGCGTTGAATCGGCACGGCCGGCACCGGGCGTTGCTGGGTCACATCGTCCTGGCGGACATAGGCAAACGACTGGGCAATACCCACCGGGCGCATGCCAAGGCGAGCCAGCAGGCTGCCTTCGGCAGGCCCGATGAACAGCACGCCTTGAGGATGAAGCAGGCGCTTGAGGGTTTCGAACACCCGTTGCTGGGTAGGCACATCGAAATAGATGAGCAGGTTGCGGCAGAACACGAAGTCGTAGAGGCCCTCCCGGTTGGCCAATGCCGGATCGAGGACATTGCCCACCTGCAGGGTCACTTGCTGGCGCACACGGTCATGCACGCGATGGCCTTCGTCAGCGACATCGAAATAACGTTCGCGAAAACCCAGGTCATCGCCACGAAACGCATTGCGCCCGTAGAGACCCTGGCTGGCCTTGGCCACGGACGCAGGGCTGATGTCCATACCGTCGATCAGGAAGGATGCCGGGGGAATGCCGGCATCGAGCAGCGCCATCGCCAGTGAATAGGGCTCCTCCCCTGTCGAACAGGGCAGGCTGAGCAAGCGCAGAGGGCGAGCGGCGGCCAATTTGGCCAGGCGTTTGTGCGCCAGGCCTGTCAGCGCAGCGAAGGACTCGCGGTAGCGGAAAAACCACGTCTCCGGCACGATCACCGCTTCGATCAGCGCCTGCTGCTCGGCCGGCGATTGCTGCAGGCGCACCCAGTAGTCGTCCAGACCGCTGGCACCCAGTGCCGCGCTGCGCTGACGCAGGGCACGCTCGACCATCGACGCGCCTACCGATTCGACATCCAAACCTATGCGCTCACGCAGAAAATGAAAGAAATGCCGTTCGTTCATGCGCAGGTCCCGCCCTGTGGGTCAGGGTACAGCACTCGGTGCACGGCTTCGGGCAACACCTGGTCGACCTCGATGCGCTGCACCAGCCCCAGGGCATCCTGGCGGACCGGCCCCAGGAAAGGTGCGGGGTCATTGTTTACGCCATAGGGTTTGAATTCATCAGCACGGCAGCGCAGGGTTTCAGTGGCATGCTCCAGAATCAGGCCCAGTTGCAGTGCGCTGCGATAGCGCACCAGCACCAGGCGGGTACTGGTACGCTGCAACGCCGGCCGCCCCACGCACAGGGCAGCCAAATCCACCACCGGCACCAACTGCCCCCGGTAGGCAAGAATGCCCGCCACCCAGTGCGGCGCTTGCAGCACTGGCTTGAGGGGCTGACGGGGCAGCACCTTGATCACGTCCTGCACAGACAGGGCAAAACGCTGGTCACCCAGGTGAAACTGCAGGTACAGCGCACCGTTGTCGTGGCCTGCCGGCACGGCGCGCGGTTGCATGTCGATCATCGCCTTCAGACTTTGAAGCGCGACACGCCGCCGCGCAGGCCGGCGGCGACCTGGCTCAGCTCGTCGATGGCGAAACTGGCCTGGCGCAGCGACTCCACGGTCTGGGTACTGGCGTCGCTCAGTTGCGCCAGCGCCTGGTTGATCTGCTCGGCACCGGTGGCCTGGGCCTGCATGCCTTCGTTGACCATCAGTACACGCGGCGCCAGTGCCTGGACCTGATGAATGATCTGGCTCAGTTGCTCACCGACCTGCTGAACCTCGAACATGCCGCGGCGCACCTCTTCGGAAAACTTGTCCATGCCCATGACCCCGGCCGACACGGCCGACTGGATCTCGCGCACCATCTGCTCGATGTCATAGGTCGCCACCGCCGTCTGGTCAGCCAGGCGGCGCACTTCGGTGGCCACCACGGCAAAACCGCGGCCGTATTCCCCGGCCTTCTCGGCTTCGATGGCCGCGTTGAGCGACAGCAGGTTGGTCTGGTCGGCCACCTTGACGATGGTGACGACCATCTGGGTGATGTTGCTGGCCTTCTCGTTGAGGATGCCCAGCTTGGCGTTGACCAGGTCGGCCGCACCCATGACCTGGTGCATGGTTTCTTCCATGCGCGCCAGCCCTTGCTGCCCGGAGCCGGCCAGGCTCGACGCCTGATCGGCGGCCGAGGTGACTTCGGTCATGGTGCGCACCAGGTCGCGGGAAGTGGCGGCGATTTCACGCGAGGTGGCACCGATTTCGGTCGTGGTGGCGGCCGTCTCGGTGGCGGTGGCCTGCTGCTGCTTGGAGGTGGCCGCGATTTCCGTCACCGAGGTGGTGACCTGCACCGACGAGCGCTGCGCCTGCGCCACCAGATTGGCCAGCGCCTCGGCCATTTCATTGAAACCGCCCTGAACCGCGCCGAACTCGTCCTGGCGGTCCAGGTTCAGGCGCATGCTCAGGTCACCCGAGCGAAGCCTGTCCAGCGCAGTCACGATGAGGCTCATGGGCGAGGTAATGGCGCGCAGCAGCAGCAAGCCACAGATACCGGCGGCCACGATGGCCAGCAACAGTGACACGACCATGCTGCCCTTGGCCGTGTTCACCGCGCTGACGATTTCTCGGGTGGCGGCGTCGGCGGACAGGCGATTCTGTTCGATGACCTCGTTCAGGTGCTTGCGCCCTTCGACCCAGGTGGGGGTCAGCACTTGGGCAATCAAACGCTGGGCTTCGGCATAATTGCGTTCGCGATACGCACTGAGCACCTGGTTGACGTTCTGCATGTAGGCTTGTTCGAGCTTCACGAAGGCGTCGAAGCGGGCCTGGTCCTCGCCATCGCGAATGGTGGTCTGGTAACTGGCCATGTGTTGCTTGAGCCGGTCTTCGAAACTCTTGAAGAGTTCCATGTCGGCCGAGCTGATCTCGCGCCGGTCAGAAAGCCCGACCAACTGTTGGCTGGTGACGTAACTGTCCACCCATGCGCTGCGGATCATCGAGCTGTAGTAAACCCCTGGAATGCTGTCGGCCCCTACTTCCTGCTCGGCAGATTCGATGGTCACCAAGCGCGAATAGGCCGCCACGATCATCAGCAGCATGATGGCGATGATCACGGCGAAACTTGCCAGGATCCGTTGGCGCAACGTCCAGTTCTTCACATTCAGCCCTCAGGGAGTCACTACGAGCAGGAAAAATCGCCGAAGTATAGCCCAGGCGTCCTACAGAATTGCGTGTCATGTTCTGACAGAACGCCCAGACGACGCATTGACCCTCCCGATCAGGCCAAAAGCTGCACGCGCGGCTCAGACCTGCCGCGCCTGCTTTTCCAGCTCCTCGCGCAACCCTTGGGCCAACCCCAGCTGGCGCGCCAGTTCGTCCAGATAAGCACGTTCCATGTAGTTTTCCTGATCGACCATCATCACGCTGGCCAGGTACATCTCGGCAGCGATTTCCGGCGTCTGTGCCGCCCGGGCCACCTCGGCCGGGTCCAGCGGCTTGTCGAGCTCCGCATGCAGCCACTGCTGCACTTCACGGTCACCGTCCAGGCGGGTGAACTCCCCCTCGATCAGCGCGCGTTCGCGCTCATCTACATGACCATCGGCCTTGGCCGCAGCGACCAGTGCACGCAGCACCGCCTGGCTGTGCTGCTCCACCTGGGCCGCAGGTACGCGGTCTACCGTCTGGGGCTCTGGGGTGGGGGTCTGTTGGTTGGCCTGCTGGGCCTGCCAGTTGCCATAGGCCTTGTAGGCAAGCACGCCAAGCGCGGCGAGCCCCCCGTAGGTAAGCGCCTTGCCACCAAACCTGCGGGCTTTCTTGCTGCCGAGCAACGCGCCCAGCGCACCGCCGCCAAGCAGGCCACCACCTGCGCCTGACAGCAACCCGCCGAGCCCGCCGGCGCCTGCACCCGTCTTGGCCCCGCCTGCCTGCTTTTCTAGGAATTGCTGGCCGGATTTGAGCAATTGATCAAGCAAACCCCGGGTATTCATCATGCGCATCTCCACATCATGGAAGTCAGCAGCCAGATTAAGACTTGCCCCACAACACGGCACAGAGGATTTGCTTCCAGATGTTGCATCGCCGGAGGCGGCTTGCCGGTGCCTGCACACCCGCCGCCGGCATCCACGTCCTTTCAGTCGCGCAGGTCCGATTCGTGAATTGGGCTCGACCGGCTGGTGGCCCGCTGGTATTGCGCCGGCCAGGTGGCCTGGTGCCCGCCCAGGTCGTCGTCTGCATGCAACGGCCAGTACGGGTCGCGCAGCAGCTCCCGGGCCAGGAAAATCAAGTCGGCCTGGCCTGTGCGCAGGATGTGCTCGGCCTGGGCAGGCTCGGTGATCATGCCCACGGTGCCCGTGGCCATCTCCGACTCCTTGCGCACGCGCTCGGCAAAGCGGGTCTGGTAGCCAGGGCCGGTCGGAATCTCGGCATTGCTTGACGTGCCACCTGAAGACACATCGATCAGATCCACGCCAAGCACACGCAGGCGCCGGGCCAGCTCGACGGTTTCGTCCGGGTTCCAGCCGTCTTCCACCCAGTCGGTGGCCGACACCCGCACGAACAATGGCAACTCGGCCGGCCAGACTGCGCGAACCGCTTCGACCACCTGCAAGGTCAGGCGGATGCGGTTCTCGAAGCAGCTGCCGTATTCATCCTGACGCTGATTGCTCAACGGCGACAGGAACTGGTGCAACAGGTAACCGTGGGCAGCGTGCACCTCGACCACTTTGAAGCCCGCGTCCAGCGCGCGCCTGGCCGAGGCGACAAAGGCCTGCACCACGTCCTGGATCTGCGCATGGGTCAGCTCACTGGGCACGGTGTGCTCAGGATCGAACGCGATCTTCGACGGCCCGACCGGCTGCCAGCCGCCCTCCTCCAATGTGACGCTGCCATGCTTGCCCAGCCAAGGGCGGTAGGTGCTGGCCTTGCGCCCGGCATGGGCGAGCTGGATACCCGGGATGGACCCTTGAGCGGTGATGAAACGGGTGATGCGCTGCAAGGGGGCGATCTGCGCGTCCTCCCACAGGCCGAGGTCTTCAGCGGTGATGCGCCCGTCGGCCGTGACCGCCACGGCCTCGGTGACGACCAGGCCCGCACCGCCGACAGCGCGACTGCCCAGGTGCACCAGGTGCCAGTCGTTGGCCAGGCCATCGACCGAGGAATACTGGCACATCGGTGATACGGCGATACGGTTCGGCAGGGTCAGCTGACGCAGGGTGTAAGGCTCGAGCAGCATGCTCATGAGGGCACCTCCCAATGGCTGCAAAGTGATCCGGCCGGGCACTCGTTCACACATTCCTGGCCCGGTACCGGTCTGTGTTCAGACTAGACCAGATTGGGTAGGGGGAAGGTTCCATGGGATTTGGCAGTGATGCCCTGGGCGCTGTGTGAAAAGCCTCGATACGCGGTGAGGCTGGGTTAAATACAGCCAGGCCTCTTCTCGAAACGTTTCACACAGATCCTGGCTCAGCGCGGCTCCATGTGGGCGATCATCAGTTGCACGCTTTCATTGCCGCGGAACTCGTTCACATCCAGCTTGTAGGCCAGCTCCACCCAGCGCACGGTCGGGTTGGGCCAAACCTCGCGGTCGATACCGAAGGCGATGCCGTCCAGGCGCACCGTGCCGCACTCGCTTTTGAGCACGACTTTCAGATGGCGCTCACCCACCACGCGCTGCTCGACCAGCTGGAACACACCGTGGAACAGCGGCTCCGGAAAATGTTGCCCCCAAGGCCCGGCTTGACGCAGCGCCTTGGCCAGGTCCAGGTGGAATTCCTCCACCGCCAGACTGCCATCAGACAGCAGTCGCCCGGTGAGGTCGTCCTCGCACAGTTGGCGGCGGACCTCCTGGTCGAAGGCCTCGGCGAACGCGGGATAGTTGGCTTCGGGCAGGGACAGCCCCGCCGCCATGGCATGGCCGCCGAACTTGCTGATCAGCTGCGGATGGCGCGCGGCCACCGCATCGAGCGCGTCGCGGATGTGAAACCCCGGCACGGAGCGCGCAGAGCCCTTGAGCATGCCGTCACCGGCATCGGCGAAAGCGATGGTTGGGCGGTGATACCGTTCCTTGAGGCGAGAAGCCAGGATGCCAATGACGCCCTGGTGCCACTCTGCATCGAACAGGCACAGGCCATAGGGCATCGATTCGACCGGCAAGTCCCGCAACTGGGCCAGTGCTTCACGCTGCATGCCCTGTTCGATGGACTTGCGGTCCTGGTTCAGGCCATCCAGTTGCTGAGCCATGTCCAACGCCAGGGCATAATCCTCGCAGAGCAGGCACTCGATACCCAGGCTCATGTCGTCCAGGCGCCCGGCGGCGTTCAGCCGCGGGCCCAGAATGAAACCCAGGTCGGTGGAGGTGATGCGCCGGTGGTCGCGCTTGGCTACCTCCAGAATTGCCTTGAGGCCAGGCCGGGCGCGCCCGGCACGAATGCGCTCCAGGCCCTGATGCACCAGGATGCGATTGTTCGCGTCCAGCGGCACCACGTCAGCTACGCTGCCCAAGGCAACCAGGTCCAGCAGTTCGCCAATGTTCGGCTGCGGCCGGGTGTCGTAGCGGCCCAGGCTGCGCAAGCGCGCGCGCAGGGCCATGAGCACGTAGAAAATCACCCCGACGCCTGCCAGCGACTTGCTCGGAAACGGGCAGCCTGGCTGGTTGGGGTTGATGATGGCATCGGCGTCCGGCAGCGCCTCGCCAGGCAAGTGGTGGTCGGTCACCAGGACCTTGAGGCCAGCCGCCTTCGCCGCCGCGACGCCGTCGACGCTGGAAATCCCGTTGTCGACCGTGACCAGCAGCTGCGGTTGGCGCTGCAATGCCACTTCGACGATTTCCGGCGTGAGGCCGTACCCGTATTCGAAGCGGTTGGGTACCAGGTAGTCCACGTGGGCCGCACCGAGCAGGCGCAAACCCAGCACGCCGACGGTACTGGCCGTGGCGCCATCGGCATCGAAGTCACCGACGATCAGAATGCGCTGGCCTTGGTCGATGGCCTGCACCAGCAGGTCGACGCCCGCGTCCATGCCCTTGAGCTGCTGGTAGGGCAGCAGGCGCGCCAGGCTCTTGTCCAGCTCGGCCTCGCTTAGCACGCCACGGGCGGCGTACAGGCGCGTCAGCAAGGGTGGCAGGTTGCCAAGAAACGGCAGGGTCGGGGGCAGCGGGCGAGATTCGATACGCATGGGATGGTTCAGCCACGCTCCCCCAGCAGCCACTGCAATTGCACTTCGTGCTGGCCACGGTCATCGGTCACGAACACCGTGCCTTCGCTGATCATCACATCCCATTTGATGCTGCGGGGCATGTCGGTGGCCAGGGTCTCGAGCACCTCCTGAGGCACGGCCGCGATGCTGAGGTTCTTGAGGTTCTTCACCGCGCTCACCACCTTGCCTTCCCACACACGCAGACTACCGTAGGCCAGCAGGCTGGTGCGTTCGGTACGGCGCGAGCACCAGGTCAGGCGATCGGCATCTGGCTGGCCTACTTCGATCCAGTGCAACACGCGGTCGTCCAGGCTCTTTTCCCAGAGCGCCGGCTCATCGACGTCCGACAGCCCCCGGCCGAATGTCAGGTTTTCGTTGTACCACAGCGCATAGGCCAACAGACGAACCGCCATACGCTCCTCGGTTTCCGACGGGTGCCGCGCGATGGTCTGCTTGACGTTCTCGTAGACATTGCGGTCGAGGTCGGTCAGGTTCAGTTCGAATTTGTAGGTGGTGGACGGCTGGGCCATGGTCGGGGTGCTTCTTGCCTGAAGAAAAGTCGCACAGTCTAACCGATCCAGTCCACGGTTGCGCCGCGGCAGTATCTGCCGCATCGCAGCTGTGATAAAAACACCGCTCTTCATAGCTGCCACGGATGCCCCATGTCGACGTCAAGCAAACCCCTCGCCGGCCTTAAAGTGGTCGAGCTCGGCACCTTGATCGCCGGGCCATTCGCATCGCGCATCTGCGCCGAATTCGGCGCCGAGGTGGTCAAGGTGGAATCGCCCGACGGCGGCGACCCGTTGCGCAAGTGGCGCAAGCTTTACGAGGGCACCTCGCTGTGGTGGTTCGTGCAGGCGCGCAACAAGCGCTCGCTCACCCTCAATCTCAAGCACCCCGACGGGCGCGACGTCCTGCGCAAACTGCTGGCCGAGGCGGACATCCTGATCGAAAACTTCCGTCCGGGCGTGCTCGAGAAGCTCGGTTTTGGCTGGGACGTGCTCCATGCGCTCAACCCACGGCTGGTCATGGTGCGCCTGTCAGGCTTCGGCCAGACCGGGCCCATGAAGGAGCAACCAGGCTTTGGCGCGGTGGGCGAGTCCATGGGTGGCTTGCGTTACATCACTGGGTTCGAGGATCGCCCGCCCGTGCGCACCGGTATTTCCATCGGCGACTCCATTGCGGCGTTGTGGGCGGTGATCGGCGCACTGATGGCCCTGCGTCATCGCGAGGTCAACGGGGGTTTGGGCCAGGTGGTCGACGTGGCGCTGTACGAGGCCATCTTCGCCATGATGGAGAGCATGGTGCCGGAGTTCGACGTCTTCGGTTTCATCCGCGAGCGCACGGGCAACATCATGCCGGGCATCACGCCCTCCTCCATCCATACCAGCGCAGACGGCAAGCATGTACAGATCGGCGCCAATGGCGATGCCATCTTCAGGCGCCTGATGTTGACCATCGGCCGTAGCGACCTGGCCGAGGACCCGAGCCTGGCCACCAATGACGGGCGAGACCTGCGCCGCGATGAGCTGTACGGGGTCATCGATCGCTGGGCCAACGGATTGCCACTGGAGCAGCTTATGCAGGTCCTGACCGCAGCCGAGGTGCCGGCCAGCCGCATTTACTCGGCCGAAGACATGTTCAGCGACCCTCAGTACCTGGCGCGCGAGATGCTTCTGGAGGCGCGCCTGCCCGATGGCAAGGCAGTGCGCATGCCGGGCATCGTCCCAAAGCTATCCGACACCCCAGGCTCTGCCGATTGGGTCGGGCCAGCACTGGGCGAACACACCGACGAGCTGCTAAGCCAGCTGGGCTATGATGCGGCCGCCGTCGCCGCCCTGCGTCAGGCGGGCGCTGTCTGAGCCTGTCGCTGTTCCATTGCCTGCGCCCCGTTAGGTTGGCATGGACGGGTGCCCTACTGGCTGCACTGCTGAGCGTGCCATCAAGCGCTCAGGAGCGATTGCTGTGGCTGATGCGCGATCTGCCACCGTTCAGCGTATCCGAGGGCCCGGAAGAAGGTCGTGGGGTGATCGACCAGCTGTTACCGCAGCTGATCCAGCAGATGCCCGAATATGCCCACAGCACCGTGCGGGTCAATCGTGCGCGTGGCTTGCAGATGCTGCAGGACAGCAGCAGCCTGACCTGTGATCCGATGCTGCTGTGGACTGCCGAGCGCGCTCGCTATGTGCGCTTTTCCATCCCGTTGCTGGGCGTGCAAACCAGCGGCCTGGTCGTGCGCAAGGAAAACCACGCCCTGGTGGCGCCCCACCTCGACGGTGAGGCGGTCGATCTTCAAGGCCTGCTGAGCGACCCATCGCTACGCCTTGGGGTAGTGGCAGAGCGCAGTTACGGGGCTGTGATCGACGATACGCTGAGCCACTTGCCAGATGCCTCCGTCAGCCGGCACTACGGCACGCAGGCCACCGCCAACCTGCTGCAGATGCAACGCTTGGGCCGACTGCGCCTGGTGCTCGGCTACTGGCCGGAAGTTCGCTATCTGATCCAGCAACAGGGCGGATCGCCTGCTGACTACCAATTTCACCCGGTTCAGGGTGTGAAGCCCTACCAATTCCTGCATGTAGGCTGCTCGGCCAGCCCGCAAGGGCAAGCCGCCATGGCCCACATCGATCAGGTCTTGACCCAGCTGCGCCAGACGGTGCTACCGAACCTGTATGCGCATTGGCTCGACCTCGCTCAGCGGGCGGACTACCTTGAACACAGTCGCGCTTTCTTCAGCGAGCACACGGCGGCACACGCCGAACGCCCTGAACAGGACGAGCGCCACGCCGCTGGGCCGATCAACCTTCAAGATCCCCAACCCAGATAAAAAGAAACCCCGGACGCTGGGGAAGAACGTCCGGGGTCAAGCGAAAGCCCTTGGGCTTCCAGCGACAGCAGTGGCCATGCGGGAGCAAAGCAGTGGCCGGCTGTACTGATCAATCTGATGACTCGCTCAGGCAAAGGTTCCCTGAGGTTGCTGACGCTGCTGCAATGCAGCAATCACGCAAGGTTGCAGCCGCCCTTCGGCGATCTGCAGATCACGGTGCAGACCATCGACCATGTCCACCAGCAGACGTTGCTCCTGCAATTGACGCTCGCTGACCGTGCGCTGTAATACCACCCTGGCCAGGTGGTCGTGGACGGTCAATTGCCGGTTACCGTGGCTATCGGCCAGGCCCAAGTGCGCCTGGTAAGGGGTGAGGGCTTGGTTGAGCAGTCTGCAGATTCGTTCCATCCGGATTACTCGCTTGCTTGATGAGTTGTAAGGAGCAGACCTGCAAGCAAAGCGGAAAGTTCTAACCCTTCATGCTGTTGAATGCGCCGTCGGTGCGTTGATGGGTTGCGACCTTTCACGTTCGGACGGGCTTGGCAGTATTTGCAACACCCTTTGCAGGGCCGGGGAAGACAATGGCCATGGCAACTCCGCAATGACTTGCAAGCCAAAACCGCGGGCCTGATCAGCCAGGTTGCGTCGCCGGGCACCTGCCTGACCGACGAACAGCACCGGGCAGGCCATCGGTAGCCGCTTGAGTATCGCAATGCCTGTGCGGGTGGGCATGGCATGGTCGAAAATCAATAAATCCGGGGAGAATGCGCCCGAAAGGCACGCGTCGAGCTCGGCCTTGTCCTGACAGACCCGCACCCGAAACACGCCCTGGGCATTGAGGGCCTGGTGCAGAAGGATCTGGTGGGACGGGCGCACCTGATGAATCAGTACATGGGGCTGTTGCATGAGCCGCTCCTGCTGGGAGGACCGGCTAATCTAGGCGCGATGACGATCGGCCAGAATAGGATTTTTCTGAATTAATGCATCGAAACCACTGAGGCTCCGGATCGGCCCGACCCGGAGCCTGCAAGGTCAGAGCGGCTTGCCGCGATTGCCGTGCTGGCTGACGAAGCCTTGTACTGCCTTGAGGTCATTGGGCAATACGGTGCATCGCTCTTCACGGCTGAACAGGTCGCTCATGTGCACGGGCAATTCAAGCGCCTTGCCAACGCCTGCCTGCTCGACCGCTTCAGGGAACTTGACCGGGTGTGCGGTACCCAGCACAACCATGGGCGTATCCAGGCTACGGCGGCACTCGCGACCGGCCTTGACGCCGATGGCCGTGTGCGGGTCCAGCACCTCGCCGGTCGTCTCAAACACCTCGGCGATGGTCTGGCAGGTCTGTTCATCGGTGACGGCCAGCGAATCGAAGAGCTTGCGCGCCTCGGTCCAGCGGTCCTGTTCGACGCTGAAGCCGCCGCCTTGGCGGAAGTTGGCCATCAACTCGGCAATCGACGCGCCGTTGCGACCGTGCAGATCGAACAGCAGGCGCTCGAAGTTGGACGAAACCATGATGTCCATCGACGGCGACAAGGTGGCGTGCAACTGCTCCTTGACGTACTGGTTGCCGCTCATGAAGCGGTGCAGGATGTCGTTGCGGTTGGTGGCCACCACCAGCTGGCTGATCGGCAGGCCCATGTTGCGTGCCAGGTAGCCTGCGAAGATATCGCCGAAGTTGCCGGTGGGCACCGAGAAGGCCACCGAACGGGCCGGGCCGCCAAGCTGCAGGGCTGCGTGGAAGTAGTAGACGATCTGGGCCATGATCCGCGCCCAGTTGATCGAATTGACAGCTACCAGGCGGGTGCCCTTGAGGAACGACTGGTCGGCGAAGCTCGCCTTGACCATTTCCTGGCAGTCATCGAAATTGCCTTCGATGGCGATGTTGTGGATGTTCTCGCCGAAGAGGGTCGTCATCTGCCGACGCTGCACTTCCGAAACCCGCTGGTGCGGGTGCAGGATGAAGATGTCGACATTGTCGCACCGACGGCAACCTTCGATGGCCGCAGAGCCGGTGTCGCCGCTGGTGGCACCGATGATCACCACACGTTCGTTACGCTTGGCCAGCACGTGGTCGAGCAAGCGACCGAGCAGTTGCAAGGCGAAATCCTTGAATGCCAGGGTCGGCCCGTGGAACAGCTCAAGCACCCACTCGTTGCTGTTGAGCTGGCGCAGCGGGGCAACGGCAGCATGGGCGAATTCGCCGTAGGTTTCTTCGAGAATTTTCTTGAAGTCGGCATCGGCGATGCTGCCCTCGACGAACGGGCGCATGACGCGGAAGGCCAGCTCGTGGTACGGCAGGCCCGCCCAGGATGCGATTTCTTCCTGCGTGAAACGTGGCAGGTTTTCCGGGACGTACAGGCCACCGTCGGTAGCCAGGCCGGCGAGCAATACGTCTTCAAAGTTCAGGGCCGGTGCCTGGCCGCGGGTACTGATATAGCGCATGGGACAAACCTTTGGTTTGAGCGGCAAGCCTGGTTTACCCGCAGCAGGAAAGGGCCGGAGGCCTCGTTCCTGGGCGGCACGCCTTGGCTTGCCGTGACTATAGGGTGTTCTAAAACCCTACGCTGCGTATGGCTGCAGCGTCGGGGGTGTCGCTGGGGCTCTGTGCGAGAAGCCCCGGTACTCGGTCACGCATGTCCGAAAACAGCATTGCCGGACGTTCGTCACAAGGCTGTTCAGGCCAACGCTAGTTGAGCTGCTCGACGCGAATGCGCACGACCTGGCCTACCACATCCTGCAGGGCCTCGAGGGCAACGATGGCGTCGTTGATGCCCTGCTCCACCACCCGGTGGGTCAACAGGATCATCGGCACCAAGCCGTCTTGCTCTTCGGCTTCCTTTTGCATGATCGATTCGATGTTGATGCCACGCTCGGACAGAATGCTCGCCACCTGGGCCAGCACCCCTGGATGATCCTTGGCCTGAATACGCAGGTAATAGGCGCTCTCGCAGGCTTCGATCGGCAGGATCGGGTGCGCCGACAGCGAATCGGGCTGGAACGCCAGGTGGGGTACGCGGTTTTCCGGGTCAGAGGTCATGGCACGGACCACGTCCACCAGGTCACCCACCACCGAGGAGGCGGTTGGTTCCATTCCTGCGCCTGCACCGTAGTACAACGTCGAGCCGGCGGCGTCGCCGTTGACCATCACGGCATTCATCACCCCATTGACGTTGGCAATCAGGCGGTCGGCCGGAATCAGCGTCGGGTGCACGCGCAACTCGATACCTTCGGCGGTACGGCGTGCCATGCCCAGGTGCTTGATGCGGTAGCCCAGGGCTTCGGCGTAGTTCACGTCCGCCGTGGTCAGCCGGGTGATGCCTTCGGTGTAGGCCTTGTCGAACTGCAGCGGAATGCCGAACGCGATCGATGCCAGGATGGTCAGCTTGTGCGCCGCGTCGATGCCTTCGACGTCGAACGTCGGGTCGGCTTCGGCATAGCCAAGCGCCTGGGCTTCGGCCAGCACATCCGGGAAGGCACGGCCTTTTTCGCGCATTTCGGTGAGGATGAAGTTGCCGGTACCGTTGATGATCCCCGCCAGCCAGTTGATACGGTTGGCCGACAGGCCCTCGCGAATGGCCTTGATTACCGGGATGCCGCCGGCCACCGCTGCTTCGAAGGCGACGATCACGCCCTTTTCACGGGCTCTGGCGAAGATTTCGTTGCCATGCACGGCGATCAGCGCCTTGTTGGCGGTGACCACGTGCTTGCCGTTCTCGATGGCCTTGAGCACCAGGTCGCGGGCCACGGTGTAGCCCCCAATGAGCTCGATGACGATATCGATCTCGGGGTTGCTCGCGACTTCGAACACATCAGCGGTAATGGGGGTACCGGTAATCTGGCAGTTCGGGTTCTGCGAGCGCATGGCGATCTGTGCCACTTCAATACCGCGCCCGGCACGGCGGGCAATCTCCTCGGCGTTGCGCTGAAGTACATTGAAGGTTCCGCCACCGACGGTCCCCAACCCACAGATGCCTACTTTGACCGGTTTCACTGTGAACTCCCCATTGAACGGCCGACACCTTTGCCGACCGTGAAACATGCCGTCACCCCATGACGACGGCGTATAGAACTGTATTACTTGGCAAGCGCCAGCTTGGCGACCTGCGGTGCAGGCTGGTAACCCGGAATCACCTGGCCATTTTCGAGCACGATGGCCGGTGTACCGTTGACGCCGATCGACTGCCCCAGCTGGAACTGCTTGCTGACCGGGTTGGTGCACTTGGCTGCCTTGATTTCATCACCCTCGACCATCTTGTCCATGGCTTTGCGACGGTCGCTGGAGCACCACACCGCCTGCAATTGCTGGTCGCCGGCCGAGCCCAGGCCCTGACGCGGGAAGGCGACGTAACGCACTTCGATACCGCGGCGGTTGAGTTCGGGCACTTCGGCATGCAGCTTGTGGCAGTACGGGCACGTGGTGTCGGTGAAGACGGTGATATGGGACTTGGTTTCGCCCTTGGCCGGATACACCACCATCTCACCTGCCGGAATGCCATTGATGAGCTTGGCTATGCCCAGGCGCTCGGCTTTTTCGGTCAGGTTGACGGGCTTGCCGTCCTGGATCTGGAACAGGTAGCCCTGCATCACGAACTGGCCATCAGCGCTGGCGTACAGCACACGCCCGCCTTGCAGCTTGACTTCGTACAGGCCGCTGACCGGGCTGCTGGCCACGCTCTCGACAGGCACTTCCAGGGACAGGTTCTGCAATGACTTGCGAATGGCCTGCTCGGCGCCGACTGGCGTATCGGGGGCCGCAGCCACGGCAAAGGTGCTGGCCAGCGCCAAGGCGGCGGCGGCGAAAAACGGGGTCACGCGCATGGATACTCCTGAGGGCGGACAGGGGCCGCAGAGCGTCACCTGAGTAAAACGACGAGGTGACTGGGCGGCCCTTGGTGCTAACCGCCCAAGCCTACCACATCACGCCTGGCTTGAAGCCGCCGCAGACTGCCGGTTGGGCGAACATGAAAAACATTCATCCGCGTGGATGGTGCTCGGCGTGCAGTTGCTGCAACCGTGCCTTGGCCACGTGGGTGTAGATCTGCGTGGTCGACAAATCGCTGTGGCCCAGCAACAGCTGCACCACGCGAAGGTCCGCACCGTGGTTGAGCAGGTGCGTGGCGAATGCGTGTCGCAGCGTATGCGGCGACAAGGCCTTGTCGATGCCCGCCATCTGGGCATGGTGCTTGATGCGATGCCAGAAGGTCTGCCGGGTCATCTGCTCGCCGCGCAGGCTAGGGAACAGCACATCGCTGGGACGGCCGTTGAGCAATTCGGCACGGCCGTGACGCAGGTAGCGCTCCAGCCACACCACCGCCTCCTCGCCCATGGGCACCAGCCGCTCCTTGCTGCCTTTGCCCATCACCCTGAGTACGCCCTGGCGCAGATTGACCTGATCGAGCGTGAGGCTGACCAGCTCGGTGACGCGCAGGCCGCAGGCATACAGCACTTCGAGCATGGCGCGGTCGCGCTGGCCGATGGCCTCGCCAAGCTCCGGGGCTTGCAACAAGGCTTCCACATCGGCCTCGGACAGCGACTTGGGCAGCGGTTTGCCCAGTTGTGGCATGTCTACCTGAAGCGTCGGGTCGATGGCGATGAGCTTTTCGCGCAGCAGGTAGCGGAAGAAACCGCGTAGCCCGGACAGGAAACGTGCGGTCGAGCGCGGCTTGTAGCCTTGGTCCAGGCGCCAGGCCAGGTGGTCGAGAATCAGTTCGCGGCCCGCATCGGGGAGGTTGACCGAGTGTGCTTGTAGCCAGCCGTTGAACAGGGCGAGGTCGCTGCGGTAAGAGGTGCGAGTATTGTCGGACAATCCCTTTTCGAGCCACAGGGCGTCCAGGAATTGATCGATGAGCGGGTGGTCCAGGGCGGGCATGCTGGGGGCTATTTGCGGCTGTGGGGGCGGTAGTGTTTCATAGCGATTGGCGGGTTGTCTGTATTTGGGGTGGGCTGGCTTGCAGTGCTTATCGAGGTTCGCGGGTTTTTATGGACCGGCGGCGAAGGGGGCGCGGTGAGATTAAATA